>JAEEGJ010009452.1_pt1 | contig 26060 bp, 14 predicted proteins | sample 8958761 | NCBI WGS metagenome assembly JAEEGJ01 (sample SAMN16246546, study PRJNA631951) | gut metagenome | biome: gut microbiome; feature: rumen; material: RS-attached | host: Bos | place: Iran: Karaj | collected 2018-10 | reverse complement strand
TAATAATTATGAATTATATAAACTCTCTTCTGCAATTCCTCGACAATTCGCCCGTGAACTTTCTGGCTGTCGAGACCATAAGTAAGCAACTCAAAGAGGCAGGCTTCGAGCACCTTGATGCTTGCGACAAGCTGGGCGAGATGAAGCCCGGCCGACAGTTCTTCCTCACGAAGAATGATTCCTCCGTCTATGCCTTCCGCATCGGCTCAGAACCGCTTGGCAATGCTGTCTTTCACATGATTTGTGCCCATTGCGACTCGCCCACCTTCCGCATCAAGCCTAATGCCGAGATGACAGGCGATGGCGGCATCGTCCGACTCAACACTGAGGTTTACGGCGGCCCCATCATGAGCACTTGGTTCGACCGCCCGCTCACGCTTGCAGGTCGCGTCATTGTGCGCTCGGAGGACGTGATGAAGCCCGTCACCAAGCTCCTGCATGTTCGCCGCCCCTTGTTGCAAATCAGCAACTTGGCCATCCACTTCAATCGCCAAGTGAACGATGGCGTGAAACTGAGCAAACAAAAGGACATGCTGCCCATACTCGGCATCATCAAGGATGAGTGGGAGAAGGGCAAGCTGCTCATCAACCTGATTTGCGAGGAGCTGAAGGTGACGCAGAATGACATCCTCGACTTCGACCTCTACCTTGCCGATGCCTCTCCTGCCTGCACTTTCGGCATACACGACGAATTCATTTCCAGCGGACGACTCGACGACCTCAGCATGGTTCATGCGGGGCTGCAGGCTCTCTTGCAAAGCGGAAAGAAGACGCCGAAGGTGACACAAGTGCTGGCTATCTTCGACAACGAAGAGACGGGCTCGCAGACGAAGCAAGGTGCCGGCAGTCCGTTCCTTGCAAGCCTGATTGAGCGCATTGTGATGGCACAAGGCGGCACGGCAGAGGACTTCCATCGCAGCATCGAAAGGGCTTTCATGGTTTCGGCCGACAATGCTCACGCCTGGCACCCGAACTACAGCGATAAGTACGACCCGACGAACCATCCCGTGCTTGGCGGCGGACCGGTCATCAAGTTCAATGCGGCACAGAAATATGCGAGCGATGCCGTTTCAGCAGCCATCTTTGCAAGCATCTGCGAGAAGGCAGGCGTGCCCTGCCAGCGATTCGTGAACCATAGCGATGTGGCTGGCGGCAGCACCCTCGGCAACATTCTTGCTTCGTCGCTTCCCGTCAAAGGTGTCGACATGGGCAATCCCCTGCTTGCCATGCACAGCTGCCGCGAGACGGCCGCCGTCAGCGACCATCTCTATTGCATCGAGGCTTTCCGAACCTTCTACGAAGTTTCGCTTGCAACTGAGGCTTAGCCAAAGAAGAATGAAGGAAGTTTTTCAGTAAAAGATTTGGAGTGAAGCAATAATTATCGTACTTTTGCAAAGGAATTAAGGATAAAAGGTTATGACAGCAGTACAACTAAATGCAATGAACACCGAGCTTTGGCAGAGCATAGGAGCCATAGCCGACAGCGAATCGCTGATGAGGCGCCTGACCCGCTATGCCAAGAAGTTGCTGAAGGAACGGCAAGCCGACCCCACGCTCATGACGAAGGAAGAGTTCTTCGCAAGCCTTGACGAGGCAGAAGAGCAGTATCGCCATGGCAAATGCAAGACCTTCAATAATTTGGAAGACATGAACGCCTGGCTTAAATCGTTGTAATGATGTATAAAATCAGTTTCGCTGATAAGAAGACCTTGAACGACGACAAGTAAGTTTACTCCTTTAACATACAGAAACAAAAAGTGGCAGGCTTGCACCAAAGCAAACCTGCCACTTTACTGATTGAGCATTAAAACGCTGGTCAATCTTCAATTTTCAATCTTCAATTAATCTCAGGAACTCGTCTTCGTTCATGATGCGGATGCCGAGTTTCTGTGCTTTCTCAAGTTTGGCGGGGCCCATGTTGTCGCCGGCAAGGATGAAACTTGTCTTGTTGCTGATGCTGCCTACATTCTTGCCTCCATGCTGCTCGATGAGGGCTTTGTATTCATCACGACTGTGATGCTGGAAGACGCCGCTAATGACGATTGACTGCCCGTCGAGCTTATCGGAACGAGCCTGCTTCTGCTGCTCGCCTATTTCCATCTGGAGACCATAACTGCGAAGACGTTCCACGAATGCTCTGTTGACGGGATTGGCAAAGTACTGAACGACGCTATCTGCAATCACTTCGCCAATGCCATTGATTTGCATCAGGCTTTCCTTCGAAGCCTCCATCACCTTGTCCATGCTGCCATAATAGCGGGCAAGCGTCTTGGCTGCTATCTCGCCCACGAAACGGATGCCAATGGCAAAGAGGACACGCTCGAAAGGCACTTGCTTGCTTTCTTCGATGCTGGCGAGAACTTTAGCCTCCCCCTTCCCCTCCAAAGGAGGGGTGAACGCAACCGCTGAAGCTCCCTCTCCTTTGGAGATGGTCGGGGTGAGGCTGTACAGGTCGGCAGCATCATGAATAAGCCCTTGTCTATAGTAGTCGTCAACCGTCTCAGGGCCTAGCGAAGTGATGTTCATTGCCTTGCGACTGATGAAGTGCTCTATCCGGCCAAGAATGAGTGGCGGACAGCCTGTATCGTTCGGACAATAATGTGCAGCCTCGCCTTCATAGCGGACAAGCTTCGAGCCACAAACGGGACAGTATTCTACGAAAGGGACAGACCCACCCCTACCCTCCCTTAAAGGGAGGGCTTCCTGCGCTGAAATCTCGCCTGCATTCTCTCCCTTTAAGGGAGAGTTAGAGAGGGTCCCAACTATCTTCGGGATTATCTCGCCGCCTTTCTCCACGAGCACGCGGTCGCCCACATGAAGGTCGAGACTGGCCATCACATCGGCATTGTGGAGCGTTGCTCTGCGAACTTGTGTGCCTGCCAATTGCACAGGATCCATGTTCGCAACGGGCGTTACGGCTCCGGTTCTTCCTACTTGGAAGACGACCTGCCGAAGCGTGGTCTCAGCTTGCTCGGCTTGGAACTTATAGGCAATTGCCCAGCGAGGGCTCTTGGCTGTCATGCCAAGACTCTTCTGCTGAGCCAACGAATTGACTTTCAGCACGACGCCATCGGTAGCAACAGGCAGGTTCTTGCGTTCTTTGTCCCAATAATCGATGTACTCGAACACACCTTCGAGTGTATCCACCAGCCGCATGTTCTTGCTCACCTGAAAGCCCCATCTGGCCGCAGCCTCAAGGTTCTGATAGTGTCCGTCGCCGGGAATCCCGTCACCTAATAAATAATAAAGGTAGGCATCGAGGCCTCGCTGGGCTACGGTGCTGCTGTTCTTGCTCTTGAGGGTTCCGCTTGCTGCGTTTCGGGGATTGGCGAAGAGCGGTTCGCCTGCCTTTTCTCTTTCTGCATTGAGGCGGTCGAAAGAGCTCCAAGGCATCAGAACCTCGCCGCGAATCTCGAACTGACGGGGCCAGTCGCCACCTTTGGGGAGCTGCAGAGGAATGCTTCGAATGGTTCGCACATTGGCAGTCACATCGTCGCCTTGCACGCCGTCGCCACGCGTCACAGCGCGAACAAGCCTGCCTTCCTCATAATGAAGACTGATGCTGAGACCGTCGAACTTCAGTTCGCAACAAATCTGAAACGGCGCTCCCATCAGACCTTCACTCACCCTTTGCCAGAAGTCGGCCACCTCCTCACGATTGTAGGTATTGCCCAACGAAAGCATGGGACGAGTGTGCGCAACCGTCTCGAACTCATTGTTGAGGTCGCTTCCCACGCGTTGCGAAGGGCTGTTGGGGTCGAACATCTCGGGATGCTTTGCCTCAAGGTCCTGCAGCTCGTGCATCATGAAGTCGAACTCCTGGTCGGAAATGACAGGATTGTTCTCCACATAATAGCGGTAGTTATGCTGGTGCAGCTCGTCTCGCAGCTGCAATATTCGCGCTTTCTCGTCCATCATCTCCATTTAAACATTTAACCATTTACGATTTACCATTTATAAGCTCCTTCATCCTGCTTGTTTTCTTCTGCAAAGATACGAAATTTATCCGAGACTGCAATGAGTTATAAGGATTATTTTGCAGCAGGACAAATATTGCAAAGGAAAATTGTATGGACACATTACCCTTGAAAAACCAAGATGTACTGTTCGCCCTTCTTGCTAAGGAGTTTGTAAAATATTTTCCGAGATATCAGCAAAACCGTTTGGACCATGAACCACAAAGGTCAAGCCACAAAACCAACAGAAATGTGTTTCTGTAACCGCTTGACATTGAGGCGTCTATTATATCCCTTGGAGTAATCCTCAGAATCCTGCTGTGAACTTCGCCGACTTCACACGTGAACTTTGCAAAATCCTCGTGTGAAGTTTGGCATTTTCACGTGTGTATTTTGGCAAGTTGACGAGAGATGTTTTGCAAGCAGACAAGAGTCATCGGCAGAATGTAAAGATTTTTCCGTTGAAAGCGACATATTTCGCAGCCCTGCATTCCCTGCAAAATGGAGAACGAAAACTATTTCTTGGAACCGGTTCGGGTATATATCTTCATCAGTTCGAAGAAGGTGGGCATATCCACCAACTCGATGCTGGGGTCCAGCCGCTTGGCTTCCTCTATCACACCCACATACCATTCCGGACTCTTCAATATGATTCGGAACCAATGAAAAGGCACTCCCTTGCGAAGATGCACACGCTCCACAAGCACCTGGGCCGCCTCCTTCGGATCGTTCGAAACAAGGTCGTAGTCGGACCTCAGCACGGGCATGCCTCGATACTGGCCGATAAGTTCACTCTTCTGAGGCACGATGCCGTTTGGGCTGAACCGTCTGTAGGCATCCAACGACCTCTTTCCCATAGCCGGTCCATTGCCGTCGATGATGAAGCCCGTCACACTCAATCCCCACTTCTTGTAGTACTTCTGGCAATGGCGCCTCCACGTCCCGATGTCCTCCTCGGCACCTTCACATTCCGCAACGCCAGGCATCAGATACCCAGCACCGTTATCGGCTGCTGCAAAGTAGTCAAGAGGGCTGGCCGTAGAACGGATGTAATGCAAGACGTGCGGGACGCGTTCGGACAATACAGGGCTGATGCACCACATCATGGGCAGTTCTCCTCGACGAGAGTTATCCCACAAATCGTGCGTCCGTTGCGATATCCACGACGACGCATCATAGTCGCCCACATAAATGATTACATAGTTCCGGGAGGTATCGACCGAACCATCGGCATTCAGATAGTGTGCCGCTTTCAGTTTCCTCCGCGAAGTCCAGGACTGAGGATAGCGTTTCTTCAAAGGGAAATGCTGCCAGAAAGAGGCATTGGCCAAAGCACCATAGCCAATGGCATCTGCATCCTTGAAGGCCATGTACCTGCTTATCAACTCCGCAAAATGCCATTCCGTCTGCACACCCTCGTGTATGCCTCCAACCTGCTTTGTGTATTTGTAGGCCCATTCAGGGAAGCCTCCAATATAGCAGGGCGCAGAACCGCGTCGCAAGGTATGGGCCTGCTGAAGCATCTCGCAAAGCGTGCGATAGTCCGTCCCCACAGGTTGATTGGGTTCATCTGTAGCCTCATCATCCCAAGGAGACAAGTCGAAGAAGAAAGCCTTGCGACTGATGAAGAAGTCATGATTGGTGAGCGTATGATGATTGGTGGGAGCCTCTAAAGGTTTCTTGCGCCAGAACTGGTCCTGATAAAAGCCGGCATAGCGTCCATCCATGCGGCCCGTCTTCATGTATCGCTCGAGCAGCCAAAGGTAAGGATCGCATTTCCTGCTCCCCGACGAAGGGCGATTCGTGCCGGGAATCATGCCCTCTCCTGTAAAGAGAGGAGTGCCGTCGGGCTTCACAAGCCATTGGCGCACCTCCAAAGCGTCCTCGCCTCGGGTCAGTCTTTGATAGAGAGACTCCGGCCGGACATCCCATCGCAGGGGCAACAAACTCTCGACGCCAGCCAAACTGCTGGCCACATTGCTCGTGCTGGCCACATGGGAGTCGTAAGCCACCACGCCGTTCAGGAAACGCCGAAAGTATCTCACCGCCTCCGGCACGCTCTGAAGATGCAAAGTGTCGCGTCCATACAGCCACTCTCCCTTCGTGGAATAACGATTCCACCAATAGGCATCGACGCTGCAACCGTTGCATTCCACATATTCTATGTAAAGCCGGGGCTTGTCCCTGTTCACGATACCCTGCAAGGCACTGATGGCATGCAGGTCGTCCCAGACAGAAAGGACCTCCAAACTATCCGTACAATCAGCCCTCAACGTATATCTCATGTCCAGATACACGACAGGCTCCTGCCGCCTCGCCTGCATGCAGGCTCCAGCAAAGACGAGCAACAAAAGGAGAATGCTCCTCAATATCAAATGTTCAATTTTCAATTATTCTATCTTTAGCTCTCAATCTTCTATCTGCAGATTGTAGATTTCAGATGCAAAGATACAAAAAAAACTGAACACACAGAGAACGCTTGACTTTTTATTAAAAAAGTTGGCAAACTCTTTTGTCCTTGCTTTCACAATTCTCACTACTAAACAAAACGGTTTCAATTTGTAACCAGTTGAACAAACAGAGAACCACCTACAACCAAGAAAGGAAGAAGATTAATTTGGGATAATGAAGAATTCGTCACCCACTCATCACCCACATATTCTACAGAGATTCAACACCTTAAGGGGCTTTGGTGACGAGTGACGAGTGTTTTTGATTTCTGCTCGTTTTCGAGGGATTAGTAAGTTTTTATCAAAAAAGTAGGGAAACTCTTTTGTCCTTGAAGGAAAACTTTGTATATTTGCAAAGGGATAATATAAATTTGAACAATAGTGATTCATTTATGAATTATTAGAGCATGGAATATTTAGACTATAACGTTCTTCATTCGGAGAATTGGAGTATCATTCAAAATGTTATATTTCCTTTAAAGTCAACACTGGAAGGGATATTAACCACAATTAATCCTTCTCTGTATATCAATATGTTAATACAAAAGCATAATGGTATAATGAGAGGACGCACCATTAACGAACAAGTTTTAGAGATTACGCCTCAAACACCTTATAATAAAAACACCCAAATGTTATTTGATTACATAACTAATGCCCAACACATTGAATATTGTATCTGTGATAATACTGGAGAACTCTACTCTTTCAAAATTAGTTTTGGAAAAGATTCATACAAAATAGACATGATTGAAAAGACATTTCAATATGATGTTATTCCACAAGATGAAGATATAGAACAGATTAAAAACCATATTAGAAAAGAAATTAACACGTACTATATCTATCAATAAAAATACACGTTGTTATGGAACTACTAAAAGACAAATTATTTAATGGAATCTCCTTGGAGATTATTAAAGAAGATTACATAGATGGGCTTTCTTTCCCATTTAGAATATATCTTCGCATATCAAACTACAATGACCACAAGAAAAAAATTAGAGTTGATATAAAATATATTTCCACAAAACATGGATTAAAAACAAGAGGTCGTTTATTCGGTGAATTTATCCCCGATAATTCTTTTGTGGATTTGGATATAGGTTTCGAGGATATAACTGCGGCCTTTAATGGAGACCGAATTGAATTAGATTTAAATGAAGGGAAATTTGCTTCTTTAAGATTGCTTCGAGAAAGAGGCCAATGGATAATAGTTGAATCTACAGAAAGAAGTACATACAATAGAGAATTAAAGAATAAAATAGAGCACTTCGAATCTATTGATGAACAATTTGGCATAACTCTGCAAAATTTCTCCGTTAAGGTAGAAGATGAAAACTCTTTGAAGGTTTTCTGTGAGGTTCTTGCCATAAATGGTGAGATTCCCGAGAATGATTTTACAATCAATATTGCTATTTATGACAACAACAATGACATTGTATACACCAATAGTGAATCTAAATATGCTGAAGAGTTTAAGGGCTTCGAAGTTCTAACCTTTGATTATATAGAGTTGGACATTACTGTCGATGAGATAAGTAAAATTAGAATCTATCCTACACGATGAATAATGAATTGTCTAAACTGAGAGAGGCTCTTATTGCTGAAGCAAAGAGTTCTCCTATGCTTTTGTCTGACTTAGCAGGCTTGGAAGCGTATGTTTCTGAAAGTTATAATAGCCGTTCATTTATTGAGCTTCTGCAAAATGCAGATGATGCCAAGGCTACCAAGTTTTATGTAAAACGCTCTGGCGATTTTTTGTTCGTCGCCAATAATGGACGTCCATTTAACATAAAAGATTTGGAAAGTCTTTGCCGTAGTGCTTCATCTAACAAGGTTAGAGGAACAACAATAGGATATAGAGGAATCGGGTTTAAGTCTGTAGTTAGTTTTGCAAAAGAGGTACACTTGATAAGTGGTGATTTTGAGATTACCTTTTCAAAAGAACTGTCAAAACAAATAATTCCACAGGCTCCTAAGGTTCCCTTGATTAGGATTCCTCACGAATTAGATAAGTCATTAAGACAAAAATTATCTGATGAAATAAAAAGAATGCAGGATGAGGGATTTGAAACTATCTTTATTTTCACAGGTGTATTGGCTAATCAAATAGATGAAGAATACACATCGTTTGCAAGTACGACACTATTATTCTTGAATAGCATTCAGACTATTACCATACACTTAAGCAAAAACGTAACCGCAAATATTGCTCAAATAGACGTGAATGAAAAGGGACGTTATTTAAGAGTTTCGACAACTGAAGCTATCTCAAATTGGTTTGTGTGCTCAGACTCAAATTGTAGCATAGCTTTCTCGATGGATAACGGAAAGGTATCGAGATTATCAAAAAACGATGCAATTATCCATGTTTTCCTTCCAACAGAAGATAGTTGTGGATTGGGTGTTGTGATAAATGGTGATTTCAGCACAGATCCATCCCGTAGGCATTTGATAATGGATGAGACCACAATACAGGTCATCTCTAATTTCTGTAAGCTTTATGCTTCCTTGTTAAAATATGCATTAGACAATAAGGATAGGGCTATTACTGATGCATTGATGCCTTATTTTGATTTGAAATTGATTCAGTTAACGAAACAATCTTTTGAAAAAGAATTTGCCATAAACATTAAGAATGCTTTTGGCAAAGAACTTTCAGATATTAAATTGGCTCCGTCATGGTTGAATGCAGAAGATTTTGCAAAAATTATGGTTAATTCAAATTTGCCGTATATTTCCCCAGAATGTAACGATGTTTTAGGATTGAGTGATTTCTTAAGATATTTGGGAAACAAACCAGAAGTTTTAGAAACGCTAATTAATAAAGTTAGTCACTCCGACATATCAGTATTGGGACATGCTCAAATATTAGCTGCAGGAATAAAGGAAGTCTTAATGAACCGTAAATTGACTTCTTTAACTACAATCGAGTTAGTTATGTCGAATGGAAGACTATGTTCACTAAAGGAAATAAATGAGACTCAAGACGAAATCGACGAGAGTTATATACAACTATTGGCAGACAATGGTATTTCCCAAAATGACATAAGTCAGTTCTTAAAAAAGATGGGGTTGAACAAAATAAATGAGATACAGTTCTGTGAAGATGAAGATAGTTTTCAAGGCGATGGCATCGATAACTATGATAATGAGGAATCTTATAATCCAACAAGTGTTTCTCAGTGGTTTAACGATGCAGAATCTTCTTCAAAACAGATTGCGAATAATGAAGGCATTCAAAAATGGAGAAGTGCCGAAGAAAACACATTAGCAGCATTAAATGCTAATGGATTCAGGCTTAAGGATGTAAGTAAGCAAAACCTCGGGTTTGACCTAGAAGGAAGTGATCCTAACGGGAAAAACATTTATATAGAAGTGAAATCCATTGACTATGTTGGGCAAAAGTTCCGAATGACAAACAACGAATTTGCGGCTGCACAATATAAACCAGGGAACTACTACCTTGCTTTAGTTTATCAAAACAAAGATACGTTTGAAATAAGTTTGATTAAAGACCCTGTTAACCGACTTAACCTTACTAGACAAGTTGTGCAATGGGTATGGGAGTGCGCTGAGTATGAATATAGACCGATGAGGTTTAAGTTATGATGAACGATTCGAAGATATCAGAGAAGCAAAAGAAAGAATTGTATAGCATAAGGCCATTGCTATATAAGTTTGGATTTATTCCTGACGAATCAATGTGTGATGACAAACCAGATATATGTCTGAAAAGCCATGATAATAAGATTGTTGGAATAGAAGTCATTAACTATACTCATACTGAACTACATAAGAACATTAACACATTTAACAACTTACTAAAAGAATACACAAAACAATTTGACGAAAAAAAATTAAGTAGTGAACACTATAAACAGAGACCTTATCGAATTAAAATTTGGATGTCTGACGGAAATTATCCAAATGAAACTGAGTATAAAAAATGCAAAGATTCTATTTTTAGAGAAATAGATGCATTCCTTTTTCCAAATGGCACACAATTCAACAATCACTATATAGCATTTGCAGAAGCCGTAGAATTACCTTCATGTTTAAAAACAAAAGCCGAGATTATGTATGTTGTAAAGTATGAACAGATTGAAGAGACAATAATTCTCGATTGCATCAACAAAAAAGAAAGGAAACTGGCTTGCTACAAACGATTGCCTAAGAACAACATAATAACACAATACTGGCTCGCAATTTGTTTCCCGGAACACGAACAGGTTGACGTGAAAGATTTTTCCTTACCTAATGGCGTCGTTTCTAATTACGATAAAATTTTTCTGATAAAAGGTGCTGATTGCGTTGAGATTTGGGGAAAGAATACTAACTAGTTCAAGGTCCTCCAGCCCTGCTTCTCAAAGAGTGGGGCTTTATTTTTGCTTTTTCTTTGAAAAGTCTTCATAATTCACATTCATTTTGTACTTGACTTTGTCGAGCTACTTCTGCTCTTGGAAATAAAAAACAAATCTTTTTGATTATCATTTTGCTATTTGCTCGCTTTTTTGTATCTTTGCCTGCGCAAGACGCAGTATTTATATAATAATAATGTATGAAAGAGGGTAAATTTAAGAAGATAATAGAGCAAGGAAGCCCTCAGTATTATTCGATATGGACATATACACCAAATTCAAAATGAAATACCATATTTTGAGTCTGCTTTGCCTCCTGTCAGCCTCTTTCTGCGTGGCTCAGGAAACGGAGATACCACCTCTTATCATCAATGAGGTGCAGGTGAGCAATATTGATCAGTATCTCGACGGCGCCAATTGCTACGGCAGCTGGATTGAGCTTTACAATCCTTCGGAGGAGACGATATCCCTCAGAAATATGTTTGTGTCGGATGGCGTGAACGAATTCCGTCTGGTGGTTTCTGGTTCCATCATGGGCGGTGCATATAAGCTGCTCTACTTCGACCATGCGCAGTCGCAAGGCACCTATGGTTCCGGCTCACGAGGGCAGGTTCCCTTCAAATTGGATGTTGAGGGCGGCACCATCAATCTGCTGACTTCGGACAAGAGCATCATCTCCTCTGTCTCATATCCGCCTGCCATTCCCCGCTGCTCTTGGGCTCGAGTGCAGGATTGCAGCGAAGAATGGGGATGGACAGGAGAGCCCTCGCCAAGAGCATCCAACAATGACAGCAAGTTTGCAGAGTTCCGTCTGGAGGAGCCGACTGTCAGCATCGACTCAAAAGTCTTCACAGAAGAGTTCTGGACGCGAGTGAGAATCCCATCCGGCTATACATTGAGGTACACAACAGACGGAAGCACTCCGACGGCTACCAACGGCGAGACAAGCAAGAACGGGCTCTTCAATATCACAGCCACCACAATCCTGCGATTTTGTTTCCTGAAGGATGGCTTCCTGCCAAGTCCTGTCGTGACGCGCAGCTACATCTATCAGAACCACGACTATTACCTGCCGATACTTTCTGTGGTGTCCGAACCCAAGAACTTCTTCGACAACAAAGTGGGCGTCTTCGTGAAAGGAACCAATGGCATCAGCGGAAACGGACAGAGCAGCGCATGCAACTGGAATATGGACTGGGAGCGTCCCGTCAATATGGAATACCTGGTGCCTCAGACAACCGAGGACGGACTACAGACGACAGAAGATGGCTGCACCGCTTACACTATGGTGCTTAATCAGGAAATGGACCTGGAGATTTCCGGAGGCTGGACAAGGGCATACGGAGGAGCAACTGTGGACGGCAAGAATTGGGAAGCCAGAAGTTCTTTCCGTCTCAAGACCGACAAAAGGTATGAGGGCGTGAACGTGATAGACTATCCTGTCTTCCCCCTGAAAACTCATAACAAATATCGCTGCTGGCAGGTTCGCAATGGTGGCAACGACACATACCATCGCACGAAAGACCCTGCCATTCAAATGATGGTGATGAGGAGCGGCTTTTATGTGGATTGCCAAGACTATCAGCCGGCACATGTCTTCCTGAACGGAATGTACTATGGTATGCTCAATATCCGCGAGAGCAACAACAAGCATTTTGCTTATAGCAACTATGGCATCGACTTCGACGATATGGACCAGTTCGACCTGAGCAATGCCCAATACAATCAGAAAATGGGCGACAACCAGGCTTGGGCGCAGTTGCAAAGCTTAGCAAAGAAACTGGCTCAAAACAAATCGGAAGAAACCTACAGTCAGATTTGCGAACTCCTCGACATAGATGAGTATGTGAACTATATGGCGTTGGAATGCTATATGGGACCTTCCGACTGGATAACCAACACTAACAATATAAAGGGTTTCCGCAGTCGTACAGACGGGAAGTTCCACTTCGTACTCTTCGATGTTGATTCCGCTTTCTCGAGTACCAACATGTTGAACGAGGTGTTGAACACGAGCGGAGGTGCCAATGTCGATGACCTTTTCCGCAACTTGATGAAGTACGACCCCTTCCGCCGCCAGTTCATGGATGCTTTTTGCATAGTGAATGGCAGCGTGTTCGAGCCAACAAGATGCGAAGAGATTGTAAGGGAGATATATCAGAACACCAATCCTGCCTTAGACTTCGAGGGAAGCAGTGCAAGCACCAGCCTTATAAGTACCATTCGCTCTGCTTACAACGGTGCCCGCATCAACAATATTCGCAACTATTTCAACCCATCATTCAGTCTCTTCGCTAATATCTCGTCCAATATTCCTGAAGCACGTTTGGGTGTGAACGGACAGGAGATACCAACAGGCAAGTTCGGAGGTTATCTCTTCTCCTACCAAGGCCAGCCCGTTCAACTTACGGCAAAGGCTCCGGCTGGATATTCTTTCAAAGAATGGAGGGCGGAAAGCGAATCAGTCTCTACCTCAATCTTAATACCGGCAGGAGCCCAATGGATGTACTACGACCGAGGCTCTATGGATGGCAAAGACTGGACAGCTCTTTCCTTTGATGAAGCCGCAAACGGATGGCAAACAGGTGCCGCGCCCTTCGGCTTTGCCAAGGAAGGCTACTATATGCAGGACAATTCCGCAACCAAGCTTAATCAGGGAACGGGCAGCATGCGCCCCACCTACTATTTCCGCAACACTTTCCATCTCGATTATCCTCTTGCGGATGAAGACATTCTTATTTTCAGTTATCAGATAGATGATGGCATGATGCTCTATGTGAACGGCTATGAAGTCGGGGGCTACTATGTGGCCAGCGGTTCATCCTATTCCGACTATACCATTGACGGGCACTATGAATCGCAAGACCCTTATATAGGAAACTTAATTATACCTCATGAATATCTTCAGGTAGGCGACAATCAGATAGCAATCATGGCCAAGAACTGCTCTGCATCCAGCTCTGATATGTGGTTCGAGGGAGGCCTCACTCTAAGTGGCAAAGAAGGTAGGACAATAGCTGCCAGTGAAGCCGTTGACCTCCTTGAGACTTTCGAGGATGGCAGTCGTGTTGTGTTGAAAGCCATTTATGAATCTGTCACCGACGAACGCCAGCGTTGGGAAGCAGGAGCATCGCCTCTCCGCATCAATGAGGTGAATGCCGTTGGCGAAATATGCGTGAATGATTATGGGAAGAAGACTGACTGGCTCGAACTCTATAACACAACCGACCAGGATATCTCTTTGGCAGGCCTCTATTTGAGCGACGATTCAAGCAATCCGCAAAAGTATCAGTTGCAGGAAGGCATCGTGCCTGCTCATGGAACACAAATCATTTGGTGCGACAAGAAGGGAGGTATCAACCAGCTTCATGCTCCCTTCAAACTCGAGAATGCCGATGGAGCTATGGTCAGCATCCAGGCTGCCGATGGTTCATGGGCTGACCGGCTCGAGTATATGGAGCATAATAAATTCCAGACTTTCGGTCGCTACCCTGATGGCGGCAACATGACAATCACTCTCAATCAGCCAACCATTAACAATTCCAATAAATTGGGAATGACCGACTTCAATACGCTGACTGACGAAGACTGGCTGGGACCAGACAGAACCATTACGCTCGACCTTGCTGAAGGATGGAACTGGACCTCGCACAATATGGCTGTGGGCGTGGACAAGAGTCGCTTCCTTACAGATGCTCTATGCTTGCGAGGACAGGAGGAGAGCCTATTGTTCAATGAAGAGGACGGCTGGGAAGGAACTCTACAAGCCCTTGAGGCAGCGAAAGGATACAAGATAAAGATGCAACAGGCAGGAAATGTCACTTTGCGAGGCCCCATCTATGATGTGAACTCTCCAGTTACTTTGCAGGCTGGTTGGAACTGGATAGGTTGTCCTCTCTTCAATTCCACAACACTCGAAGCCGCCCTTGCCAATTATCTTCCTCAGGAGGGTGACAAGCTTGTTGGCCTCGATGCCTTTGCCACTTACGAGAACGGGCAATGGTACGGTTCCTTGAAAACCTTGCAACCAGGGCAAGCTTACCTCCTCTATACCTCTCAGCCACAGGAATTCTGCTGGCAGAGTTTGAGTCCAATGAGGTCACGCAGCAAACGTTATGCTCCAGCACAACCGAATCAGGACGAATTGCTCAACCTTCAATCTTCAATCTTCAATGTCGACATACACGCTTATCCAGATGTAATGACGATGGTGGCTACGGTTGATGCTGACGAGGGAATCTCTCTGGAAGAACCTTATCATGTGGGAGCTTTCTGCGGAGACGAATGCCGGGGTGTTGGCGTCTTGGAGGGAGGTCTGCTCTTTATGAACATTCATGGCGAAGTAGGGCAAGACCAACTCGTCTTCCGCTTGCTTGATGCTCAAGGCGAAGTGTATTGTTCATCAGGTTGTGTCCTCTTCCAGTCAGAGAGGCAGTTGGGCACAGTTCAGAAGCCTTATCCATTATGGTTCGCCACCCAAGATGTAATAGATGAGATAAAGCCCGCAGTCGCATCCACAGGCAAGATAAAGGCGGTGCGGTACTACAATCTCTCAGGCCAGCTGATAAGCCAACCATCGCAAGGCGTTTGCATTCGCAAGATAATATACGAAGATGGAAGTGTAAAGACCGCCAAGGTTTATCGTTAAGATATAAAGGGAATCCCTCCAAGGCCTTAACTCTAAAACCTTTTCGCATCTATGCAAAACGATTCAGAAAGCACTAAACAACAATAATAACAGCAGCTATTTAACCCCAATACTTATGAGGCATTCTTTTCTCTCGAAAATTATTCTCATAACATTCTTTATGCTCTTCGGAGCACACGACCTAGCTGCTCAGCAACGCCGCCCCATCGACTCGCAACACCCGCTTTGGTTCATCCATGTGGACGTCTGGTACAAGGCTGACCCGCAGAAAATCATAGACCTCATCCCTGAAGAAATCAAGCCCTACGTCTGCCTGAACCTCTCGCTCTCGTGCCAGTACGATAAGGAGCTTAACATCTATAAAATGCCGCAGAACGCCTTCCAAACATATAAATCGTGGGGAACGGTGTGCCAGCAGAACGGGATGTGGTTCTCGTGCCAGCCGGCATCTGGCGGACATACCCATATCCAGGATTACGATATGGTGACATTCGAATATTTCTTCAAGAAGTTCCCCAACTTCCTTGGCTGGAACTATGCAGAGCAGTTTTGGGGCTTCAACGAGGTGGGCGACAAGTCGTCGGCCACACAGAGCGACCGCTGGGCTCTCTTTGCCAGGCTGGTGGAGATGTCGCATACGTACGGCGGTTTGCTCACGGTCTCGTTCTGCGGCAACATCTGGAGCCATCCGCTGAATCCCATAGGCGAGCTGAAGTTGAACAAGGATTTCCTGGCCGCCTGCCAACAGTATCCTGAAAACATGCTCTTCCTGTATAAGTACACCACGAGCTCGTGCTTCTACAACAACGAATCCGTGTCGTTTGGTCCCTTCATCAGCGGTCTGACGAAGAATTATGGCGTTCGCTACGATAATTGCGGCTGGAATGGCGGCTTGGATAATGTGCTTGGCGAGGGCCATGGGCAGAAATACCCTTCGTCTGCTGGCATAGGAACGGTCATGGAGCAGACATGCGTGAATGGCGGCGCTGTTTGGGACGGACCTGAGCTGACGTGGCGCGAAGAATGTTTCCACGAGGTTGACCAGATAACGGTAGGTAATTTCAAGCGTCGCGTCTGGGAACGCTTCGACAACATGAATGGCGTTTGGAACGACATGTTCCTGAAAATCATCGACGGCACGATGTACATCCCTTCTCGCGAAGAGGTGGTGGGCAAGCAGAAGGTCGTAGTCATCAACAACGCGACATCGGGCAGCGACGAAAACATGTATGCCACTTGGGCCAACCTGTACGACGGCATCTACAAGCAAGACGACCCTTTCAACAAGGGCAATGGGCAATGGATGGATAACTGCTGCTATTTCAAGAGCACAGGCCGCTACGGCACAATACCGATGGTGACGGGGCTCTACGATGAGCTTGCGCAGGCTATCCCCGTCCAGCTTAAGAAGACGCAACGCAACACGAAATGGGGAACCATCGCGAAGAAACAGGCGAGCTTCAACGAGCAGTATCCTGTGGTCTCGGAGGGCGACCTTTTTGTGAACCGCTATCGCAACCAGCTTGTCACCTACACGCCCTACACATACCTCAACAAGAAGAAGCGTGCCGAAGCCGTCGTCCCCCTGCAATACAATACCTGCGAGGCATTGGTGCTGAAATATGACAAGCTGTCCAGCGGCATCGTCCGTGAGTTCGACAGCCATATAGATTTCTACCTGAACAACTATCGGACGGATACCACAGCCGTTCGCACGGACAGCATCATCATAACGGGCTGCACGACAGAGCCCGTGCTGACATTCAAGGCTCATTCCTACACGAAGGGCGAGGCACCAAGCGCTTTCCAGAAATACGGGGCAGAGAGCCAGACCGACACCATTATAGTGAAACATTGCGGTGCGGTCGATGTTGCTGTCAGCTGCTCGGGTGCTGCCGACCGCTCTGCCATGACCGATGCCATTGCCATAACGCCTTTGCCTCTCCCCAAGCAGCCTGAGCTCTATCGAGGCGTCATCCTGATTGAGGCCGAAGACATGGACTTCAGGAACATCAAGAAATGTTCCACGAATCCCTATGAAGAGTATCCGAAAGTTCGCGGCCACGCCGGCAACGGCTTTATGGATATGGGCACCAACAGGACGGGGGCTTTGCGACATCAACTGAACCTGAAGGAGGGGCAGGAAGGCGAATACATCATCAGCGCCCGCTATACCTGCTCGACCAGGAGCGGCACTATCCGAATGGAAGCGAATGGGGAATATCAGGACGTCAGATGCGAAAAGACGGACGTCAACGAGTGGCAATGGGTGAGCATCAACGCGACGCTGGGCGCAGGCGCAAACAGCTTTGTCCTCACCAATAGAAGGGGCCGGCCCATGTATGTCGACCAGATCTGCTACCGCCCAGCCGATGTCCCGCCCATGACCTATTATGTGGATATCAAGGATGCCGAACAGGGCAGCGTCACGGCCGACAAGACCGAAGCGGCAGAAGGCGACACCATCACGCTTACCGTCAATGCCAACTACGGATACGCCCTTACCCAGCTCCGCGTCATAAACTCTGTGTTCTATACGATGGAGAAGACCATCGACCTCGCTGACGACCCGAACAAGATTACCTTCGTCATGCCCAACGACAACGTCAGCATCGAGCCCGTGTTCGAGGACAAGTTTTCCGTGCTGAAGCTCGACTTTGCCAGCACCTTAATGGGAGCGATTCCCGCCGGTTGGCGCTGCGTTCAGGAGAACGGCGAGGTGCATGAATATCCCAACAGCTTCAGCCTTGGAGCCCGCACCATGTCGGGCTTTGCCGGCTACCAGGGGAAAGCGCTCTATTGGCGGGAGGAATGTGCCGAATATGGCCGCCTGAGCGATTACCCGCTTACCCTCCAGCCCGGCGACTATAAGCTGACCTACGCGATGGCCGCATGGAAAGAAAGCCCCAAGTACAAGGTCAGCATCCTGGATGCGGCGTCGGAGAGCAGCATCTCTGCCTCCAAGGTCTTTACCGCCTCGCCAAACGCAGGTGGCAACATGTCGGCCAATGTATCGACAGCTGCGGAACACGAGCTGGAATTCACTATCAGCACGGCAGGCAATTATGTGATAAGCTTCACCAATGAGAGCAGAAGCAACATCTACGACGAATATCTGTTGCTCTCGTGCAACCTGAGGCAGGTGGGCGACCCCACGGCCATCCGTCTCGTCGATGCAGAGGGCACGGAATCGACCCTCATCTACGACCTCAGCGGACGCCAGATAATGAATGGCAAACAGGGCGGCGGCCAAATGCCTCGCGGCATCAACATCGTCCGCTCGAGCGACGGAAAGGCTAAAAAGATATTCGTGAAGTAAAGGCGGAAAAGCATCTGAAAGATAATTCTGCCCCCTCCCTCCCCTATCTTCGGGAATAATGAAACAGAGGGGAAAAGATGAAAAGCGGAAATAACGACAGCAAAAAGTACTCCCCCCTAAGGTGGCCAGCAGTTCGGTCCACCAAGGGCGGGGAACTTTTGTCGGGAGCATTTGTCAACATTTTTCCCAAGGGCAAGCGCTCTGACGGCTTGTTTTTGTTTCTGAGACACTTTTCAACCCCAAACGCGAAAAAGGCGCTTAAATCGAATTTCCCGTGACAACCAATCGGTTATAAGAGAGGATTTTGAGGCGTCGTGCAAAGAAAGCACAAGTTCGGCACGGACCGTCGGTAAATTCCGCATACTTTTCGGCCAGATTCCGCACAGAGCGTCAGTAAACCCCACGTGAGGTAATTCCCAACTCCACGTGCGGCGTTGGGCATTTCCGCGTGCGGCGTTGGCAAATTCCGCGTGCGGCACTCTCGAATGCCACATGTCCCGACACAGAACACCGCGTTCTTTGCCCTGATTTTTGTAAAGAATTTTTCACGCTCTCTGCTCGCTCTCCGAAAAAATGCTGAGCGGGGCGCGGTTAAAAAGAGACCAGTATCCTGAACACCTTGCCCGGCTGCTCTGCCCACCACCTAATGGCGGCTGGGGCGTCCTCCGGCTTCACGACCTTGCTGATGAGCCTTTCCACAGGACAGGAGCCTCGCCCAAGATAGCGTATCACAGCTCGGAAATCGGATGGCAAAGCATTGCGCGAGCCCCTGATGTCCAGCTCCTTCTGCACAAAGAGCTTCGTTTGGAACGACACCTCGGTCTTGGCATAGCCAATGCAGACCACCCGCCCCGTGAATGCCGCTTCATTGACAGCCATCTGATAGGTAGGAGCGCTTCCCACGGCCTCGATTACGACATCGGGACCAAAGCCCGCGGTCAGCTCGAGGAGCTGTTGGTGCACATCCTCCGTGCGTGTGTTGACGGTAAAGGCGGCTCCCATCTCGCGAGCCAACGCCAGCTTCTCGTCGTCGATATCGGCCGCTATGACGGTGGCGCCACGAAGCGACGAGCGCACCACAGCCCCCAAGCCCACCATGCCGCAACCAATGACGAGCACGGAGTCGATGTCCGTCACCTGGGCACGCCCTACGGCATGAAAGCCCACGCTCATGGGCTCTATCAAGGCTGAGGTACGGGCATCGAGGCCGTCGGCAGGGATGATTTTCTCCCAAGGCAAGGCGATACGCTCGCGCATGGCTCCCCATCGCTGCACGCCCAGCGTCTCGTTGTGTTGGCAGGCATTCGGGCGGCCGTTCCGGCAGGAGGCGCATTTGCCGCAATTGGTGTAGGGATTGACCGTCACCACCATTCCGGGCTTCAGTCCCTCCGGCACATCAGCACCCACTTTTTCGACGACAGCACCGACCTCGTGACCAGGCAAGACGGGCATCCTTACCATCGGATTCCGACCGAGCCAAGTGTTGAGGTCACTTCCGCAGAAACCCACATACTCGAGGCGCAGCAGCACCTCATCGCTTTTCATCTCAGGTTCGGGAAGTTCCACAACTCCCATCTGCCTTTCGGCTCTGATTTGTATTGCTTTCATTCTGACATGTTCTTTATATAAGGAAGGCTTGGCAGTTGGCCGAAGCCATAGAAACGACGGGCATTCTCGCCCAAGAGGAGTTGCTTGTCGCTATCGGAGAGCAAGGGGGAGCCGAGCAGGAAATCGTAGCTCATGCGATAGGTGATGGCGGTAATGGTGCGAGGATAGTCGCTGCCCCACATCATCTTCTCCATGCCCACCAGTTCGGCTGCTTCGCGGATGGCACGGACAGCCGTGGGGAAGGGATAGAACTCGGAATGGTAGAGCCACGTGATGCCGCCCGTCTCGATATAGACATTTTCATGGCGAGCCAGCTTGATTTGCTCCTGCCAGTCGGGATTCTCCCAAGGCGGCGACGCTGGCGGACTGGCCATTCCAAGGTGACCGATGGCTATCTTGAGGCGGGGACATTCCGCTATGACCTCGCGCAGCTCAGCCACCTGACGGTTGCCATCGGCCAAGGTAATGGAAAGGACGACGCCCTTCTCCTCCATCAAGCGGAACATCTGCATCATCTCGCCATCCGTGAGCCTCCTCCCTAACAAGCGATGGCCAGGGACAGCCATGCCTCGGAAGCCTTGCTCTATCAGCTCCTTTGCCTGCTGAAAGAAGCCATCATGCAAGTAATCGGCCATGCCGCATACAAAGAAGCGCTGCGGATACCTGCGGCTCACCTCCGATAGATAGCTGTTCTGGAGGCCGTCGATAAACTCCTGCACCACCACGGCAGCTGCCACCTGCGCATAATCCATATTGGAGAGGAACACCTCGGCCGTGTTCTGCCCGTCAATCATGAAGGGCGGCAACATCTGCACCTCTTCCCCAAGGAACATGGAGCGGCCATTCTTGGTGGTGCGGATGGCCATGCCGTTCCATGTGGTATCTTGCCGCAACCAAAGGTGGCTATGAGAATCGATTAAGAGCATTGGAAATTGAAGATTGAAAATTGAAAATTGAAAAACTGGAGATTGAAAATTGAAGATTGAAAAATTGGAGATTGAAAATTGAAAGTTGACCCTCTCCAAACCTCCAATTTTTAACTTTTAATTTGGATTAACTATTATGCCATCTCACTCGCATTTGGTCGCCGATTATTGTCTGTACCTCTGCCACGAGCGCTTCGTCCATTGGTTCGTCCACGAAACGGATGTTTTTCAGCACATTATCAGGGTTGGCGCTACTGAAGAGGGTCGTGGCGATTCGCGGATTCAGGCTTGTAGAAAACTGCACGGCGAGCTTCTCGATGGGATAGCCTTTCTCCTTGCAGTAGGCGGCTGCACGAGCGCATGCCTCCTTCAGTTCCTTTGGAGCAGGATGCCAATCGGGGGTGCCACGCTCGGAGAGCAGTCCCATTGCCAAAGGCGAGGCGTTGATGACACCAACCCCATGCTCCTCGAAGAAGGCAAGATAGTCGGCCAGCATCGTATCATTGAGGCAATAATGGCAGAAATTGAGGATGCTCTCCACCGTTCCGGGCTCGGAATGCTCCACGACCCATTTCAGGTTCTCTGGCTGCAGGTCGGTGATGCCTATGTGCCCCACGACGCCTTTCTCTCGCAAAGCCACAAGAGCAGGCAACGTCTCGTCCACCACCTTCTGGAGGCCGCCATCCATAGCCGCCTGGAACTCAATATCATGCACATTTATCAGGTCTATATAATCGACATTCAGGCGCTCCATACTCTCATAGACGCTCTCTTCGGCACGCCTTGCAGAATAATCCCAAGTGTTGACGCCATCCTTTCCATAGCGCCCCACCTTTGTCGATAGGTAATATTTGTCGCGAGGAATCTCTTTGAGCGCCTTGCCCAGCACCGTCTCTGCCTTCAGATGGCCATAATAAGGCGACACGTCTATGAAGTTGATGCCCCCATCTATGGCTACATGCACGGCTCGAATGCCCTCTTCCTCGCGGATTCCATGGAATACGCCCCCAAGGGATGAAGCCCCAAAGCTCAGGTTCGAGACGCGAAGGCCTGTCTTTCCTATTTCGTTGAAAACCATAATCGTTTATTTCATTTTCTGATTCTTCTCAAGAGTCCATCCTTCGCGTTTCGAGAGGAGGCAATCTTTGCCCACGAACATCTTGGCTGCCTGCCTGTTGCCTTTCAGTTGCCAGTCGAGCCAAGCGAGCGCCACGACAGAGAACTCGCCGCCATGAGGTTGACGATAGGTGCCGCCATGACCTACCGGAAAGTTGGCCGCACATGCCGGAACATGATTTATCTTGTGGAAATCGTCCATGCCGTTCTCGTAGGCGATATCTTCCTTACCGCCAAGGATATAGATGACCGGCGTATGAATTTCCTTCAGTTTCGCCTTCTCGGGCATCGGCATTCCGCCTTTCGCCTGCCCTCGATTGCTTTCCTTGAAAAGGCCGCTGTTGCATATCATCATGGTCTTGATGCGAGGGTCAGCACAGTTATAGAGTGTCTGCAAACCGCCGCAGGACATACCGGCAGCACAGATATTCTTCACGTCTATCTTATTATAATAAGGCGAAGACGGGTCGGCATTCTGAGAGATGGCCCAATCGATGGATTCTATCTGCTGCTGCGTGGTGGACATCGGTCCTTGATAGGGCTTCTCTTCCATCGGGATGTAGCCAGTGGCCACTACAAGATAGCCATGAGAGGCAATCTCGTTGAGGAACTTGAAATGCTCCCAAGGCGAGTTCGTGCAGGCTCCGTTGCCCCAAACGAGCACGGGCAAGGGGTTCTTCTTGTTGAAAGGCGAGAGGTCCTGCGGCACGAAGACGGTATGGGCTTCGAGGCCTGCTTCTTCCTTCATGATGGCTTTGCAGTTGCCCAAACCGCCATCCTCCACTACCAATGACTTCAAGCCCTCTATCTGCCACCAATCGAAATTGAAGAGCTTCGGGCCTTTGCGACCGGTAAAGGAGAGATACAGGTCGTGGATGCCTGTCGCTTGCTGCTGAAAGTCGGCCGTAAGCGTCTGCCACTTCTCCCAGCCTCCTGTGCCAGGCACTTCCAGGCGAGCCATCAAAGCGCCATGCAGGCTGTCCAAGCGCACCTCAATCTGGCCGCCACGCAAACCGCTTGCCACACGGGCCGTGAACTGCTTGGTCACGTTCCCATCGAACTTCACATTCTGCAATTTGATGTAGTCGCCGTTATGGATCTCGCTGACATAAACGCCTATATCATCGTTCTGTTCGGTCTTCACCCCTCTTGAGAAAGCCATCGTCTCGGCCTCCACCTTGCGATAGGGATTGAAGGTCTCGACGGGCTGGACGCCCTCGTCGGTAGGCATGATGGTGGGGAAGCTGCCATCGGCTTTGTAGTTGAACTCCTCGACTGCCACGCTACGCCCGAAACCGCCTCCCTTTGGCAGTTTTCCTGTATGGTAGAAGAAGTAGGAATGTCCTTTGAAGTCGGCCACGCCGCAATGGTTCGTGAAGGATTTCGTGTCGCACAGGGGCATGATGGGACCGGCATATTTCCAAGGCCCCGTAGGCGACGGGGCGGTGCTGTAGCTGATGTGCTCGGGCACGCCTCCTGCCGCATAGAGCAGCTGATAGACGCCGTTCCGCTTGGTGAGCCACGGACCCTCAACATACGAATCCTTGTATTCCTTTCCCTTTTCGCGTTTGCTCATCATCGGACCGCCGAAAGCCTCTTCCGTCATGTCGAGGCGTCCGAGCTCTCCGCTATAGGATATCATGTCGCGATTCAGTTTCAGGTAATAGCATTGGGGGTTGCCCCACATCAGCCAAGCCTGTTCGCCGTCGATGAGGACGGTCGGGTCGATGTGGTCCCACGAGCCGTTCTCGAAGAGCGGTTTCCCGATGGCATCCTTGAAGGGGCCTGTAGGCGAATCGCCGACTGCCACGCCGATAGCCATTCCGCCCGACAGCTTGCTGTGGGCACAGATATACCAGTAGAACTTCCCGTCCCTTTCGACGGTCTGCGAAGCCCACGCCCGGTCGTCGGCCCAAGAGAAGCTCTCCAGGGCAAGAGGCGAACCGTGGTCGGTCCAGTTCACCATGTCCTCGGTGGAATAGACACGCCATTCCTGCATCCAGAAAAAGTCGGCGCCGTCCTCGTCGTGGCCCGTATAGACATACATCCGGCCGTTGTGTACCATGGGAGCGGGGTCGCTCGTGAACCAAGTCTGCACGAAAGGGTTCTGTGCATTGGCAGTCATGGCCGCAAGAGCCACAAGAACAGCTGAAATCACTCGTTTAATCATAATCATTAGCTATTTGTTAGAAGGAATTCCGCACAAAGTTACGAAAACTTTTGCAAACAGCGAACTTTTTGAATCGATTATTTCATCCTGCACGACTTGACACGCCTGGTTGACCATCCCGAGCAGTCGTGTCACAAAACGCCGCACGCGGGATTTGTTGATTTATCATGATGCAGCAATTGATTTATCATGATGCAGCAATTGAATCATCATGACAAATCAATGAACATACTTGCATAAGTTTGGCAAAAGGCTTGCAGAAGTCGGGATTTTCCACTACCTTTGTGGCGCAATTCGAAACGGAAGGACGATTCGGCCGATAGCCACAAATAGGGATTTCCCCCTGAAAAGTTCGCTTTTCCCCTATTGAAAACCGCAGAACTTCACGTACCTTTGCACCAGACAAACCTAAAAAAGTACAGCTATGAAACTCTTTATGATACTCAAAAACGGCAAGGCAAAGGCTCATTGCCTCTTTTCCCTCATCTTCATGATGGCGGCTTTTTCGCTCTCTTCTTGCGTGGATATCGAGGATGAAAACCAGTCGATGGTGCTCTCCGGACAATGGAGAGGGGACTTCGGCATGTTCTATGACTACATCGACGGCCACGGAGGACGCCATACGTTCAATTCCTACGACACGCGCCTCACTTTCACCCCCGCCTATTCCTATGCGAATTATGGCAGAGGAACGCAGGTGGACTACTACAGCTACGGCCCCTACGAGTACCAATACTACAAGTTCAGATGGTCGGTGGAGAACGGTTCCATCTATCTTTCCTACGACTACGACCACCAGCTCGACGTGCGTATCAGCAACTATCAGATGACTAACGACTACTTCTCGGGCACTTTCTCCAACACGGGAACCGTGTTCCGTCTCTACAAAATTGCCGACTACTACAACTGGACACCCTACGTGAACACCTATGGCTATGGGGGTCGCGACAACTGGGACTACGGCTATCCCTACTACGCACCAGCCACTCGCAGCGATGTCGAAGCAACCGACAGCACTTCAAACGCTGGCGAAATAGTAGGAAGAGGTCGCAGAAGCACTTCCCTGAAGCAGTAGGAGGCAACTCTACCAGCAGCTCTCGACAGCATCAAACTGGATATCAGCCACATTAATGTCTGCGCCCCAGAATTCAAAGCCTTTGGCTACGGGATTCCGGGGCGTACTTATTGCCCGTTTCCGCTCCATCGAATAACTATATAGACCGTCATCGATAAAGACTTCAATCGAGGTGAGGTCGATGTAGATGTCCATCGTCAGGGAAAGACTTGTAGGGTCTTGCGGCGAATAGAACTGGCCGTTCAAGGTGTTGCGATTAAGGTCGTAATCGACAAGCGTTTGTCCGTCGAGCTTGAGGCCCGCGCTTGTGGCATAGGTCAGGTTGAGTGTGGCACGAAGATGCACACAGTCTTGACTCTGATAAGGTTGCAGCGCCTTGTTGACTTCCTGCCCATTCAAGGCCTTTTCACTTGAATAAAGCGGCTTCA
>JAEEGJ010009451.1_pt1 | contig 26065 bp, 18 predicted proteins | sample 8958761 | NCBI WGS metagenome assembly JAEEGJ01 (sample SAMN16246546, study PRJNA631951) | gut metagenome | biome: gut microbiome; feature: rumen; material: RS-attached | host: Bos | place: Iran: Karaj | collected 2018-10 | reverse complement strand
TGATGCAGTCCTTAATCACGCTTCCCTGAATACGGTTCTCTATCAGGATGCCGCAGATCTTGCCGTTCCGCCAATAGATGTCGTTGGGCCATTTAATGCTCAGGTCGCCGATGTGCTGCCCCAAGGCCTCACAGATAGCCAGCGAGATAGCCATCGAGATGCGGAACTGCTTCGTGACAGGCACCTGATACGGATGGGTCAGTATCGAGAACAGCAGGTTCTTGCCGCGCTCCGACTCCCACGTGTTAGTGCCGCAGCCGCGCCCCGCCGTCTGGTAGTCGGTCACGACCACCATATCGCCCTCGCCATGAGCCTTCAGCCACCGATTGGTGGAATCCGTCTCGTCGATATGCACAATTTTCCATTCCACGTTGCAAAGTTACGAAATAATTGTGAATTGTGTATTGTGAATTGTGAATAATTTCCTATCTTTGCAGCACAATAATGAACAATCATGGAAATCGCCATCTTCAAATACTACTGGCTTGACACATGGGTCTTCGCCAATGTGATACAATTGGCTACGCAAGACTTCTGCATCCGCTATCTGAACCTCACCAACGATCCGTGTGGGCGACTCTTCGACCAGATGGTCATGGCAGCGCGATCAGTACCGGCTAATATTGCCGAGGGTAGTTCACGCCATTCCACGTCGCGAGAAACAGAGATGAAGCTGATAGATGTGGCGCGAGCCAGTCTTTCCGAACTGTCGAATGATTACCTCAACTGGTTGTTGCGATATGAAAACACGCCCTGGTCGACGAAATCGGCAGAATATCATGCCGTTAACACCGTTCAGCTGGATGCTCCTGACTATAAAGACGATGTACTGCACCTCAGCAGCATCCATATTCTAAAACAAAAGCATAAGTTTGACAACTGGCTCAACACTGGCGACTCACTGGTAGCCGCCAACTGTCTATTGATTCTCTGCAACCGGCTCATCATGATGCTTCGCCGTCAGATGCAGCATCTGTTGGAGAGTTTCAAATCTGAAGGAGGCTTCACCGAAGGCCTGACTGCTGAACGGCTGTCCTATCGTCAGCAGCAAAGCGTCCAGGCCAACGCCCCCGTGTGTCCGCTGTGCGGAAAACCCATGATTAAGCGCGTGGCCCAAAAAGGTATCAATTCCGGCAGGGAGTTCTGGAGCTGTAGCGGCTTCCCCAATTGCAAAGGGACGCTGAGTATTAAATAGCCTCGAAGCCTCGAAGCCTCGAAACATCGAAACATCGAAACATCGAAAAAAAACAAAATAATGAACGAAAACGACGAAAAATACATGCGCCTTGCCTTGGACGAGGCCCGCCGGGCCTTTGACGAGGGCGAAATACCCATCGGCTGCGTCGTCGTCTGCCGTGACCGTGTCGTGGCCCGTGCCCACAACCTGACGGAGACACTCAACGACGTCACCGCCCACGCCGAGATGCAGGCCATTACCGCCGCTGCCAACACCCTCGGCGGCAAGTACCTGACTGACTGCACCCTCTACGTCACCGTCGAGCCTTGCCCCATGTGCGCCGGAGCCTTGGGCTGGGCACAAGTGTCCCGCATCGTCTACGGCTGCGACGACCCCAAGCGCGGCTACCGAGAGTATGCCCCCCGCGCCCTGCACCCCAAGGCCATCGTCGTCAGCGGCATCCTCGCCGCCGACTGCAGCCAGCTGATGCAGGACTTCTTCCGCCAGAAACGGTAAGTCCGTTATAAATGCCAGCTATTAAAAAAGATAAAAATATTTGGCCATATCCCTTTTTTGTCGTATCTTTGCATTGCGGAATTTCCGTAACGGGAATTCCGTAACGGAAATTCCGTAATAAGAATCATACTAAAAGTCGAACTTATGGCAAAGAAAAGCGGCACTACACTTCAGAATCCCTTTGTTTATCAGGGCTACGTAAGTCCAGACTACTTTTGTGACCGTATCGAGGAAACAGAAGAGCTGATAGCGAACCTGCAAAACGGACGTAATACCGTGCTCATTTCCCCGCGTCGAATTGGCAAGACCGGACTAATAATGAACGCCTTTTGGCAGCTAAAAAGCAAGGAAAAGGATGCTGCCTGCATCTATATCGATATTTTTGCCACCAAAAACCAGCACGACTTTGTACAATTGCTGGGCAACGCCATTGCACAAGATGTTCTCTCGCGTGAGCAGAAGGCCATGAAGCGTCTGTTAGAGTTCTTCGGATCTTGGCGCCCCGTGTTCAGTGCTGACCCAATGACCGGTCTCCCTACGGTGTCGGTAAGCATCGAGCCGTCACAGTCGGCGATGACCCTCAAGACCATTTTCGACTATCTGAGGATGAGCAACCGTCAGATTTACATCGCCATCGACGAGTTCCAGCAGATTACCAAGTATCCCGAGGATGGCATCGAGGCACTGCTGCGCTCATATATCCAGTTCGTGCCCAACGCCCACTTCGTGTTCTCTGGCAGCAAGCGTCATCTGATGGTTCAGATATTCAGTTCTTCCGACCGTCCTTTCTATCAGAGTACGGTCTCCATGGGACTGGAACCTTTGCACGAGGAGATTTACTACGACTTTGCCCGACGCTTTTTCGAAGCAAAGAAAGGTAGCTTCAGCGAAGAAGTGTTCCACACCATGTATCAACGGCTAAATGGTATTACCCGGAGTATGCAGCTGGTCCTGAACCGACTTTATGAGACGGAGAAAAACGTTAGGAGCGAAGCCCAGCTGAGAGAGGCCATTGCACATATTGTCAGTCGCTATACCGTGCAGTATGAAGAGTTGGTAACATTTCTTACCGACAATCAGCTTTCGCTACTCAAGGCCATTGCCAAGGAGAACAGTGTGGCAAGCCCGATGGGCAGCGAGTTTATCAAGAAGTACGACCTGCCAAGTTCCAGCAGCATCAAAACGGCACTCGACGTACTGACTGACAAGGATCTTGTCAGCCGTACCCCCAATGGCTATGCCATCTACGACCACTTTCTGGAGCTATGGCTCAAGCGGCTATGCTGACAATCCCCGCCTGACCACCTGAAAAATCCTGCACTTCCTGCACTGACCATTGACTGCCAGCCAGTTACGTCGTATGTCGGTCTCTTGCTCCTGCACTGAAACCTGCACCTAACGGAATAGCGCTTCAAATCCCATGGATTGGCGGCGCCAAAAGAGCGTTTCCACGGCGTGGAACAAAAGTTCCAAGCTGTGGAAACGTCTGGAAACCGCCGCCTTTTGCGCATAAACCGCCGCCTTTTGACCGAAACCCGGCGGGTTTTGAACAAGAAGTGCCTAATATCGTCAAGTGCAGGTTCCAGTGCAGGTTCGACGCAGGTAATTCGGCTGTAACTTGCTGATAATGAAGCTCAGTGCAGGTAGTGCAGGTTTTTTCATGCTTGTGCTATATATAAGCAAGGAAAACAACGAAAAATCGGGAGGCGATGCCGCTGGGCACGCCTCCCGATTAGTTATAGATTCCTTAATTGGGAATTAGTCGTTCTCCTCAAGGCCGGAGTAGCGGATGCCACTCACCTTGTAGCGGGTGTAGCCGTCAACAGGATACCAGGGGTCGCCCTTATAGGTGACGAAGAAGACGATGCTGTCAGCTGGGGAGCCGTTGTTCTGCTTACCGGCACCCTTCAGGATCTTACCCTCGATGGTGACAGGCATGGCCTTCTCCTCGTTGAGCAACACGTCAATCATCTCAACCTCTTTCTTTTCCGCGTCAGCCCAGACGGTGTCGCCCTTCTCGTCGCGCTTCACCTCTTTAATCCACCACTGGTAGCCCTCGCCGAAGTTCTCTGACTCTGAACTCTTGAAAGTTAGGGCGTTCTGGTCGATAGTGACCTTTGTCTTAATGGTGTAAGTAGGGAAGCCAGGCATTCCGACTTCTTCAAAGCCGTTATGGTATTTGTCCTTGGCAGCCTTAACATCGCCATCGAGGATATCGATGTACTGCAGGAAATAGTCTTTGTAAGCTGCCGAAAAATTACCGATGCCAAGATTGTCCACCCACATCTCAGAGGCAGAGTTGCCTGCCGTATTGTAGGTAAGCAAGATGGTCCTGCCTTCACCGAAGTAGTCCTCGCCACTTGCGATGGGGTTGCCGTTGTTGTCGACGGCATCAACAACGCAGTACCATTTTCCTGCCATTGACTCGGTGGCAGTTCCACCAATCTCATCCTTTTCGCACGAGGTCATCCCGGCGCAGATGATGAGTGCTGCTAAATATAATACTTTCTTCATAATTGTTTACTCTTTTACCCAAGTTTGTACAAAATTCATGCCTGCATACAGAACATTGAGATGGAACGTGCTGGTAGTAGCATCGAACGATCCTTCAAAATCGTCAGGACCATCGTTCCAGCCAGGGACATGAGCGTCTTCACATACCACACTTCCGTCTTCAATAGAAATAACTCCTGCCATAGCATAATTGGTGCCATAGCCGGCGCGCTGGCAGTACCAGCCACCGAGGAGGTCGTCAACAGCGTATGTCCCGTCGCCATTGTCGATAATCAGAGTTTCAAAAGGTGTGCCGTATGCCACCTGGGCACCCTCGCGCAGACGATAGCTATCGGCCTGGTTTAGATAGAAGCCCTCAACGGCACTGTTCGGGTCAAGAACCACGACAGTACGTTTTGCATTAGCAGTGATACCATCAGAGTTCTTAATTGAGTAGACTACGGTGTAGACACCGCTCTTGCCCATATTCACATTGCTGTTCACGTTTACTTGATTGCTCACATCCTCACCATTAAGGGTGGCGGTGTAGCCAGGATCCTGGAACGTGGTGCCTTTGTCAACTACAATGTAGCCGTCACCCTTCAGCTCCAGTATGGGATAGTAGGTAAATCGGCTCTGACCCTCTGAATCCTTGTCGCCGTCGCAGCTCGTCAGTGCAAAACTAACCAGAGCGAGCATCATTGCGAAAAATATGTTCTTTTTCATATAATACAATTCTTCAATTATTAATTATCAATTACTTACCCCAGAACGGTGGAACCTTGTATTCCGAGTCATCAAACTTAGGAGCATTCGCGTTGCTTGATGTAGATTCAGAAGGATAAGGCCAGCGCTGAATGATCTGGTTGGCACCCACCTTGTCGAAGACGGAGATTGGCGTATAGAGTGTGCCAGGCACATACTTCTCTGTTGCGAGATGGTCTTCTGAAGCGTTATAGAGAGTTGTTCCCGTTGCAGAGCCAAATGCAGGATACTTCAGTCGGCGAAGTTCGCACCACGACTCGAAGTTGTTGGTGCCTGACAGGGCAATCCACTTCGAGATACCGATGCTCTGCTTGTAGTTAGCCTGATTATAGGGGAACTTAGCAATGACCTGGTCGGCACCGCTTACGCCAGCTGATGCGCAGGAAGCCTCGATGGCGGCGTTGTAGTGCGCCTGAGCCTGGGCTGCATTGTTCTGGCGAGCATAGTACTCAGCGATGAAGAACTCCACCTCAGCTACCTGAATCAGATAGACAGGAGAATTGTACTTCATGGCCGGACGGCACCAGTAGGCAGCCTTGTAATTGCCAGAAGTGCTGAAGTTGGTGCCCGAGACGCCACCGACGTATTCGCCGCTGCTATTGACATCGAAGAATGCGGCCAAGCGGGGATCCTGATAGACCACGTCGCCCTCATCGTTCTTCTGCAGCATGGTGCTGACGATGGCCATGTTGGCCGTCACATTAATCTGGGTGGAACCGAAGGCGGTTGAGAATTCCTCAGAGTAATAGGGGTTCATCTGGCCTGTCTTTTCCTCCCAGCAGTCGGTGTAAGCCACATCGGAAGTGGGGAAGTTGTTCTCTGCGATGAGAGCGGCAATCTTGCTCTCCACGTCGGCCACTGCACCCACCTCACGGCTCATAATCTTCAGCTTCAGAGCGTTGGCAAACTGAATCCATGCGGCGGCACTCTTACCCTTATACAGGAAGTTTGTAGCCACGGGATCCGTTGAATTGGCCTTACTCAGAGCATTGTCAAGCTCTGTGAGAAGTCCTGCATACACGGTAGCACCGTCGTCATATTTGGGCGAGGGGTTGCTGATGTTGAGTGCTTCAGAATAGGGGATGCTGCCGTAGCAGTCGACCAGTGCCTGGAGGGCAAAGCAACGCAGAGTGGTGGCGGCCAAATAGGTGCCCCAGTCCTCACTCTTTTCTGCAAGGCTGATAATGGTCTGCAGGTTCTTCAGACCTACGCGGTTAAGCTGCGAATAGGCTGAACCAGAACGCACCGGCGACATATTGAACTGTGAGTAGTCCACATAGTTCGATGTACCGAACATGTGGGAATAGTGCTGTGCGAAGTAGCCTGCAGGAATACGGAGCAGGTTGCCGTAGGTAGCGGCGATACCCATCTCAGCGGCAGGCAGCATGATGCTGGGCGTCATGTTTCCCTCGGTGGGAGAGTTGGGATCCTGGTTGATGTCCAAGTAGCTGTCGCAAGATGTGGCTCCGAGACCCAGGATGATTGCTGATATAATTGCTAATTTCTTCATACGTTTGTCCTCCTTCATTTAGAATTTAACACCTACGTTGAAACCGAACGTGCGGCAGCCGGGGTTCACGTAGAGCTCACCGAACTGGCCTTCGAGGTCGTTACCACGGGTACTTCCCTCGGGGTCGATGAAGGTGTTGCTCTTGTGTGTCCAGGTGAACACGTTGTTGCAGAACAGCGACAGGGTGATGTCGCTCAGGTAGAGCTGGCTTACCCATGCCTTCGGCAGCTGGTAGGCCAGTGTGATGTTACGCAGCTTGACGAACGACTTGTCGAGCAGGTAGGCCTCGCCTCCCTGACCCCAACCGAAGTTGTTGTAGTAGTCCTGATAGTCGCCGACTTCGTAGTCTGCACCGCCCAGCATAATCGGAGTTGTGTTCTCCACATAGCCCTTGTCGGTCTTAACCACAGAGTTGGGAATGACGAACGGACGACGCTGGTTGTAGGTCGTAATGTCGCCGTTACCAGTGAACTGCATCAGGTTCTTCGAACGCGAGAACATGTAGCCGCCCTTACGGATATCGAGGGCTGCGCTCAGCGTCACACCCTTATAAGACAGGGCTGTGGTCACACCGCCAATCCAGTCGGGGTTCATGTTCTTGCCAGTGTCGACAAGGTCGGTGGTCAGCATAGGCTGTCCATCCTCACCGACGATGAGTTTGCCGTCATCAGTATACTGAGGCATATAGGTGTAGTACTCACCCATGGGGTTGCCTTCTTCTGCATAGAAGTAGACGGCATCGTTACCAGCCGAGAAGCTGTAAATGTCGGTCTTACCGCCCTCAACGCTGGCAGGCATAGAGAGCACCTTGTTCTCGTTCTTGGAGAAGTTGAAGCCCAAATCCCAACGGAAGTCCTTGGTACGGACAGGCGTGGTGTTGACTAACAACTCGAAACCACGGTTACGAACACTACCGAAGTTGGTCACCATGTAGGCGTAGCCTGATGCGGGGTCAACGGGCAGCGTAAAGATCTGGTCCTTGGTCTCACGGTTATAGTAAGCGGCATCGATGTTGATGCGGTTGTCGAAGAATGCGAGGTTCAGACCGACCTCGAACTCAGAGGTCATCTCGGGCTTCAGGTCAGAGCTACCAATGGTGGACGATGCCTGGAAGGCGTTGACACCAGCCATCGGGAACTTGGCTACGTCGGCACCGTAATAGGCGCGTGATGTACCTTGGACGAAACGAGCAGCAGTACGATAAGGATCAGCATCGTTACCAGTCTTACCGTAAGCCAGACGAACCTTACCGAAGTCGAGAATGTTGTTCTTCGGGATGAGCTTCGTGAAGATCCAGCTCAGGGTTACACCGGGATAGAAATAGCTGTTCTTCTCGAGCGGCAGTGTCGAAGACCAGTCGTTACGAGCGGTCAGACCGAGATAGAGCATCTCGTCCCAGCCAACGGTGACATCGCCGAACAAGCCTACGAGACGACGCTTCGACTGGCTCTCAGAAAGTTCGGACTTTGTAGCACCGTTGGAGAGGTCCCAGAAACCTGTGTTGAAAGTCAAACCGTCTGTCTGTCCTAACATGACCGTGCTGAAACGCTCATTCATGTTGACACCAGCGGTAACATTGACGTCGAGCTTACTGTCGAGATACTTGTCTGCCCAGTTGGCCATGAAGTCATGGTTCTTCTCATACTTACGGAAGTAGCGGCTGTAAACCCAACCGTCCTGATTCATCTTAGAGGGAGCATAGCCATAGTCCTCGTTGATGAGGGCATCGTCGAGCGTAATCTGCGGGAAACCCATCTTCAGGTCGTAGTCAGTATAGTCGAAACCATAACGGTAGGTCAGCGTCAGCTGCTGAATCGGCTTGATGTCAGCCTGAATCTTACCGTAGACCTGCTTAGAGTCGTTGTGGTTGTAGTTGTTCTCAATAGCCCAGTAGGGGTTGGTGATACCATAAGGTGTGTACCAAGCCTCGGGGGTGTTGAAGGGACTGCTCAGATCTTTGCGGTCAACCAGTGAGAGGTCGCGCGGGAACTCAAGGATACCATCGATGAACGACGTTCCCTGGAAAGAACCTACGATGTCGGCCTTGGTGGTGGCAACATTTACGTTCGACGTGAGTTTAAACCATTTTGTCGGCTCATAGCTGCCGCGCATGGCAATAGTGTTACGCTTAAAAGCATCCTTATCGCCAGGTATAATACCGTCGTCGCTGGTGTAACCATAACTCAGGTAGTAGGTCATCTTCGAGTCATCGCTAATACCGCTCAATGCCACGCTGTGGCTGGTGGTAATACCCTTTTCGAAGAAGTCCTCGACGTTGCTCTCAACAGCCTCATACTTGTGGATGAGCTGCTGGTGGTTCCAGATGGGACCATAGATCTGCTGTGAACCATCGAACTCAGGACCCCAAGAACCGTTCTCGATATAGGTCTGCTTACCGTTCCAACCCTGTCCGAACTGGTTCTGGAATTTGGGCAACGTGGAAACCTGACGCCACTGAACACTACCATCGTAAGTGATGGAGAAATTACGGGTATCGCCTCTCTTACCGCTCTTGGTCGTGATGACAATCACACCGTTGGCAGCACGGCTACCATAGAGGGCGGTAGCAGCAGCACCCTTCAGCACGGTCATCGACTCGATGTCGTTGGGGTTGATGTTTGAGATACCACCGATGGCATTCTGCTGTGAGTAAGCACGCATTGTAGCTGTCTGGAGGGGCACTCCGTCGACAACGTACAGAGGCTGGTTGCTTCCGTTGATAGAGCTGATACCACGGATGATAACCGAGTTGGCCTGACCAGGGTCACCTGATGTGCTGTTGATCTGCACACCAGCCACCTTACCTGCCAAGGCTGAGGTGACATCAGTCACCTTACCAACGGTCAGCTCTTCGTTGTCCAGCGTCTGGGCTGAGTAACCCAGGGCCTTCTCACTCTTTTTGATACCCATGGCAGTGACCACGATCTCGTCGATGTTCGTACTGCCATTGCGAAGCACAATGCGCATGTTAGGACGTGCGCTCACCTCCAGAGTCTCCATGCCTACGTAGGAGAAACGGAGCTGCGACTTACCTGCAGGAACGGTCAGCGAGAAGCGACCATCACTACCTGTCACCGTACCGATGTTCGTACCCACGACGAGCACTGACACGCCGATGACCGGCTGTCCGTCGTCCTGAGACACCACGATACCATTGACCCTCGTCTGTGCCATCGCTCCTCCTATGAACAGGAAGAGTACGGCCAGCAATGTCATGATTCTTTTTTCCATAAATCTCTCTCGTTTTTTTGTTTGATAATTAATTGTTGTTTGTGGTTTCCTATCTCTTATTAATGGTTACTTATTATAAATTATTGTACGTGTACATTATTATATATGTTGATTCCTTGCTGCAGGTATGGTGTTTTTGGAACTCACCTTCCCCTCGCCAGGAGCTGTTGCGACATCCCCTTTTTTAGGGATTTAAATGTTACAGTTTGCAAAAATAACCAATATTTTTTAAAACGCCAAAGGTTTTGTGCAAAAAATGACTTTTGGGTTGGATTTATTGACGAAACAGCGCTTTTTGGGCGTGTTTACTTAGCATTTTGCTGCTAACAAGACGCTATATGAGGCTTGCTGCTCGGACGATAAAAAAACGCACGACATCGATTGATGCCGTGCGGAGAGCTTTGACAGATATGTCGATTTAGTTGTATTTCAGGATTTGGCCTGGTCTCAGGACTGTCTTCTGGGTGATGCGGTTCAGGCGGCAGATGGCATCAACGGTGGTACCATGCTTGCGGGCGATGGCATAGAGCGTCTCACCACGCTGCACTTTGTGGTAGTTGGAGGTCTGCTGGCGCTGGGTGCGAGTAGCGGTCTTAGTCTGCTGCTGACGAGTTTTCTGCTGTGCCAGTGCGGCATAGTCGGTGTTGTCCTCACCACCTTTGCCGCCAACGCCACGAAGGCGCGTAGCTACGAGCGACTCCTGATTATAGGTTGACTTGCGGAACATATAGTAGTCGCCTACGACGTCCTGATTCAGGAAATCGAACATCAAAGCAGGATTCAGGGCAGTTCCACAGAGGCGCGTCTCAAAATGGAGGTGAGAGCCAGTGCTGCGTCCAGTACTGCCACCCAATCCGATGGGTTCGCCTGCGCGTACATCCTGATTCTCTTTCACCAACTGCTTTGACATGTGTCCGTAGATGGTCTCCAGGCCATTGTTGTGGCGAATCACAACATACTTACCATAGCCCTTGGCTTCATAGCGCACGATACGCACCTTTCCAGTGAAAGCAGCGTAGATGGTGTCGCCGGTGTTCAGCTTGATATCCAGTCCTTTATGCTGGCGTCCCCAACGGGGGCCAAAGTTCGAAGTAATGACGGTGCTGGGGCTAGGCATAGCAAAGCCGCGCAGGTCAATGAGGAAAGAGTCGGGCAGGGAAGTCTGACGATGAGCATAGATATTGTTCCAGTCGTCATAGAGTTGAGCGGCGGGTGACTGTGATGCCACTTCGCTTTCCAGCATCTGGTTAAGCTGGATTGAGTCTACTGCGCGCATTTTGCGGTCGATGGGAGCCTGATTGGCTAAGAGATCCTGTGCAGCTGCGGGCATCACTGCCGTCAGCGACAAAGCAATCAGTGCAATTTTCTTGATGTTCCTGAGCATTATTTATTCCTTTTATTATGTTATTATTCTACTTGGAAATACTTCCCAATTGGAAATACGGTGCAAAATTACAAAAAAAAATGCTAGCATCGGCAAGTGGGTTTGTTTTTTTGCGTACTTTTAACATTCTTCCTCTTTCTTAGGTAGCAGATTAACATATTTGGCTGTTTCGTTTGCAAATATGAAAGAAAGTTTGTAACTTTGCGCCTCAGAAGAAAGAATGTATAAAATGAGAAACAAACTACTGGTCGTGCTCCTTTGTCTAAGCACGCTGACGATGGCGCAGACTTTTTCGCCTGAGCGCACGGGTGGTGTATATTATGCCTATCCTGTAAAATCAGCTCAGCGTGTGGACATCCCCGAAGGGTTCGAGCCTTTCTATATCACCCACTATGGGCGGCATGGATCCCGTTGGCTGCCCAGTCAGGACCGTTATGAATGGGTAATGCGGCAGTTTGCAGACATGAAGTTCCTTATTCCGTTAGGTTACAGTGTGAAGAGTAGGTTGGATAAGGTATATGTCAATGCATTCGGAAATGCCGGTAAACTCACAAAGCTGGGCAAGAAGCAGCAACAAGGCATTGCACGTAGGATGGCAGCCAACTATCCTGAGGTGTTCAGAGACAATCCAGTGGTGACGGCTCGCTCGAGCACTTCCCCTCGTTGCCGGGCATCGATGCTGGCTTTTATCAAGGAATTGCCATGCAAGGTGGTAGAAGGGCAGACCGACCCTTCGTTCATGGAATATCTCAACTATGAATCACCTGAGTTGAAAGCCCTTACTGCCCTGGTCAAGCGACAGCCTGACATCTCGCCTGAACGCCTGATTTCGTCGATGTTCATCATTCCCTGGCCAGTGGAAGATCCTGTCAAGCTGATGAGCGAGCTGCATACCATTGCCAGCGACATGCAGGATATCCCATTGAAAGTAAACCTTTGGGACATCTTTACGAAGGAGGAGATGATGGCAGTTCATGCTGCCAACAACGAGCGTATGACCATCTGCAACGGCGATACCTTGGTGAACGACGGTATTCCAGCCCGCTCGAGCATAGCACTTTGGGAGCACATCGAAAAGGAGGCTGACGAGATGATAGCCGCTAAAGGTCATGGTGCTTCACTGCGCTTTGGTCACGATACGGCCCTTTATCGGCTACTTACCCTTTTGCGTCTGCAGTTGCCTGGAAAAGGTATGGAAGACATCATTCCGATGGCTGCCAACCTCCAGATGATCTTCTGCAGAAATGCCAAAAGTGAAATCCTGGTGAAATTTCTCCTGAATGAAAAAGTGCAAAAACTGCCCATTCCATCGGTCTTTTCTGATTGCTATCGATGGGAGGAAGTAAAGTCCTACATGCGTGAACGAATCCATTATCTGGAGCATCTGCGACAGCTGGCGGCGCTCCACACGATGGTAGGTACGGCACCTGCCAACACCCTGACGGCAGGACTATTCGGGAAGGGGTCGGAAGAGCATGGACAGACGCTGCCTGCCGTGCTGGTGCCTCATGGACAGACTTTCTGGACTCCTCAGACGCAGGATACGGAAAAGAAGTGTATAGCACCTTATTATTATACTGACACCCTTTTCCAAGGTATTCGTGCCAGCCACTGGCTAGTGGGAGGCTGTACGCAGGACTATGGCTCGTTCACCGTCTCAGCCCTTTCACGTACTTGGACTGCTGACGGCCCTCCAAGCACTCGCTTCAGTCATGCCAGCGAGGTCTCGCATCCTCACTACTATGCCGTTGCCCTGCCCGACGAGCAGTTGCTCATGGAGCTGACGGCTTTGAGCCATAGTGCCATCCTGCGTGTCACTCCCTTTGAAGACGGGCCCGTGCATATCATGGTTCGTTCGAACAGCGATGAGGGCGAGGGCGACGTAACACTGGATGAACAGCGCCGTCAGGTATATGGTTTTAATCCTGTGCATCGCATCTATCAGGGCTGGGGTGAGAGGGCTGGCTTCAGCGGACATTTCCTGTTGCAGTATGCTGACCGTCTGCTCTTCAGTCGCAAAACAGGTCAGCGGCTAGAGCTATACTTCGACGGAAAGAAAGGACAGCCCATCATTCTTCGCATGGCCACTTCGTTCACCAGCCGCGAGGGAGCTGCAGCCAATTTGCAGGCTGAGGCAAGTGTGAACTTCGATGAAATGGAGCATTCTTGCATTGATCAATGGGTGAAGCGCCTTCATACTATTGAAGTGACTGACCCAGACACAGCCCGTGTCAACCAGTTCTATGGTGCCCTTTATCGCTCGTCATTCCTTCCTCGTGAGATGAGTGATGTAGATGGTAGTTATCCGAAGTTTGCCGATGGGACAGTCGTGAAGGGTAATGGCCGTCATTATGGTGATTTCTCGATGTGGGACACCTATCGTGCCTTGCATCCGTTGCTCAATATCATTGCTCCTGACGAGTCGGCTGAGATGATGCAGTCGCTAGTCGACATGTATGCCGAGGGCGGTTGGCTCCCCATCTTCCCTTGCTGGAATTCGTATACGGCAGCGATGATTGGCGACCATTGCTCGTCGGTTCTTGCTGATGCCTATGTGAAGGGTATTCGTGCCTTTGATGCAAACAAGGCTTACGAGGCTATGCGTAAGAATGCCTTCGAACAGCCATCTTCCTTTGAGGAATACAAGAACGGCATGGGCCGTCGCGCGCTGGACAGTTATCTGAAGTATGGCTTTGTTCCTTTGGAGGACAGCGTGAAGGAAGCTTTTCACACTCAGGAGCAGACTTCACGAACATTAGAATATGCCTACGATGACTTCTGTGTGGCACAGATGGCCAAGGCATTGGGTCATGCCGATGACTATCAGCTGTTGATGGAGCGTAGCGAGAACTGGCGCAACGTTATCAATCCCACTACGGGCTATGCTGATGGCCGACATGCCGACGGCCGTTGGGAAGCCAACGATGACGTGGTGCATCGCAAGCCGTATATCACAGAAGGTGCCACCTGCCACTATACTTGGTATGTGCCCCAGAACATCAAAGGGCTGATGGAGGTGATGGGAGGACAGCGGTGCTTCGTTGAAAGACTCGATGAGCTGTTCTCAGAAAGACGCTACTGGCATGGCAATGAGCCTTGCCATCAGGTGGCTTGGCTCTATTCGCTGGCTGGCGAGCCGGCAAAATGCCGTCAGCAGATAGGACATATCCTGGCGACGGAGTACAATGACTCGCCTGGGGGATTGTCGGGTAACGACGATGCAGGGCAGATGTCGGCATGGCAGGTCTTTGCTCATCTGGGATTTTATCCTGTCTGTCCTGCCACCACCCAGTATGTGTTGGGCGGTTCGCAGTTTCAGCGGATAACCATCAACCAGCCTGGCGGGAAGCCCTTTGTCATCCAGCGGGCTACTGACGGCCGCTATCGGCTGAACGGGCGTGAGCTGTCGCAACCCCTTCTCGAACATGCCGACTTGGTGCGTGGTGGCGAACTGTTTATACCTTAATCAGTAAAAATGTGGAGCAACTTGTTTGCCAATTGCCAAAAAGTTCGTACCTTTGCAGGCCAAAGTAAAAATTAGAAGATTAGAAAATTAAAAAATTAGAAAATTAAAAGATTATGGCTTATCTGTTTTCATCGGAGTCGGTGTCGGAGGGACATCCTGACAAAGTTGCCGACCAGATCTCGGACGCAATACTCGACCAGTTCCTGGCTTATGACGACAAGGCTCGCGTGGCTTGCGAGACGTTTGTCACCACAGGTCAGGTGGTCATCATGGGTGAAGTGCGCAGCGATGTCTATATCGACCTGCAGACCATCGCCCGCAATACTATCAAGAAGATTGGCTATACCAAGGCCGAATACCAGTTTGACGGCGACTCCTGTGGCATTCTCACTGCCATCCACGAGCAGAGTGCCGACATCAACCGTGGCGTGGATCGTGAGGAAGATGAGAACCAGGGAGCTGGCGACCAGGGCATGATGTTTGGCTATGCCACCAACGAGACGGAGAGCCTGATGCCTGTCACCCTCGATCTGGCCCATCTCATCATGCGCACCTTGGCCGACATCCGCAAGGAAGGTAAGGTGATGACCTACCTGCGTCCCGATGCCAAGAGCCAGGTGACGGTGCAGTATAGCGATGAGGGTATTCCCGAGCGCATCGATACTATCGTCGTCAGCACCCAGCACGACGAGTTTGACGAGGATGAGGCGATGCTGGCCCGTATCGAGGATGATGTCATCAAAATCCTTATTCCACGTGTCAAACAGCAGATTCACTCACAGAAGGTGCTCGACCTCTTCGGCCCAGACATCTACTACGTCAACCCGAAGGAAACTCTCGTCAATGTCCCGGGCATAAAGGTCTATGTCAATCCTACGGGTAAGTTCGTCATCGGAGGACCTCATGGCGACACTGGACTGACGGGTCGCAAGATTATCGTCGATACCTATGGTGGCAAGGGTGCTCATGGTGGTGGCGCTTTCTCGGGCAAGGACTCTTCAAAGGTCGACCGCTCGGCAGCCTATGCCGCTCGCCATATCGCCAAGAACATGGTCGCTGCCGGTGTTGCCGACGAGATGCTGGTGCAGGTGAGCTATGCCATAGGTGTGGCCGAGCCTATGAACATCTATGTCAATACCTACGGGCGCAGCCATGTGGCGATGAGCGACGGTGAGATAGCCGAGAAGATCAAGAATATGTTTGACCTGCGTCCCAAAGCCATCGAACGGACGCTGAAGTTGCGTCAGCCCATGTATCTGGAGACAGCAGCCTATGGTCACATGGGACGGCAGTCGGAGGTGAAGAAGAAGACCTTCACCAGCCACTATCATGAGACACGCGTCGTCGATGTCGAACTCTTCACATGGGAGAAGCTCGACCGCGTGGACGACATCAGGCGTGAGTTCTCACTCTAATGATCCATCATGGTCCCACTGCTGCCATCTGAAGTCGAAGAACCCTATACCCTGCCTGACATCGGGTCGCTGATGCCTGGCGATACTACCCTTTTCTATTCTGCTATCCCTTTGCAGGGTGAGGTGGGCGTTCCCAGGCCTTACTCCGTCAGTGGCGATAATGCCATCTCCATCCTTCTTTTGTCGTGTATCGTACTGACGGCCGTCATCATTGCCCAGGCACGATGGCTGGTTGTGGAGAAGACGAAGGAGTTTTTCCTTACTGCGCACGATGACGACTATGATGTGCTGACGGCCTCGGCCGTGTTCTATCTGCCTTTGCTGCTGTTCTGCAGCCTGGCGTTGTCCGTTGGCTGGTATGTGATGGCCGGGAGCCAGCTGCCCGAAGGCATCCACTTGCCACCTATAGCCATTGTGGGGGGCTTTGCCGCTGTGCTGATTCTCTACATCTTTACGAAGTACGTGCTCTATGCATTTGTGAACAATGTGTTCTTTGGTGGTAAAAAAAGTATACAGTGGGGACAGGCGTTCCTCTACGTCACCGCACTCGAGGGGTTGCTGTTGCTTCCCTTAGTTGTGGCGCTCGTCTATTTTAACATACTTGTCAAAAACGCCATTTATTACTGTGTTGCTGTTCTCTTTTTGAACAAAATGCTGACATTTTATAAGAGCTATCGCATCTTTTTCAAGCAAAACGGTCGTTATTTGGAAAATATTTTGTACTTTTGCGCCCTTGAAATCACTCCCCTTCTTGCATTGGGAGGGTTGTGGATGATAATGGTTAATAAGTTGAAAGTAATTTTTTAGTACATAGAAATGATCAAGAAGATTCTGGTCTCCCAGCCAAGGCCGACGAGTGACAAGTCGCCTTATTTCGATATTGCCGAACGCTTCGGCCTGGAATTAGTGTTCAGGCCTTTTATCAAGGTCGTAGGCTTGTCGGCTCGTGAATTTCGCACTCAAAAGGTCAATATCCTCGACTATACAGCCGTTGTCTTCACCTCGCGGCATGCCATCGACCATTTCTTTACACTGGCTCACGACCTGCGCGTGACCATTCCTGAGGACATGAAGTATTTCTGTGTCACTGAAACTATTGCCCTCTATATTCAGAAGTACGTGCAATATCGCAAACGCAAGGTGTTCTTTGGCACTACCGGCCGTGTCGACGACCTGCTCCCTGCCATGATGAAGCATAAGAATGAGCGCTATCTTGTGCCTATGAGCGACGTTCATAACGACTCACTCACGCAGCTGCTCGATGCCCGCAAGCTGGAGCACAAGGAGTGTGTGATGTATAAGACGGTGAGCAACGATTTCACGCAGGAAGAGATAGATACCTTCGACTACGACATGCTGGTGTTCTTCAGTCCCTCGGGCATTGAGTCGCTGATGAAGAACTTCCCCGATTTCCATCAGGAGCAAGTTGCCATCGCCACCTTTGGCCCTGCCACAGCCAAGGCCGCTCAGGATGCCGGACTGGCAGTTCAGCTTCAGGCTCCGACGGAGAAGTATCCGTCGATGACGGGTGCCCTGCTGCACTATCTGCTGATGCAAGATGACGAATAGTCGTTTCACGCTTAGGAAAAACGAGCGAATGGCCAGCCGCCGACTGATCGACCAGCTGTTCGCGGGAAGTAGCAGCCATTCTTTGGCTGCTTTTCCTCTTAGGGTAGTTTATATTATAAAGGATCGCGCGCGCGAGGAGGAGGCGCCTGTGCAAGTGCTTGTCAGCGTGTCGAAGCGCCATTTCCGGCATGCTGTCGACCGTAACAGGGCGAAGCGCCAGCTTCGGGAAGCCTGGCGTCATCATAAAGAGACACTGGCTTCGATGATGCCTGCCGACAAGTGTCTGGCAGTAGCTTTTCTTTGGCTCTCCGACAGCCCTCAGCCTTCTGCCGTCGTAGAGAGGCGTGTCTGCGGTCTGGTCCAGCGCATAGCCAAGCACTTATGAAACGCATCTGGCATTATCTCTGCTTGCCTTTGAAGTGGCTGTTGCTGTTGCCCATCCTCTTCTACCAGCGCTGCATCAGTCCTTTCACCCCTGCAGCCTGTCGCTTCACGCCCACCTGTTCGCAATATGCCCGTGAAGCTATCCAGCGTCACGGACCCTTCAAGGGACTTTATCTGGCTGTGCGGCGTATCCTGCGTTGTCATCCCTGGGGAGGCTCTGGCTACGACCCTGTGCCGTAGCTTCTAGCGGCAAAAAAACTACTACAACACACAAAAACCAGACAATTGTTGCGACAAGTGTCAAAGAATCATACGACAAAGCGTCTAATCTTTAGACAATCGGCCTTTGGCGGGCCTAAAATCCTTGGAGACATATCAAAAACATACTAACTTTGCAGTGTAAAAAGAAAAAGACGACGCGAAGTGTAGCAAAATCACTAAGCCCTGCGTCTAAAGAGTAAAATAACAATTTAAACACTGTACAACAATGAAAAAGTTAGTTTTTGCAACCCTGATGTGTGTGGCAGCCATGAGCGCCAATGCACAAGTCCTCACCTCAGAGACCGTGAACAGCGTTTACGATCAAGTGTCAACCCAGGCCAACAGTGACTTCGTCTATAATGCCGAATGGGCCGGCAAGGACATCACCACCATGTATGTCTATCAGAAAGCGCAAAGCAAGAAGGGCGATATCACCCTGAAGCCCCACCTGAAGTATGAATACAGCTATGGTACTGAAGGCCTGCTGACCAGCCGCGTGACCTACCGTTGGAACAGCCGCCTACACGACTGGACAATCACCGCACGCCGCGACTACACGCTGGCCAACGGCAGGTACATCGCCGACTACAGCCGCTACAACCACAAGACTGTCAGCTTCGAACAGCCAATGGACAGGATGGTCTACACGCTGGAGCTGACCGATAGCGTCAACTACATCAGCTTCTACCATCGCAATCATCCTACGGATAGCTTTCTGCTCGTCAGTGAGACGGTTGTACAAGGCCTGCCTCTGTTCTTAGCCAAGAAGTAATAGTTACACTACATTTTTTATAAATCTCTCTTGGCAGGCGGGCATCTGTGAAGATTCCCGCTTGCATTCGATAGTAAAGGAGGGGCCTGTGTCTAATTCTTTGACGAAGAACCGTCTAATTTTTAGACAATCTGCATCCGCTGGGGGCATTAGCCTTGGCGGATTCGTTTTTATGATGTAACTTTGCAATCGTAAAAGTCAAATTGTAAATCATGAAGGGTTATTTCAGATTCCTATCGCGCAACAAGCTATACACCTTTATTAATATAGCGGGCCTGGTGGTGTCGCTGATGTTTATCATCCTGATGGGTGATTACACCTGGCGTCAATATAGCATCGACAGTTGGCATAAGAATGCCGATCGCATCTACCTGACGGGCAGCGACGAAGACTTCTTTATGTGGCCCCAGGCAGCCAAGGAGATTCAGGAACTGTGTCCCGAGATAGAAAGTATCTGCTGCTTGATCAGCCAGAACGGAAAAATCAAGTTTGGCGAAGCCGAGTACGGCCAGCAGATGGTGAAGGACGGGCCGAAGGACAACGGCATCATTATGCTGGCAGACTCGACGTTCTTCCAGTTCTTCGACTTCCCGTTGGTGGAGGGCGACCGCCGGACAGTCCTTGATGCCCCCGACAAGTGTGTCATCACGGAGCGGCTGGCCCGCCGGATGTTTGGTGATAAGAACCCGATAGGCGAGCAGTTGCAGATAGTAGGCGACCGCCATGTGCGTATCGGCGATGAAGACCCTTATGACTCGACACTGGTCTATACCGTCAGTGGCATAGCCCGCGACTTCGACCATACCGTGTTCCCCAACGAGACTCAGCTGATTGCCAGCATGGAGCGAATGCCGCAGGTGATGGGCTACAAGCTGACAAACAGTGCCTTCGCATACGGGCCGACTGGCGCCTGCAAGGCATTCCTGATGCTGAGGCCAGGCACCACACTCGACAGCAAGCTAAAAACGATAGAAGACCACCTGACGGAGAACTACATGCTCTGGCGCCGCATGGGCGACCAACATTTTACCGCTACGCCACTCACCGAACTTATGTTTGCTCCTCAGAACGATGGCTCTGGAATGCAGCAGGGCGACCTGGCCCGACTGCGCATCTTGCTGGCTGCTGTGCTGGCTCTGCTCTTCTTTGCTGTCAGCAACTACATCAACCTGACGGTAGCGAATACGGGCTTCCGTGCCAAGGAAATGGCTACGCGACAACTCTTCGGCAGCAGCCAGCACGAGATTTCGCTGAAGCTGATAGCCGAGTCGACGTTGATGGTGGCCTTTTGTTTTGCTATCGGACTGGCTCTGGCATTTTACTTTGAAGACGATGCCTCAGAACTATTCAGAGGTAAGATAAGCCTGGCCAACGACATCAACATCGGCAGTGTCAGCCTCTGTCTGGGCTTTATCCTGCTTCTGGGCTTCGTTTCAGGCATCCTTCCTTCGTGGCATATCTCGCGCTATCAGCCCATCGATATCGTGAAAGGCTCGTTTCGCTTCCGTTCGAAGATGGTGCTGGGCCGCCTGTTCATCATTGTGCAGAATGTGGTCACTGTCACTATGCTTACCTCGGCCCTCGTCATCTGGCTACAGCTCAGCCACCTTATCCATGCGCCATTAGGCTTTAATACCACGAACCTCTATTACATCAACTCACCAGAGGGCAAGAGCCAAACGGTGAGAAGCCAACTGGAGCGGATGCCTATGGTAGAAGAAATCGGAGAAATCAGCGGCACGACCTTCACGAACTACAGTTCGTCGATGCGCTCAATCACCGACGGCGACAAGCTGGTAAGCCTGTATCTCACGGATATGGACACGACGACTCTCCGTATGTACGGCTTGGAAATCCTCAAGGACAACGGCCCCACCAGCGACGGTTACTACCTGAACGAAGAGGCCCTGCGGCGTATGGAGTTTACGGGGGAGGAGCGCGAGATGGTGTGGGGCAAGGATGAGAAGGCGCCTATCAGTGGCATCATCAAAGACTTCCACCGTGTCAACGTGCTGGATGGCTATCAGCCTTTTGCCATCCGTCTGCAGGAGCATGTGGAGGAGCCTAACTTCCTCGTCAGGACGAATGGTGACAAACGGGCAAAAACTGCTTTCACCGACATGATCCGAGCACTGAATGTCCCTGAGGCTGACCTTACGTGGTATGTCAGCAGTCTGGAGGAGAACATCGCCGAGACCTTCGAGGAGCAGCAGAACACGTTGCGCATTGTCTCGCTCTTCACCCTCATTGCCATCATCATTTCTGTCATGGGCTATCTGGGACTGTCGCTCTTCTTCATTCGCCAGCGCAAGAAGGATATAGCCATCCGCAAGGTGATGGGCTCCACATCTGGTGAGGTGCTGATATTGATGCTACGCACGTTCTCCGTTCCCTTGCTGATTTCGTTCGTCATCGCTGTGCCCATCTCGTGGTATATCATGCAGGACTGGCTCTCGAACTTCAGTTACCGCATCGCGCTCAGCCCCTGGATATTCGCTGCTGCCGGGTTCGCCTGCTTTATGATTTCCCTGCTCACCGTTATCATCCAGAGCTGGCGCGCTGCGTCAGAGAATCCCGTCAACAATATCAAGACAGAATAGTAATCGACAGACAAAAAAGAAGCCAATGAAGACAATTATCAGAAACTTTACATCCATATTCCGTAAGTTTGTTACAGCGAATCTGCTGAACTTGTTGGGGCTGAGCCTGGCCTTTGCTTCGTTCTTCGTCATCATGACCCAGGTGAATTACGACCTTGGCTACAACAAGAGCTTTGCCGAGCATGAGAAGCTGTTCCGGCTGACAATGGAGTTAGGACATGGTATGGAGGACTACGGCACGACGCTGCCTCGCCCGTTGGTTGAGCAGCTGGCAGCAGCATCGCCACACGTCACCAGCTATGGCATTAAGCAGGGATGGACTAACAACGACCAGTTCATGGTGAACCGTCAGGTGTACTCGCTGACTCTTGTGTATGGCATCCATGACTTCGTCAGCGTGTTTAAGCCAACAGTCGTTGACGGAGACTTGAAGGGCTTGAACCAACTGTCCAATATAGTGTTGCCCCGCTCAGAGGCCATACGCATCTTCGGCACTGCCAATGCAGCGGGCAAGACCATGAAATACTATTGGGAGGACAATGAATTCTACAATGTGTGTGCCGTGATTGAGGACTATCCAGAAAACAACCTGCTGCATGGCGCTTGCTTTATAGGCGCTAACAGCAATGAAGGCAACTACCAGAATTGGAACTACGATGCCTATATCCGTGTGGATGATGTCAGGAACCTGCCTACGGTTCTCACTGCCATGCGTAAGAAGGCCATCGAGCTGTTCAAAGATGATTTCAATTTGACCAGTCCAAAAGATGCGGATGCCCTGCAGGTCATCCTGACCCCTGTAGCCGATACTCATTTCTCGAAAGACCTCAACAGGAATTTTACTGACGCTTACTCGGTCAGCAGGAGCTCGGTCTATCTGCTGATTTGCTTCTCGCTGCTGATCATCGTGATAGCTGCCGTGAACTTCATGAACTTTAGCTTGGCCGAAACACCCATGCGCATTCGCAGCATCAACACGCAGAAAGTATTGGGAGCTACAACGGCGAGCCTGAGAGGCAGTCTGCTGGCAGAGGCTGTCATCATCAGCCTAATGGCTTTCGTACTGGCAATGGTTTTGGTATATATGGCTCACGACCTTGGCTTGCAGCAGTTGGTGCAGGGCAGTATCCTGTTGCAAGACCATCTCTGGCTGGCGGGTCTCACCCTGATGATCAGCATTGTCGTAGGGTTGTTGGCAGGCGCCTATCCGTCATACTATGTCACATCCTTCCCTCCGGCCTTGGTGCTGAAAGGTTCGTTTGGCCTGTCTCCAAAAGGTCGTGTGCTACGCACCGCGCTGATTTGTCTGCAGTTCGTAGTATCGTTCATGCTAGTCATTGGTGTAGGCATCATGTACTTGCAGAGCTACTTCATCTATCACACCGACTACGGCTTCGACAAGGATGAGGTGATGGTAGTGCCTACGGCCCCCGACACGCGCAATCATGCCGATGCCATCGATGCCGACCTGCGCAAGATTCCCGGGATAGAGGGTGCAAGCCTGGCCCAGAATGTCTTAGGCTGCAGCGACCGCTATCAGACGTGGGGCCGAGGCAGTGGCAACAAGCACATGACGTTCACCTGCATCTTTGTGGACTGGCGGTTCCTCGATGTGATGGGCATCGACATTGTGGAGGGGCGTAACTTCCGCGAGACGGACGGCGATGTGTATATCTTTAACGAGTCGGCCAAGAAAAAATACCCCTGGCTCGCCGTTGATAAGCCTATTAATGATGAACAGGACATGACCGTTGTGGGTTTCTGCGAGGACATCAAATACTCCACGCTGCGAGTGGACGACAGCCAGCAGCCGATAGCCTTCATGGTACCCGGTCCGAAAGGCTATTACTGGAATGATGGCTTCTGGCGTAATGTGCTGATGGTGCGTGTGGCAAAGGGAGTCGACAAGCGCGAGGCCAAGCAGCAAGTGTTGGAAACGGTGCTGAAGTACGAGCACGACAACGAGCTCACCGTGAACGACCTGCACTATATGGACGACAAGTTGGAGGAATCATACCAGCAGGAGCGCCTCTTCACCAAGCAGATCCTGCTGTTCTCGCTGCTGGCCATCCTCATCAGCATCATCGGTGTATTTGGCATGACGATGTTCGAAAGCGAATACCGCCGCAAGGAGATAGGCATCCGCAAGGTGTTTGGCAGTTCAACAAAGGAAATACTGGTGATGTTCAATCGTCGATACCTCTATATCTTGCTAGGGTGCTTTGTGGTGGCGGCTCCTATAGGCTACATGGTGGGCGTGCACTGGCTCGGAGGCTTTGCTATCCGTACTGCCGTTTCGCCCTGGCTGTTCTTAGTATCGTTCCTGCTCATCGCCCTGATCACGATGCTTACGGTGACCTACCAGAGTTGGAAGAATGCTAACGAGAATCCCGTCAAAAGTATCAAGACAGAATAACACTCATGGCGGGAGTGCTGGGTGCAACGGGGCGAAATCTACGGCAAAACGTCAGATTTCGCCTAAAATATTTGGATGTTTGCAGGAAAAACTGTACCTTTGCGCCAAATTTTCAGTCCAATTGCAAATTTGTCCACGCGATGAACAACAATTTAGTAAACAGAACGTTAGCGTCGTTCATTTCTGACGTATTCCGCGTTCTTCCTGTGATTACACTCACTGGACCACGCCAGTCGGGCAAGACCACACTGTGCCGTGAGCAGTTCCCAGACCTGCCATACGTAAGTTTGGAGGATGCTGACACGCTGGCCGAGGTGCAGACTGACCCTAAAGCATTCTTTAACCGTCATCCAAAAGGGGTGATTATTGACGAGGCGCATCATTTTCCCAATGTGTTCTCTTATATACAGGTTATTGTAGACGAGGATCGCTTTCATGGGACTGACCAACACCACTATATCGTAACGGGAAGCAGTAATTTCGCCATGATGGCGAAAATTACGCAGTCGATGGCAGGGCGTACTGCCGTCTTTTCCCTACTGCCGCTCAGCACGAGTGAGATTCTGTCTTATCAGCCCAAGGCCAGCACGTCGAAAATGCTGCTCTATGGTGGTTTCCCTGCCGTATGGATGGCAGACAACGAGACGTTGCGCCATCAACTGCTGAGCAACTATTACACCACCTACATCGAGCGCGACATGCGCGCCCTTATCAACGTGAAGGACTTGCAGGCATTCCAGACCTTCATCCGCCTATGTGCCAGTCGTGTAGGGCAGGAGTTCAATGCCTCAGCCGTATCAAACGAGGTGGGGGTTGCCGTAAACACCATCCGAAGTTGGCTCAGTATTCTTGCTGCCTCCTACGTGGTCTATCTGTTGCATCCTTATTACACGAACATCGGCAAACGTCTGACAAAGACTCCGAAACTTTACTTCTATGATACGGGGATGGCTGCTTTCCTTTTAGGCATCACCACCGAGCAACAGATGGATGTGCACCCGTTGCGTGGTCCTTTGTTTGAGAACATGGTCATCAACGACATGCTAAAGATTGACTTGAACCGAGGTGATAATATGCAGCAGCTATTCTTCTACCGCGACAAAAGCCAGCGCGAGGTGGATGTGCTGCGCATACTACCCCCAAACTTGGTGGAGGCTTACGAAATCAAGTCTGCCCAAACGTGGAATGCCGACTTCTTTGCCAATTTGAATTATCTGCGGCCATTGCTCAAGGAGCGTATGCTGAAAACAACTGTGGTCTATGATGGCTTTCAGGAGAATCCGCAACCAGAAAACGGTATCATTAATTTCCGCCACCTCCAGTGGTAACGACTGTCAAATAATCATACGCCGAACCGTCTAATTTTTAGACAATCTGCATCTGCCGGGGCATAAAGCCTTGGCAGTTTCGTTTTTATGCCGTACCTTTGCAGGCAAAAAAGAGATATGAACAGCTATCTGAAGTTTCTGAGCCGCCACAGGTGGTTTACGTTCATCAACATCGTGGGCCTGTGCCTTTCGATGGCCTTCCTGCTGCTGTTGGGCGACCTCATCTATCGCCAGACCTCTGTGGAGAACTACCAGACGCGCGGCGACCGCACGTTCGTGGTGGGCAACGAGCAGTATATGATGTCGAACTTTCGCGTGGGACAGAAGCTGAAGGACCGCTTCCCTGAGATAGAGGACTGGTGCTCGCTGTCGGGCTTCGGCGTCACGTTTTCCATCAATGGCCAGGAGGCTCCCACGAAGATGCTCGTCGCTGCCCCGAACTTCTTCGAGTTCTTCGACTACAAGCTACTGACCGGCGACAAGCACAAGGTGCTCATTGCGCCTAGTCAGATGGTAGTCAGCAAGAAGTTCGCCCAGCGCTATTGGCCTGATGGCGATGCCGTAGGAAAAGATGTGATCTTGGGCGATGAGAACGACGCCGACGGGCATATCACCTATACCGTCAGCGGTGTGATGGACGACTTCGACCGTTCCGTCATTCCAGCGGGCTATGAGTGCGTGGTCAATGTGGAGAACCTGCGCCAGATTCACCCCTCTGCCTACGTCGAGACCATGAACAATGCGGCCAGTTGCGTGCTATTCCTGATGGCTAAAGAGG
>JAEEGJ010009448.1_pt1 | contig 26076 bp, 21 predicted proteins | sample 8958761 | NCBI WGS metagenome assembly JAEEGJ01 (sample SAMN16246546, study PRJNA631951) | gut metagenome | biome: gut microbiome; feature: rumen; material: RS-attached | host: Bos | place: Iran: Karaj | collected 2018-10 | reverse complement strand
ATCGGCATCCGTATCAGGTACCGTCAAGGATATCAAGCCTACTCTTACGGTATCCGGCAGCATCGTGGATGCTATCTATATTGAAAATGATGAGAAATACACTCCCATCGAAGGCTTAGGCGAGAAGCGTGATTACACGAAGCTTTCCAAGCAGGAGATCAGGGACATAGTAAAAGAAGCCGGCATAGTCGGAATGGGCGGCGCCGGATTCCCTACATTCATAAAACTTACCCCCAAGGATGAAAATGCAATAGATTATATCATAGTAAACGGTTCGGAGTGCGAGCCGTATCTTACTTCCGATTACCGCATGATGCTCGAGGAGGGCGAAAAGTTAGTAGATGGCGTACGTATCATCTTACAGCTTTTTGACAACGCTCAGGGCGTCATCGCCATAGAGGACAACAAGCCCAAGGCCATAGAGCATATCAGTGAGCTTGTTAAAAACGAGGACAGGATCAGAGTACAGGTCGTACGTACCAAGTACCCCGAGGGCAGCGAGCGTCAGCTCATAAAAGCTGTCACCGGCAGAAAGATCAACTCCTCCATGCTTCCCGCGGATGCGGGCTGTATCGTAAACAACGTAGATACGGTCATTTCCATCCATATGGCGGTAGCGGAGACCACACCTCTTATGAGAAGAGTTGTAACGGTATCCGGTGATGCGGTGGTAAATCCCCAGAACTTTAATGTAAAGACAGGTACCAAGTATTCAGAGGTGCTTGAAGCAGCAGGCGGCTTTAAGGTTAAGCCCGAAAAGCTTATATCCGGCGGTACCATGATGGGTCTCGGACTTTTCGATGTAAATATACCTGTGACCAAGACTTCATCAGCACTCCTTGCATTTATAAAGGATCCGATGCTCCTTGTTCCCGAAGGTCCCTGCATCCGCTGCGGCAGATGTGTTGAGGCTTGTCCCGAGAACCTGATACCCCAGATGATGATGGAAGCAGCAGAGCGTTTTGATGATGCGTCCTTCGAAGCCATCAGCGGTATGGAATGTATGGAATGCGGTTCATGTACCTTCGTTTGTCCCGCAGGAAGAAAGCTCACCCAGAGCTTGAAGCAGACAAGAAGAAGCATTCTTGATAATCGTAAAAAGAAATAAGGATCTTATAAAATATTAGGGAGAATATCATGAAAGACTTATACAACGTGTCCGCCTCACCCCATGTGAGAAGCGGAGTCACGACACGCTCGATCATGCGGGATGTGGCCATAGCACTTATCCCCGCAAGTGCATTCGGAGTATATCAGTTTGGTTTTAAGGCATTCCTGGTACTGCTTACAAGCGTAGCATCGGCATGCGTATGCGAGTTCTTGTGGAAGAGATTCGTGGTAAAGAAGAGCACACCCTATGAGTGCAGTGCTTTGGTTACAGGCTTGCTCCTCGGCATGAACCTGCCCGCATCCGTACCGCTCTGGATACCGGTAGTCGGCAGTGCATTTGCCATCCTGGTGGTAAAAGAGATGTTCGGCGGTTTAGGACAGAACTTCATGAACCCCGCACTCGGTGCAAGATGCTTTCTGCTTATATGTTTTGCAGGCAGGATGACAGCATTCGGTGTTGAGCAGGCAAGTTCACATTTTATGAACGGAGCTGCATCCATAGACGGTATTTCATCCGCTACCCCTCTTGCGGTTATCAAGAATCTTGAAGCGGGACAGAGTATTACCGGAAGCGTATCGCTTTTCGATATGTTCTTCGGATTCACAGGCGGTGTTATCGGTGAGACCAGCACTTTGGCAATCCTCATCGGTGCAGCATATCTCCTTGCAAAGAAGATCATAAGCTTACGTATCCCTGTAGCTTATATCGCTACATTCTCAGTATTCGTAGTAATATTCGGCGGCTACGGCTTAAGCAGTGACGGTTTCTACTACCTGCTCTGCGAGCTCTGCGGCGGCGGACTCATGCTCGGTGCATGGTTCATGGCTACGGACTATGTTACAAGTCCCATCACCAAGGGCGGCCAGATAGTATTCGGTATCATCTTGGGACTCCTTACCGGTATCATCAGGATCTGCGGCAACTCGGCAGAGGGCGTTTCCTACGCTATCATCTTCTCCAACCTTCTTGTACCTTTCATTGAGAAGTTTACAATGCCGACAGCTTTCGGTATCGTGAAGAAGAAAAAAGGAGGTGCTGCAAAATGAGTGACAACAAGCAGAAAAGCACACTTCTTAAGGATGCGGTAATCCTTTTCGTGATCACCATCATAGCTGCTTTTGCATTGGGTGCAGTATATGAGATAACTAAGGACCCGATAGCCGAAGCGGAAGCAAAGACCAAGACAGAAGCCGCTAAAAGCGTATTTGCCGAAATGAAGGAAACAGCAGATGCTCCCACAGGTACGGTAGATACCGCACAGGCTCTTATCGATCAGAACAATAACAACAAAGAATTTGACACCATAACAATAGATGAAGTGCTTCAGGCACTTGATGAGAACGGCAACAAGATCGGCGATATCATCACCGTTACCTCCAAGAAGGGCTACGGCGGAGCTATCACCATCATCATGGGTGTTGCTGATGATGAAACTTTAAAGGGCATTGAATTCTTAAGTATCAGCGAGACACCCGGTCTCGGTATGAAGGCTAAGGACGATGACCCGGAAGCAGACGGAGATTTTAAGGACCAGTTCAAAGGTGTGCAGCCCGGAAGCTACAAGCTTACCAAGCGTAACATCAACATGAGCGGAACTACTGAGATAGATGCTATATCAAGTGCCACCATTACCACATCGGCAGTCACCAATATGCTGAATGCGGGCCTTATGGTAGCAGCTTCGATAGACTAAGGGAAGGAGGATTTTCAGATGAATAAATGTACAGAACGTCTGTATAACGGACTTGTAAAAGAAAATCCCACCCTGGTGCTGATGCTCGGTATGTGTCCCACCCTGGCGGTTACGACATCTGCATTTAACGGACTCGGCATGGGCTTATCGACTACCGCAGTTCTCGTTATGTCGAACCTCATGATATCGGCTTTGAGAAAGATCATACCCGATAAAGTCAGAATGCCTGCTTTTATCGTTATCGTTGCTTCATTCGTTACCATAGTTGAGCTTCTTGTTAAGGGATTCCTTCCTTCACTTAATGACTCACTTGGTATCTATATCCCTCTTATCGTTGTTAACTGTATCATCTTAGGACGTGCAGAGGCATATGCAAGCAAAAACCCCGTGCTTCCTTCTATCTTTGACGGAATAGGTATGGGTCTGGGATTCACATGTTCACTGACCGTGATCGGTCTTATCCGTGAACTTATCGGTGCCGGCACTGCATTCGGAGCACATATCCTTCCTGACGGATACGAGCCCTTCTCGATATTCGTTATGGCACCCGGAGCATTCTTCGTACTTGCAATCCTTACTGCAGTACAGAACAAGTTAAAGCTTAAGAGTGCGACCAACGGTGACGCACCTGCTTCTGTTTCTGCTCTTGCATGCGGCGGCAACTGTGCCGAGTGTGTGGGCGAGACATGCACCAAGAACCGTATGATGATCGAGCAGAAGCTTGATGAAGCGGCAGCCAAGAAAGGCGATGTTAAGGCTGTAAACAAAAATGCATTCCCCGAGACAGCGGGAGATAAAACAGGCTCGGAAGGAGGTAACAGATAATGAAAGAAATGTTACTCCTCTTAGTCAGCACCGCATTGGTAAATAACGTAGTATTAAGCCAGTTCTTAGGTATCTGTCCTTTCCTCGGCGTATCAAAAAAGACCAAGACAGCAGTCGGCATGGGCAGTGCCGTAATATTCGTAGTAACAGTAGCATCCGCAGTGGCAAGCCTGATATACAACTTTATCCTGGTTCCCTGCGAGCTCGAATATATGAAGACCATAGTGTTCATCGCTGTTATCGCAGCACTTGTACAGCTGGTTGAAATGATATTAAAGAAGTTCATACCTTCTCTTTACAAGGCACTCGGTGTATACCTTCCTCTTATCACCACCAACTGCTGCGTACTCGGTGTGGCACTCCTTAACGTACAGAACAATTACAACTTCCTTGAGAGCATCGTTAACGGATTCGGTACATCAGTGGGCTTCTGTATTTCCATAGTCCTTATGTCCGGTATCCGTGAGAGGACAGAGAACAACGATATCCCCCATGTCCTTAAGGGTTCACCTATACTGCTCATCACCGCAGGCCTCATGGCTATCGCATTCTGCGGCTTCGCAGGACTGATCTAAGGAGGAAGCGGATATGATAGTATTAGCATTTAATATAACAGGCGTACTTGTGGCCGGCGGAGTAGTCGGAGGTGTAGGTCTTATCATCGGTCTCCTGCTCGGTATAGCCGCTAAAAAGTTTGCTGTAGAAACAGATGAAAGAGTGGCTTTAGTCAGGGAATGCCTTCCCGGAAGCAATTGCGGCGGCTGCGGTTTCGCAGGCTGTGATGCGTGCGCGGAGGCTATAGTAAAGGGCGATGCTGCCATCAACCAGTGTCCCGGCGGACGTCATGCTGACATAGCTGCCATCATGGGAACAGAAGCTACAGAGTCAGTTAAGATGGCTGCATATGTAAAGTGCAGCGGTACCTGTGACAAGGTAACTTTTAAGTACAGATATCAGGGTATAGCTGACTGCCGTAAGCTGGCACTTATCCCCGGACATGGCGAGAAGGACTGTATATACGGCTGTATGGGCTACGGAAGCTGTGTAAGCGTATGTAAGTTTGATGCCATCCATATCGTAAACGGCATAGCTGCAGTAGATACCGATAAATGTACCGGCTGCGGCGTATGTATCAAAACCTGTCCTAACCACGTGATAGAGCTCCGTCCCGTTACATCAAAGTATGCGGTAGGCTGTAACTCTCATGACAAGGGTAAGGATACAAGAGCATATTGTACTGCAGGCTGTATCGGCTGCGGTATCTGCGCTAAGCAGTGTGAGGCAGGTGCCATCACTGTAGAGAACAATCTGGCACATATCGACTACGAGAAGTGCGTAGGATGTGGCAAGTGTGCCGAGAAGTGTCCGAGAAAGATAATAATTGTCAGATGACAAGCATTATATGAATAACGATCAGAGCTGTGTTTAAAACACAGCTCTTTTTTGTTGACAAAAGTTATAGAAAGTTATAGAATAATATAAAAGTTATAGAAACTTATAGAAAACAGCATAAGTTATAGAAAGTTATAGAAGATTATAAAAGTTATAGATGACATGTCAAAAGGAGGACTTATGGATAATCCGTTTAATATTTCATTTGGAAAGAAACCGTATCAATATATATCCCGTTTTATGCAGTCTCACAAGGTTATTGATACGTTTACCTCTGAAAATCCGTCAACAAATGTATATCTCATAACGGGATTAAGAGGTTCAGGGAAAACAGTCCTTATGACTGAAATAGAACGGGAGTTTAAAGAGGAAGACTGGATAACTATAGAGCTTAATCCTGAGCAGGATCTTTTAGAGGATCTGGCTTCAAAATTATACAGTATTCCTAAATTGAAAAATCACTTTACTAAAGCAAAACTTGATCTGTCATTATTTGGACTCGGGATAAGTATTGAAGACGGCAACAAGCAGACGAATGTTGAAGCGGCCATTGGTCAAATGTTGGAAATACTAAAAAAACAAAAGAAATATCTGCTTATCACTATAGATGAAGTTACTAACAGTCAAAACATAAAGGCGTTTGCCCATGCTTTTCAGATATATCTCAGGCAGGAGCATAATATATTTCTCATTATGACGGGATTATATGAAAATATATTTAATCTTCAAAATGAAAAAACACTGACATTCCTTTACAGAGCTCCCAAAATATATATTGAACCTCTTAATAGGATTGCGATAATGAACAGTTATAAGGAGTTGTTTAACATATCCGAAGCAGAAGCAGGGAAAATGGCAGCTTTAACAAACGGATATGCGTTTGCTTATCAGTTATTAGGATATATAAAGTGGGAAAACAAAGATAAACAATTGGAAGAACTAATGCCGGAGTATGATCAATACTTACAGGATTTTGTATATGAGAAAATCTGGTCGGAGCTTTCTGAAAAGGACAGATATGTTATAACGGAGATTTCGAAGGCGGTACTTGACAAAAGTTCATTGAAAGTGGGAGATTTACTTAAGAACACAGGAATGAGTGCATCGTTGTTTTCCAATTATCGTGACAGGTTGTTAAAAAAGGGAATAATAGATACTTCCAAATATGGGTATATTAGCTTAACTCTTCCGAGATTTGCTAAATATGTGACAGCTCAAGCTTTGATAGAGGGAGAGATGTTATGATGAAAAAAATATTAAAAAGAATTACGGTTATTATTATGGTTCTTTCCATGGTGTTTGCCACAGCCTGTTCTAAAGACGGTTCAAAAGATAAATCAAGCAGAAGAGACCGTGACAAAGATGAAAAATCCGAGAATGAAGATAAATCCGGGAAAGAAGAAAAAACGGATAATGGCGGACTTTCGGTTACACTTGATGGGGATGTGGAGCTGAATCTTAAAGATGATATAGGAAGTCTGATAAAACAGGTATGCGATCATGACGGATGTGTGCTCCATGCAATAAGAAATTTTGCACTTGAGGCGGATGAGAACGGCAATATATATCAGTCAGATAAGACTATACAGGAAGTCAAAGATGATAAGGAAGTATATTTCTTTGTAAGTGCATCGAAAAAAGGACCGGGACTAAAAGATGAAAGTGTCCCCGGATGTATGGGAATTATTTTTAATAATAATTTGGATTTTTCGGCTCGTGTTTCAAGACTGTCGTTATTTGACGGATGGAAAGGTAATTTTTCAAAGATAGAAAATTATCTTAATGACGAAAACAGTATTTATTATGGTGGATCCTCACCCCGCAGAGTGGGAGTATTTAAAGACGGTAAGCTAGTGCCTGTTTCAGAATTAACGGAAGAATACGGAAACGAAGCGGACAAGGTTATTAATGATTATAATGGAAATCTTGTTGAGTATTACATGGGTGTTAAAAATATGGAAAAAGACCAGGCGATGAAATATTCAGACAGATTAATGGGGGGCGATTCTATTTACATGATCAAAGAATATGACAAGCGTGCAGGTGATAACGCAGAAGGAATAGATATAGCCCAAATGAAGCGGGTCGGATATTGCATGATCCTTGCCATGAATGATTGGGGAGCATCTATGGACAGTGATCATCTGGCTGATTACGGAAGTATAGAATGGAACAAAAACATGAGAGAACTTATAATATTTATTCCATGTGCTCACTCTGATGTAGAAAAAGTAAACAGACCTCCAAAGACAGCCGCCGGTGAGGATTGATAATAACGAAAACAGAGTGAAATTTTGTATTGACTATATACTAAATAAATACTAAAATTAAGATATCTTGACAGTAGTCAGACAATGATACAGAAAACGGAATTTATACATAGAAAGGGGTGTAGTTATGTTTTGTCGTAATTGTGGTGCACAAAACAATGACAACAGTAATTTCTGCAGGGAATGCGGAAGTCCGCTAAAAGCACCGGAAGCCGCAGCAGTGGCAGAAAATGTAGCAGAGATAGTACAGGAAGCTGCTCCCGCAGTGGAAGCCGCAGCTGCTCAAGCAGCACAGGATGTGACAGAAACTGTGGAAAACACCGCTGAGAGTGCAGTTGAAGCTGCAACCGAAGCCGTATCCGAAGCTGAGACAAAAGCAGAAGACGTAGCAGCCCAGGCAGCAGCAGAAGAGACAAAAGCAGGAGAAGCTATCACAAATGCAGCCGAGAATGTAGAAACACAGGCAGAAGCAACAATTTCACAGGCAGAAGAAGCAGCAGCGCAGGCAGAAACAACTGTAGAACAGGCAGCAGAGAACATAACAGAAGAGGCCGGCAAAGCTGAAGAAGCATCCGCAGCACCCGCAGTAGGAGCTGCAGCGGTAGCAGCCGTAGCGGCTGAACTCGTATCCGAGTCTCAGGCCAAGGCAGCAGAACCGGTACCTCAGGCTCAGACACAGCCCCAGCAATATGCACCTCAGCAGGGCCAGTATCAGCAACAGCCCGCTCAGTACCAGCAGCCTCAGCAACAGGTACCTCCCCAGCAGGGATACTACTCGAATAATGTACAGGCTGCGCAAACTGCTCAGGCACAGCCCAAGCAGCCTAAACCTCCGAAGAAAAAGGCAGGCGCAGGCAGGGTGATACTTACCATATTCTTAAGCCTGTTCCTTATCATATTCTTTACGGTATGCATAGTTGAATACTGTGCACTGAAGACCATCAACAAGGATAATATATCCGATGCATTAAAAAAGACCGATCTTTCACAGATGGTACTTGATTCCGACGGCGAGGAGTTAAGCCTGGTAGAGGTGATCGAGGAAAAAGCGGATATCAAAATCTCGGAAGAATTTGATATTACTGATGAACAGCTCGAAGAGATCATGGATACACCTACGGTCAAGAAGTTCATAAGCGACAATCTTGCAGATATGGCAGAATCGGTACTTAACGGTGAGGAACCTGAAGGTATATCAAAGAAGACCATCATCGATTATGTAAAGAAGAACAAGAAATCCATCTATAAGGACCTGCAGGGGATGGAAGGCTTTGAGAGTCTCACCATGGAAGATATCGATAACTTCGAAGAAGAGTACGGAGACCAGCTCGATGATGCATTTGATACTCTCGGTACCGACAAGATCGATATGGATTTCATCGCTGAAGAAACAGGTATGGATTTTGATATATCAAGATATATCAAGCTGATCCCCATTTTAAAGTGGATCGCTCCCGGACTTGCGACATTATTCATCATCCTGATGCTTTTAGGCAATATCGGATATGAATCGCTTACCGGCAAGGGTGTAGGTATCTCGGCTATGATCGCAGGTGCTTTCACAGCCGGTGCCGCTATAGCATTCAAGTACATATTGGATATACCGGATACCAATGTACTTAAGGTACTCGGACTTCCTATGGCAGAGCTGATGATGATAGTCGGCGGCATAGCATTCGGTGCTGGCCTGCTGTTACTTATCATCACATGCATCATAAAGGCTATCGCAACAAGAGCGAGAGAGCGCAGAGCGGCATAAGGCCTGCTAAATAAATATACGAATCTAAGTGTGCCGATGAACAATTAAGGTTCACGGCACACTTTTTCGGAGAAAGGAGGAAATGACATGTTAAAAGCTATGACAGGATTACAGAATCTCATGGCTGAAAACAGGAAAAAGAGATGTTATTATTTGGTCTACACAGTCCTTTTTCTGATACTCATGTTCTTCTGTTTCTCCTTCTTTATCTTTTCAGGGAAGTCGCTCATATGGGAAAGTGACGGCTGGAGACAGCACTATAAAGCACTGGTATATTATTCCGAGTACCTGAAAAACTTCTTTAAAAACCTGTTTGGAAACGGCAGTATCGTCCTTCCTGAATTTGATTTTGCCATCGGAGAGGGCAGCGATGTATTAAATACCATGCATTATTATGTGATGGGAGACCCTGTCGCATTTCTGTCCGTGCTTGTACCCGCAGGCGGAATGCATATATTTTATTCATTTTCATGTATACTGCGCCTGTACATCGCAGGCATATGTTTTTCCGAGCTGTGCTTCCATACCGGTGTAAAAAACAGATACGGCATACTGGCAGGTGCCATAGGCTACGGCAGCTGTCTGTGGGGTATCGTAAATGCGGCGAGACATCCGTTCTTCATCAATCCGCTTATGTATTTCCCGCTTCTGATACTCGGTATAGAGCTTATCATCCGCAAGGGAAAGCCTTATCTTTTCATCATTTCCGTAGTTTTATCCGCCATGAGCAATTTTTATTTCTTCTATATGATGGCGATACTGGCAGTGGTCTATGCGCTGGTAAGACTTTGGAAGGAATATAAAAAAGATATTTTAAAGGGGATCACTACCCTTATCTATATGGGAGTATATGCCATAGTAGGCATGACGATCGCGGGAGCCGTGCTGGTGCCGGTTATCATGTCGTTCCTTGCCGACAGCAGGATCGGTGTGGAGCAGCCCTTCCACCTGTTTTACCCCTGGTATTATTATAAGATGCTGCCCGGGCTGTTCTTAGAGGAAGAGGATATTTATGCCATAGGCGACGGATACTGGCTCATTCTCGGCATCAACGCTCCCGCTATATTTTCCGCAGTTCTGCTGTTTGCCGACAAGGGTAAAAAAACAATACTTAAGATTTTTTATATCATTAGCGGCGTCATCATTATCTTCCCCATATTCGGCAGGATCTTAAACGGTATGTCCTATATGACAAACCGCTGGAGCTGGGCCCTTGTGCTGCTTTTCATGTATACGCTGACCATATATTGGGATGAACTGCTGGCGCTAGCGAAAGAAAAGCGTAAGCTCCTCATAATATGCAGTATATGCCTGTACGTGCTGTGCATGATCTGTGACAAATCGAGAAATGTGCAGGTAATGTCAGCCATACCGCTGTTTTTTGCAGCTATCCTCATCATAGGGATACCGAAGGGGAAAAAATATGCTGTATATAAGCCTTTTTTGGTAATCCTCCTCATATGCTTCACCGTATTTAAATCCTCATACTGGCTGTTTAACCCGCCCACATCGGACTATACGAGCAAATTTATCAGCAATAAAGATGTGGCAGACGAACTTAAGGACAACGAAGTGACTGCTTTAGAGACGGTAACGGATGTAAATGGCATCCGCTATACCGGAGGCTCCATGACTCCTAATATAAACGTTGTATCAGGAGTATCAAACACGCAGTATTACTGGACGCTCACCAATCCCGAGATGAACATATTCTGCTCGGATATGAATATCATAAATCCCCTGGCACAGAGCTTCAGCGGATATGACGACAGAACCTCGCTTATAGCATTGTCTGCATCTTCATATTATGTATTAAATGAGGCTGATAAGAGTAAATATGCCGTACCGTACGGGTATGAGCTTATAAGTACGGTTAATACCGGGGAAGGATTTTCGTCGGTAAACGACGAAACACCTGAAACTGACGACACGGACCAGGAAGATGAGTCTGATAAATCCTCGGGAAATAATTGGGAAATATATAAAAACAAGAATAAACTTCCCTATGCATATTTTTATGAATCATATATTTCCGCCGATAAATGGAATGCGATGAATCCCGTACAGAAGCAGGAAAGCATGCTGAAGGCAGCATATGTGGACGGAGCTAAGGTCAGTGTACCCGAATTTACCGAACGGCTTCCGGAGTACATCACGGCCTTCGATGCGGAATGCCAGAGCGAAGACATAACACTTACCGGTAACAGCATCATATGCACAGCAGCCAAACAGAAGATAGTATTAAAGTCATCGGATATCCCGGATAATTGTGAGATATACGTAGCTTTTGAGGGGCTTGATTATAAGCCTGTAACGGAGTATGAGCTGTATTTCGGAGATGATAAGTTTGACCCGCTTCACTTGTATGATGAAGCCCGTTGGGAAAAGCTTACACTTCAGCAGCAGGAAACATTTAAGAAAAGATACCGCAACCGTTTGGATGTTCAGACGGCCGAGATAACCGTCGCTTCATCGGGCGGGGTGAAAAAAGTCATAGAGTATTTTCCTCCCGACTCATCATTCTCGAGTGACAGGCATGATTTTATCGCTAATCTCGGATATTATGAAAAGGGCGTAAAGAAGATCACGCTGACATTCGCAGGACGCGGCATATACACGTTTGACAGTATGAAGATATACTGCGTTCCCATGAGCGGCTATGAGAAAAAAATCAATAAATTAAAGAGCAATCCGCTGAAAAGCTTCCGGCTTAAAAACGATGCAATCTACGGAAAATCAAAAGCCGATAAGGACAGGATTTTATGTATAGCAGTACCTTACTATGAAGGCTGGAGAGGATATATCGATAAGAAGGAAGTGGAGGTGCTCTGTGTAAATGAGCATTATCTGGGCCTCCTCGTACCTGCCGGTACGCATGATATCGAGCTGCACTATGTAAGACCGTACCAGAAGACCGGATATGTCTTGTCTCTTATAGGTATAGCGGCATTTATCATATTACTTGTATTCAGAAAACTGATGGTTGAACGAGTGCCCGGGCATGACCGCAAAACTCAGATGTGACAAAAGTAATGATAAGACATGTCTTTCTTCACTATCAAAATAAAAAATCACGTTTTATAATGAGTGTGTCGACAAACGAATGAGTTTGCGGCACACTTTTTATATGTCGTTTTAACAGCCTTCCACTTTGAGGGGAAGGTGTCACGCGAACGCGTGACGGATGAGGTGGAGATAACAAAATTGATATACATAAAGGAGAAAGATTTCATGAGTACAATTCTTAAAACAAAGGACCTGACAAAAAAATACGGCAGCAAGGTAGTGGTAGACAATTTGAACATTGAGATAAAGGAAGGCGAGATATTCGGACTTTTAGGACCGAACGGCGCCGGAAAAAGCACTACCATGAATATGATATGCGATATCGTAAAACCCACACTCGGAAGCGTGGAGTTCATGGGAAAAGATTTTAAGAAAAACCGCAAGGAGCTGTTGGCACTCTTAGGCTACATCCCGCAGGATCTTGCTATCCACGGAAACTTAAAAGCCTGGGAAAATGTAGAGCTGTTCACTTCACTCTATGGTATAAAGGGTGCCACATTAAAGGAGAGAATAGACGAAGCACTTGAATATGTAGGACTTTCCGAAAAAAGAAATGATTACGCCAAGACATTTTCCGGCGGTATGAAGCGAAGGCTTAACATAGCCTGTGCGATAGGACATCACCCTAAGCTTCTGATATTCGATGAACCGACGGTCGGCATAGATCCGCAGTCCAGGAACTTCATACTTGAAAAGATTAAGGAATCAAACAAAAACGGAGCTACCGTCATCTATACCAGCCACTATATGGAAGAGGTTGAAGCTATATGCACCCGCATAGCGATCATGGATAACGGCAAGATCATAGCCACAGGCACTTCTGAGGAGCTCAAGAAGATGGTAGTGGAAGACACCTCATCCATCACGCTCGAGGAAGTGTTCCTGACACTTACCGGTAAGAAACTCAGAGATTATTGATAATAGAAGGTAAAAAAATGATCAGATACTTAATTAAAAACAACTTCAAAATAATGTTCAGGAGTGCTACAAACATCATGATCCTGATACTTGCGCCGTTGGCGATCATGGCGGTGCTCTCGAGTGCATTTTCGGCACTGATGGATAAATACGAGGATGTCGGAAGCTTCAAGGCGGGATACCGCATAGAGACAAATGACAGTTTTATATCCGTAGACATTTTTACCACTTCAGCGGCAGAAGAGGGGATAACCTTTGTCGATTATAAGACAGGTGAACCCCAGGATATTATCAAAGAAAACAAACTTGGCGGATTTGTGATATTCGGAAAAGATAGCGAAGGAAAAGATTACTACACCGTATATGAAAATGATGACTCCGATGGGGAAGGGCAGATACTCGAATACCTGCTTCATGCTTTTTACGAAAATATTACCACAATGATTATCGAGTTTAATGACCAAATTCCGGACGCTGAGGACGAAACGACGGACCCTGCACGTCTCTTCACCACGGAGACAGCAGATTTTATACCCGCTGTCAACTCCACAGACTACTATGGCATTATCTATATCATATATTTCAGCTGGTGTACCATCGTGTGCGGTGCAGGCTTACTCGCATCCGAGAAAAAATACCGCATCGGAAAGAAGATAACCGTATCCGGAATATCGGAGCTTAAGTCATATTTTGCAAAATTTATCCCCTTGGTACTTGTGGTAACCTTAGGGATTTCGCTCAGCGCAGTGATCTCAATGTTCCTCTTCGGAGTTAACTGGGGAAATGTGGCAATGTCGGGGCTCCTGGTACTTTTCGGTATACTTGCAGCCACAGCCATGGGCCTTATGTTCTATGCGATATTCGACAATATGGTCATAACTGTCATAGCTGTATTCATGCTGGTATGGACAGCCGGATTTATCGGCGGCAGTTTCGAAACATACCTGTTTTCAAGTTTTTCCGAAGCCGTAAAACATCTTTCGCCCATATATTATGAAAACAGAGCATGTGTGGAAATCTCAAGCATGGGCAGCAGTGATTATTTCACAAAGAGCCTTATATTCTCAGGCACAATAGCGGTAGCATGTTCCTGCATCGCAGTACTTGCGGGAAAGATCAGAAGGGGGAGAACAGCATGAGCGCAATGGTAAGAGCTACATTAAAGATAGTGGTCAGAATGAAGAGCTTCTGGTTCTTCCTGCTTATCACACCCATACTTTCAACGGTTATATTGGGAACCAGGCAGAGCAATCTTTCATATTATGAGAATTCGGCTATAGGCAGTATTTCCGAGCTGGAGAAGCCGGAGGATAAGGTGGCTTATTACGGCGGCAAAGGTAAATGTGTGATAAAGGTTTATGATGCAGCAGGCAGTGACCTTTCCGGATATCTGCTGGATAAGATCACGGACAGCGGCCTGTTCCAGATATGCAGAGTTGATATAACAGGTATGGACAGATCTTCATTTGATACATTTGTGACAGAGAGACTAAAAGAAGACGGAAATAACGACAGGATGGGTGCAGCATTGTATATACTGCCGGATTTTGACAGGCAGGTAACCGGATTGAACAATGCCGCAGATTCGGGAACAGACAGCCCTCTTAAGATGTATATCCTTTCCGATGACGGCAGGGTTGATATCCTTAAAAGTGAGATAGATACGGTACTTTCAAGATTTAAAACCGCACTTGAAATAACCAAAGCTCCCACATCTGAAGAATTATTAAGCGTACTCGGGAACTTCGACAAGTCCATACCCGAAAAGCAGGTAGTGAAGTTTTCTACATCAAATAAAAATAACCTTACCAATGAACAGATCGATCAGCGTACACGTATGGGATATGCCATGGCAATCCTTACTCTCGGTTATGTATTTTGCGGATTGTTTGTTGCACATGTAGCCATCAATGAGCAGAAGGACAGCGTCTTTACCAGGATCAAGCTTTCCGGAATGGGAATGTTCGGGTATTTCATATCAAAGGTTATAACGGTCGTATTCGTTACCCTTATGGTGACCGGTGTCATGGGAGCCTGCAGCCTGTTCCTTGATGTTGAGGCTATGGGTATGAGCAGATTTGAGTTCCTGATGATCATGTTTTTGATGGGCCTCATATTCAGTACCTTAAGCATGCTCCTAGGCATACTTATCGGAGACGTTATGAGCTCCAATGTGGCTGCATTTACCTTGTGGAGCATGTCGGCATTACTTAGCGGCCTGTATTTCCCCTTAAATTATACCACCGATGTACTTAAGGCTATTTCGTACATGCTGCCTCATAAGTGGTTTTTAGACGGCACCGAAATGATTTTGGTAGGTGACAAAATGGGTTCTGTTATGTTATTATGTGTTACGGTAGCATATATGATCCTGATAGGCAGTTTCGGCAGCCTCGGACTGAAAATTAAAAGGGTGGAAGAATGGGGGAGCGTTTAAAAAACAATTATTTTTTGATCGTTCGTATCATAATGATAGCAGGCTTCAGTGTCTGCGGTTTTGTGGAAATAGAAGATTACGAGACAGGGGTATCGGTTCTGATACTCCTGCTTGTTTCGTTTTTTATTGCCGCTATGTCACTCATGATGCTAAATGAGGTGACGTTGGGGACGGTGTCTCAAGCTACAAAAAGTATCCTGAAAAATAAGAATATACAGAACTTCGGATTGCTTCTTGTCGGAGCCGGACTCTTTACGACACTTATCATGCTGGGAGGCAAGGGTTTTATACTGCTGGGCTTTTATCTGGTATATGAAGCCCTTTCGCTGTTTAAGGCTCCTCTTTTTGTGTATTTCCTGCCGCTGCTTCTGGCATTTATCCCTAGCCCGGTGGGGCTTCTTACACAGCTTCTTATCGTTTCGATGATGACGGCATGTTATATCCAGCAGGAATTTGTCATTTCACCGTTTAAAAAGCAGATACATGAAGAGACAGTGCTGGAGCAGGAGCTTAAAGCTACGATGGAAAGCAGGGAGCTTGCATCGAAAGCGGAGCTTAAGAAAAACATGCTGTCGGCCAGCAACAGGATACTTGAGGAAAGGTCGAACCTGGCACAGGCTCTGCACGATAAGCTCGGGCACAACATAAATGGTTCGATATACCAGCTTGAGGCGATAAAGGTCCTGATGGACAAAGACCCGGAGAAATCAAAGCAGATGACGCAGGCAGTGATAGACCAGCTCCGTACCGGTATGGATGAGATAAGAGCCATACTCCGTAAGGAGAGACCGGAGAAAAAGGACTTAGCACTCCTGCAGCTGTACAAGCTCTGTGAGGACTGCAACGATAAGGGCGTAGAGACCAACCTTGAGACTGACGGTGATATCACGCAGGTACCCGACAGGCTCTGGGAGGTAATACTCGACAATGCATTCGAAGCGGTATCCAATTCCATGAAATATTCAAAATGCAAAAATATACTCATCACCATAAAGGTTATGAACAAATTCATCCGTTGCAGTATCAGGGATGACGGAGTAGGATGCAGTAACATAAAAGACGGAATGGGAATATCGGGTATGCGCAGCCGTATAAGAAGTGTCAACGGCACTATAGACTTTGAATCATTATCGGGATTTGCGGTAAACATGCTGATACCGATGTAAGGAGGTTCTATGGATAAAATAAAGGTCATAATAGCAGACGACAGTGATTTCGTCAGGGACGGCATGAAGATCATCCTTGATGTGGATGATGATTTTGAAGTGATCGGAAGCGCTTCAAATGGCCGTGAAGCCATAGAGATAGCCCGGAAGCAGAAGCCGGATGTATTCCTGATGGACATCCAGATGCCCGAAATGGACGGTATTGAGGCTACAAAATATATAGTGGAGCATAACCTTGGAAAGGTCCTTATCCTTACTACTTTCGATGATGACGATCTTGTAAAGCGTGCCCTTAAAAACGGTGCAAAGGGTTATCTGATCAAAAATCATACTCCGGAGCACTTAAAGCAGATGATAAAATCCGTATACCACGGTACGGGAGTAATGGATGAAAATATCCTGGAGTCCCTGACGGGGCTTGCTACATCATCATTCCGCGGAGCATCTGATAATCAGCCTTCCCCTCGCGGGGAAGATGGCACGGAGTGCCGGATGAGGTGTGATATTGCAAATGGCGGTTTCGACGCATCAGATTACACCGACCGTGAGCTCGACATCATAAAAGCTGTCGCAGAAGGACTTTCAAACAAGCAGATAGCGGAAAAACTTTACATCTCCGAGGGTACCGTCAAGAACTATATCACAAATATCCTGTCAAAGGAAAACTTGTCCCACAGAACCGCACTTGCAGTGTACTATCTGACCGGAAAGAAATGACTCAAAAAGCATGATAAATAGGGAATTTTCTGTTGTAAAATAAGCAATTTTGTGATATACTTTTTATCAGTATTTCCATAGGAGGAGGGTAACTTATGAAGAAAAGATTTTCTTTAGTTGTGGGTGTATTGGTGTTTATATTGGCAATGGTTATTCCGTTCAATGCTTACGCAGCAAAAGCAGCGGATAAGCTTATGGAAAAGTATTTCCCGAATGGCTTTTCTAAGGATAAACCTTTAAAACCTGTCATTAATACCGGGGACGGTACATATATTGCCATGACAATTAAGCAGAGCGATGATATTCTTAAGCTCGCCAGAGATTTTGATAAGGCATTGGAGGAACAGGAAGAAAAAGGATTGGAATATTCTACTTTTGAAGAAAAGTATAATGTTACCGGATTTGATATGATTTACCAATGCGATATATCTGTCGATGGAGGAGACTGGCAGTATAATAAGAAGTGGGATTCGTTTGACTTTGATACTTATGAAGGTGGTTTTGCGCGTGCAGCTTATCTTGGGACAAGTTATACTGACAATAGCATAACTTTTGATCTGATGGATCCGTACAATGCAGACAGCGGCGTATTAAAAAAGACAGTTAAAAACGAGGCATTTGATTTAAAGAATCATACATTTAAGGTTCGTTGTCGTGCAGCTGTTCAATATACTTATCTTGATACATATCTTGATGGTACTGACGCAGATGTTCATTACTTTTTCTCGGATTGGTCAGATACTGTGACGTTCGGAAAAACTACCGATCAGAATCTTGAAATACCTGATGAACTTCCTATGCCTGATATCTCTGAACCTAAGAGATCTTTGGATAACAACGGAAAATGGGGAAATGATATTCATGTGATGACCCATATTTCTAAGGATGTAACTGATGCTGAAACCGCACTGGTCATAAGCACCGGAATACAGACTCCTATGACTATAGTTGTAGAGTCAGCATTAAATGATCTGACTGAAAAGAAGTTTAAAGATGCAAGCATTGGTAATGCTGTATGGATGTCAGACGGTAACAGGGGAGTTGCTCTTGATTATGAAAAGCTCTCTTTAGATTCAAGGTTATTGATCAGAGCTAAAATAATATGCGAAGAAATTGGAAAAGAATCAAAATACGATTACGCAGTTGACAAGGTTAAGGGTCTTAAGGTTAAGAAGGCAAAGACAACTTCTCTTACTCTTACCTGGAATAAGGTTGCTGACGCAGAGTTCTATGAGATTTATGATAAGGATAACAAGCTTGTAGCTACATCCAAGACCAACAGCGTAACCATCAAAAAGTTAAAGGCTGCTACTGGTTATGACTATAAAGTTCGTGCAGTAGTAGATAAGGTATTTGTCGGACTGTTCAGTGACACTTTACAGTGCGCTACAATGCCTAAGAAGAGCAAGGTTACAAAGGCAGCTCTTTCAGGCGAAGCTTTAACATTAACATATAAGAAGGTTGCGGGCAGCGGATATCAGATTCAGGTAGCTACCGATAAGAAGTTTAAGAGTATCGTAGCAGAGAAGACTGTAAAGGACAGCAAGACTGTTAAGTTGAGTGAGACCATTGAAGGCGCATCCGAGTACAAGGGTAAGACTTTGTATGTAAGAGTAAGAGCATACTTCAACTACGGTTCCGTCACCACAAATGCTTCCTGGAGTAAAGTAAAGAGCTTTACTGCGAAATAACATAAAACATAATACTTAATGACAGCCCTGTGTTTGCCACAGGGCTGTTGCTTTATTCAGTTCTTTTTTTGTTGACAGCGAAAGCAATATATGATAAATTAAAATAACAGAAGATAACGGAGAATAACGGAAGATAACTGGAAAATCAAAAGATAACAGAGAATAACGGAAGATAACGGAGAATAACCGGAAATTGAAAAGATAACGGAGAATAACAGAAAGGCGGTACGTAATGAATAATCCATTTTGCTTGATATTTGGGAAAGAACCTTACCAGGTTATTTCCAGAATTTTGCCTTTTAATGAGGTGTTGACTGCATTTACTGATGAGCGTCCGTCTCAACAGATATTTATGATTACAGGTGTACGCGGATCAGGTAAAACAGTTTTTTTGACTATGCTAACTAAAGAGTTTAGTGAAGATGAAGATTGGATAGTGATTGAACTGAATTCTTCAGGAGAAATGTTAAAAGAATTTGCACAGAAACTATACAGCATCCGCGGTATGTCAAAGGTATTCGATGAATCAGGCATTAATCTGTCTTTTTCAGGCGTTAACGTAGCTTTAAAAAAGCATGAGAATACTGCAGGCAGTTTAGAAAACGGTATAGAAAGAATGATTGAAAAACTGGCAAAAAAGAAAAAAAGAATATTGATTTCCATCGACGAAGTGACTAATTCAAAAGAAATGCAATATTTTGCAGGAGCTTTTCAGATGTTTATCAGACATGAACTGCCGGTATTTCTTTTGATGACAGGGTTGTATGAAAACATAAACAGCCTGCAAAACGAAAAGAATCTGACTTTTTTATATAGGGCACCAAAGATTTTTTTAAAGCCTTTGAATATATTTAGCATGGCAGCCGTATATGAAAAAACTTTAAATCTGTCTAAAGATAATGCCTTAATGTTGGCAAAAGAAACAAAGGGATATTCATTTGCATTCCAGGTAATAGGGTATTTTTGCTTTATACATAAAGGCGAATTTGAAAAGGCAAAAGAGGAGATTAAGCAATATCTTGATGATTATGTATATGAAAAAGTTTGGATGGAACTTTCTCCGAAAGAAAGAAAAGTTGTGACGGATATAGCTGTCAGCGGGAGCAATGAGGTTTCAGAAATAAAAGAGCATCTTGGTCTTAAACAGAATGAATTCGGAGTATATCGTGACAGATTGATAAAGAAAGGAATTCTTGAAAGTAAAGGGCGTGGAATTGTTGAAATTGCTCTTCCGTATTTTGATGAGTATATCAGGGGGCATGATTATTAAAACGGTACGAGGACTACTAAAATTGATAAAAAATTGCATAATTTGGCTTCAAAATTTTTTGGAACCCGAGTTAACTTTCCATCGTCTAAGGTTTATAAGGACAGATAAAGAAGGGACTTAGTCCCGCTGATCGAAGAAGGGAGAATACTATGAAAAAGAGATTATTGGCAGCACTTATGGCTCTTGTACTTGTATTTTCGGCTTTTACCGGATTTGCACCGGTTGAAGCGGAATATGCACTTACAGAGGAAAAAATGAAGGAGGTGCTTATAGCTGTAAAGGGTAAGCTTGATATACCCGATGAGTTTTCAGAGTTTGATTACAGCTTCAATGAGTACACCGGTGAAGGAAGATATTATTTTAACTGGAGCACCGAGGACGGTTCCGAGAGGATCAACGTCAATGCGGATGCTAACGGCAGGATATTCAGTTACAGCAGATATGATTATTCAGGTACATCTGAAACTGAGGGTCAGGTGCCCACTTATATCGGTGAGGAACTCTTACCCAAGGCTGAAGAGTGGATATACCAGGTAGAGCCCAAGTTAAAGGGCAAGCTCGACCTTAAGAGATGCAACTATTCACCATACAATAAGCGTTACAGTTTCGGTTTTGTCCGCATCGAGAACGGTATCGATATGAATGACAACTCCGTATCCATCACCATGGATGCTTTTAACGCCAATGTTATGAGTTATTCACTTAACTGGAACTTCGAAGTATCGATCCCCAAGGTTGAAACCCCTATCAGCAAGGAAGAGGCAGCAGGTCTTGCAGGCGAAAAGATCGCGATGAAGCTTGAGTACAGGCTCACATATGATAAGGACGGCAAGCAGAAGGTGTTCCTGGCTTACAATCCTGACAGGTCTTACATTGCTATCGATGCCAAGAACGGCAAGGCATATTTAGAGAAAAATTACTGGGGCAGCGGTACAGATTTCGATGAAGGATTCAATGATGCTGAACTTGCTACTGCCGAAAACGCAGAGGATGCATATTCATATAACGGAAAATCAGTAAGGCTTTCCGATGCGGAGATCAAGAAGATCGGTGACGTAAAGGACATCCTTACGGCAGAACAGGCAGTTAATCTTATCAAGAGCAACAAGAGACTTTATATCGATCCCAACCTCAACAAGGTTACCAGCAGGCTTTACAACCGTGACGGCGAGTATTACTGGAGCATATCACTTTCGGATGACCGCCCCGTAGATTATTCAGACTATAACTATCGTGATTATTACAGAGCATCCGCTTCAGCACAGATCAATGCTAAGACAGGAAAGCTCATCCAGTTCTCGGCTACCACAAAGGATTATTACGATTACACCAATGAAGGCAGCGACAAGTTCGTAGCCAACTACACAAGCAGCCAGTGCCAGAAGCTTTTTGAAGAATTCATCAAGGAAACCGACAAGGAAAAGGCTGATTACGTAAAGAAGACAAATGAATATAACCGTACGGTTACCATTTACTACAGCGACTACAATAAGGATTATGACAAGGTAGGCGGATATTCATATACCTACGGCAGATATTATAAGGACATACCTTTCAGTGCCAACTACATCAGCGGTGCTGTAGAGGCTACCACAGGTAAGGTTACCAGCTACTATGTAAACTGGACCGATGCTAAGCTCCCCGAGCCCAAGAATCTTATAGGTGAGAAGAAGGCATTTGAGTCTTATATCGCATGTGACGGTTTCGACCTTATGTATGAGCTTGTAAGTAAGTATGATAAGTCAGATAAGTATTACGGAGTTGACAAGGAAGTTAAGGCACGTCTTGTTTACAGAACAGCCATTTCTCCTAATCTTATCGATGCATTTACCGGTAAGCAGGTAGACTGGAGCGGTGAAGAATACAAGCCCGCAGGTGTTTCTTACAAGTATACGGATATAGCAGGTACAAAGTACGAGCGTTCTATAAAACTCTTAGCTGATATGGGTCTCGGTTTTGATGGTGAGGAGTTTAAGCCCGCTCAGAAGATCACTAATGCAGAATTTGAGAAGCTTCTTGCAGGCAATTACAGTCCTTATGTAAGATACTATATCAATGATGTAGCAGAGGAAGAAGACGAGGCCGACGATCCCGAGGATCTTATCCCCGACGATGAGACCAAGGTTACACGTGAGGAAGCCTGCTCACTTATCATCAAGGCTTTAGGTGGCGAGAAGTTCGCTCAGATGGATATCTTCAAGACCGGATACTCCGATGAGAAGAAGATCAAGAAGGAAAACATCGGTGCTGTAGCACTCTGCAAGGGCCTTGACATTATGGGCGCTAAGTCCGGCAAGAAGTTTAAGCCTACTTCAGCCATCACCAGAGGCGAGGCAGCAGACCTTGTGATCCGCATGATGTCCGCGGACTTCTAAAGGGATCGGATAAATTTGTAAATAACAGAGTCAGGTACCTGTATAGTGGTACCTGATTTTTTTTACATATATTATAAAATTTCATTGACGTACGCGATAACGTACGCTATAATATAAAATAAGATGCAAAGTATCATCTTATTACCGAAGAAACGTCGAAGGGGTTTTCAAGGTGAAATTGATTTTAATAAAAAACGGAGGTGGAGAATAATGACATCTATCAGCATTACACAAGCCAGAGGTAACCTATATCAACTTTTAGCGGATGTTAATCATAACTCTCAACCGATCATTCTTACCAACAGCAGAGGAAAGAACGGAGTTCTTATTTCTGAAGATGACTGGAATGCTATTCAGGAAACCTTGTACCTTAACTCTGTACCGGGTTTAACCGACAGCATTATACAAAGTAAGTCGGAATTAAATACCGGAAAGGTATATGATAAGGATGAGGAGTGGTAAAATGTTTATTATCCGATTTAGCAAACAGGCAGATAAAGATAAAAAGAATTTAAAAGCTGCCGGGTTGGAAAAGAAGACCAAAGATCTGCTAAATATCCTTCAGGAAGATCCGTTTAAAAATCCTCCACCATATGAAGCATTGGTCGGGAATTTAAGCGGGTTTTATTCAAGGCGTATTAATATTCAGCACAGACTGGTATACACAGTATCACGGGAAAAGACAGAATATAACGGGACCATATATGACGGGACTGTACTTATAGCCCGTATGTGGACACATTATGAGGGAATGTAATAAATCCTTGATTTATTACAGAGTTTGGAGTAAACTATATATGATTATAGGCTTTTTTGGAGAAGGCTAATATATAAATCGGAGGTATACTATGTTTTACGATGGAAAGATACTGATCGGAAAATCGGGAGAAGAAGATATCTATATATATCCTAAGATGGCGAACCGTCACGGACTTATAGCGGGAGCTACAGGTACAGGTAAGACCGTTACATTAAAGGTTATGGCCGAATCCTTCAGTGACATAGGAGTACCTGTATTTTTGGCAGACGTAAAGGGCGACCTTTCCGGTATGTGTGCACCCGGAGCAGAATCGGGCAGCGCTATGGAAAGAGTACAGAAGATGGGTCTTTTTGAACGCGGTTTCAACTTTAAGGGCTTCCCTTCAAACTACTGGGATGTATATGCTGAAAAGGGCATGCCTTTGAGGACCACCGTTTCTGAGATGGGTCCCCTGCTCCTTTCACGTATCCTTGACCTTAATGATACACAGACAGACATCCTGACTGTTATATTCAAGATAGCGGATGATGAAGGCTTACTTCTTATAGATACCAAGGACCTTCGTTCCATGCTCCAGTTCGTAAGCGAACATGCGAGGGATTACAGCAGGCAGTACGGTAACATGTCGGCCACAAGTATCGCAGCCATCATGAGAGCTGTTATAGCTCTTGAGACCGAAGGCGGCGAAGGCTTTGTGGGCGAACCCGCACTCAATATCCGTGACTGGCTGGCTACCGATTACAACGGTAAGGGCATGATCCAGATACTTGACTGCCAGAAGCTTATCCTTCATCCCAAGATGTATTCGACATTCCTTCTCTGGCTGATGTCCGAGCTGTATGAGATGCTGCCCGAGGTCGGTGACCTTGACAGGCCCCGTATGGTATTCTTCTTTGATGAAGCACATATGCTGTTTAATTCGGCATCAAAGGCACTTTTGGCGAAGATAGAACAGGTAGTAAAGCTTATCCGTTCAAAGGGCGTGGGCATCTACTTTATCACACAGAATCCGAAGGATATCCCGGACGGCGTGCTCGCACAGTTAGGAAATAAGGTACAGCATGCACTCCGTGCTTATACACCTGCAGACCAGAAGGGCTTAAAGGCAGCAGCTTCATCCTTCAGGGAAAATCCTGAGTTTGATACTTATACCACACTTCAGGAGCTCGGTACCGGTGAAGCACTTGTATCGGTACTTGATGAAAAGGGTATCCCTACCATAGTTAAGCGTGCGAAGATACTTCCTCCGCAGAGCTACATGGGTATGATAGATGACGGTGAACGTGACAGACAGATCAATGCCTGCACATTGTTTATGAAGTATTCCGATACCTATGACAGGGATTCGGCATATGAATTCTTCCAGAGGCTTAACATCGAACAGCAGGAAGCAGCTGAAGCAGCATACGCTGAGGCTCAGAGAGCTCAGGAAGAAGAGCTTGCCCGTAAGCAGGCTGAAAAGGAAGAAGCCTTAAGGTTAAAGGAAGAGGAACGTCAGGCACGTGAACAGCAAAGAGCAGACGAACGTGCTGCCCGTGAACAGGCAAGGCTTGACGAAAGATACTATAAAGAGCAGTTAAAGGCTCAGGAAAAGGCCTTTAAGGAACAGCAAAAGGCACAGGAGAAGCTGCTCAAGGAACAGCAGAAGCAGAAAGACAGAAAGGACCGTGCGGTTAAGCAGGCGATAAAGGGCACTGCTTCAGCAGCTACAGGCACCATCGGACGTGAGATCGGTAACAGCTTAGGCTCACAGTTCGGAAAATTCGGCAAGAAGCTCGGCGGCAACGTGGGCGCTTCGCTCGGACGTGGTATCATAGGAACGCTTTTTGCAAAGTAATTATAAATAACAAAAGGAAAATACTGGAGGATATCATGAATAAATTTGTTAAGAAGGCTTTATGTATCGTTATGGCACTGGTACTGACCATGTCACTCTGTGCGTGCAGCTCAGACCCCAACTGCGGCAGCTACGTATGCAAGACCGTAACGGTAGGCGATATTACCGTGAATGTAAATGAAGCTTTTGTCAACGGAGCAAGCATGGAGCTTAAGCAGGCCGGTGCATGTGATGTTGTACTTGACGGAAAAACATATGAAGGCTCATGGAAGAGCGAAGGCAGCCAGGTTACCATCACTCTTGAAGAAGAACCTTCTGTCGGAACTATCAGCGGCAATACCATCAGCATCGATATTTTTGATATCGGTATGACACTCATTTTTGAGAAGAATTGAGACTGAGGAATTTCACCTCATCCGGCACTACGTGCCACCTTCCCCTCGAGGGGAAGGCAAAAAAAGTAAGGAGATAAAAAGAAATGGACAGAGTAAGAAGCAGATATGCTCCTTCTCCTACGGGAAAGATGCATGTCGGGAATCTCCGTACCGCTTTGTATGAGTTTTTGATCGCAAAGCATGCGGGAGGAGATTTCATTTTAAGAATAGAGGACACTGACCAGGGAAGACTGGTTGAGGGATCGGTAGATATTATCTACAAGACCTTGGCGGAGGCAGGCATCATACATGATGAGGGCCCCGACAAGGACAAGGGCTACGGCCCTTACGTACAGAGCGAGAGAGTAAAATCGGGACTCTATATGGAGTATGCGAAAAAGCTCGTAGAGCAGGG
>JAEEGJ010009445.1_pt1 | contig 26081 bp, 22 predicted proteins | sample 8958761 | NCBI WGS metagenome assembly JAEEGJ01 (sample SAMN16246546, study PRJNA631951) | gut metagenome | biome: gut microbiome; feature: rumen; material: RS-attached | host: Bos | place: Iran: Karaj | collected 2018-10 | reverse complement strand
CTGTCTCCTCTATGTCAGGTTCAATATCAAAAGTGTCCGAAATATCAAGGAATTCGTGTTCATCAATTAGCTTTGCTGTCAGCTCCTAAACTCTGTTCCAGCTGATAGTCTGCTTTTCGTCGCCGGAAAGAAAGCTTCCCTTATAGATAAGAAGTCCTTCGTCCTGCGTCTTGTAGCCATATCTTTCAGAACCAACGCTGAATTCGGTATAATCATCGTTATAGATAGATTTCAGATATTCAGATCTTTCAGCTGCGTCATCATTTTCAAGGAAAAATTCAAGAACTGCCTGCTTTGAAGTCCTGATATGGTCGTATTTGCGGATAATTCCGAGCATTTCCTGTTCAGTGAACACATCTGCGGGAATAACAGATCCCGCTTCTTCAAGAATAAAGGTTTTCTCTTCATCTGAAAGAGCTACAAGTTCGTCAAATTCCAGATTACCGAGAGGTCCGAGCATATCTTCAAGGCTGTCATACTTCTTTTCGGATACTATCTTATCATCATATAAGGTGACTATCCTGTATTCTACAAGGTCAGCATACACTTCTATCGGAGTAAAACTGTCTTCGTCAGTAGTAAATGCAAGCGATACATTTGAAAGGTCCGAGAAATCGGCTTCATTTCCAAATTCCTTGTCAATGTATTCGCTTATACGGCTTTTGGCTTCTTCAAGAACAGAAAAAGCAGTATCAGAATTATCTTCCGATACTGCTTCGTGTTCTGTATTATCTGTTAAATGTAGATCAGTTCGCTCAGGAGCTGTTCCTCTATCGACGCTTTCAGGTTGTTCACTAATCCAACCCATGCCATCTGATCTTTCGCTTTCAGCTCCTCCGTAGCCCCTGCTTCTTTCATCATCTTCGGGAGCATCAGGTCGAGTCTCTTCTGCGCTGTTTCGTCTATTTCCGCCAGATGAGAGTTCAGAGTACCCTCTATCAGCATTGCCTGATACTCCCAGTTCTTCTTCTCCTTCAGAAAAGTTCTCCTGAGAAGTCCGTACTTGCCGATCTCTTTCTGTTCTTCCGTCGTCATATCCGGCAGATAAGTCTGTGTTGCTTCGTCCAGACGGTACTGTATCCCGTTCTCTGTCATGGTTCTCGGTAATGCTTAGCTCATAATTCTTACTCCTTTCGACTTTGAGCGTTTGCTCGATATTTCTTAATATCTGTTCCGAGATACTGCTGACAGCATCTCCAAGAACAGTCATTGCCCTTATACTGTTGAATTCATATATTCCTCTGAGATCTTCAAGATTTATAAAAGCCTCTGCGTCATATCCGCATCTTGTAAGAACGGCATAGGAAACACTGGCTTTCAGCAGCATTTCAAATCTATACTGTATATTCAGGTCATCAAGCCCGTTGAGGAAGGTATTGCCGCATTCTTCCAGAATACCGGGGAGGAACTCAGCAGAACGTAGCTTTACAAGTTCATTTACCTTGTCCTTTACAGCTCTGCCAAGCGATTCCGCCGTTGGTGAAAGCTGCCTGATGACTGAATCCTCGTTTCTATCGGTTACTTTCCAGAAGAAAGGCGTTCTTGAGCGTTCGTCTTTAGCTACAGTATCAGCGAAATCAAATACATATCGGAGTCTGGCTTTGCCGTTATCTTCGGCTATAAGGGCAATGCCTTTACTGCCGCGTTTTATATATCTGTTGGTGATATCTTCCCGTCCCCAGGTATCATACTCTGCACAGGCAACAGCGTCAGGTCGCTGAGCATGAATAAGGATCTGGTCTTTGAAACTGTATTTGTAAAGCCGTGAAGCTGTTTCAAGGAAGGAAGTATACTCATATATATCCTTCCAAAGCGCTGAAATACGTTCTTTCAGCAGTTCCTGTACGTTTTGAAGTTTTGCATGCATTTCATTCTCCTTTCACACAATACCACATTAAAGCAGAAAAGTCAATAGCGTTTAATAAATTTTCTAATGTTATCATCAATTCCAAAATCAAACATTATCTTCATTACTCCATATATGATATACCATTTATCCCTCCCTGTTTTGCATAATGTTGTTTTTCTTAATTTGATTATCCTTTTTTGCTTGTCAACCATATATTGCGATTTTTGAAGTAAAACGATGTTTTTTTCTTTTTGCTCTTGTATTATCGTATTTGATAAGTTATAATTATTTTATAATTCTATCAGTATAATACAAAATGTTTGCACTAATGTCGGATAATTGTGGTGTAAGTTGCAAGCTTTTATCTGCATAATAAAGGAGATGATATACGGTTAACTGATTATTTTTCCTTATCAAAGAGAGATATTAGGAATTCTCTATAATCATTCCTAAAATATATGTACGAGGAGAGTATTATGAAAAAAATAGTTCGAATTCTACTATTATCGATTATATGCTTTTTTATGACAGATAATTTAGCTTCATTAAATGTAAAAGCAGCAGAAAAAAACGAAATTTCGGGAATAGAGATTTCTATTTCATCAGACAAGAAAGAATATTCTGCAAGTGATGACGTAAACATCAGTTTTGCAATCAAAAATATCAGTTCAGATAATCTAAAGTCTTTGAACTGGGATTTAAAAATTCCTGATGGACTAACATTAAAAAATGGTAATTTATCAGGTAAAAACATTAAGGTTATCCCAATCTGGAGGAAGGGAGAGGATAAGCGCCTGAAGTCCTTTGGCTTTAAGAGAAAGTCTTCTGTCCCTCATAAGCTCATTGGAAATAACAGTAAAGCCAGTATTAAATTCGACCTTACAGTATGCCATCAGCTGCCACCATCTCTTTTGAATTTTGAAAAATCACAAGAAATTTTCAAAATACTATTGACAAGTGGTTCGTTTTGTGCTTTGGGGAGACAGAAAATTTTTTCAAAATACCTCTTGACAAACTCTTTGTTTTGTGCATTGAACCCTTCTGGAGAAATTCCAGAAAAGGTATTGACAAGCACTGAGTTTTGTGATATGGGAGAGCTTCTGCATCTCCTGTATGGAAAGGGTGTCCGCATTTATCCTTATTCAGATGAGTTCCTGCATCGGCAAACGGGTCATCGGTGTTACCTGTGCAGGACTCCCCCTCGTGTATGTGAAAGCCGAATACCTCCTGACTGCACCTGTTGCCTGCATAGGGAAGTCCATTCACATCGGCGTATACGAGCGTACCTTTTTTCGTCGTATAGAATCTGACAACTCCGTAAATATCAGGATATTCATGGCTTCCTGTCAGTACAGCTGCCGCCTGCGGCTGTTTTTGTATAAGCGAAACTCCGCTGCAATATATTCTGTTCATAGTCTGATACCTCCCGAAATATCATATGACGATAAACCAAGTAGCGTTCATTATAATCATATCGTGTTTTTTTGCTGAGAGCTGACAATTATTATCAACAGCTCCAAAGAATAAAACAGTGGCATTTACGCACACTATATCCGAGGTGATAACAATGGCAAAACAGGGAATGAAACGCCCGGACTATACTCATACAAAGCCTAAGAACGAACAGTCTCCCGTCCCCGAAATACAGGAAAAAGCCAAGCACGGCAAATCTCACGTGAATCCCATTATCGCAGGCACATCAGGTGCAGAGCAGAATGTGTGGCATAACAAGTCCTATTCCGAGGAGGTTCCAATCTCATCAGCATATCCGGTAATCGACAACGACCTCGCACGGGACAACATCGAAAACGACATTCCTGCCGCTGACTTGCAGGACATCTGACGGAGGTACGCTATGAACAGATTTGAAATGCCTGTCGGACTCGGAATGGCACTTGCTATGAATCCAGAGGCAATGGAAAAATTCTCCTCACTTACAGAGCAGCAAAAAATGGAAGTAGTAAACGGCACTCACGAAATACAGTCGCGGAAAGAAATGCAGCAGTATGTCCGCAATATAATCAAGGCATACTAAAACGAGGAGCAGCACATCGCTGCTCCTTTTTACGGTATATTGCAGGATCCAACCACTCGTTCAGCAGTGATATTTTCCTTTAACAATTCTATGGCATTCCTGTGCTTTTCTTCTCCGAGCGTTGAAGCGCAAAGGTCTGAAATTACTGCACAATCCTGCACACTGTCATAGCATGAAAACACTGTTGCAAGTACACAGCAGTCTGTATTAACTCCGCAGAAATACAGCTTATCAAAGCACTCATTTTTAATGAAATTTCTGAATTCAGAAGTCAGTCCCGAATATGTGGTCTTATCAAAAGTACGCATAACATACGGGGTTATATCTGAAACAAGTTCGGAGGCGAAAGTGCCTGACATACACTCTTTCCAGCCTCCCAATCTGAAACAGGCTGTCTCAGAAGTATTGCAGTACCTTGTTGCAACAATACTGTCAAAGCAATCATGGCTGCTGATAAATTCAGCTGTTTTATGCGGAAGATGAGCTGTTTTTTCATTAATAAAGCCATTCTGCAAATCGACAATTACAAGACAATTCTTCATTTTTGGCTATAGCTCCTCTGAAAGAATATTAGACGGCGGCAGACAAGTATTCCCCTTGCATACATAGAAAGTATTGCATTCATTCAGTAGTGGGTACTTATTATCACCCTGAACAACAGTAACATTTGTGCTTTCTGAAAAGACCTGATTCAAAGATAAGGTCATCTGTAGCTGTTGGTGCTTCATTTACAGTTCCTTGTCCGTATATCTTAATGCAAATGATGTAATCATATAGGTATGTAACTTCTCGTCCGCAAGATCCCTGTTCATGAAAACGAGGACGACAGCTTTGATGTAAGCCTTGAATTCAAAGATACAATCATGGTGTGCTTTGAGATTACTAAATAGATATAAAACAGCCGCAAGAATAACTTGCGGCTTATCTTGTACCAACAACAACTTTTCTACATAAAACACACCTTTTGTTTTCCATTCCCACTCCACAGATTTCAAGTCAAACCGAACAAATCTGCTTAGGCGATTTGCTCTATGGTATCTCAGTGATCCGTTTTGCTTTGTACTATACTGCCCACTGATGCCCCGTTATCATTTTATTAGCGCCATGATAACAAAAACCAGCGACTTATAGGAGAATATGTGCCCAGTGGCTTACTCCTTATTTGGTGTTATAGCGCAGATTTTGGCGGTTGTCAAGGTTTTTCTGATGATTCACCTTCGCCAAGCTTTTCTCCGAATGTTTCCTCATGAGCAGTAAAATATGCATTTCGTACTACTTCTATCCATTCGCTTAACAGCTTACATCTTGCATCTGAATCAAGATGATGGAATAATGTAATAAACTCTCCAGTAATCCAGCATAAACATATTGCAGAGTGTTCTGCTGCGGTTGCAATACCATAATTTGAATGCCCGACAGGAATCAAGTTTTCTGTAATTCCATTCGCAAGCCTTCCAAAAGTCCCTTGAGATGATGCGTGAGTAATGAAACAAGCTAACTTGTATTGTGACAACCACCCAGAGTCAACATTAACTATTTCTTGAATCTTTTTGAAGCTTCCAGCATCAAGTATATTTCCTTTCTCATCAAGAGCGCCTTTTGCCCAACTATAATTTTGATCATCTGTATTTGATTGTTTATAATATTGTTTTGCAATCTTTTCCCCATGATGCCTTATAAAATCTGCGCAGCAGCATAGTTCATATAGTGTTCTCCATCTAGCATATGCACCATCTGCAAACCCTAGCCTCATTAAGTGGAATATTTCCAAGAAAATCTGGCAAGCTCTACCGTGCATATGTTGCAAAACCAAGAAAGAATACTGTTTAGGCGTTCTTTCTGTATCATCCAAGTCCTCAGCTACAAATTTACTGAATAGTTCTGCCGACTCAACGGCCATGATATACATTGCTTGTGAAGCAGCTAATCCTTCTCCCCAAGTCTGCCTTTGTCTGGAAACGAATTCATCCGTTTTTGCCTGCTCAGTATAGGCAATCTCATACATATGCTCTTTGAAAAAAGAAAGCGAGTCTTCGGAAGATTTGTCCATAATTGCAAGCATTGTGTCTTTTATCTTTTCTTCTGTCAGTTTTTCTGATATTTCTTTTTCAGATAGTCCTTCCTCTAACCATTCTGAAATAACGGATTCCATGGTTTTGTTAAAGATTTCTCTCAGTTCATCATTCGCCATATAAATCTCCCTATTTCATTAGCGTTATTATTATACCTATTATAGTGGCTATTAATGTTGCTGCAGCAACAATTATTACAACCAGATTATTTTGCACCGAGGCAATCGAATTTAGGTAATCCAAGCGGTTTATCATTTGTGTAAACGAATGAATGGTTCATTGATGAATAAGGAACTCTAAATCATTCCCCAAACTATATTGTTAGTTTTGAGATGATTAGATTATTTCGCTAATTTTTCAATTAAACACGAATGCTTTTTAGTTTCAGTATCATAGTTTATTCCTACAAGAAGAATATCTCCTACATATTCTGATACTTTATCCGTATACTGCTTACGTTTTATCTGCTCAATGGCAGTATCAGCGGATTTATCCCATTTAAGCTCTATGACCATAGCCGGCTTATCGGAAGTCTTTCGCGGTATGAAAACAAGGTCTGCAAAACCTTTTCCTGTCACAAGCTCTCTGTGGATTATATATTCTTTTCTTGCTGAATAATAGGCAAGTGAGATTACGCAGCTCAGTGATGTTTCATTGTTATATCCTATGATAGAAGCATTCTCATCGTGAGCTTTTTCTACCATCCGAGCGACTTTTTCCTCATCGCCGTTGATCGTCGCTTCTATCAGCTCATCAGAGGAACGTATCGCATTCATGACAGTTTCCCAACCGCCGTCCTCGATAGAATTGATGAACTCCTGCTGTACTTCGCTATTTGGTATCCATACCTTTCCGTCTTTATAGGTAAGGTATCCAAGGTGAATAAGTAATGTGAGTACATCATCTGCGCTATTAAAGGTACTCATATCATTTTGGAACTTTCCAGTGTTTACGCTTACTTTTTCTCCTGCTATCATATCCACAACCTTTTCGCGGAGTCCGTCAAAATTCATCTGGATATATACCTTTAGTGCTTCATAGGTTTCGGTTGAAGTCCAATAACTGTCAAAGTCGTGTCCTGTCATAGACATTACAACAGAACGAGGATTATATATTGAAACGCCCTTTAAATCATATCCGTCGTACCAACGCTTGGTTTCTTCAAACGGCATATCATATTTTTTACAAAGTTCCTGAACTTCAGCTTCGGTAAATCCTGTAAACTCAGCGTATTCACGAGTATTGGTCATTGCAATCTCTGTGAACATATTTAGTGCTGAATGTTTGCCATATTTTTTTATAGGCAGTATTCCTGTCATATATGCAAGGGCTACATAGCTCTGATCCTTGAGTATGCGCCTAAGGAAGTCAAGGTATTTGATCTGACCTTCTGTGTCGTTTTTATACTCACGAAAAACGCAGTCCCACTCATCAATTATAAAAATAAACGGCACTCTTTTCTCGTTAAAGACTTCTGCCAATACTGACATCAAATCGTTCCAATCGAAACAATCCACATCGCCGTTTCCTTTTTTTATCTCATGTATCAAGCGCTTTGACAGGTGATCAAGAGACTCTGCTATAGAACGACTTTCACCAATGAAATCAAGCATATTGATGTGTATAACATTATATTTATTCAAGTGCTTCTCAAAACTTGAAACACTAGATATCTTACATTTGCTAAACAGTTCTTTGGAGTCACAACCACTGCTATAATAAGCAGCAAGCATATTAGCAGCCATTGATTTGCCAAAACGTCTTGGTCTGCTTACACATATAAAACGCTGTTCCGTATAAATCAAATTATTCGTACTCTTTATTAATTCACTTTTATCAACATATAATTCCGAATTAATAGCTATCTGAAAATCCATATTGTCAGGATTAAGGTATATTCCCATTGCCGTTCCTCCTTTGCGCTTATATTACTTCTATTATACTCTATATCGCCTAAAAAATCAACTGTTTTGAGAAAATAGGCGTTTGCACTGTCTTTCGGTTTGGTATGCCGCACACCGCTGCACAAATCGCTTTTATTGGCTGCTTGTCTTGTCAGAGGTATATCAGCCTCTCGGGGCTTTACGCCTCTTAAAATAGTCCCTCTCGCTGCGATGTGACCGTTCTCACTTATATGAAAACACCGCCTACCTTCAAAGCAAGCGGTAATAAGCATTAAAATGAATATCTGTCTATAAATTAGGATTTATAGCGTATTCGCATATAGTAATTACGGATGTTTCACCTTTATCAAGCACTACAACACATTATAGTAATTTTTTAATTATAAATCTCCTAGTTTATCTTTTATTAATACAACGAGATTATCGTTTCCTATTTCTTCTGCAGCATTTAATGCGTGTTTTAATTCTTGCTTTGCAGTTCCTTAGACGTGAAATTAAAAAACAGAAGAGAATATAGATGTATAAACTGATAGGTCGAGAACATTCACAATCTAAAACGGAATGATGATTTAGGCATAAACAACATACACTCTGCTAATGATGAGTGGAGGAATTATTTACTTATAATGTATTTATATCTCATCAATACAAGTTTAGAATGAGTAAATGTGTATTGACAAATAACGCTTTCTGTGTTATACTATCCATGTAGAATAATAGTATTTAAGCCTCTTTAAAACGCGTTCTTTTGCAATTCTAGAGGCTTATCTGTTTTATATTAACACTTAAGAGAGAGGGAACTGGTATGCCGCATTTTATCTTAGAAAACGCGAATAGATATGATTCGTTAGGAAACTCACCTGAACCAGAGAACGGTGTTTTTAATGAGACTGATGGCTTTTGGGTTACTGATTCAAATGCCCTTCTTGTAGCAGAAGATGGTTTTAATAATCTAACGACTAAAAAAGCAGACTGCGAAACTGGAGAGGATCAAAAAGGTGAATGAGGTTAACCATTTGATTGTTTCTAATACACTGGATTTTTCAACAGATTTTGTTGCCGCAGAAATGAAAGCACGAAACCTTAAATACTTAAGAATAAATCGAGACAGATTCTCCAAATATGAGGTTTGTTATGATTCAGGGATACTATCAGTAAGGATGAATGATGTAATATATTCATTAACTCAAACTTCACTTAAATCTGTTTTTTTTAGAGCGCCTGTATTTATTCGTTCAAATAAAACCTATTCAGTAGAAGAGCAATTATACAGAAGTCAATGGAGTTCGTTTATTCGTAATCTCACCATCTTCACGAATGCAAAATGGCTAAATCATCCGATGTATACTTATCAAGCTGAAAGCAAAATATTTCAACTTGAAGTTGCTAAATCCGTTGGTCTAGAAATTCCGAAAACCATTGTAACAAATAGTATCAGAAATTTACAGGATGAGAATATTTATGTTGTCAAAGCTTTAGATACTCCTCTATTTCATGATAATGGTTATGATAGTTTCACATATTCAACAATTGCAAGTGGTACATCAATAAAGAATTCTTCTTTAAATGAAGCTCCTGTTATAATACAAGAATACCTTAGCGAAAAAACTGATGTTAGAGTTACCATCATTGGCAATAAAGTATTTCCAATTAAAATACTACAAAATGGTCAAGGAATAACCGAAGATTGGAGAAAAACTAAGAAAAATCAACTTCAGTATTCTCCAATCTCACTTCCAAAAGAATTAGAAAAAAAACTCCTATGTCTAATGAAAAGGCTTAATCTCGCTTTTGGTGGAGTAGATCTTATTATCTCACATGGGAATTTTTATTTTATAGAGGTGAATCCAACTGGAGAATGGGGCTGGATTGAAGCTAATACAGACTACAAACTTCACAACGCAATTGTAGATTGGATGGTGAATTAGATGTTGAAAGAAGCGCTCACTCTATTTATTCCGTCAATAGCAAAATGGTCCTGTAATAAAAAAGTAAGAAAGAAAATTGAAATCGAACAGGGACTATCGTGTCCAAGTGCTTTTGAAGATATTAAAAAAATCGATCCAAATGTGCTCAAAAACGTTAACGAAAAAGAAATAGAAATAAAAGGGAAGCTAGAAGACAAGGCAAAAACTAATGTTATAGGATTAACTATTTCTGTTACGCTTATACTAGGTGCTTTTTCATTGCTACAGAATATTTATGGAAAACTCGGCTCAGGCTTTTTATACTGGATTGCATTCTCCCTTTTTGTTTTATCAGTAATTTATATGTTGTCAGCAGGACTTAATGTTATTCATGTATTAATTGCAGAAAACACTATTCACGTTCCGGCTCTTGCCAAAGACGGCGAGGAACATAAGAAAGATTTAGATAAGCAGATAGGATTAAATAGAGCAAGAAATACAATAAGAAACAACTATGTCTTCACATCGTATGCATGCATAAGGAATTCCCTAATCTGTTTATTATTAGTAATGATAATAGCTATTATACCAATTCAAACTAAGAAAACGAACAATTTAGCTTCCTCAACGTATAATAATTTTTACTACTCTGAAGCAGCAATGGACTCGATTAATAACGGAGTCGATAGACTAAAAGTTGAATTGTTTATTAGTTCGCAACCTTCACAGGAAGGTACGCACTCAGTTGTTGACTCAGCTAACAAACTTTATTTAAAGTATTTCGAATCAAATGATACAGTCAATGTGATTATAATCGAAACTTATGAGTGAATTGCATTCACTAAATATTTCTAATATTGACTATAATATATAACAATATGCACAGTATACTATGAGCCGGTGGAGACATTTTTACTCCACAGGCTTGTTGTTTTATGCTCGCTTGGCGATTAGCTCAAAAATGCACCCTCAATTAATAAATATGCTTCGTAGTATTTTTTTCTTTTTTAGTAAGCGTCAAATAAACCGCGTCCCATAGGATATAAAATTGCCCTCGCCGATGGCGAGGGTAAACTTTATCAATTATTCCATGGCAGAAGTATCGTGCCTGCAGGATTTGAAAACAGCTCGGTCAGATACTTTTCAACGTCCATCTATAAATAAACGCCTGCGTCTGCAGGAGTTAAAAAGTATATTTTATAATTCAGATTTTATCTCAAATCCGCCCTTAAAAGTAACGGATATTTTTTCTTTGTTGAGTATTTTAACACATTCAATGACCTTTCGCACCAATACGTCATCGTACTGTTGAAGTTCAAAGCTGCTATTATAAATAACATCTTTTATGTCATCGGCAAGCTCGCTCTGCTCGGTTTTTCGCTGAGATTTGAGTGACAGCAGCTTCTGACTCATCTTTTCTTCTTCGCTGTATAGCCTTGCAAACTCATCATCAAATGAATCGGGAGCACATGCTCCTGTTGCAATAAGATTTACAAAGTCATTGCGAGCTTGGTCTATATCATTTAACCGCTGCTCAATCTGCTTTATTTCACCGTCACATGATCCCAAAAGAACAGTATCTGCTGCTGACTTCAGCACCTTTGCCACGTCATTGCCGCAGTTATAAAACTCATTTATAGCTATCACAATAGCGTTATGAAGCGGCTCTTCGTCAATAGTAGGGGACTTGCAGTATTTCGGACCGTGTTCCAGACGATTAATGCACCTCCATACCGTCCTGTTCCTGTTGTGGGAAGTCCAGCGGCATCGCCTATAGGCTGTACCGCATTCACCACATATGAGAAGCTCGGTCAGTGCGTATTTACTGTTATACCGTCCTTGTTCCGTAATTGTATTCGTACACACGCTTCTTTTGGCATTACGGCGAGCGATCTCCTGCTGTACTATATTAAAAGTGTTTTTGTCAATGATCGCAGGGTGACAGTCGCTTACATAATACATTGGACGTTCTCCGTTATTTTTGATCGCCTTATGTGATATACAGTCAATAGTATAAGTCTTTTGCAGCAGGCAGTCTCCGATATATTTCTCGTTCTGGAGTATCCTTTTTATAAGCATTGCACTCCACTTACCGCTTTTAGAGCGTGTTGGATATTTTTTATTATTTAGCTCCTGTGCAATCGTATGTGTTGAACCGCCGTCGATGTATAGTTTGAAAATAAGCCGTATAACCTCAGCTTCTTCAGGAATAATAACAGGCTTTCCGTCATCTCCTTTTTTATAGCCGAGGAGATATTTATAGTTGTACCGCACCTTTCCCTCTTTGAAAGCCATCTGATTACCAAGAGTGATATTTTTGCTTATTGACTCACTTTCTGCTTGTGCGAAGCTGCTGTACAAAGATAATATGAATTCACTTTGCGCCGTCAACGTATTTATATTCTCTTTCTCGAATATAACGCCTATGCCGAGGCTTTTCAGAAGTCTTATATGATCAAGGCAATCGACTGTATTTCGTGCAAAACGGCTTGTAGATTTACAAAGGACAAGGTCTATCTTCTTCTTTTTACACATTCTTATCATTCGGTTGAACTCTGTCCTGTTCTTCGTCTGCGTTCCGCTGATGCCCTCGTCAGCAAATATCCCCGCGAGTGTCCACTCTGGATTAGAGTTGATGTAATTGGTATAGTATTCTATTTGTACCTGATAACTGTTCTGCTGTTCTTCCTGCTCGGTACTTACACGGCAATAGGCAGCAACATTAAGCCGCTTGTACTGAAGCTTCCCATCAACTACTTGTTGCTTGGCAGGAATTATCCTTACATTTGCTGCCGCTTCCATTATCATCGCTCCTTTCCGTTTCATTTTTGATAATAACGCCGTTGATAAACTCGGCTTCTATAACGCACGAATGGCTCACCGTTATCCGCTTTACGCAGGAGCTCAGCAAGCCAATATCAAGAGTATTAAGTTGATCACTGTTATCAATCAGAGGCTTCAAAAGTTCTGTTTTCTGGTTAACATCGCTGTACGTGCAGTGCTTGTATTTCAGTTCAGCAAGTCTGAGAATATCGTTTCTTATTTCCTCAGCAGTTTTAGTGCCATTATCAATGGCACGATCAATTTCAGATTGTTTGCAGCGAATTTCCGAAGTCGGAATATAATCGCTTACTGTTGCTTCTGCTTCAATAAGCGTAGGATTTGCAATTACAGTATTCAGAATATTCAGTATCGCACCTGTCAGCATTTCATCTGCCATTTTGAATAAGAATGGACGGCATTCATGATTACGACAGTCCCATAATTCAGCTTTTGTTCTGAACAGCCGCTTTCCGCATTTCTTGCATACTGTAAGGCTACGGACTTCCTGTAATTCATCAGGAACTATACATAGTGATGTTGCCTTGGCACTTTTACGCTCATTTACCGCCTTAAATACTTCCTCACTTATAAGCTGTGGGTAAACATCCATGCCGAGATATTTCTCGTTCTCAAGCACTCGTTTTACCATATTCTTGTTCCATATCTTATCCTCGCTATATGGAACTTTCATATTAATAGCAATACTCTCAAGGCTCTTTCCTGACATATACTCGCTGAAAATAGTCAACACAGCAAGCACTTCCGCAGGGTTAGTAGTTATTATACCGTTCTGCATCATATACCCGAAAGGTATTCTTCTGTTTTTACTCATCTTCTGCACCTCCTTTACGATACCACTATACCACAAAGGAGCTGTTTTTTCTATTCACCACCACCGACAAAAAAGCTCCCTGCGTTTTGGGCAGAGAGCATAAATGCTGCGGTTATATTTCTTCGGTAAATATCAGACCTCCCATTACATGAAATTCGAGTATGCTGTCTTTGACGATGATTTTATCTATTAAAAATTCAAAAGTCTGCGGCTCAAATTCTATCATTATGTGCTCGCGCTTTTCAAAGTAGTCTATAAGCATTTCCATATCTTTCAGCGTTGTATCCTCTGACTGCGATAGAAGTCGGAGATCCTTATTCAGTTTTGCTATTTTAGTATTGATCTCAGCACTTTGCTCCTTATACTTCGCTTCATTTAAGAAGCCTTTTGTTCGAAGTGATGCTATTACGTTGAGTTGTTCCTTTAACTGCAATAAGCTTCGACGCAGTTCAATAACATCATTGTTGCCTGTAGTCTGCTTTATCGTTAATTCCTGTAATGATTTCTGTATAGGCAGAAGCAGCTCAGCATAGTTGGAATATATTTTATTGAACAGCCTTATAAAAGCGTTTATTATGCTTTCTTCTGTAATTTTCTTTGAACTGCAGAGACTCGCACTGTAATCATGCTTATTGCATACCCAGTAATACTTATCCCTGCATACTTTTCGATAAAAATGATTTCCGCATACAGAGCATTCAAGATTTCGTGTAAATGGATATATTACAGGATCTTTTTTTGTTATTAAACGATCTTTCATAAGAACCTGTGCCGTTTCAAATATCTCTTTTGAAATAATAGGCTGATGTGTGTTTTGGATATAGTACATATCTTTTTCGCCTTTATTTGGAACACATCCTGCCCCTATTATATCTGGGGTATAGAATTTCTGCAGCAGGGAATCACCAATATACTTTTCATTCCTGAGAATATATCTCATAGATGAATAGGAAATATTAACTGTATCACTGTACTTGTTATTAATGTAATCGGCTGTTCCTTTTATACCACAGCCGCTAACATATTTCTTAAAAATATCATTGACGATCTTTATTTCACTTTCTTCAATAGCTAAAGTCTTATTTTTGAGCCTATATCCCAAAGGAGCCTTAACAGGGGAGTACGTTCCGTTTTTCATTTTCCTGCGTATACTCCATTTCAGATTCTGCGATATAGACGTCGACTCTTCCTGCGCTAGTCCCCCCATAATAGTTATCATAAGTTCGTCGTTAATATTCGCGGTATCAATGTTCTCTTTTTCAAACATTATCGTTATACCGAGTGATTTTAGTTCCCGGATATTCTTAAGGCAGTCCCTTGTATTACGAGCAAAGCGGCTGATAGACTTTGTATAAACGCGATCTATCTTTCCTTTTCTGCAATCTTCTATAAGGCGAAGGAACTCTGTTCTCTTTTCCTCACAAGTGCCTGTTATGCCCTCATCGGCGTAAATATCAATAAGTGTTTCCGTTTCGGAATTCTCAAATTTATGAGTATAATATGTAAGCTGAGAGTTATATGAATTGAGCTGATCGTCGCTGTTTGATGATACTCTGCAATATGCTGCTATTCGCAGTAATCGATGTTCATTATCAGTAACTTTCGGCTGTATAACTGTTACTGTCGGCATCGCTGCCACCTCCTGTCTCAGCCATATTATACCGTTTTTTTCTCCCGAAGGTAATCACCACAACCACCTATTTTTCGGAGTTGAAATTGTGCAGAACTGACTAATCTACGTTACTGCCTTTTTCGTCTGCCTGACAAAAGCACATTACAAATATACCAATGCAGTAGCCAATAAATCCCCCTAAGATAAATCGTATCAAATATTCACCTCCCATTCAGCTGCTGACGGATAATTATCCATTACATCCTCACAGCATTTATCTTCAATATCTTTCTTCTGCTCCACTGTCAGATTTTTCTGACTTTCAAGGAACATATGTATTACTGCACACATAACGTCAGCCTGACCGTATTTTTTCATTATTCTTCTCCTTTACACATATTCTCCGAACACATAGTATATACCCAGAGGTCTTATCTGCCCATACGCAGTTTTTACACTTGTATTCCGGTTTTAATTCTGAATTTTTCAGCTTTGTCCTGAGTTTATCCCAATTAATATCACTGTTCAACCCTTAAATCTCCCTACATCATAGATATAACGTAAATGTATAATTGTGCTTATACACTTACGTTATATCTGCGCCCGTCATTACTGACAGGCGCAGATAATATAACTCTTAAGCCTTCGTCTGATTCTATTTTTCAGACTTGTTTTCGTGATATTTGCCCTAGTCACCCGTCACGACGGAACAACAAGGACGGTCAGTAGCTGCTGACCTCATGGAAGTTTCATCCCTCTATGGTTCGCATAGAGCCGCCCTCATTGCTTGAGTCTGTGACTGGACGGAAGTATCATTATATTCCTGCTTTCATCGCCTTGCAGAGAGCTGCTCCGCATTTTGAAACGTCATATTTATCGCAAGCGTATGGTTTCTCTGGCTGCCGAATTTTAGTCCGACGCAGGATCAACGTATCCTTGTTGTTGCTATTCTGTTTTCAAGCTACAGCGTAAGAGCTTAGAGTCCCCTACATAATATAGCCCACGAAAACAGAGGCTCTCACCAACTCACTTTAGAATTTCAGCAATTTTACTAATCCAATATGAAATTGTCTGTTGCGGTATTGAAAGTTTTGACGAAATCTCATTCTGAGTCATTCCCAGGACTTTATACATATAGAACGCTTTTCTCATTACAGCCGATACTTTCTCGACTATGCAGTCAGCAGGCTCATAGAAGTTTGCGTTATAGTTCATCGTAGTTCTTATGACAAGCTTATCAGTAGTTTCAATCTCAGGCGGAGTCGTTAATTCGTTATATAGGTCTGCAATCGTTTCGGCATGGCTTTCACATATCTTGTCATACATTTTATCAGCATCTCCCTGTGAAATGTACAACATAAGGTCATTAAGCTGTCTGATATTATCATGCAGAATTATTCTTGAAGCTATCTCCATGTCGATCTGACTCTGGGCATAAATCTCAAGTTCATACCCGATATCATTATGATTTGAAAGGTTTACTTCTTGCATAGGTACATTCAGACCGATACCTGCAAGCTGTTTTTCAAGTTTTTCAGTTTCCTTTGGCAGTGCTGTAAATAGTGTCTTTCCGTTGTTATTTATAAGAATGCCTATCAAAAAAATTCCTCCTTACATAGCAAGACCGAGGCACTCGTCCTCGGTCTGTTCTTCTGTTTCATTTTCGGATAAAGCCTGAAGCTCTGTGTCTATGGCATCACATATCGTCCTTGCAGTCTCCTGTATCTCATTAAGGAAGCGGTTGAGCTGTTCAAGCTGCTTTCCCTGACTCCATGAGGCTATATATGGGAAACTGTAATCGCTTGTGTCGATACCGTACCTCGAAGCCACGATATATGCCACTGATTCAGCCTGTACTTCTTTATCGCTTCTGGAAGTATTTGCCGTTGGGAGCTTTTTATCAGGATCGTGCAGCAGGGCGTGAGCACATTCGTGAATAGCAGTCTTTACGGCTTGTGCGCCACTGAGATTCTCCTGTATCACTATACGCTGCTCACCGTAGCTGTAATATCCCTTTGCTCCGCTGCTTATATTCTCGAAATCAACAGGAATTCCTGTTATATCGTGGACGGCATTAATTACAGCTTCAACGTGTTCGTCCTCGACAGCCTCATTCAGCTCATGAACGTATTCGGGAATAGGCTCGCCGCTGGTCTGAGATACGTCAAAGACATATACTTTTTTGAAGCCGATTGAAGTTTGCTCGACCTCGACCTTCTCCTTTTTCTCGCTGCCGTCAGCGTTGTATACCTGATTGCCGCTGCTGTCCGTAACAGGCTGCTCCTTGAGTTCTTTGGACTTGAAGGTCATAGGGGCAAGTATCGCTATGCCTTTTTCTCCCTTGTTAATAGTCCTGCCCAGCTCCTTCCATTTACCAAACGCCGCCACAAGGCTTGCATCTGGCTTCTGAAGCATAATGAGAATACAATTGCCTGCGGAATAATTCGTGAACTTACTCATATACCGCAGGCACTCCTTGTAACTGTCAGACTCGAAAACAGCTTTAACGCCGTCATCGATCTTTTTAAATAAGTTTTGCATTTCCTCATGCTTCTCAGCCTTATATTCAGCTTTTTGCTGAGGCGTGAGTTTTTTCTTCCATGCCAGTATTATCGCCCTCCTTAAAATAGGATATATATGTAAAAAGCTGACTTTGAATATATCAAAGTCAGCATATTATTTACTATTAAAACATAAAAGCTCCGCTAATTCTTAATGTCATTGAGCTAACCGAAAAAGGAAAGAAAATTCAGGAGTATGATGGGGAAGCCTCATTCTCCTGAAGCTGTATAATATGAATTAATGTACGACGAAAAGACAGATCAAAAATCTGCTCAAAAATAGATATTGACATACTTTAAGAATTATGATAACCTGTAATTGAAACCGAAAGAAGAATGGCAACAAATTTTTCTAGGAGCGTTTCGGTCAGGTCTAACAGGACATCTATATCTTGCTATCAGCTTTTCTAAACGTGATTGACTAACTTTACTCAGACTATCACGGTAGATCTTATCATGGCCATTCAGATCATAATTATTTAGAAACTGTAAAGGGCACTAGAAAGCATGCCGGGAGAGAAGATCCATTTTGTTTCGTGTCAGAAGAATATATAAAAAGATATTTAAGAATAGAAAAAACTTAAAAAGGTTCTGTATCGAGTAAAAGAGAATTGACCATATTATGAAGCCATTGCCGCTGATTGTTGGAGGAATTAAAATGATATTTGTAGATGATGAAGTGCGAGAAATCCTAAGCAAATTACCATCAGAATGTCCCTATATTGACTATAAAGTATCTCCTTATAAACAAACGCAAAAGCATTCTTTTCTGCGAGATGTTATTGCTATGCTCAACAGTGAGGCAGCAATAGGCAAGGAGAAATTCATTATTATTGGCGTCTCGGATTCTCACCATTTGGTTGGTATCAAAGCGGAACAATGGTGGGATGATAATGAATGGCAAAACATAATAGATAATATTATCCCAAGACCAGATGTAAGCACAGGAACTGTTGAATTTAATAACAAGCTATTTGGATTCATTTATATTTCCAACAATAACACCGAATGGGTTTATGAAGTATCGAATACACTTATTAGTAGTAAAGAGGATAGAGTTTTAGAAAAAAACATCACAGCCAAAGGACAAGCGTTTACAAGAGTTGGCAGCAGAAATGATATTTTGACAGAAGTCGGTAGACGCCATCTGCTTGAAAAAAAGATTCAGCCTAAAACTCAAATACAACAGGGATTAGTCGAGTATAATAATAACAATGTACTGGTAATATCTGCATTGTTTGGGTCATGGAATGAAAATTCCATTGCCGATTTACAAGAAGCAGCCAATATCTTCGGCGAACATTCTTCAAAATTTACGGACGAAATACGAAAGATGTATTTAAACTCGCAGGAAATTATGTCTTATTCCAATGGAGTTTGGAGGCTAAACAATCATTCACAGTTCCTTTTAGAGAAAGCAAATAAAATTTTCGATACACACATTGAGATCTTCTTTGACATATTAAAAAGAAGCTTTTCTGTTATTGACTCAAAATATGATTACCCAACCGATAAGCGATATGCTGCCACGATAACAAGAAAGAATTCGGTTTATGAATTATCAAAATCTCTATGTAAGGGCGTTGCGGAAACCTTAGCAATACTTGGAAATAATATAGATTCATTTGTGAATTGCTCAAAAAACAAGATAAGAAATCTTATTTATAAGTTTGAACGAGACTATTTTTCAACGACGAACTGGAAAGTTTTTGCCTCTACTGCTGAATATTTTCAATATCTTGGAGAAGCATGCCCCGATGTTTTTCTGAGTGAAATTATTAAATTGACCAATAAAGGCGACAATGCATTTTTACAGTTTTTGCAAGAAAAGGAGTCATTGGTAGGTGCTACAGAATATGGCTATCAATTATCCTGGGTAATTGCAAATCTTGCCATGCATGAGCGCTATTTCTCAAATGCAATGACTGCTTTACTGCAATTAGCACAAATTAGAGAATCCTTTTTAGACTCCTTAGTTGGAATCGTATTACCTTGGTATCCTCAAACACACGCTTCATTAGATGTTAGAGTTGGTGTATTTATTGGTTTAGCTGAAGAAAACCCAGAATTAACATGGAAAGCATTGATGAAATTGATGCCTAATGCTACAACCACCGGTAGTCCGATAACAAAGCCTAATTATCTTAAAGTAAAAGACTTTCCTGAAAAGGTTAGTATGAAAGACTATATTGATGCCTCTGTCGGATATATTAATATAGCAATAGATATGATTGGTTCTAATGTGTATAGAATGTGTGACATGATTCAGGTTATTGATGATGTTTCTGAAGACATACAACGTAAAATACTGGATTCTATTAGCGAACAAGCTCAGATTCTTACAATTCAGCAGACAGAATTACTATGGAATTGTGTGAAGGATTTTACGCATCGTCACCGAAAATATAGTGATTCAAAATGGTCTTTATCGGAAGAAAGATTACGTCAGGTTGACGAATTCGCTTTAGCTCTCTTGCCTGATTGTGAGCATGCATTTTTACTTAGAATGTTTAGAAAAGATCAGTACACCTTAATTGACGGAACAGAATCCTTTTTTGAAAAGGAGCAGTGCCTGAAAAAACAGCAAACAGAATTAGCTGAACATAAGTATATTGCCGAAGGAATAACAGGGCTTATATCTTTATCCGCCGAAATTGAGAACAAAGTTCTCTTGGGAATATGTACTGCTGTATTTATAAAAGATAATGATATTAAATATGTTATCTCGCATAGTAACTGTATAAAGGAAGATCAGTTCTTAAATGGAATTATTAGTGGGATTGACTTTAATCGAGTCCAATACATTATAGAATCTTTTTCGGATACTATTAAGGCACAGATCATATCTAAACTAGCATTAACCGACAAGAGCGTTCAATATGTTCTTAAGCTTGAAAGAAATGCTCAGAACATTTTTTGGGAAACAACCGAGGTTTGGGGATTTACTGACAATAGTATACAGATTGCTGAGAAAGCAATCCGAGAATTAAATAATGTTCACAGAACCGTTAAGAGTATTCCTATCATCTATTACTATATTGAGAATAGAAGCAGAGAAATTGAACCTAGTTTAATGATTGATACATTGTACCTTAATGTCCAAGTGGCAGATGAAAACAACCATAATATCTTTTATATCCAGAATATAATCAAGTGGCTACAGGAACAGAAGATCGATAAGGATGCAATGCTATCTATTGAGTGGAAGTATCTTGCAATTCTTCGTTCGTCCGAAGGATTTCCTCCTGTTTATATCTGGAACGAATTATCTTCAAATCCGCATTTTTATATTGATGTTTTGAGAATGATGTACGGAAAAGATGATAATTGGAAAGGAACAAAAGAAGAGAAATCTATAATGAAACAACAGTGTTTTTCATTAATGTTCAGTTGGAAACAAACTCCAGGAATGGATATCAATGGTGTTTTTCATGCGGATGTTTTGAAGCAATGGATGGATGTTGTGATTGAAGAAAGTGAAAAATATGAAATCACTGATGTTGCATTAAATTATTTTGGAAAAGCTGCTTTTTATGCTCCAACTGATGAGGATGGCTTTTTCATAAATAAAACAGTAGCAAAATATCTTCAAAATGACAAAAGCGAACATGCATTATCCGGATATTATACTGAGTCATTTAATTCTCGAGGTGTTTATTCGGTTGATCCAACTGGAAAGACTGAGTTCTCCATTGAAATGGAATACAGAGATAAAGCGAAAGCAGCAGAAGCTTGCGGTATGATTCGGTTCGCATCAACATTAAGATCCATTGCTGATACTTACCACGAAGAAGGAGAAGAAAATATAAGGGAACACAAGTTACTTTCTGAACAATAAGATAAAAGCGGAAATCCTCGAATCAGCTAGGCACGGCAAGTGCGTCAAAATCGTCTGCGTTTACATCTTTCAGCAGCACATTGACCGTTACAGGAATTCCGAATGCACTTACGACTGGTTCCTGCATTCCACAGGTGACAACTTCCACATCGTAATTATATGAGTTTTTCATCCAGCCAAATACGTCGACAAAAACGCTTGCCTCTATTGTTTCAATGCCTCTTATAAGTAAAAGAAATTCTATCATATTTAATTTCTTCCCCTCATTTAATCTCCCCTCTGTTATCGCCGTAATAAATCATTGGCTTGGTCATACAGCCGTCGATGCAGATATTTTTGCCTGTAAAAAATATGATATATACGTAAAAAGCTGACTTTAAATATATCAAAATCAGCCTATTATTTACTATTAAAACAGAAAACTCCGTTAATGCATTATGTCATTAAAGGTAGGAAAAAACGACTCTGTATGGCTTCTGTGAGAAACCAACAAAATCGGTTTTGAAATCGGTTGAAAATTCTATATTAGGTTTTGGGCTATTTTCTGAGCTTTTCCGTACTTTTATTCCTGACTGCCTTTGTATCAGCTCTCATAACGCTTTTTGGCGCGTTCGAATCGTATTTTTACGGTTTGGGATCTACGGTAACACATAAAAAATCTTTTCTTTTTGATACGCAAAAACTCCCGAAAAATCGGGAGTTTTTTTGCTTGGGATCTATTTTGTAACATAGATATGGAGCTTGTGACGGGACTCGAACCTGCGACCTGCTCATTACGAATAAAAGGTCGCCATTTTTGTAATTTTTTGCAAAATCGAGTAATTGGCTATATTGCGTGATTTGAGAGCGCTTTGCCTTTTGTGGATTTTTGCCTTTTTGAGTGAATTTTAATGAAAATAAGAACCAAATAAGAACCACGCGCCTATTTAAAAAATGATAATTATAGAATTGCCAGAAGCTAAAAAGGAGTTGGGTGTGCCAACTCCTTTACAGATTATTTATCAAGTAACCAATCTAGAACATACTTCTGTTTGATTCCATTATATGATATAGGTGGATCGTTATCCATAGTCAAAAGTATCTTTGTATTATGGTCGTTGATGTTTTGCAGCGGTGAGAGTTCTCGTTCAAGAGTATTTTCATCACGAACAGTCCATGATACCTGATAATACTCGGTATTTCCATCATAGTCAACAGCTACGAAATCAACTTCCGTATTACCGTTTTTTCCTACATATACTTCATAGCCTCTGCGTATAAGCTCCAGATATACCACATTTTCAAGAATATGCCCGTTATCTGCATTATTAGTACCGAGAAGATAATATCTGAGACCGACATCAGCAGCGTAATATTTATCAAGCAGTTTCAGATATTCTTTCTCCTTTATGTCATATCTTCCGACACGGTACATAAGGAGGCTATCGGTAAGACCTTCAAGATAGTTTTCTACAGTATGATTGGATATTTTTCTTCCTGCACTTGTCATTGAATCAGCTATCTTCTTTGAAGAACAGGGACTTCCAATATTATCGAACAGATATTTTATAACGCTTTTCAGCATAAGTGGATCCTGTATTTTCTTTCTGGTGACAATATCGTTCAAAACAATAGTATTATATAAGCCATCAAGATATGTTCTTATGTTCCGCCTGTCATTGAGTTCAGTTATATAAGGGAAGGAGCTGTTATAAACGTAATTCCTGTAAAGCTCCTCTTTGCTCATACCCTCAAACGCACTTGCGTACTCCTTGAAGGAAAGAGGTAGCATTTTCAGTTCAACATATCTACCTGATAACAGCGTTGCAAGCTCGCCTGACATAAAATAGGCGTTTGAGCCTGTTATATAAACGTCCGTGTTCTTTTTTACGAACAGGCTGTCAACAGCTTTCTGATAATCTGTCACGCACTGTATCTCGTCCAGAAAGATATAATTTGTTTTATCGGAAAGCATACGAGCCGTTATATAGCTGTACATTTTACGCCAGTCGTGAAGTTCTTCATTCTCAGCTTCTTCAAAATTTAAAGATATTATCTGGTCGTCGCTGATGCCTTGTTTTCTGAGCTGTTCCAAGAAAAGCTCAAATAGTGTGGATTTTCCGCATCTTCTTATACCAGTAATAACTTTGATTATTTGTTTATCCTTCCACTCGTTCAGAAATCGGAGATATTCAGGGCGATCTATCATAGTATTCAACTCCTTCTGCCATGTAGTATTTGATTTTCTGGAATTATTATACCATGTTTATTCAAAAAAGTCAATAGTTGGAAATACAAGTCCAACTCTGTTTTTAAACACGCTGAGATAGAACTTTGTTTCTAACATTATTAAAATGCAGAGAATTATACAAAGCAAGAATAGTCGAAGTTATTGAAGATATAGCGCAAAATTGTTTTAACAAACCTCTTGATTAAATCGCTCTGTTGTGGTATAATAACTACACTAAACGAAAGGAGGCAGAGCCATGACTTACGAACTGAGACACTTTGATACTTCGCTGATGCGCTTCACAGCCACAGAAGATACAAGCTCACCCGAGATAGACATTCTCTGGGTAAATGAAGACCAAAAGACTTTACTGCCTCTTGATATGACTATTGACGGCGACAGCGTTTCACGTTGGCTGAGACACAGGACTATACCGAAGAATCGTGCATACGTTCACAGTTTTCTAAGCAAATGCGGATTAAATCTCAACCGCCCTATGAGCATACTCAGTGTATCAAAGGGACTGTCACTAAACGACTGCTACTGGGTAGTTGAGGAAGGCTTTGAAGGCAGCTTCTCACAGTACAACCTGTACGAGAACAGATTCAGCCGAGTGCTGGGACTTATTGCATTCACTGGCTATGGCAGCTCTGTGAGAACATCTCTTGCATCATGCCCTGAGTTCACAACGAATGGTATGCTGCCTAAGTGCTGGCGCAGAGAAAATGGTATTATACGACTTTATAAGGGCGGAACGAGCGGAGCTTCCAATACGGGAAACGAGCCATATTCAGAATTCTATGCCGCTCAGATAGCAGATGCTCTTGGTATCAACGCTATCTCCTACGGATTGTCAAAATGGCAGGGAGAGCTCTGCTCCACCTGTGAACTGTTTACAAGCAAAGACTACTCCTTTATGCCGATAGGCAGACTTGTCAGCAAAGGCGGAATGAAAGCGGTTCGCGAATACTATGTAGCACTGGGCGATGAATTTATTGCCGCCCTTAACGATATGCTGGTACTTGATGCGATAATATGCAACGTTGACAGACATTTCGGAAACTTCGGATTTCTGGTGGATAACCGAACAAACAAGGTAGTTGCTCCTGCGCCGCTGTCCGACCACGGCAACTCCCTGTTCAATCTTGCAGGCAGGGACGATCTTGTCTCCGATAAGGCACTCAGCGATTATGCGGATACACTCGTACCGTGCGTGTATGATGACTTCATCGGTACTGCTAAAAAGGTACTCAGCAACAGGCACAGAGAAGGACTTCGCAGACTGCTTGATTTTCGCTTTAAGCGCCATTCAAGGTATAATCTCGACAGCAAGCGCCTAAAGCTAATAGAGGAGCAGATTCACAAGCGAGCAAAGGAATTGCTGAAATAAACAAACTATCCAAATCGTTTATAAGTATAATAGCCGCAGGAATTACCCTGCGGCTTTATTATCATTTCAGCTCCCAGCCGTTATCGCCGTGATATATCACACACAAATGGCTCAATATATTCCCTGATAAAATCAACTCTGTCCATTACAGTTGGTTTGAAATATGAAGCTACCGCTATAACGATATTCTTATCAGGATTGATGTAAATAACATTTCCGCTGTTTCCGAGAGCTGCGTAGATTTTCTTTTCTCGGTCTAAAATCCACCACAGATAGCCATATTCCATTCCCTGCCAGTTCTGATTTTCAATAGCTCTTGGACGGGACATTTCTTCTATCCAGCCTGAAGAAACAATTCGCTTTCCATCATAAACGCCTTTGTTAAGACATAACAGCCCTATCTTAGCCATATCCTCTGCCGACATGCAAAGTCCGTAGCCGGGAGTTCCCAAGTCCTCTGTATCGCAAAACCATACATTCTCTTTGGGAGTTTTCTCTATGGTAAACTGCTTGTGTTCTTCAGCTGATCTGGCTATGAAGATCTTGTATGGCTTGATACCCAACGGTTCAAAAAGGTACTTGTTTGCATAGTCCACAGTTTTCGTATTTGTTGCCTTGTACAGTATTCCCGAGAGGATATGCAGACACACGGTTTTATAGTTGAATTCTTCTGTCAGACCTTTTTTTCCGCCAAGAAAATCAAGCGAAGCATATGTCCAGTTATCGCTTGAACAAACCTTGCTCCACGGATCTCCCTTACCCTTATACGGTGCTCTCATTGTCAGCAGGTGTTTTATAGTTACGTCGTATATGGTCTTTTCTCCGCGTTTTACCTTATAATCAGGGAAATAGTCAAGGACTTTATCATCGATACTGCCTATCTGTCCCTTATCAAGAGCTATGCCGATAAGCAGCGACATTACGCTTTTTGTAGCGGACATTATGTGTACGCAGTCGTCTTTCTTATAGTCATGCCATGTATCGCTGTACACCTTTTTTTCGTCTTTGTAAGCACAGATCTGGCAGATGTTGCTCTCGCTGCCTTTGCT
>JAEEGJ010009443.1_pt1 | contig 26082 bp, 13 predicted proteins | sample 8958761 | NCBI WGS metagenome assembly JAEEGJ01 (sample SAMN16246546, study PRJNA631951) | gut metagenome | biome: gut microbiome; feature: rumen; material: RS-attached | host: Bos | place: Iran: Karaj | collected 2018-10 | reverse complement strand
TGAACAACCGCATCTATGGCCTGACGAAAGGACAGTACTCGCCCACGTCGCCCCGTGGCTTCGTCAGCAAGTCGTCGCCCTACGGCACCGTGGAGGACCCGTTCCGTCCGGCAGAACTCTGCTTCGGTGCCCGTGGTCACTTCTTTGCCCGTTGCGTGGCCACCGATGCCAAGGGCAGCGTCGAGGTGTTACAGGCTGCTTACCAGCACAAGGGTGCCTCGGTTACTGAGGTGCTGCAGAACTGTGTCATCTTCAACGACGGTTGCCACGCTGCCGTATACAACAATGAGGGTCGCCAGAAGAACGCCATCTATGTACGTCACGGCGAGAAACTCGTGTTCGGCGAGAACAACGAGTACGGACTGGTTCAGCAGGGCTTCGGCCTGAAGGTCGTGGAGATTGGCAAGGACGGCTACACCCTGGACGACGTCCTGGTACACGACGCTCACTGCGAGGACAACACGCTGCAGCTGAAGCTCGCCCTAATGGGCAACGGCGACGGATTCCCCATTGCCCTCGGTGTCATCCGCGACGTGGAGGCTCCCACTTACGACGAGGCTGTTCATGCACAGCTGGCCGAGGTCTCTGCCCAGAAGAAGTATCACAACTTCACTGAGCTGCTTGAAACCAACGACACCTGGGAAGTGAAGTAATCAAAACATAGAAAAAGTCGCAGTTGCTGCGACTTTTTCTTTTAATCCTTCCATGTAGGGAAGTATTTAGGATAGGTGGATGCTGTTTACCAGGCATCCTTCAAGATGTTTCCGGTGATGTCATCGCCTAATAAGATCTGGTCTTCAGTCTCATCACCGAGACCATCGACGATGAGGCTGGTCACGGAGCCAGCCAGAAGCTGAGCATTCATGTTGATATCCACAACCTCCATCGCGGGCTTCAAATATTCTTTCTTTGTCATAGTCTTATCCTCCTTACTTTATTTAATGACCTTTTTTCCATTCACGATGTACACGCCCTTCTTGGTAGCGTTCTGAACCTTGCGGCCCTGCAGGTCATATACCTGATTAGTTTCGTTAGTGCCATTCGTGTTCGTTACATCTATGATTCCAGTAGTTTGCTCGCCGTTGCCGAAATACATGCTGAACGCACGTGCCCCTGCGAGAGCGCCCTTCAGCTTGAAGTAGGCGCGGAACGCACCTAGAGAGCCGTTGGCGTTGGGGAACGCCAACTTCGAACCGTTGCTTATGAAGAGGATACTCTTGTCGCCACTGGTCATGGCCACAGGGCTGAGCGTTGGGATAAAGTCGGCATAGGTTGTCTCCACGTTGGCGGGAGTGGTCACTAGTGTTACATCCTCAAACTCCTTGCCCTCAGTAGATAGGTCTACAGCTGTTGTCAGCTTCAGCAGATAAGGTGTAGCGGCAGCTACCTCAGTGGCATCAGTAAAGTTCAGTGTCAAAGTCTTATTGCCCTCGTCCCATGCTGATGAACTGAGAGCCTTCAGTGTCCAGTTGCCTGCGCCGAACACACCGTCCATATCCTCAGCAGCAATTGCAAACGGAGCGCAGAACGAGTTCCATCCGCCCGACTGCAGCGATCGCTCCAGATATACATCCACCGGGGTGCTAGAGCCCAGTTTTGTGTAAATAGCACTGTTGTCAGTACCCTGCGCTAGTTTGTACCATAGTTCCGTGGTCACCTCCACGTCAAAGGCTGGCATGGTGAAGTTGTAGGCATTGCCCGAACCGTTCACCGTCACGTCGCCTTGCGCTCTTGCGCCTGTAAATGCTGTTGTGAGCAGCACGAGCACAAAAAGTAGTTTTTGTTTCATAATGTTAGTAATTGTTTTATTAATAATGTTGCCTCAAAGGTACTCAAAATAACCGAAACTTGCAAAGCAAAAATCGCCGCAAGCGATGATTTTGCATTAGCTGAGACATTTTTGCATTAGCTGAGAGTCGCCCTACACTCCAAATTCGCCCATTCATGCAATTTCAACCTCAATTCAAGCAATTTCGACATCGGCAACCACCGACGAAATAGGCACAAAAAATCGCCAGAGAATCATCTTTCGATGTTTTATGGCGGATAAGTTTTCTTTTGAGGTTACACCGTGCCACCCTGTAGCCTGAAGGCACTTCCCGCCTCGTCCGAAGGCACTTCCTCGGTCGCCTGAAGGCACATCCTACCCCCATCTGAAGGCACTTCCTCGGCCTTCTGCTCCGAGCAGATGAGGCAGAAAGTGCCTTCGGATAGGAAGAGATTTGTATTATGGGGGATTATCCGCAACACAAACGTTTGGTAATGAGCGGCTTAATCTATCACGGGAACAGACCCCGTGATAGACGAAGAAAGGCCTGCTTCGCACCACGCGAAACAGGCCCTTGCTTTATGTAATACCGCAGGTGAGGTTACCACTGCTGATCTGATTCTTCATCCTTGGTAGGCAAGGTAGGCAACGTCTCCGATCCCTGAAGCAAATGCTGGTTGATTACCAACTGATAGATCTCCAAGGAGGGCTTCTCGTATACGCGCTTCATATCAATATTTTTCTGTGTCATAGTCACGTCCTCCTTTTTTTATTTTACGATGAATTTCTGTCCGTTCTTCACATAGATGCCCTTCTTCGTGGGCTGGCTCTCGATGCGACGGCCTGTCAGGTCGTATATCTCGCCGTTCTCCACGTTGTTAGTGGCAGCGGGAACTTCAATGGCTGTTGCGCCGCCCTCGTCGAATCCGATGAAGTTGGGAGCAGCACTGGGGGTGATGAGGTAAGCCTTGCCGTAGTTGAGCGTAGAGCCTGTGTATTTATAGAATCCTAACGCACTCGTGCCGGATTGTCCGCGCGACAGCGTGTAACAGTTCGCAGGTGTATTCCAATTTTCAGCAGTCCACTTCACGCTCGTCAGGGCGTTACCAGTGAAGTCGCCGCTGGTTGTTGTTGGCGATGTAGTAAGTGTCATCGTGACGGCAGATGACGTAGATTTCAGAATGACGGCATTGTCTGCCAGAACGTCAGCCACTGGCACCAGCTGGACGTTGCTGCCATTAAGGACACCCTTATATGCAGTCGTATTTGCGTCTGGTGTAAAACTGTAGTTCTCATTGTTGAACGTCATCCATTTGTAGGTACCGGTTTCATCTGCGTTCGCCGTCAGGTTCATCGTAACCGAGTTGGGGTATTCGTAAGTCGGTCCTCCTGGAGCAAAAATTCGGTTAATTACGAAAGCCTGTTCACCAATATATGGGTTGCTGTTAAGGATAATCGTTTGCAATTTACTGCAGTTAAAGAATGCTCCACCACCAATGCTTGTTACCTTAGCAGGGATTTCTATTGACTCCAGATTCGTGCACCACAAGAAGGCACCCATACCGATGCTTGTCACACCGGCAGGGATGGTGATTGACGTGCCTTGCCAATTACAGAAGGCATTATCGCCGATACTTGTTACGGTGTTGGGGATGGTGATTCCAGTTCTGCTTGCACATGTCGCCATCAATGTGTGGGTCGTATTATCTATTAACATTGAATGATCATCATCAGTGATATATACCGTATTCCCAGAAGCCACGGTAATTGATCCCAAATATATACAATCATTGACGAAAAGGACACCGACACTTGTCACGCTGGCAGGGATATTAATAGCTAACAGATAGGAACCTCCGAAGGCACCGCCGCCAATGGACTCAAGTCCTTCATTCAATGTGACATATTTCAGCCCACCGCATTGTTCGAAGGCACCATTGCCGATACTTTTCACGTTGCTAGGGATTTCGATAGATGAAAAAGCAGAGAGATCCCAGAAGGCATAATCGCCGATGTGGGTCACGCCATTCCCAATTTCGATGCTCGTGATGGGCCAATAGGGAAATGGAAATTCCCCGCCACACCAAGGAGCTGGAGCTGGAGGTAACTCTGGATTAATGTTGTTAAATTCACCACTAGTATAGTCCGCCATAGCACCCGTGCCGCTGATGGTCAGGGTGTACTCCCTACCATAAGTTTCGCTTGGATGTCCAGTCACTTGCCATGTGACATTTTCACCATTATCGACGGTAGGATCACCGCAGTAACCGCTGGCAACAGGGGGAGCTATGTAGCCGGGGAATGAGATTGTAAGGGTGTAGCGGTTATAACTGCTACCGACTTCATACCCGCTCGTCACCGTAACCGTGCCCTCAAATGGGCCGCTGATGGTGATTGATTGGTTATTATTTTCCCAGCCGCCTGTTACGTTATCGTTGTAGGGGTCGTAGGGGACCGCGGGTTGTTCTGGTGAACACTGACCTCCGCTGTAACTTTCATAGAGATTCTGGATAATCTGGTCGAGCTCGCCATTCTTGTTCACATAGTCGCACGAGAAGGTGTGCGGCAAGGTGACGTTCTTGGTCACGGATTTTTCGTTGGCTTCGAACTTGATGGTGTACGTCTCGTCCGCCCATGCGCCGGATACCGTCAAGCAGAGCAGCGCGAGAATTGAGAGTAGTTTTTTTCTCATACTTCTTTTGTTTTTAATTATTATTGAACATTATTTCATATAGTCGCTCTTGTCATGTCTCAGAAAAAACGGCAACAAAGGTACTCAAAAAGGCCGAAACTTGCAAAGCAAAAATCGCCGCGAGTGAAGATTTTGTATTAGCTGAGACTTTTTTTGCATTAGTTGAGAGTCGCCACACACTCCAAATTTGCCCATTCATGCAATTTCAACCTCAATTCAAGCAATTTCCACATCGGCAACCACCGACGAAATAGCAAATAATAACAAAACTTTTTTTGAATACTTACCTGATTTCACTGAAAAAGTAGTAATTTTGCGGCGTAAATAATAATAACGATATGCCCGAACAGATAACGCCATTGTCAGTATTGTATCTCCAGCTCCACGGCGCAGGAACAGCCGTGTGCATCGTACTGTTCCTCTACCTGCTGTTGTGTCGGGGCAAGGCGATTGCTCCCGACATCACGCCGCCCGCACGACTGCGCCGCTGGGCAGCGGCATTATTCGGTATCATGGCCCTGGCTCACATCTGGTGGATGCTGTTCTACACATACTCGGACGACAGCCACTCGGTGATTTACGGGCTGCTCGTCGCGATGGACTGTCTGGCGCTGCCCCCCGTCTTCGTCGGCACACTGCTGAACATGCTGCAGGACCGACGCCGACCGCTGTGGCCCATTTTTATCGTCATGACGCCCTGTGCGGTGATCGCAGTGCTACAGACCGCCCTGCCATCCATCGACCTCACGACCCCGAACATGATCTATGGGCTGGTACTCGCCGTAGCCTTTATTATATATATGGTGGTGGTCGTGCGGCAATATGGGCGGTGGCTGCGCGAAAACTACGCCGACCTGGAGCACAAGGAGGTGTGGCGCAGCCTTACGCTGCTCATCGGCCTCATGATACTGCTCATGAGCTTTGAATATACCGACAACTACGTGATGTCCACCATCGCCCACCTCACCGGATTCCCGCTGGCGGGCCTTCTGCTGTGGCGCGTGGAGACATTGGAGAGACTAGAGCCCCAACAGACCCTCCCTCAGCCCCTTCCTGTAGGGGAGGGGAGTGAATACTCTCAGGACGAAAAAACAACTGCAGAACTATCTAATCCCCTCCCTCACAGCGAGGGGCAAGGAGGTGGGTCTGCTGAGGGTGGGTCTGCCATCGGCCTACTGCTGGCGAAGTACTGCGAGGACACGCAGCTCTACCTTCAGCAAGACCTGACCCTGACGCAACTCTCGGCTGCCATCGGCAGCAACCGCACCTACCTCGGCGCCTATTTCGCCAGTCAGGGCACAAATTACTATGCATACATCCACGACCTTCGCGTCCGTTACTTCATAACGCGCTACCGCGAGCTTGCCGCTGCACATGAGCCCGTCGTCGCCCAGAAGCTGGCCCAAGAGAGCGGCTACCACAGCTACAGCACATTCAGCGCTGCCTTCAAGCAGCGCATGCACAAGAGCGTCGCCGCCTGGATGCGCGAAGAGGTATTGACATAAACGGCTCGGATTGCACCCTTTAACCAACAACCAAAGAGAAGCGCAAGCCAAGTGCTTTGGCTATAAGCATAAAAGTAGAGAGTTGCATATCTGTCTTACCTTGCTCAAGCGAAGAAATGTACTCTCTTTTCTTGCCAATACGCTCACCCAATTCTTGTTGCGTCAGTTTCTGCCGCTTGCGCTCATCTCGCAGCAATTCAGCATAATACCAAGCCTCAGCCTTCGCCTGAAACTCCTTACGCGACGGTGAACCTACAGGACCATACTTCTCAGTCAGTCGGTCATCAATCTGTGGCAATTTTGCCCATTTTTCTTCACTAATCTTTATCATAAACTGTCCTCCCATTCTTTTAATAGTCGTTCTGCTTTCTTAATCTCGGCAGGGTACTGCTTCGTACCCTTTTCAACAAAAGAGTTGAGCATCACCATACGATGACATTCCATAAAATTGTCTGCGTCAATTGCGAATAGCACAGTGCGATACTCATTGTTGCCAACAGACACGCGCATTTCATAGAACTCCGTTTTCTCAAGACGCTTGACAAACTTCGTACTGACAACGTATTTTGTCAGCATGATTTCGAATACAAAATCATATTTGTCTTTTATCTTCTGAGGCAAGTTTTGATAGTATTCGTCAAACTCCTTCGTATATGTTGCTGCTCTAATTCTGTCGTTCATGCCGCAAAAGTAATATATTTATTCCAATTCTCCAAATAATTAGGAAGAAAAATCTTAATTTCTTTACTCCGGCTCTTTTATCTCTTCTTCATCCTGCAATGCTGGGGCTGTGGCCTCCACCATCGCCTGTCTGCATGCTGTTGCCAATTTCGATTTTCATAATGTCACGAGAATTGCAATAATTTTGGAATAAGCAAATCTTTCCCACACTATTTTTAATGAGTGTCTTATCCTCATCATTCCCCCTTTTGTCTTAGCCTGAAATACGTTGACTCCTCGAGGAGCTCTTAAAAGTTAAAAAGAGTTATGAGAAAAGGTCAACATTTTGCACGCGCTTTCAAGCGTGCCGTAGCAGTGGAATATCTGCAAAGTGGTGAGGAACGTAAGGTGATAGCCATGAAATATGGCCTTCCCAATGTCCAAACTATCAGTAATTGGGTAAGTTTATACCTGACTCCGCACGAAATTGAAACAAAATGTGTAAATTTGCCGCGGATTAACGTAAATGCAGTAGAGATGGCAAAGGTAGAAACTCCCCAGCCTCAGGTACCTTTGGAGGACCAGCAGGCCGTGATAGAGCAGCTTCAGAAGCAGCTCCAGAAGCTTGAGAAGCAGCTCCAGTTTGAGAAGGACCGCAACTATGCGCTGAACACGCTGATAGACATTGCCGAGGAGCAAGGTATCCGGATAAGAAAAAAATCTGGGGTCAAGCGGTAGAGCGCCTTTGTGAGAAGAAAGACTATACCGTCAAGTATTCTTGCAGCCTGCTTGACCACACGAAACAGGCGTATTATCAGAAGAATCAGCGCGAGCGTGACTATCTGCTTCGCGTGATGCGTATTGTGGATGCCGTAAAGGTTATCCGTGAGCAGGACCCTGGCATTGGATACTACAAGCTGTGGCTGATGATGAACCGTATGTTCCTGTGCGGCTGGGTGCCTGGCAGGGACTCGTTCCTGAGGCTGCTGCGCGACTTCCATCTGATGCAGAAGCGTCCCAAGCCACGCTGCACGACGAACTCGAACCACCGCTATCGCAGGTACAAGAACCTCATCCGCGGCTTCGTTCCCACACGCCCTAACCAGCTCTGGGTGAGCGACATCACGTACATCGACCTGGTGGACGACTGCTGCTACCTGCACCTGGTGACGGACGCCTACTCGCACAAGATCGTAGGCTGGTGCCTGTCCGAGACACTGGAGGCAGAATACACGCTCAAGGCTCTCAGGATGGCCATAGGACAGGCTACGGCCGATGAGCTGAAAGGTCTCATCCATCACTCTGACAGGGGCGTACAGTACTGCTGTAACGCCTATACGGACGAATTGAAGAAGTACGGCATCCGAATCTCGATGACGGAGGACTACAAGCCTACTGACAACGCCATCGCTGAGCGCGTGAACGGTATCCTCAAAACGGAGGTCATCTACCGCGAACGCCGCTTCAAGACCTATCAGGACGCATTGGAGCGCATCTCGGGCTTCATCCTCTTCTATAACGACACTCGTCCGCACTACAGTATCGGCATGAAGACCCCCTCTGAGGTACACACTCAGACAGGCCCGCAGAAGGTGATGTGGAAGTCCGAAGAAAGTCTCTCGGGGGCTGTCTGCCCCCTGCCGCAGGGCACCCCCTGAGTGTTTTTCATGGTGCGGGCTTCGCCAAGGCGAGTCAACGAATCCAGTACAAAGTCATATTCTCAGATGAAAAGGTCAACGTTTCCAGTACGAAGTCCACTAACCCGGGAAAAGGGACAACAAAAGCAGGAAAGCAGACAACCGGATCAGAGAGATAAGTCAACAGAATCAGTACAATAAACAGTAATTAACAAAATAGTAACAAATCAAGGCTCAGAGAGAGTCAACACTATACAGGGAAAGACAACTCGGATCTACAAAGGGGATTCAGCGAAATACCCGAATGCCCGAATGCCCGAATGCCCGATAAGAAGAAAATGGACTTTAAAATATATTATATATATAAATATATATAATATATTTTATATTAATTTGTTAATTTGAATAGCCCTTAACGGGCATTCGGGCATTCGGGCACTCGGGCACAAGAAAGATTTTGACATTTGCAATTTCTGCGGATACATTTAACACAACTTTCTCACAATATATGAAAAATTATTCGTACCTTTGCAGCATCAATACGCCCCGTTAATACTAACGATCAGAAAATAGAAATATGAAAAAATACGTAAGACCTCAGCTGAGAGTCCATGTCATAGCAAGCTGTTTGCTTCAAAGTAGTCCTCCTGTTGAACTGCCGGCAGATTCCAGTCAGCCAGGAGATGGAACAGTGCTGTAAACGATAACGAAAACGTTAACGATAACGATAACGAAAACGTTAACGATAACGATAACGAAAACGAAAATATATGGGCTTGAATATCAAATCGCTGTCATCGCTCTTCCTGATGATGCTGACGGCAACAAGTGTTACTGCACAGGGCTTTGACCTGTATTTCTCGAACAACGTCACAGATGTGGAGAAGCTGAACGACAAGACGGTCGAGGAGTACCAGAATGGGCTGAAGTGGACCAAGATTGAGCGTGGGACGGTGAACGTCTACGGCAACTATGTGGAGGCGGAGAACGTCAGGAAGATGTTTGCCTCGACCCGCATGAAGACGCGAGCCGACCAGCAGCAGTTTTGGCGCATGCGCGACCATTCGCTGCTGTGTTTCCGCATCAACGACGGCAGTGGCACGTCGGGCGACTACGGCGTGGAAGCCGACGACAGTTACGGCACGAAGCTGCAGCTGACGGTGTCGAAGTTCTTCTATTCGAACATCCCGCTACAGGACAAGCCCATACAGTTCAAAGTATGGAAGATAGGCGAAGTAGGCGACACGTTGCGCTTCAAGTATGAAAGCGACGACTGGAACGACAACCGACTGTATATCTTCCAGCTCGACTCCAAGCGACAGAAGAGCGGCGAGAACTATACGCTGGAGTATGACCTGAGCTACGCCGACGATAATGGCGAATTGCAGGAGGAGAAGCACTATCTGGATCTGAAGGACAAGAACTTCCAGAGCTTCTATGTCGATTCCGACAAGGAGCTGGCTGACATCTTCCTGATGGCAGGCAGCACCACCACGCCCAAGGAGGGGCAGAAGAAGCTGCGCCTGAACCTGAAGCGACTCATCACTGGTGTGTCGCCGTATAATAAATACTATAATCTGACCCTGACCACACGTTTCACCCTCGATAAACACGAGAACCGTGAGCTGGTAAACTTCAACTGGATAGGCTCGGGACTTTACGAGCGCTTCGACACGCTGTATGTGAAGCTGAAGAAGCCCAACGGCGACGATATCCGCTCGGCACGCATGAACGTGGTGCAAGTGGACAACGACGGCAACGAGGTGTTGGGCGGTGCGCCGGTGAGCTACTTCGGATGGGACGAACGCCTCAAGGTGCATAAGGTGATTACCAACGGCAATCCTGCCTATATCGAGATACTGCCACCCAAGAACAACAACAGCTTCTTCCCGACGGTGCTGAAATACCGCGGTGCCACCGACCCATTGACGAACATCGTCGACGAAGAGCGCTGCTCGGCAGAGATGATGGCCGTCATGGGTAACGTCAACTATGCCGACTTCGCCATCAGCAGCCAGCTGTTCCGAGGCCTGCACGACGAGAAGAAGATCATCATGTATCGTGGCCAGGAGCATGCCCTGGTGACCTTGGAGGAATATAACCTGACAGGCCGTGCCATTACGGACCAGGTGAGATTCTCGTCCGACGGCTGTCAGGAGGGTCTGAAACTGTTTAAGGGCAATCTGATAGAGAAGTATGGCGAACTGCTGCTCACCTTCTCGACAGCGAAGAACGGTGCGAAGGCCTTGCGCCGCGCCATGGCCAGCACCCCGGAATTGAAGGTTTACGATGTTGATAACGGCAATGCCCTGCTTCAGACCATCCAGCCGCAGGTGGGAGCCTCGGGGGTCAGCCTGTCGAAGTTTGAACGTGACTATTACGAGGTAGGCTACGACCTGACTGAGCTGACGGTTGACAAGACATGCCGCCTAAAGCTGATGTCTGCTGGGAAGACCTACGACAAGCTGCCCTATTTCAACCGCTTTATCTATAACCGTGATGATGGCGAGAACGATGCGAAGGCGGCTGGCACTGAACTCTGTCGCGGCATCATCGACGGTGACAAGCCAAAGGCTGGTGATGCAGATACTGAGGCGAAGGCAGAATGGGCCATTCCCATTAACTTCAGATGGGAGTCACCCGTCAAGGGACTATATATTAATACGTCAATTTATTATAGCATTTCCAGAAAATGTCTGGATTACAAGATTTGTGCTGAATACAAGAACAAGAGCAAAGACACCGATGATCAGGGCAATCCCGACGGCAGCAAGGTATCGAAGATGCGCGAGGACTTTGATACCTATCGCAAATGGGACAAGTTTGGCTCTTACTGGAACGAGGAAGAGAGAAAACACGACTTTAGCAAATATAACGAATGGAAGTCGGACCAGGATAATGACAGGGGCTTCAGTGGAAGTCTGGTCAGCGAACCGGGTCAGCAGAAGCTTGAGAACTGGGTGTTCTCGGAGTTCGACGACATCTTCTCGCTGCCCGTACCGGGATTAAGCGCCACTGGCGGTCTCAAGATAGCCGGTTCCATTACCAAGCTGGGCAAGGAAAAAGACAAGAATGGTAATGCCGCGGAAGGTGCCAATGCCATACCGACAATCTCCGACGTGACGTTGTATTTCAAACTGGCCTATGGTGCATTTATAAGCAACCCCTTGAAGGCTATTGGCGGGAAATACTTAGGAGCCGTGGGCGGTTTTCTCGAAAAATATGCCAACTTCCTGACCATCAGCGCGCTGGCTGAAGCATCACTTGAGATTACCGCTGGTTATAAGAACTGGCAAGCCAATGATCTGGGATACAGCAGCAAAAGTGCCCACTCAATCCTGGTACAGGCCATGTTGAAAGCACGTGGCGGTGTCTGCGCCGAAGTGCATACGCCACCCAATCCCGTACTCCATCTGGGTGCTGGAGTGCGTGCCGGTGCTAAGTTGGGACTGGGTTACGGATTCTGTACTAACTTCGACCATTTTGACCTCGGCGGCGTCTTCATCGGACTGCTGGGTGTCGAGGCCTTTGCCTACGTACGCTCGTTAGCAGGTACGGCCCAAGCTGCTGCTGAGGCGCATGTGGGGGATAGATTATTATTCCCGAACAACGACAACACAAACCCTTTCCACCCAAAGTATCCATGGTGGGCGGCGGTGGTAGAACCCGCAAGTGCTCCACAATACAGTGACTTCTGGCAATCACCCAGTCTGACGGCTACGTCAAATACGGCAGCTGCATCAGCGACAGACAACAACACTGATGGCGACAAGGACAAGAAGTACGGACATGTCATCGTCGACAATGTGCCCTCAACGGCCAACCCGCACTTCCTCGACGAGCACACCATCGTCTATGACGCGCCAGCCACTGGCGACGATATCAACAGTGCACATATCGCCCTGCTGGACACTAAGACGAACACCGTGCAGCGACTCTCGAAGGAGGGTGTGAAGGCCTCGGGACACATGCGCTCGAAGAACTCCACACACGAGGTGGTGGTCTATGAGGAGATGACACGCCCCATCACCGCCGACGATCTGAAAGCTGGTGATGCCAGTGCCACTGAGCTGGCCCGCGAACAGAGCATCGTGGCGCAGGTCCGCGACAATGACACCGATTTCATCGAATATCAGCCTGGCTACGAAGCCTGGCACCGCTCCGTGGTGTGTGCCGCCACGGGTGACGTGGTGAACTGCAAGCCTGTGGTCACACAGCAGGAGGACGGACGAGCCGCCTGCATCTGGCAGCAGGGACACATCCTGCCCATCAGCAGCAAGTCGCAAAAGCTCTTCGCTCCCCGCATGAAGGCAGAAGGCACTGAGGACGATAACGATGCGATGTTTGATGCCGCCTACACGTCGGCCATGAACGGACACCTGATGCTGTCGGTCTTTGATGGTGGCAAGTGGAGTGACCCCGTCAAGCTCTTCGAACTGAACGAGACGAACGTCGCCAAGCAGTACGACCTCGTCATGCGTGACGACACCGTCCTCGTGGGTATGAACATGACCCACAACTTCTATGACGACGAGAAGCGTAGCAACCAGTTCACCTACGCCTCAATCCCCTTCGAGACCATGGAGCCCACCTATGTCGAGGAGCAGCTGCACCCCATGCGCTTCTTCATGAACCGCGTAGGCGACCACGCTCTCATTGCCCTGCTCTACGAGAAGAACGACACCCTGTCGGACATCTACGTGAAGGCGCTCAATATGAACGGCAAGGCCAGCGGTGTCGGTGGTAACGACCTGGGTGCCAACTTCTGCTCGCCCAACCTGGTAAAGATTATCTGCGACCGCGAGAGTGTGGTGCTTAGCGACTGTGCTATTCTATGGGCCGAAATGAGCAACACGGTGCATGGAGACCAAGGCACTGCCGAACATAATGGCGACGCCCGTATGATTCTTAATGCCTCGCGCATCTCGCTGGAACCGTCCATCTGCGTCACATCACCCATCACCATGGGAGCAGAGACAGAAGGAAGACTCATGCAGGACTTCGACGGTTTCCTGGACGACCAGCACATGAAGGTGGTCTATTCGCTGCGGGATCTGGAGGAGAAAAAAACCACGGTCATCATGGCCAATGAACGCTACTTCGACAATAGCTTCATCTTTGATGTCGACTATACCAAGGGGGCACTCATGGGCAGCAGTACCCTGCCTATCACCGTTTCTATCTGTAATACGGGTACGTCAGCCATCCGCAATGTCATACCCACCATCAACGGCCAGACATTCACCCTTGACGACTCGTGGGTGCAGCCGCTGAGCCAGCGTGACTTTGTTGTCGAGTACCCCATCGGCGAGGACTTCAACGGCTATTTGGAGGCATCGGTCGACGTGGAATACCAAAATGTGTTCCGTGCAGAGCAGCATGCACTGAATCCCCGCCGCAGCCTGCGCAGGCAGAGCGCAAATGTTGTGAAAAGCGGACGTGCGTCATTAGAGGACATCGAGCTGCGTGTCCTCGGACAGGATATCGAGAATGGTGTCAACACCTTTGCCGTGGAACTCATCGACCACTCGCCCCGAGGACTGCGTGCCGACAATGTCATCCATGTGGGCATCTTCTCGCAGCCGTCACCCTCAAGCCTGATAAGCGACGAGGCAGAGACGCTGGTGCGTGCCTCCGACTTCGAGTTGTTTGGTGGCGTTCGCAAGGCATACGCCAAAGTGACATTACAAGGCATTGCCGAAACAACCAATGGCTTCCTGAACTGCCATATCCTCGACGAGTCGGTAACCGATCCCGATGCCAACAACTATGTGGAGAACCGCCGCTATTCAGAAAACGTCCACTACGTCTACCTGCAGCCCAGCAACAATTCCACCGACATCAACCCCGTCCGGTTCAACGAAAACAAGAACGCCCTTGATATCAAGGTCAGCCGTGAGGAAGGTGGTGTGCGCATCACCGGCCTGCCGGTCAGCGACGATCATAAGACATACCGCATCCGCGTGTTTGGCTCTGACGGTATGCTCCGTTATGGCACCGTCAGCCAGAGCAGCACGCTCTTCGTGCCGCTCAATAAGCACGATGTGTACCTGCTCAGCACGGGCAAGGATGTGTTGAAGTTTAATTATTAAGAGTTAAGAATTAAAAGTTAAGAAGTTAAGAATCATAGTCATGAAACGAGTATTGTCTATCATAGCCAGCCTGCTGCTGACGCTTACGGCAGCATGGGCTACGCCGTCGGGAAACTGGACGGACTACTGTGCGGAGAACTATAAAAGCATAGAAACTGAAGGAAACTTAGTTACTATACATATAGAGACGGCAGAACAGCTGGCCAAGTTTGCAAAGGAATACCGATATTCTTATTCTTCTCATCACTGCTATGTCTATCTGGAGGCCGACATTAACCTGAGTGCCCACTACTGGGAGCCCATCAATGACTTTAAAAACTTAGCTGATACTTATGAGTTGGTCTTCATGGGGCAGGGACATAAGATTACCGGCATGATCATTCAAGGCCAGCCAGCCTATGCTGGACTATTCGGACATGCTCTTTACCTGACTGTACAGGACCTGACCATCAGCAATGCGCAGATTGATGGCGGTGACGCAAAGTATGCAGGATTCGTTGCCGGCAGTATCGAGAACGGTCGCATGAGCAATTGTACGGTCGAGAACTCCATACTCACTATGGGCTCATCTGGCAATACAAACAATTCCTATGGTGGAGGATTGGTCGGCGAGCTTTACATAACAGCGCCATACTCCACTACGGGCTTTAGCAGAAATAAAGTGGTTAATACACAGCTGACGGAACAGTCAGGCCAGGGGGCAATAGGCGGGCTATTCGGCTCTGCGAAATGTTTGAAGATGGTGCCGGTGACCGACTGTCACGCCAACGTAGAGATTACCTGCCATCCAAGATCCGAAGGCAAGTCGGCTGTGGCTGGTGGACTGTTGGGCGACCTGCGGTCGGATACTGGTAATGAAAAAGAGGTGACGTTCAGCTATTGTTCGTCGTCGGGCACGATGACGACCTATGAGAGCAGTGGCGGACTGATAGGCCGTAACTCATCGATGGTGTCAATAGAATATTGTGTTTCCTCGGTGTCCATCGAGTGTCAGTGCCAGCAAGACGTGAGTTGTGGTGGACTGGTGGGCAACACTTCCGCGAGTTCAAGCACTAATATCACAAACTCTTTCTCATCATCCTATCTGTATAGTTCCGGCAATGCTACACTCGGAGGCCTGGTAGGCAGCGCACGTGCAAGTACATGTAACCTGACTAACAGCACCTTTGCGGGTACTATCTTCGGAACTATGCGATTTGGCGGAGCTATTGTCGGATACATTCCGTCTGATGTTGCAGCACTCATCAAGAGCGAACATCGTTTTAACGATGTGGTCTATGACCGCTCGCTCTGTGGCCTACCGCCAGTAGGCACTGCCGACGGCTTTGCCGAGGATGAAATAACGAGCAAGAAGTCGAAGGAGCTGGCCAGCGACGAAGAGCCGTACAACAGCCTCCTGATGGCTCCCATCGATGTCAGGACAGAATATGAAAAGAACAACTCGGGGTTCTATCCCAAAATGTGCTACGAGGACAACATCATGCTGGCGGCTATCCCCTTTTATGTGAAGGATCCGCTACACTCCTACTTCTGCGCCTGGCAGGTGACGACGGTCTCGGAGCTGATACCCATCGCCTACAACCGTTCCACGAAGAAGGCCCTGGGCATGTACGATTTGGTGAATGCGCCAAATGGCGCTGCCTACGAGACGTTCCTGAAACTGGAAGAGGATGCCGAGTCGGCCGAGAAGACCATCACGCCCTTTGATGCGGGAGAGGCCGACGTCGTCGTGACATACTATAATGAAGAAACCAAGAATAGCTTGCAGCGCAAGGTACACCTCGTCGTCACTTATGGTGTGCCTTGGAACGACAATGAGCCTGCCGACTTCCCTGGTGGCAACGGTGCCGCGGGCGACCCCTACCTCATTCAGAATGCCACGCAGCTGCTCGCTGTCGCGGCCAACAAGGAGGTGTATAATCGCAGCGACATGTACTACCGCCTGACCAACGACATCTTCATCAATACCAACCTCATACAAACGGACGAGACGGTGAAGGACGGAGCCAAGGTGTGGACACCCGTGGAGTGGCACGCCAACCTCGACGGCAGCGGAAACAGCATCTACGGTGTGTATATCAAGAGCTATATCGAAAATGTACGAATCGAGAAGCCGGGAACTTCTGCAACCCCCACAATCTATCATAAAGAGTACAATCTATCTGGTCTGTTCAGCATCCTCAGCGGCTATGTCCACGACCTGAGCATTGTCGATAGCTACCTATCGCTTAACAGCAGTGATGGTGACGGCATCTTTAGCGGTCTCCTTTGTGGCCTGATGACGGGCGAAGCGAAGATTGAACGGTGTATGGCCCACGGCATTGTCGATAACAACAATTACAGTGCTGGTATTGTAGGTCATGCCACTGACATCGATGGATACGAGTCAACAAGATTGAATAGGAGTGCGACTAACCCTTACATGGTTGATTGCGGCACTGTCGAAGACTGCTTTGCCTGTGTCCATGTGGAATACGGACTGGAGTATTTCCACCAGACAGGAATTAAGAAAGATGCATTAAAGACTAGCACCGGCAGCGGCATTGCAGGCAATGGCGTCAAGCAAATCAACCGCTGTGTCTTTACGGGTAAGGTCGAGAACTTTAAAAACCGCCGGGGCATAGGTCCTAAGTCAGACGATATCGGATCGGACATCAGCACCTGGTATTTCGACAAGCAGCAGATGACAACGGCATCACAGACGACGAATGATCGCGGCGAGCATACCACAGCCGAGATGATAGGCGGCGACATCTTTGCAGGCAGCAGCGTATGGCAGCACGAGAAGGGACGCTACCCCATGCTCAAGCAGTTTGCCAACACGCCCTACGGCGACATTCTCTCCATGCCTGTACACTTTGCCGACGATGAGCGGGCAGGCAACGTGACGAAGGTCTTCGAGTTCCCCACAGAAAATGTCACATGGACGGCAGTCAAGGGTGACGCCGTCGTCGATGTCATCAACGAGTGTGGCGGCGCGTCGCCCATGAGCACAGGTTCCGACTATATCTATGCACGTACCAACGAGTCTGTCAGCCAATGCACCAAGGCGCTGCGCGTCATGCAGGTGGATTGCACGGTAACAGGTACCGTCGGCATCGACTTCAAGGACGCCAACTGCAAGGCTGCCTGGCTAACGGCATTTGGTAAGCAGAGCACTGACGTAGTGACGCTGCGCAATGCTGTGACGTTGAAGTCGAATTACCTGGATTCTGAGAGCGATGGTGACATCATCAGCACGTTCAACTCACAAGCCAAGACGCGGGGGGTGACGGCCTTCCCCGAGATGCGCTTCTTCACAGGCATCAAGGTGTTGAAGCCCGGTATGCTGTCTGACCTCAGTGCTCTGACGGAGCTGGAGCTGCCCCGCCAGCTGACGGACATTGGCCCCGGAGTATTCAGCGGTTGCAGCAGCTTGGAGTCGGTAACCATCCCCGCCACCACCACGACGATAGAGCCTGGCGTGCTGGACGACTCCAGCATCAAGGATATCTACGTCGATGCGAAGAACACCAGTTTTGAGGTGCGCAACCATGCCCTCTTTACCACCGACGAAGACTTGTGTCTGAAAGCCTATCCACCCGCCCGTGGTGAGCAGAGCATCACCCTACACGGCCCGTTCCATAACATCGCCACGCATGCCTTCTACCAGATTCCCCAGCTCGACAAGATATACATCGACTATCCGAAGCCAGAGGGCAGTGTAGTACAGATGGACGATGATGCCATCGTACACTATAACTACGACACTGACGGCCAGCTGATGGACATCTACATCAATGATGGAAGCTACGACGGCACACAATGGACAGCCACCCAGTATGCCACAGGCGGCAACAACGACGGCATCCTCATGAAGGAGTATTTAGACAAGTACTATTGGCAGGAATACGCCAGTGCCGGCAAACTGCACCGCTACTTCCCCCTCACGGTCACTGCTGCCAAGTGGGCCACCATGTATATCGGCTTCTGTACGAAGTTGCCCGACAACATGAAGGCCTACGTTGTGCCGGAAGAGGTGACCTCTACCACTACCTCCCTCACGCTGAAACGCACCAGCAACAAGGTGCACCATACCGTACCCGTCGTCATCTACTGCGAAGATCCAGGCACCTATCTCCTCAGTCCTGAACCAGGCATGTCGTCTGCTGACGATGTGCCGATGACGGCCAACAAGCTGCAAGGCACTGACATCGGACAGGACGGCAAATACGGTCTGGCTGTCAACCAGAGCGAGATACAGAACGAATTTAGTATCTTGACGCTAAGCATCGGCAAGACGTCTGGAGAGGTAGGGTTCTACGGATTCCCCGGTACCTACATCCCACCCTATAAGGCCTATCTCACCTGTAACTGGGTGGGCAGCAACAGTCCCGCATTCAGCGTTATCATCGACGACACCATCGACACCACTACCGCCATTCAAGACGCCGGTGCCTCCCTCACGTGCCATCCTTCACAACCAGAGTGGTACTCTCTCGACGGACGCAGGATACAAACCTCAAACCTGAAGAAGGGCATCTACATCAACAACGGACGCAAGGTCGTGATTAAGTGACTTTGCAATGTCAAACTGAATAAAAAAAAGATAATCAATATATGAAAAAAATACTGACAACGATGCTGATAGCGGTTGTGGCGGTGGCTGGCAACGCGCAAGAGAAACTGTATTGTAATGAATTTCCCCTTGGGGACGTCACTCTCTTGGATGGTCCGCTGAAGAAAGCGCGAAACCTGAACATACGGACACTGTTGCAGTACGACTGTGACCGTCTGTTGGCACCCTACCGCAAGGAAGCGGGATTGGAGCCTCGTGCCAAGACCTATCCGAACTGGGACGGACTGGACGGTCATGTGGGTGGTCACTACTTGACGGCGATGGCCATGAATGCCGCCACAGGCAATGAGGAGTGTCACCACCGCATGGAATACATGATCAGCGAACTGCAGCTCTGTGCCGATGCCAACATGAAGAACCATCCTGACTGGGGTAAGGGCTATGTTGGCGGCATGCCGAATAGTGAACGTATTTGGAATAACTTCAAGAAGGGCGACTTCGGCGTGTACTTCGGTTCGTGGGCACCGTTCTATAATCTTCATAAGATGTATGCCGGCCTACGTGATGCATGGGTGTATTGTGGCAATGAACAGGCAAAGAAACTCTTTCTCGGTTTCTGCGACTGGGCCATCGACCTCACGGCAGGCTTGTCGGATGCTCAGATGGAGCGGATGCTGGACAACGAGCATGGCGGCATGAATGAGGTGCTGGCCGATGCCTACGCCATCACCAAGGAACCCAAATATCTCTTCGCTGCCACGCGTTTCTCGCACCGCCGTCTACTCACGCCCATGTCGCAGCGTCAAGATTGTCTCGACAATATGCACGCCAATACGCAGGTACCCAAGGTCGTGGGCTTCGAGCGCATCAGCGAACTGGCTAACCTGTATCCCATGAAGTACTGCTGGCTGGCAGACAATGGGGATAAGATCTGTGGTTCGACCAACTTCGAGCCTTATCACGAGGCGGCAAATTTCTTCTGGGACATCGTGACGGGTGAGCGTTCCCTCGCCTTTGGCGGTAACTCGCGCCGTGAGCACTTCCCCAGCAAGGAGGCCTGCATCGACTTCGTCAACGACATTGACGGCCCAGAGACTTGTAACACTAATAATATGCTGAAGCTGACCGAGGATATGCACCGTCGCAATCCCGAGGCCCGCTATGCCGACTACTACGAACTGGCAACCTTCAACCACATCCTCTCGTCACAGCACCCTGAGCACGGCGGCTATGTGTATTTCACTTCCGCCCGTCCCCGTCATTATCGCAACTATTCCGCTCCCAATGAAGCGATGTGGTGCTGCGTGGGAACGGGTATGGAGAATCATGGCAAGTACGGACAGTTCATTTATACCCACGTGGGCGATGCCCTCTATGTAAACCTCTTCGTGGCCTCCGAACTGAACTGGAAGGAGAAGGGGCTTACATTGAAACAGGAAACGGCATTCCCCTACGGCGAGACAAGTAAGATAACCGTTACGAAATGTGCAAATCTCAAATCTCAAAACTCAAACCTCAAAATCTTAGTGCGCTATCCTGGTTGGGTAAAGCCTGGCCAGTTCTCTGTGAAGGTCAATAGTAAGCCTGTTGACATCATCAGTGGTCCGTCGAGCTACGTCACCATCGACCGTCAGTGGAAGAAAGGAGACGTGATTGAGGTGACTTTCCCCATGCACAATAGCATCAAGTATCTGCCCAACAATCCGCAGTATATTGCCCTGATGCATGGTCCAATCCTGCTGGGTATGAAGACAGGAACAGAGGATTTGGCACATCTCATAGCCGACGATAGTCGCTTCGGACAGTATGCTGGTGGCAAGAAACTGCCAATCGACCAGGCCCCTATCCTCATCGCCGATGAAGTTGAAGACATTGTAAACCAGATAACACCTATCGAAGGCAAGCCGCTGCACTTTATGCTGGAGACAAAAATGGAGAATGGCATCAGCAACGAACTCCAGCCTTTCTTCGAGATTCACGACTCACGCTACATGATTTATTGGCTGGCTCTGTCGGAAAAGAACTATCAGGGCTACCTCGACGACTTAGCCAAAAAGGAGCAGGAGCGTCAGGCGCTCGAGGCTCGTACCGTCGACAAGGTGCAGCCTGGAGAACAGCAGCCTGAGACCGACCACAAGATGGAGAGCGACCAATCGAACAGGGGTAATACGAACGATGTGTTCTTCCGTGACGCTCGTAATGGTCATTACTTCAGTTACCTGATGCAGACCGCTGGCGAGACAGACCTGACGCTCCGTCTGACGTTCTGGGGACAGGACGAGTGGCGTACCTGCGAGTTCGACATCATGGTTGACGACCAGCTGCTGTGTAGCGTGAACAATACCCACAAATGGCGCACTTCGCAGTTCAAGACCGAGGACTACCCCATCCCATCCAATCTGCTGAAGGGCAAGGCGCAGGTTCGCATCAAGTTTGTGGCTAAACCTGGCAAACAGGTTGGCGAGATATATGGTGTGAGACTGATTAAATAAAAGAGACCCAAGCGTTGCGTTTTATTAATACTCGTATAGCTGGATGTGAAGGATTCTCCATTCGCCAACGCTGATACGTGCATGGCGGCCTTGATGACTCTGGTCGCCATTGTGGCGACGAATGTATTGCATCTGTCCTTGATTGTCAATGCTAACCTCGTCGACGGAAAGAAGGCCGAGACGAGAGCCACTGAACCGGGTCATCGACGAAGTCGCTTTGACCTTGGTCAAAGAAACTGAAGTCTGAGACTTTAAACTTCCTGCTCCAGCCTCTGCAAAACCGTCTTCACCAAGTTTTTTCTGCTGCTCCTGCTGTTTTTCTGTCCGAGTTTTAAAGTCAACAACCACTCCACTTCCTGCCAACAGATAGTCGTATCTGCCCATGCGGACGAGGATAGCACCTCCCTCTGGCCATGCAGAGCCGTCTGTAGCACGTGGATCCCAAGGCAACGTAAAATAGTGACGACAGGTCATCACAACGCCTTCGTCATCGATGATACGTTCACGGTCTTCTTGATTGAAAAGAAGTCCCCAAGTGTTTAGTTTAGAGTTTGGAGTGTAGAGTTTAGGGAAGATTGGCCGCAACAAGTTATATGCCTGTGTTATCGACTCGGTTTCTTTGGGAGAAGCCTGATCGATAGCAAATGGCGAAAAGCCAAGTGCCTGATGCTCACCGAATGCATAGAGGGCGCGCACACCACTGTTCTCGCAACAGCGACTCTCAGGAATGAAAAGGCGGTTTTTCACTCTTCCTCCATCCTGCGGTCTTAATGGCATTGCGTATTGTGCAGCCCATGATTTGAAACCTGTATCATAAATGTCAGGTGCAAGGATGTCGATGCTTGGAGCACCCGTTTTCCAAATGTCTGCAAGATGGGCTAACGGACCTGCCGAAGGATATTCGCCAGGTTTGCGGCCACGACTGTTCATCGCAGCATTCACATAAAGCGGAATATCGTGAATACGTTTTGCTGCCTTTGCCAGATGCTCTACATAACAGGCGTAATGCCAAGCCATAAACTTCTCGTCAGCATAGTCATCGGTGCCGAACACCTCGGCCCATGAGCCCTGTATTTTAATGTTCAGCGCCTTGAGCAATACTTGTGGTACTTGCTGACGATAAGCTTTCTCAGCCAATGGTGAGTGGTCACGTGCCGACTCTAACATGCCAATCTCATTTTCAATCTGCATCATGATGACAACCTCTCGCTGAGGATCTTTCCGGGCAATATGCTGCATGAGTGCAGAGAAGGCCTTCAGATCGGCTTGTAGCACATTGTCGCTAAAGCATGATGCTATCTCAAGCGGTTTACCTTCTGTGGTCATAGCTCGTGGGAACCGTTTTATATCACGTTTGAACCATGCCGGCGCATAGCACGACATCGAGTTTTTCCATGCGCCGAACCAGAGTGGCACAATCTTCAGTCCTTGCTGCCGGGCCACATCGATGGTACAATCAATCAGTGTAAAGTCCATCTGTCCCTCCGCTGGTTCCAGAAATTCCCAGTAAACAGGCACAAGCACCGTATTCAGTCCCATCTGTTTCATGCGTGTCAATACGTCATCGACATCGGTTGTCGATGTTACAGCCGAATTGCTCAGTTCACCACCAAGAATACGAAAATCATCAAACTGCGCATGGGCGTTGATTGTCAGAACCATGCTCATTGCAAATAGTAATAATATTCTCATCAGTATTATGTTTGTATTCAGAATAATGGTGCAAAAATAATAATTCTGAAGCAAAATAGTTTATTTTTCATTAATAAATCAACATATTTTAAGTTTTATACCTTACAGACTTTCGTCTGAAAGAAAAATAAATTGATATTTATTTTGTTCTTTGCCCACTTATTCGTACCTTTGCAACAGAGTTAATAATAAACTAAGAAAAACAATATGGAAAGAACATGGAGATGGTTTGGCAAGAAGGACAAGATAACGCTTGCCATGCTTAGACAAATTGGCGTGGAGGGCATCGTCACAGCCCTGCACGATGTACCCCTGGGTGAGGTATGGACACGTGAAAAAATCCGCGACTTGCGCGAGTATATCGAGTCGTACGGCATGCGCTGGAGCGTCGTAGAGAGTCTGCCAGTCGTAGAGACCATCAAGTATGGCGGTCCTGACCGCGACCACCAGATTGAGGTCTACAAGGAGTCGCTGCGCAACCTCTCGGCAGAGGGTATCCATTGCATCTGCTACAACTTCATGCCCGTGTTGGACTGGGCGCGCACAGACCTGTTCCACAACAATCCCAACGGTGCCACCAACCTCTATTTCAACTATGCCGAGTTCGCCTACTTCGACATCTATATTCTGAAACGTCCGGGTGCCCGCGAGGAATGGGAGCAGTTCCAGTTCCCAGAGGGTTGGGGCGAAGGCCGTAGCGTCATCGCTGAGTGCGACGAGTTGGCGAAGACCATGACACCCGAGAAAGATCACAAGCTCGTTGAAAATATCGTCATCAAGACCCAGGGCTTCGTCAGTGGTAACTTCTCTGAGAACGACCAGGCTCCCGTCCAGAAGTTCCGCGAATTCCTCAACCTCTATAAGGGCATTGACAAGAAGCAGTTACGCGAAAATATGAAATACTTCCTCGAAGCCATCATGCCCGTCTGCGAGGAGTGCAATATGAACATGTGCGTACACCCCGACGATCCTCCCATCGAGATTCTCGGACTACCGCGCATCGTTCGTACCGAGGAGGACATCCAGTGGTTCCTCGACGCCGTCCCCAACAAGCACAACGGCCTCACCTTCTGTGCCGGTTCGCTCTCTGCAGGTGCCTACAACAACGTCGTCGAGCTCGCCAGGAAGTTCGCATCACGCACCCACTTCGTTCACCTTCGCTCGTGCCACATCTTCCCCAACGGCGACTTCACCGAGGCCAGCCATCTGGGTGGACGTGCCGACATCATCGAACTCTGCCGTATCTTCGAGAAAGAGAATCCCAACCTGCCGATGCGCGTCGACCACGGTATGACCTTTACCGATGAGCCTGGTGGCATCATGGACGAGTCCAGTCACGGCCATAATGCCGGCTACACACTCCTTGGCCGTATGTTCGCCCTCGGACAGGTGCAGGGCATCCTTGCCACCGTCGACCGCGAACTCGGCATCGAATACAAACAGCCCGGATTCTTTGATTAAAGTAAAAACGTCGTAATAACGATATAACGTAATAACGAAAAGAAATGAGATTAAACGATATACTGAACGGCCAACTGAATGCCGCTGAATGGGAGCAGAAAGGCTATGAGCTCCCTAAGTTTGATATAAATAAGGTACGCGAGAAGACGGCTAAGGAGCCCACGTGGGTACACTTCGGCGGTGGAAACATCTTCCGCGCCTTCCCAGCAGCTATCCTGAACGATGCACTGAACACAGGTAAGTACGACCGCGGTGTCATCGTGGCCGAGACTTTCGACTTCGAAGTCATCGACAAGGCGTATGCTCCTTACAGCAATCTGTCTCTGTGTGTCAACCTCTGCTCTGACGGTTCTATCGAAAAGAAGGTCATTGCCAGCGTCACCGAGGCCCTGAAAGCTGACCCGCAGTTCCCAGACTGGAACCGTCTGGTGGAAATCTTTAAGAAGCCGTCACTGCAGATGATTTCGTTTACCATCACTGAGAAGGGCTACACCTATAATGAGGCTGACCTAGGGGCCTCCCCCTTCCCCTCCGAAGGAGGGGAGAACAATTTCCCCAAATTCGCGATGGGAAAAGTAACAGCCCTGCTCTATGAGCGCTTCAAGAGCCTCTCCCCTTCGGGGGAGGTTGGAGGGGGCTTGCCTCTCACCATTCAGTCGATGGACAACTGTTCACACAACGGCGACAAAGTGAAGGCCGGCATCTTTGCCTATGCTGAACGTTGGGTGAAGGACGGACTGGTGCCCGCGGCCTTCCTCGACTACCTGAAAGACGAGACGAAAGTAACCTTTCCCTGGTCGATGATTGACAAGATTACGCCGCGTCCCCACGAGAAGGTGAAGGAGCTGCTGGCACAGGACGGCTTTGAGGACAACAACTACATCGAGACGGAGAAGCACACGTTTACGGCGCCGTTCGTCAACGCCGAAGAGGTGCAGTACCTCGTCATCGAGGACAACTACACCAACGGCCGTCCCCCACTCGACCTGGGCGGTGCGCTCTACACCACGCGCGAGACAGTAGATAAGGTGGAGACCATGAAGGTGACCACCTGTCTGAACCCCCTGCATACGGCGATGAGCATCTATGGCTGCATGCTGGGCTACACGCTCATCTCGGCAGAGATGAAGGACGACGACCTGCGTGCCTTCATCCAGAAGATAGGCTATATGGAGGCGATGCCCGTCGTGGTAGATCCAGGCGTGCTGAATCCCTACGAGTTCATTGGTGCCGTCATCAACCGCCGCCTGCCCAATCCCTTTATGCCCGATGCTCCCCAGCGCATTGCCATGGACACCAGTCAGAAGCTGCCCATCCGCTTTGGCGAGACGCTGAAGAAGTACATCGCCCGCGGACTGGACAAGTCTAACCTCGTGCTCATCCCCCTGACGCTGGCAGGCTACGCCCGCTACCTGAAAGGCATCAAGGACGACGGCACACCGTTTGACTGCTCACCCGACCCCATGCTCCAGGAGTTGCAGGCCATCGTGGCACCGCTGGAGATTGGCAAGGCGGAGCAGGACTG
>JAEEGJ010009441.1_pt1 | contig 26085 bp, 20 predicted proteins | sample 8958761 | NCBI WGS metagenome assembly JAEEGJ01 (sample SAMN16246546, study PRJNA631951) | gut metagenome | biome: gut microbiome; feature: rumen; material: RS-attached | host: Bos | place: Iran: Karaj | collected 2018-10 | reverse complement strand
GCACCAGAAGACCTGCCATATCCTTGATACAGCTAGAATCCGCACCCATATCCTCAATCTTCTTGGCAGTGTTCATCCAGTAATCGAGAGTATATGCATCACCCAGTGTATATGACAGCGCTACCTGTGCATGACCCTTTTCCTTTTTGGTGGCCTTCACAGCCGTCTGTAGATTTCTGACATCATTGAGACAGTCAAAGATACGGATAACATCTATACCATTGGCTATTGATTTCTGTACAAAATATTCCACAACATCATCCGGATACTGGCTGTAACCCAGAATATTCTGTCCTCTGAAGAGCATCTGAAGCTTTGTGTTCTTGAAACCGTCACGAAGCTTTCTCAGTCTCTCCCAGGGATCTTCCTTCAGGAAGCGGAGGCATGCATCGAAAGTCGCACCGCCCCAGCACTCTACTGCGTTATATCCGACTTTATCCATCTTGTCGATGATGGGCAGCATCTGCTCTGTCGTCATACGGGTTGCGATCAGGGACTGATGAGCATCACGCAGGATGGTTTCGTTTATTTTTACTCCCATTGTTTTTCTCCTTAAAATACTAATTTTTTAGATACCGAATATTGCCATAAAAGTACCCGCTGCGACCGCGGTACCTATAACGCCCGCGACATTGGGTCCCATTGCGTGCATCAGCAGGAAGTTTGTAGGATCTTCCTCTGCACCCACCTTCTGTGAAACCCTGGCAGCCATGGGAACGGCCGAAACTCCGGCAGAACCGATGAGCGGATTGATCTTGCCTCTTGTGATCAGGCAGAGCAGTTTTCCGAGCAGAACGCCTGCAGCGGTACCGAAAGCAAATGCTATGATACCCAACAGCACGATCTTAAGGGTAGAAACCTTAAGGAATGCCTCAGCGCTGGTAGAAGCACCAACTGATGTACCAAGTAAGATAACTACGATGTACATAAGTGCGTTGGAAGCGGTCTCTGTAAGCTGCTTAACAACGCCACACTCTCTGAATAAGTTACCGAGCATCAGCATACCGATAAGGGGTGCGGTGCTGGGAAGGATAAGTACTACAACAACTGTGATGATAACAGGGAAGAGGATCTTCTCAAGCTTTGTAACGGGACGAAGCTGAGTCATCTTTATCTTTCTCTCTTTATCAGTAGTAAACAGCTTCATGATAGGGGGCTGGATAATGGGTACCAGTGACATATATGAATATGCTGCCACTGCGATAGGTCCCATAAGTTCTGACTGTCCAAGCTTTCCTGCAAGGAAGATGGAAGTAGGACCATCAGCACCACCGATGATAGAGATAGCTGCTGCTGCCTTTCCGTTGAAACCGAATACGATTGCAAGAAGGTAAGCAACGAAAATACCAAGCTGTGCAGCTGCTCCCAGAAGGAAGCTGATAGGGTTTGCGATCAGGGGACCGAAGTCCGTACCTGCACCTACACCCATGAATATCAGTGAAGGCATTATGCCCCACTCGTCAAGTGTAAAGAAGTATCTGAGCAATCCGGTACTCTCTACTACAGTACCGTCGGCCAAGATCTGTCCTTTTTCGTACATGATTTCAGGATACATATTAACAAGAAGCATACCGAATGAAATCGGAACGAGAAGGAGCGGCTCAAAGCCCTTTCCTATGGCCAGATACAGGAAAATGAATGCAACCAGGATCATGAGGACATTGCCCCATCCGAGCTTCGCAAAGCCTGTTTGCTCGGCAAGGTTGCTCAATGTATCTAATACGTAATCCATAAAATTCTCCTATTTATCTGTCTTAGTTAAGTGTAGCAAGAACATCTCCTGCTTCTACTGCTGCATTAACTGCTACGTTGATGCTTGCAACTGTTCCGTCCTGAGCTGCAACGATTTCATTTTCCATCTTCATAGCCTCAAGGATCATAATAACCTGGCCCTTCTTTACTGCATCGCCAACGTTAGCCTTGATACCAAGGATCTTGCCGGGCATGGGAGCCTCGATCTTAACACTGCCTGCTGCACCTGTTGCCTTAGGAGCTGCCTTGGGTGCTGCCTTAGGAGCTGCTGCCTTGGGTGCTGCTGCTACGGGAGCTGCACCTGCGCCGCCCTCTTCTACTGAAACTTCATAAACATTGCCATTTACCGTAATGGTATAATTTTTCATGGAATTAACCTCCTAATAATCTAAAATAATTATCTTGCATAACCAAGACGTCTGATGCTTCTAACAACAAGGCCGTCAGCCGGAACTTCTCCGCCGTTTTCTGCCTCATATGCATATATTGCAGCTGTGATGACAGCCACAAGCTCGGTGTCATCTGTATCTTCCTCAACTTCCTCTACTACTGCGGGAGCAGGAGCGGCAGGAACTTCGGGAGTCTTCGGTGCTGCCTTCTTCTTTCCAAATGCACCGAATATCTTTCCTTCGAGGGAAATGATAAGTGAGATAAATGCAAGGGCACAGAATACTATACCAAGACCCATTGCAGTATTAAGTCCTGCCTCACCAAATGTAATATCCTCAGCAAGGAAAACGAAATTCATTAGTGTACTAAGTATCATCTCAACACCTCACTTAAATTGTTCCGTGCTTTTTCTCGGGACGACCTTCTGCTTTTAAATAAAGCATTTCGAAAGCATAAACGAGGTTCTTTCTAGCAGACTCGGCAGTAATGATAGAATCTACATAACCGCGCTTTGCAGCAGCCTCAGCAGAAATCTGAGCCTTGATAGTCTCCTCTGCATCTGCCTTTGCCTTCTTGTCTCCGTCTGCAGCTACTATCTGAGCTGCAAGATCAGCCTTCATAGGTCCAACTAAAGCACCCTCTAATGCAAATACCATATCTGCACCGAGTGCCTTTGAATTCATAACTGTGTATGCTGAACCGATGGCCTTGTCTACGATAAGGTTAACCTTCGGTACTGTTGCGTTTGCAAAAGCAGCTGTAAGCTTAGCAGCAGCTGTTGCCATTCTCTTCTCTCCGTCCAGGCAACAAGAGCAGAAGCCCTCAGCGTTTGTAAGAGTAAGTACAGGTATATTAAACGAATCACAGAAGTTAACGAATGTAAATGCCTTTCTCATACCGTTTACAGTAAGGACGGGATCAAACTTCTCAGCAGCCTTTCCATCTTCGCCTAAAATAGCGGTTCTGTTGGCTACTACACCTACTGTAGCACCGTCAAGTTTGATAAAGCCTGTAACCATGGACTTTCCGAATGCTTTTCCAAGTTCAAAGAAGTCATTGTCATCACCGATTGCAGCAGCAGCCTTAGCGCCGTCAGCAAGGATTGATGATAACTCAGGTGTCTCACGGTTAAGATCGTCTGTAGACTCAGCTGCAACAGCCTCATCCTCATTGCAGGAAGGAATAAGAGATACTAACTCTCTAACTGCATTGATGACATCAACATCATCCTTTCCTACGTAATCGATCTCACCACACTCTGCCTTGAAAGCAGCTGATGCTGAATCGCACTTGCCCTCGTTGTTGCCCTTGATGGTATTGGGAGCATTCACAAAAAGCTTAGCTTCCTCTGTAGCAAATACAAAATCGTTCATGCTGGCTGAAATACCAAGACCTCCGCCGCATTTTCCGAATACTGCAGCTATCTGAGGGATAAGTCCCGAAGCAAGAGCCTGTCTTGACATGATCTCGCCAAGTCCCTCTAATGCATCTGTAGCCTCTTCAAGACGAAGACCTGCACAGTCGATAAGACCGATAACAGGAGTACCGCACTTCATAGCGAGGTCATAAACATTTGCGATCTTCTTCGCATGCATCTCACCGATAGTACCGGCAAGCACTGAAGCATCCTGGCTGTATACATATACAGGAGCTCCGTTGATAACGCCATATCCGGTGATAACACCATCTGAAGGCGCTTCTTTTGTCTGTAGATTAAAATCGGTATTTCTCTTTGTAACCAATGCACCGATCTCTACAAAACTATTGTCGTCCAGCAGCGTAGCAATACGGTCACGAGCGGACAATTTAGTTGTGTTACTCATCGTTTACCTCCATGAATAAATTTATTCCAATTTTCACCAAATACCATTATACAGATAAAAATGCGAAATGCAACATCTTTTTTTATAAAAAAGAAAAATGTCCGTCAAAGACGGACATTTGTATATGTATGATTGTATTTATTTATCATTACATGGTACTATTACTCAGTCAGCGTATGAGATACCCTCGAACAGATCGTCGATATCTTCACCGGCTATAGTACTCGAATAGAAGTAAATTCCAAATTCATCAAGCGGATCTGCGGGTTTATCCATAACAAAGGTTCCCCATTCACCGTTATCTGTACTAAAGAACACCTGCTTATCGCTCGTACACTTTTCAAGGTAAATAACCTCTCCGGCAACAAGTTCAACCTCTGCATCAGTCTCTCCTGTCACATCCTCATTCTCATTAAATGCAAGCTCGGGATCTATCATGCCGGCTTTAAAATCTTTCTTTAATGTCAGAGGCCATCTGTAGGTAAACTCAAAAAATCTGCCTGAAAAGTCGAAATCCTCTTCGTCAGGATTAATATGTACCGATGCTCTCACAAAGTTTGTTCCGATTACGTCATATCTGAAATTAACCTTGATATTCATAGGATCATACACAGTTTTATCAGTAAAACTATAATCCCAGTCTTCTTCTCCGTATACATATTTCAAAGGAGCTACGGTAAAGCCTGATGCATCGTAGATATCCCTTTCAGGATTACAGCCTACTTCACCGTTATCATACAGTCTCAGCAGATAAGTATAGGTATCGTCACTGTCCTGTTCGGTCCTCATCATAATAAATCTGTCATTACCCATCTTTATCAGATTGATTTCCACCTCATTTTTGTAGAACTGGCGATCGTTCATAGCAAGCATTTCTTTATCATTTACCATGAAATAAACACCGTCAAGAGCATATTCATATTCTGCGTTAGGAATTTCACAAGCTATAAATGTACTGAAACCGCTCTTTTCCTCGTCTATATCAAGCAGGTCTATACCCTCGCCCAAAGTCATGGTTATCATATAATTATCGGGTACAGTACGGTATTTCTTCTTAAACAGACCTATAAGCTCGGGACCGTTTTCTGTCTCACCTACAAATGACTCTTCAAAGGAAAGAGTAACTGACAAGCTGCCGTCTGCATAGGTACCTATCTCATAAGGTGTATAGAAGAATGTAACACCCTCATACCCTACTGCAAAATACTGGCTGCCATCGGCTATTTTGCCATCGATGTAAGAGGTAAGCTCTTCTATCTTACCGTCTTCTTCCCAGAGACCGTACTTTTCTTCAAGTTTGTATGCGATCATGGTACCCAGAGAGTCAGGATCGTTACATACATCCTGTACAGTCAGTCTGTCACCTGTTTCGGAATCTATGGAATATCCTACTATTCCTGAATCGGGGTGTACGCCGCCTTCATATATCGAGTCACTCTCTTTAACACTTACTACATACGAGTCTGCTCTTAAAATATCATACTTTACACGGCTGAAATAGTAGTGATCGTCTAAACTATTTCCGTCACTTACAAAGCCTTCAAACCTGTCGATAGCATTCTGCATGTAATCCTTGAACTCTAAATTGGATACATCGATACCCAGAGCCAGGTTGGGATATTTCTCCTTATCCTCATCTCCCAGCATGAGCATATCATAGGATACTTCGTAAAGTTTGTTGTATGTTCCGTCCTCGGTATAGCGTGATTTTCCGTCCGCCCATGCACCCAGGGTGAGCAGCTCGGGCTTCTCATAATCTATATCTTCATCGGCATATTTATTTTCAGCCTCTGTAGGGGTGGGCTCCTCAGTAACCTCAGGTTCTGTAGGTGTAGGCTCCTCAGCAGGCTCTTCGGTGGGCTCTGCAGTAGGCTCAGCCGTGGGTTCTGCCGTAGGTGTTACCTCTTTGGTGGGCTCTGCGGTAGCCGTAGGCTCCGGTGTGGTTTCTGTTTCATCAGGTGTAGGTGTGCCTGTCTCTAAAATACCGGTCTTTAAATCCAGCTCTCCGTTTTTGTTACAAGCGGCAAGCACTAAGGTAAATACCATAAGACAAAGCACAAATAATAACCTTGCTCTTTTCATGTTAATCTCCTTGTTTCATTTTTTCAAGAATAGATAATACCACAATCCATCCTTAAAAGTAAACTATATTTTTACTAATATCCCAAATAATATCCTTAAAGCCTTTATGTGTCAACATTTAGATTTTTAAGTGCCGTTCGTATGCTGTCCTGCCTGAAACCCTTTCTGAAGGCTGCGGCCATAAGCTTCTGCTTTTCTTCATATGGCAGGATATCCTCGTTTTCATCATCTGTAACCATTGACAAACGTGTACCGAGCTTCTTTCTGATAAAGTTCTCGGCCGCTTTTAATTCGGTGTTTTCAACTTCGGCAAACTGATCATATGCCATATCAATGGTCTCTTCACTGATACCTTTTTCAGAGAGCTTATATCTTATCTCCTTTTCACTCGAACAGTCCATCTTGGTCCTGATGAAGCTTTCCGCAGTACGCAGCTCATCGATATAATGAAAGCTCCTGACATACTCTATGGCTCCTTCCGCAATAATATCTCCGTATCCGGCCTGCCTGAGCTTACGTTTTAGCTCTGCCTCTGTCTTATCAGACTTTACAAGCAGATTCATAACATACCGCTTTGCTCTCGGGAGCAGAGTCTCCTCTATTATCCTCTCGTATTCCGACTCTGATATTTCACACTCGTCCTCAAGAGAATATGTATTTATCTCCTTAGGGTACAGGGAGCCTATCAGATTGCCGTCGGCATAAAGCGGGATCTTCTTTCCCGCCTTTTCTCCAAGTTTTATTTCCATATTATTTATATCACCTCACCGTCACACTCAACAAAGGGTGGGTATATCATACCCACCCAACTCAGCTCATATATTCACATTAATCAGATACCCTAAAACCGGTTATCAGTCCTCGGCGTCTTCGTCGAACTCTTCGTCATCAACATCGGCACCGTCTAAAGCTTCATCAGCCTTGATCACGTATTTATCCCTAACCTTCTGCTCGATCTCTGCAGCAATATCGGGATGCTCGGAAAGGAACTGCTTGGTATTGTCCCTGCCCTGTCCGATCTTGTCTCCGTTATAAGAGAACCATGAACCGCTCTTAACGATGATGTTGTCATTTGTAGCTATATCGATGATATCACCCAGCTTTGATATACCCTTGCCGTAGATGATATCGAACTCTGCCTCTTTGAAAGGAGGAGCGATCTTGTTTTTAACAACCTTTACTCTGGTCCTGTTACCGATGACCTCGCCTGCACTCTTGATGCTGTCGATACGTCTGACATCCATTCTTATGGAAGAATAGAACTTGAGCGCCCTACCGCCTGTGGTGGTCTCGGGATTACCAAACATAACACCGACTTTTTCACGAAGCTGATTGATAAATACAACTATACAGTTTGTCTTGCTGACAACACCGGTAAGTTTTCTCAAAGCCTGTGACATAAGACGTGCCTGAAGTCCTACATGTGAATCACCCATGTCACCCTCTATCTCAGCCTTGGGTACAAGTGCTGCTACGGAGTCCACGATGATGATATCGATAGCGCCTGAACGAACCATGGTCTCAGCTATCTCCAATGCCTGCTCACCGTTGTCAGGCTGTGAAATATACAGGTTATCAATGTCTACTCCGATATTCTTTGCATATACGGGATCCAATGCGTGCTCTGCATCGATAAAGCCTGCGATACCGTTTCTCTTCTGTACCTCGGCTACCATATGGAGTGCAACCGTGGTCTTACCACTGGACTCAGGTCCGTAAATCTCTATGATCCTGCCCTTGGGTACTCCGCCGAGTCCTAAAGCTATATCCAGACTCAGGCATCCTGTGGATACTGTCTCAATATTCATATGAGCACTCTTGTCACCCAGCTTCATAACAGAACCCTTACCAAAGTTCTTTTCTATCTGGGCAAGTGCTGACTCCAATGCTCTCTGTCTGTTATCGTCTGTACCGATTGTTTTTGTTTCTTTTTCCTTCGCCATTGTTTTGTGCCGTACCCTTGTACGGCTCCCCTTTCTTATTTGTTACACTCGCAATATAACAAATTTTTTCATTCACACACTGAAAGTATAATACACGAACATTTGTTTGTCAACTACTTTTTTGAAAATTTTTCCTTTTTTATCCTCTGCCCTCAAGGTAAGCTTCAAACTCTTCCTTGGTCATAAGTATCTTTCTGGGCTTGGTGCCTTCTTCGGGACCCACAACACCTTCATCGGCCAGCTGGTCCATGATACGGGCCGCACGGTTAAATCCAATCTTGAATACTCTCTGAAGCATACCTACGGAAGATTTCTGCTTTTCTATAATAAATCTTCCTGCTTCTTCAAAGAGCTCATCGTAGCCGTTATCATCGCCCTTGGCTCCTTCATCCTTTGCCTGTGAGTTTCCTGCTGCCTTGGCTTCTATATGCTGGCTGACTATGTCGTTGTACTTCATCTCCTTATACTGCTTCTTTATGAAGTCTACAACTTCATTAACCTCTTTGTCGGAAACATATACGCCCTGCAGACGTACAGGCTTTGCATAACCTCTCGGATAGTAGAGCATATCACCCTTTCCGAGAAGTTTTTCGGCTCCGGCCTGATCGAGTATGGTACGTGAGTCAACGATTGAAGAAACCGCAAATGCAATTCTGGTAGGTATATTGGCTTTAATGGTACCCGTGATAACATTGACACTGGGGCGCTGTGTAGCAAGTATTACATGTATGCCGCAGGCACGTGCCAGCTGTGTCAGACGGGCAATATCGCCCTCGATATCCTTGGAGTTAGCTGTCATCATCAGGTCGTTCAACTCGTCAACGATGATAACTATCTGAGGCAGCTTGTCAGGACATTCGCCCTCATTGCTTTCCTCCATCCATTTTTCTACCATATGGCTGTTGTAAGCCGCCAGGTCTCTTACACCTGCATCGGCAAAGAGCTTATATCTGTTATCCATCTCGGCTACAGCCCATGCAAGTGCTCCTGCTGCCTTCTTTACATCGGTAACAACGGGAACTATCAGATGAGGTATACCGTTATATCCGACAAGCTCAACTCGCTTGGGATCGATCATGATCATCTTGACATCGGTGGGCTTTGACTTATACAGGATGCTCATGATAAGGGCATTGATACATACCGATTTACCTGAGCCCGTAGCACCTGCTATAAGTGCATGCGGCATATCTCCGATATCGGAAATAATGGACTTTCCGCCTATATCCTTACCTACTGTAAATGCCAGGTTGCTCTTAAAGTTTCTGAACTCATCGGTATCTATCAGATCTCCGAAAAGTACTGCGGCACTTTCCTTATTGGGCACCTCTATACCTACGGCAGCCTTGCCGGGGATGGGTGCTTCTATTCTGATCTCGGGTGCCGCAAGTGCCAGTTTGATATCATCACTGAGTGATGTAATGGTCTTTACTTTTACGCCCTGGTCAGGTAAAAGCTCATATCTTGTAACTGTAGGACCGACGCTCGCATCAGTCACCTTTACACCAACGCCGAAGCTTTCAAATGTTGACTGAAGCTTCTGTATGGTATTTTCAAGTTCCTGCTTCTTAGATGAATTGTTCTGCTGCTGGTTCCTGCTCTTATTAAGCAGTCTTACGGAAGGGAATTTGTACTCGGGCATAGGAGGTGTGGCAGGCTTTGCCGGCTCCTTGGACATATCGGTAAATACTGCAGCTCCCGAGCCTATGCGTGTAACCTTTGAATACTGCTCCTTTGCCTCATTTGCATCCGCGTTCCTTATATCATCCGCAGAAACCTCTACAGGCTTGCTGCTTTCGGCTCTAACAGATTTATTTGCCTTCTCATAGCCTCCGGAAGACCTGTTTTCTGTCGTATCCGCATGGGAATCATCTGTGTATGAGTCATCCTCCCTGTAATAATCGGGAGTGGTATCATCACCCATGAACTCACTTACGCTCTCAGCGATCTCCCTGTCATCTGAGTATCCTGTATTTGCCTGATGTTCTGAAGTACGTCCTTTCTCACTTAAGATACTGATGATATTTGAATCACCTGATTTTGAAGACCTGTCCTCACTTAAGATTTCCCTGTCTTCATAATCATCATAATCATTCTCAATATCCCGACCGGTGCCATGTAAACCGGTTACATTTCCGCTTCCGTTCAGGCTGCCGGAATGAAGCTTCTTTACTCCGACAGATGTGATCCTGCCGTCCTCCTCAAAAGGATTCTCACGACGGGTGGTTTCCTTTCTTGGTGCCGTGTTCTCAGCAGTCTCTGCAAAATCCTGCTCGGTATATTCCTCTTCCCTGGTGTCCGAAGCATCCTTACCCAGTCTTACATTTCCTACTCCGGGTATGTACAGGCTGCCGGGATCCTTCTTGCCAGAGGTAAATTTCTCGGTTTTAACCTCAGCCTCGCCCCTGCCGAGACTTACAGTCTTTATCTCGTTATTTTTGTTTCCTTTATTTCTGTCCTTGGCTGTATCGGCTTTAGCTTTACCATTTGATGAGATATTCTCTCCATTCTTGGAGAAAGATACCTCCATCGTACCCATACGTCTACGTGGCAAACGGCGAACTCCGTATTTTACCTTGTGTACAGGCTTTTCCTCGGCTTCATCTACAGTATCGTCATACAGATCCTGCTCGCTTCTCTCGATGGCACGGCGTCTTCTGAAGTCTTCGATCCTTTTATTGATCTTTCTGAAAACAGCCATGATAAACGGCTTTCCTGTCATCAGAACGAACAGTATGAGCAAAAGCGCTATAAGTATCAGTACCGATGCTACCTTTCCTACAAAAGGACACAGGATCTTTACAAAAATACCTCCAAGCAGTCCTCCATATGTGGTAAGCTCTCCTTCATAGTTAAGGCTCGAATTTGTGAAATAGTCAAATAGCCCTATCTCTTCGTTGTATCCACCTGCTGCCAGCTGTATCAGTGCTCCCAAGACCGCTGAAAGCAGCACTGCATACACTACGCCCAGCGGACTTACTCCGTTATCCTTGTTTGCTATGATAAACAAGGTCAGTACCCAGATGATAAAAGGCAGTATATAACCTAGTCTGCCAAACAGGCCGAATACAAACGCATTTATACCTGTACCGACTATACCGCAGATGCCTACATAACTTAATACCATCAGAATGCAGACAAGGGTTACCACTATGATTATGATATCATCCTTTTTAGCCTGTGCATTCGGATCGGCCTTTCCTGTGGATCTGGTCTTTACATAGCCTCTCTCCTCGAGTTCACCAAGCGCTGCCTTGCTTCTCTCGCTTCTTCTGGCATTCATGTTTGTCGACTGAAGCGGAGGCTTCTTCCCGGCACCGTTTTTTTCACCCAGGGTTCCGCTCTTCTTGGCAGTCGTACTGTTTCTCTGAGCGGCACTCTGAGTGCTCTTGGTCTGAGAAGGCTTTTTCCCTTTATTACTTGATTTTTTTACATTTTGTGACATTTAAACTTCAAATATCTCCTGTCTTTATATTAATACATTTTTCAAAAATATTTACGAAAACAAACGTGACATCCATATGTATGCCAATTCGGGCCACATATTTACATCTGCAAAAGGATTGCCCTTTGCCATCATCTCCCGGAATTTCTTTGCCTCGGGATTATCCTCCGGATTAGGAGCCTCGGGCTTTTTCTCCGGGAAGAACTGCTGGATCAGTTCATTCCTGCGGCGCTCCGGAACATTTATCAGAGTATTGTCCTTTACATGAGGAAGCACCTTGTTTAACTGCTCCATGGAATACTCTCCGCCTTTCCAGCCTGCAAACTGCTCGGAGCTTGCTACAGAAAGACCATGATCGCCAAACGGGAACACATACTGGGCATAAGGTACCTTTTTAGCCCTCAGAGCATCTGCGAAAAGATAACTGTTTTCTACAGGTACCAGGCTGTCGCCCACTGTCTGCCATATAAAGCAGGGAGGCGTATTCTCAGTAACCTGCTTTTCAAGTGAATAATAATCACGCTCTTCCTGAGTAGCATCCCTTCCCAAAAGCGCATCCATCGAAGAGCCGTGTGTAAAATCGCCGGATGTGATTACCGGATATCCCAGGATAACGGCATCAGGTCTGGCCGAAATGCCGGCATACTCAGGATTGCTATCCGTCGCATCTTCAAAATGTGTGGCAAGAGTCGCACACAGATGTCCTGCTGCAGAGAAACCGCAGATAACCAGGTGATTCGGAATTATATTGTATTCCTCAGCATTCTTTCTAATGGTCCTGACTGCCCTTGCGATATCGTTCATCGGCTGCTTCTTTAAAGGCTCCGAGAATGTGATATCCGTAGTATATGTTATAACAAATGCGTTGAGCCCTTTCTTGTAAAACTCCATGGCTACCAGTTCACCCTCGTGCGGTGCGCACATACAATATCCGCCACCTGGGGCAACCAGGATGCAGTCTCTTTTTGAGGCATCCTCTTCATGTAAAAAAGCCATGATATTCGGCATAAATCCGTAGCTCTGCTTATAAGTATATTCTCCCTCCTGCCAGAGGTCGACTCTAAATGTTTTCATCTCTGTAATCCCTCACCGTTAGTCTAAAAGGTGCATCAGCACGCTATTTCTATTTTAACCTATTTCAAATTCTTATGCAACCTTTTTTCTAAATATAGTATTAGTTTTATGGCTCAACCCCAAATCCTATGATGCCGGCTCACAATTATATAACAAACTCTCATCGTTGGCATTTATTTGAGGCAATAAAAAAGGACTCATAATCCATATGAATCATGAGTCCAAAAATATCAAAATTTTCAATTTGATCAACTACTGTATCACACGGCGGCTGCCACATCTGTTTCTTTAGACTTGCTTGCATAATAATCTGCGAAAAGCTTTCTGGAGGCATCCATAGTCTTGCCGCTTATCTCGGGTAGGTCTCTACCCCATGCACCTGTAGCCTGTCTGAAGCCCTTTTCCATAGCGGACTCCATCTTTTTCATCATGTCCTCATCGTCCCCTGCAAGAGCAGAAGCAAAATCAAACAGTCTCTGGGATGTCTGGGTTACTCCCCAGTATCCGTCCTCAGCTATATCGGCCTGTGCCTGAGCCTTTACTTCAGGAGTAACGGTAAAGTTACCCGATGCGAGGAACTTCCATATGTCATCGGTCTTTGCCAAGGTATTGCCCTGACCGGTCACCATCTTGGAAACAAGATCAACAAACTGGTTCTGGCGATACTCCTGATCAGCCTTGAGCTGGGAAACAAGATTTGCACGCTCCTCCTTACTCATCTTGTTGATAGAATAAGTAGGCTTAAGATCACTTTCCTCTGACTTTTCGTAGATAGCCGCAGGCTTCTCGATCTCAGTCTTAGAAACAGGTGCTATCTTTTCAACCGGGGTACCGATATTACTCCTGGTCATAGGATAAATCATATTGTTTTCATATAAGCTTGTTATCTTAAGATCCATAGCATCCTCCTTCCAAAACGATATTTTTACTCATGCTCATTATCTCACAAAAAGGCAAATTTGTCAAGCGGCATTTCTCTTTCAAAGCACCGCCTGACAAACCATTGTTTATAGTATTTATTTGATCTCTTCTGTTCTGATTATGAACTTAACCTGACCGTTCATATCATCACTGATGCCTGAGTAGTTGTAATACTTCTTTGACAGATCGCTCATTACACGAACTCTTTCTACCAAACCTTCAAGCTCGCCTTCTACTGCCTCGGTTATCCTCTCGATCCCCTTTTCGTTAAACTCCTTGATACCGTCTGATAAAAGTACTGAACCGTCATGCAGCTGTGTGACACCATCCTTTAAAGCAGGGATGTTACCTTTTAATTCGTCAAGTCCGCCGTTGAGCTGATCCGCACCTGATACAAGCTTTCCTGTCCCGTCTTTAAGACTGTCTGCACCGGTTTTAAGCTGATCCAAACCACCTTTAAGCTGATCTGCGCCTGCCTGGAGAGTATCCGCACCTGCTTTGAGCTGTTCTGCACCTGTATCAAGCTCGGCCATGCCGCCCTTTAATGCATCGGCACCGTTCTTTAATGCATCAGCTCCGTCCTTCAGAGCTCCTGTACCTGCCTTAAGAGTATCAACACCGTTCTTTAAGGTTTCAGCGCCTGTAGCTGCCTGTGCAACACCGTCTGTATATGTCTTAAGTCCTACATAAAATGTATTATATCCGTCAAGTGAAGCCTTAAGCTCTGCTACTGCTTTTGCCTTTGCCTGGTATACTGCTGCAGTCTGGGGATCTGCCTTTGCATAAGCATTGGCTGCCTCATTGAGCTTAGCTGCGGTTGCTTCGAGTACCTGACCGTAGTTTTCTATGGTCAGTTGAGGGATTTCTGCTCCTGCATCCTTTAACTGGGACTCTGCGGTTACAAGTAGTGAATTAAATACCTGCTGTGCTCCGCCTACCAGAGCATCGTTGTTACCTGCCAGTGTATCAAGACCTGTTTTAAGCTGTGCTGCTCCATCCGATAATGCACCTGCTCCAGTGTCGAGCTGTGTTACTCCGCCTGCTAACTGTCCTGCACCGTCACTCAATGCATCGGTACCGGCCTTAAGCTGACCTGCTCCATCCTTAAGCTTTCCTATACCTTCATCCAGGGCTCCGGCACCTGCGCTTAACTGTCCGGCCCCATCTGCAAGAGTTCCTGCACCTTCACTTATTTTTCCTGCACCTTCATCGGCTGAAACCAGACCATCCTTAAGAGCCTTTGAACCATCGGCAAGCTTTCCTACACCTTCTTCAAGCGCATCTGATTTTTCAAGTAATGTGGCAAGTCCGTCACTTAATTGTTCCGATCCGTCGGTAAGCTGTGTCATGGCATTAGTAAGCTCTGCCATTGAATCACTTAAATTGTCAAGATCCTTTATATCAAGATTAGCAAATCTTCCGAATATTTCATTTGTAGCTACCGTAACCGTCATAGCCAGGCTAAAATCCTCTACATCGGCACTTATCTCCAGTGATTCGGGTATCTCAAACTTTTCCCTGTCTATAGCGAGGTTATCCTGAAGTCCCGGGAATGCTATACCTATAGCTACTGTCCTGGATCCGTCATTGATAAGCTTGCAGTTGGGTGCAACTATATTTGTAAACTTGTCATCATCAAGGATAATGCCTGAAAGCATAACGAAGGGTACGCTCATGTTCTCTTTCTTACCGTCAACGATGACTTCTTCCTGAGTCTTGTTTTCATAGTTGAATCTGATAACTACATGCCCTGACTTACCCTTTATCTCCTCAGGACTCATTACCTTTCCGTCGAGCTCATAGGTAACCTTTACCTCGATGGGCAGAGCCTTATCGGTTTTACCCTGATAACTGATATCCGAACCGTTTGCGTCCCATACGCACTCGCTGCCGTTCTTTGTATAGGTCTCGTCACCCTTTACATTTTCAATATCGGTAAGGTCTGACTTATCGTTAAGCTTATTGTCCTTGTCAGCATTTTTGATCCAGTCGCTGACTATTATCTTCTGTGACTTTCCTGTTGCATCAGCTACCACATACACTGTTTCTTCCTTATAAGTACCTGTAGCCTGGGTATCCGATGATGCGAGCAATGTCTTTATGATATCATTTGCTTCTGCTCCAAGCTGCTCCGTCCCATCAGTTGTCACATCTCCTGTCTGCGGCTCCAGACTCTCGGTGCTCACTGTGACAGTCTCTATAGTACTGTTATCGCTGTCTTCTGCCATTACCTTTGATGCTGTCTTTGTACCAACTGTGATCAGTGCCACACAAAGTCCTGCAGAAATAATCCCGGCTGTAATCTTCTTCATGGTGATTTCCTCCCATTTCTTTTAAATACAAAATATAATTACTGTTCTTTAATTCTTTATTATCACGTTAACATTATATGTCACTCTGAGTCATAGGCGAAGGATCTTTCAACAAATTGCACTCCTTCATACCCGCAGTAGTCTTTATGATCAATTTATCAAAGAGCATCAGCATCGCAGGTAATGTAAGCACTACCATAACCACACTGATTATCGCGCCTCTGGCAAGCAGTATACACATTGAACTGATCATATCGATATCTGAGTAAACTGCAACTCCGAATGTGGCTGAGAAAAGTCCCATACCCGAAACTATGATGGACGGGATGGAGGTTGAGAGGGCAATTTTTACTGCATCTGCCTTTGAAAGGCCTTCGATCCTCTCCTTTTTATATCTCGTAGTCATCAGTATAGCATAGTCAACTGTGGCACCAAGCTGGATAGTACTGATACATATAGGTGCTATGAACGGCAGGCTGTCTCCCAGATAGTGAGGCAGACCCAGGTTGATAAATATCGCCGCTTCTATAACAACTATCAATATGAAAGGAAGTGATATACTCTTTTCAACCAGCGCTATGATGATAAATATCGCTGCGATAGAGATGATATTTACTACCTTGAAATCCCTGTCTGTGGTATCGATCATATCCTTCATACAGGGAGCTTCACCTATCAGCATGCCTGATTTATCATATTTTTTAAGTATGGTATTCAGTTTTGTAATCTGCTCGTTTACAGGATCACTTGCCACTCTGTATTCTGAATTGACCAGTATCAGCTTCCATTTATTACTCTCAAGTAAGGACTTTAAAGACTTAGGAAGAATATCTTTAGGTACCCCCGATCCTATAAGTGAATCAAGTCCCAATACATACTTGATACCGTCAACTTTCTCCATTTCCTTACACATTGCTCTCGTATCCTTGGCAGACAGCTTTGCATCCACCAGGAGCATATGTGTACTTGCTACATTGAAATCATTTTTCAGCTTGCTGTTAGCTATCGCATAATCGAGATCCTGGGGCAGTGAATCTGCCATATCGTAGTAAACCTCGTTCTGCGTTCTGTTATATCCGATATATGCAGGCACTGTGATTATCACGAATATAATAAGGAATACCGGGAATCTCTTTATTACAAGACTCGAGAACTTATCCATGTTTGGTATCAGAGATCTGTGCATCAGCTTTGATAAAGGTTTATCCAGTATAAGTATCATAGCCGGCAGAACAGTGACACATCCGATGACTCCGAGTACTACACCCTTTGCCATAACGATACCGAGATCCCGGCCCATCGTAAATGACATAAAGCAAAGTGCTATGAAACCTGCTATGGTTGTTATTGAACTGCCCACCACACTTGTAAGCGTATTGTGGATGGCCTCTGCCATGGCATTAAGCTTATCTTCCTTCTCAAGCTGACCTGATCCGTCGGTTTTCTTTATCTTACTTGTCGCCTCATTGTAGCTGTGCCACAGGAATATCGAATAGTCCATGGTTACAGCCAGCTGCAATACTGCTGATAATGCTTTGGTGATATACGATATCTCTCCAAGTAAGACGTTTGAACCTAAGTTTAATATGATCATCATACCTATGGATGCAAGAAATACAACCGGTATCATCCAGTTATCAAGCAAAAGCATCATAGCAACAAGTGCAAGTACTACTGCGATAGCCACATAAATAGGCTCTTCTCTTTCACAAAGGTCTTTCAGGTCTGTGACCATAGCCGAAAGTCCTGATACAAAGCACTGCTTTCCGGCAACGGACCTGATTTCCCTTATGGCATCCATCGTAACATCTGCTGATGTAGAACTGTCAAAAAAAACAGCCATCAAGGTGGATTTATCGGTATTGAATGCATTATAAATGCTTTCCGGTAATATTTCCATCGGGATGGATACATCTGCGATGCTGTTGTACCATACTACCGAATCCACATGATTGACCTTTTCGATTTTTTCCTTTAGTACCGATACATCCCTTACTGACATGTCCTCCAGGATGATCAGTGAAAATGCACCCTTCCCGAAATCATTCATCAGTTCATCCTGACCGACGATAGTTTCCATATCTCCCGGAAGGTAGTTTAGCATATCATAATTTACTCTTGTGTTAATATAGCCGAATAATGACGGTATCATGGCTGCCAGCGCTATGACCAGTATTATTACCCGGTATTTAACAACCGCTTTAGAAAACTTCATTGCTAAGCCTCCTTATTAGCACTTCTTTTGTTTGACTGCTAAGAATATATACCAATAAGCTTGTGCTAACAATGGGCAAAAAAATACACGTGCCTAAAATTTAGGCACGTGGCTGAAATTGTCTAAAAAGAATGTTCAATTTGTTATATGTGAACTGTATGCCACGGATGTGGCTAATGGGGTTGTCCTCACCAGCCGCATCCTACGTTTAAAAACCCAAATAATCACATAAGCAATTGCTCGAACATTTTAGTATGGAATTCGCAGAATCGGTCTATCTGTGCCTGGGCCTCCTCTTCCATTCCATTATTTAGCCAGTCCATGGCGAAGCCGAAACATTCACATTTATAAAATTTAAAGGCTATCTCTTGATCAAATTCACTCAAATGCCCGACCTCCAGTATAGGTTTTAAATACTGTATGACTACATACTCGCACACCTTCCAAAGATCTCTCTCAAAAATATCACGATTTACTGAGTTAAATATATGTAAAATCGCCTTTCTCTTTGATGATGCAAAGTCAAGTACCGCCTTTAGTCCGATCTGCATTGAGTCTATACTGCTGTAATTACTTATTATCTCATCCGCATCCTCTGTTATGATTTCTTCTATAAGCGCCGGTATATCCTGGTAGTGATAATAAAATGAGTTCCTGTTTATCCCACACCTTTCCGTCAGTCCCTTAACAGTAATCTGATTAAGCGGCATCTCCTCAAGCATTTCAAGGAAGGTGTTCTTTATCTCTTTCTTAGTGAAGTTGGTCATGTTTTTTCCCTCGAGTTTATCTTGTAATGGTTACTTTGTCCTTATCATAAGTGAATAATTCCATTGCAATTTCAGGATTATGCGTTAAGTCAATACTGGTAATATCGTTATTCTTGCATGAGAGGTACTTCAAGTTTACATTATTGCTCAAGTCAAGGCCGGTCAGACTGTTTCCGTTGCACTGAATCGTGGTCAGCTTCACATTGTTGCTCGTATCCAATGTTGTCAATCCATTACTGTCGCACTTCACTTCAATAAGGTTAACATTGTGGCTGATATCGAGAGTAGTAAGCTGATTAGAGTGGCATGACAGCTGTTTTAAGTTCTCATTTTGGGACAGATCAAGTTCCGTCAGGGCATTGCCTCCGCAATCCAAATATGTCAACCTGGGATTATGGGTTACATCAAGGCTGGTCAGCTGATTCTTCAAACAGAACAGGTCTGCAAGGTTTGTGTTTTTGCTTACATCTAACTCAGTAACATTATTATGGTCAATCCTGATATGGCATAAAGCCGTATTTACGCGTGTATCAAGCGAAGTCAGCTTATTCTTCTTAATGTTTAACTCTTCCAGCTTAAGGTTTTTACTTATATCTATAGATGTCAATTTGTTGTCACCACAGACAAGATTTTTCAGTTCCAGGTTTTTACTTATATCGAGTTCAGTGAGCTGATTTTCCTTACACTCAAGAAGCGTCAGTTTTGTATTATGGCTAATGTCCAGGCTGGTCAGCTTGTTGTTGTTACAATACAAAATCTTTAACTCAGGGAAGAATTCAATTCCCGATAAATCCTCTATCTTAAGAGCACATGGCTGCATCTTTTCAATGCTTCTTTCTTCGGCAGAAAGTATTCCATTTTTATCCATATCAACCTGATCGGATATAAATTGCCTGAATGCCGGATCAGGGAAGTTTGCTTCATTAACCGGAATGTCCGTCAAATCAAGAATGCCCGTATCATCGGTCCCATTGCTTGACACGTTTGAACCGTCATCTATAGCATCTTCTACAGTCATATTAAGAATCATGGGAGTATCATCCGCACCTCTGAGGGAATTAACTTCTATTCCGCTAAACTCGAGATCAGCAGCTCCCGTTGCCTGGCTTTCAGTAACATTGCCTTCTGTATCAGTAACAACAGACCAGCCATGCCCCGCATCAAGTGTATGCTCATCTCCATTTGCATCTTCGACAATTGCTCTTCCTTCAAGCACGTAATTTATAGTCCTTATGCCTCCTCCTGCCATAGGGAATGTACGGACAACCACTACCGTACCGCGTATTGCCATGACGGTATTGGGGGTCGTTATTTCCAATGCTTCAGCAGAATCGTATTTTTTCTGGACCTCAACTACTATTTCACCCTTTTTAAGATCTATAACTAGTTTTTTGCTCGAGTCGGCAACAAAGGCTACCTCGGTATCATGTTCAATCCTTGAATATGTTTCTCGGTCACAGTTGATACGGGCAAATCCGTCGGACATAGTCTTCAAATTGTCCCCTGAACGCATTTTCATCCCGTCGTATGCATCTAACACGTTGTCATCCCTGTCGACTTTAACCCCACCCAGTGTATCCATTATCTGGATATTATAATATGACTCTAAAGAAGAGCCAAGAACAAAAAACAGGACAACTCCCACAATCACTGCAACACCGGACAAAACCGGTATAAGAATTTTCTTGGACATTTCAAATTCCTTTCATATATCTTTATCATGCATAATATAAATAACATAAAAGTATTAAACAATCCTTAAATACTATAACACATTTTCAAGAAAAAGCAAAAAATAAAAACCTTGAAGTATTAATTCAAGGTTTTTAGAGAGGCGACAATCGGATTCGAACCGATGAATCAGGGTGTTGCAGTTCTACCTGCACCCACTATAAACAGCCTTCTTTCAAGCCTTATAATGAACTCGGAACGATTTGCAGTCTTTTTGCAGTCTTTTTCATTCTAAAGCATCTCTAAAACATTTTTAAAAGCATCCTTCTGAGAATCTAACAGATGTGCATAAGTATTCAGTGTGATAGAGACACTTGAATGCCCAAGATGTTTTGATAATGCCAGCACGTCTACACCATTTGCTATACATCTAGATGCGAAATAATGCCGAAGTGTATGAGGTCCAAAAGGTTTTATACCAGCAGCCTGACAAATAGTCCTTAGTGTTCTTTCTATATCATGGATACTCGCTGGCTTACCTTTGTTGTTTAAGATAAAGTATTCGCTCTCAAACTTTCTTTCTTTATAATATTCTTTAAGACCTTTCAAAGCATTAATCGTTATGCTGTTAACAGTAATAGTTCGTACACCGTTTTTTGTCTTTGGTTCTGTCACTATCCGCTTCATCTTAGGTTCATTTTCGGCAGCATTCCTGTTTTTGACTTCACTTATCGACCTGTCAATGCGTATAGTAGCATTTTCATATGAAACCTTATCTTCAGTCAATGCTAAAAGTTCGCCTGTCCTAATTCCGGTGTTTGCTAATATACGCACTGCTTCAACATATGCCTTTGTATACAGTGGCGTTCCATTTGGCAGCTTGTAACCTGCAACCTCATAAAGCTGCTCCATCTCATCAACAGACGGTATTACAATCTGTTTCGTCTTCTTCTCAAACAGGGATTCCCTTGGCATTACAACTAAATCCATCGGGTTCTTTTTAATATCTCCAGTCTTCACATAATAAGAAAAGCAAGATTTCATTAGTTCAAATATCTTCTTGACAGAACTATATGACATACTCATCATATGCTTATTGATTACACTCTGACATTGAACCGTAGTAATCTTATTAAGTTGTATATTCCCAATCTCCTGTTTGACATAGAGCTCATAGGTTCTTTCAAGCCGGTCATATGAAGCCTGTTTCAAGGTCATCTGTTTGACAGTCGTGAGCCATTTCTCTATAGCTTCAGAAACAGTGATCCTTATGATATCAAGGCCATTACTGACCTCGATAATAAATCTGCGATACTTATCCTTAACTTCTCGTTCTGTGTCTCCATAGAATGTTTTCCGGATTCCTTGATATTTTACATTATATTTTATTTTACCATTTGGCATACGGTTAAGATTTCCGTCGCCATTCACTCGTCTACCATTCAATAACTTCTCCTTCCTGGCGGACGGTAACATGATATTCTGCCCTCCGTGGGCATGATTGATTATATCATATAGCCATCCAAAAGACAATCAGTAAATACGCATACCAGCATATTGTTCTATCCATTGTAAAGCTGCTTCTCGGGTGATAAGTTTTTTCGAACCTATTTGTGTGAATCTCGGTGCATACGGGCTATGCATTATCTTATACATAGTCGTTTTCTGAACACCGATAAACTCCATAAATTGTTTAAAATCCAATATTTCTTCACTATGTCTCGCCATACCCATATGCACCTCCTTTCCTTATATACTGCCTCTAATAGGTCTTCAAGCATTCTGTATTAATTAAAATCTGTTTTGATCAAAGTCACCAAATATATCCATATAAAGTGGTGATACAGGCATAATACAGTCCGATAAATCAATATCATGATTTTTCTTAATTCCACAAAGCATCAAATAATCTTTGGCTAGCGTATTATAACGTTCTTCATATTTATTTACATGTTTAACCATTTGGTGCTCCATAGCTTCCCTTATGAGATCTTTCTCAAATGTCTGTAGATCAAGTATCTGCATCACTTCCATTGCCATTGTACAAAATTGCTTTTGTAATTGTTTGATCTGGTTACGTGCATCACTGTCGGTTGCTTTATTTATGTTAAGAAAAAAGTTATACATTATATTTTCCTCCTTATAGCAAGTATTTTAAAAATGAAAAGCCTGTGATATAATGACAATATGATTCACAGGTATTTTGAAATAATACTATCGCCAAGCTAAATCATTGCTAACTGCCTAAATATTCCAGATGTCAGTATCATCAGCAATTTGCTCTTCATAACCATCGGCATAATATGCATCATCAACTTCTTCTATTAAAGGTGATATTACTTCTATATGTCTTGTATCACTTTCATCCTGGAGACCTTCAGTGACATTAAGGTCTCCAATTTTTTTTATATATAATTTTTCATCTTGATTATTTATAATATAACCACCTTTATACATATCTGTTTCGCCGTTTGCGACAAGAGGTATCACGACACATGAGTCTTTCGATTCCACTATATTATCCTGCCTAAGCCGGTATCCTATTACAACGTTACGTATTGTTTTGCTCCCTATAGTCGCCGAATCAGCTAATATTCCAAATTTTCTAAGCAAGTCTCCAAACTTATGTTTCTTTTCAGCCTTTAAGCTGTTAGATGCACACCAAGAACTGTATATTGGATATATCTTAGCCAAAGGAATCTTATCATTAATATTTCCTTTAATAAGTTCTGTTTCAAAAAATGTCTTTATTAATGCTGTTCGTGTCTGATAACCTTCCATTGTATCAAGGACTATCTTAGGTTCCTTCAAACCAATAGTTAGGTACTCCTGGTAGGCTTCAAGGCATTTATTTAGTAATGCACTCATCACATCGGGCTGTTTGAGTTTATCTGGAAGTTTGATGTCCTGTTCTTCTGGTGAAAAGAAATGATCAAAGGGAATAATTCTTATTCTCTTACTTTGTAATAAAGCATCATCTTCTATGATAGGTCTATAGTTTGTTCCGATAAATATCTTACCAACTGGCTGGAACTCCATGTGGTTCTGGTGAAGGAATCTTGCTGTAAGCTTATCACCACCAGTAAGAGCTTTTGTCCTCGACTCATCAAAAACAAAGTCCTGTGACGGCTCACTTGCAAGAATAAATCTTTTTCCTTTAATACGGGCTACATCAGAACTCGGTGCAGACCCATTATAGTATCTACGCTGAGCAAGGGTTGAAATATCAATATTAACAGCATATTCACCAAGCATATGCGCAAAAGAATTAGTTAGCGTTGATTTACCATTCCTTGTCTGCTTACCCCAAAATATAAACAAACAATGTTCATTAGTGTGTCCTGTAAGACATAGGCTCAACGCTCTCAAAACATATCTAATTCTACTATCATCCCCATCAAATATTTTGTTAAAGAAATCATCAAGCAATGTAGACTCTGCTCCTGGGTTATATGTAACATTGGCAACTGTAGCAAGCATATCCTCTGAACTGTGTGGAAGAAATGTCCCCGTACGAACATTAATTGTTCCGTTTACACAGTTAAATAAATCTGGATCAACATCAAAGTCCTTATCTTCAACAGTATGTATATCTGTCGCATCCCTTATCAGGCTATTCCTTACAGATGCACTACCAATATTATCTTTTTCCTTAAATGAATAAGTACCCAAAGTCGGGATATAATTGTCAAGTTCTCCAGCAAATGTTTTGGCTGCCATCTTAATATGTTTATCTGCCTTGTCTTGTGCCCATCTCATACCGTCATAATACATCCAATACTCATGATCTATATTGAACCGTAAATATGGATGTATGATGTCGGCAAATAGTTTCGCCAGACCTTTCCCATCTTCGGAATAGTATATCTCAGGCGGGTACAACAGAAACTTTTCCTGCATCGTCTGACACTTATCCATCTCATCAAGATTAGGCGATGCAACTATTTTATTGTTATTGTCTTTCTGATCCAACATTGATATCCTCCTCCCCATCATCCTGTTTTTTCAATGTACTAAGCACTCCATCAATTACATTCTTATCATAGAGTGTCCGTCTGCCGATTTTAATCTTTGCACCAATGCTATCAAGATATTTTCGTGCAGAACTTTTGCCAAGGCCTATATAAAGCATTGCTTCTTCAATAGGCATTAGTCGCCGACTTACATTAGCCAAACCATCTGGAACATTTTTGGTTTTCATATTGCAAACCATCTCCTCTCTGTGTATAATAATACTGTCTATGGTTATCTAACACATCTTTTGCCTTAGATAAGCTAATATTATTAAACCACAAACCTGAATATTTAATCTGACGTTTACTTGATAATTCGATTATAAGTATCGTCAGATTTTGGGGAGATGTATTATGAAAGAAGGAATGTTTTTATATCATGATAGAAAAGAACATAGATACTTTTACCTTAGCGGACGCACAGAAGAACTCGAATCTTTCCAATACAATAGTGATATCCTTGTTGATGCAAATCATATAGTAATTCATTACGGAGAGTTATTAATGCATTTAGTTTCATTAAACATAGATGCTTTTAAACCTGCTATAAAACATCTTCAAATGGCATTAGAGGAAGTCAGACTTATGCGTGAAGACATCGATTTTACAACTCCCAAAGAAACATTCTATGCTATGTATGCTCTGCATGACTATCTCTATCATAGCTTAATACCCACGTATCCCTTTGAAATGATAGAGGATAAATCTATTAAGTTAGAGTATGTAGAGCTCATTATAGATATCTTTCAGATAGAAATGTACAATAAGTTATATAAATCTTATATATCAGATTCGGATGACATCACTCAATTATTACCAAGGATATTAACTGATGCCGCCTTAAGATCTGAATTAAAAGACTTCTTATGTAATCCCACCACAAATAATAGTTTTTTTGCCAAATATGTTAACTCTGTACCTATCACCACAAAGTATTACATTGAAGATGGAGTTACCGAAGAAATAATACAAATAACAACATTCGATGAAGCAATAGCTCTAGAAATCATGAATCTATATACACATCAGAACATATCTAAATACACAAAATGTGATATTTGTGGTTGTCTATTTCGTCAGCCTGGAGGCAGGCCAACAAATATATGTGCATACTTACCCAAAAGCCACTTGTCCTGTAAGGCTGTTGCCGGACCAGATTCATATTTAAAGAAAACACGAAACAATCTCAAATCATTTATCAGCAGTAATAATTTGAGTACCATTAGTAAGGGCATATATCAACAATTTGACGATGAAGTAAAAAAAGCATTAATAATATGTAAGACTCAAGCAGCCTTTGAACACAAAGTCAAAGAAATATATTCTAATATAAAAAAAGGCAGACCCAATTACCTAAAAAATAACCGAGATTCTTCTCCACAAAATGCACAAACTTAAATTTTTGTGTAATTTGTGCATTTTGTGTAATGATTTCTTTATTTTTTTCCATTTATAACCAGACCAACACTTTTTATTGACTCTCTATTAATATAAAGTCCACACTTAATTAGATCATAATAAGAATAACTTTCTTTAATTCCTAATGTATCTTTGACAATTTTTGCTACATCCTCTTTATACATTAGTGTCTTTTCTTCAACGATATCCCTGAATCGGTAAAGTGTTTCCTGCTGAACAACATTAACAAAATCAGTTTTGACCAGCATATCTGCAATT
>JAEEGJ010009439.1_pt1 | contig 26088 bp, 23 predicted proteins | sample 8958761 | NCBI WGS metagenome assembly JAEEGJ01 (sample SAMN16246546, study PRJNA631951) | gut metagenome | biome: gut microbiome; feature: rumen; material: RS-attached | host: Bos | place: Iran: Karaj | collected 2018-10 | reverse complement strand
AATCCTTTGCGCTGTAAAGAAAAAGAAAGGCATTGCTTTGAGTATAGTTGGAATACTCATATGCAAAATAGTAATGTTTATCTCAGTTATTATCTTTTTCACCTTTGTCTTTCATGAAAGTCCGCCTGTGCCAGCACAGGGAATATATATAGACAGGAAAATCAACAGCAAGCAATACAACAGCAACATAAATGGGTTAATCACCTAAATGCGAAGCTTGATAAGATCAAAGAACAGAAACTCACATTAAATCCATAAATGGACTTCATAATTACTCCTATAAAGGAAAGTCCCGGTACCGGGACGGGAATATGAAAGGCAGGGGAATAATATGAAGAAAGCAATAGCGGCAGTACTGGCATTTACAATATGCATTTCTCTCAGTTCATGTGTTGATAAGAATTCACCTGATTACAAATACGATCATGCTGTCAAACTGATGAATTCAGGCAAGTACGCTGAAGCGGTAACAGAATTCGATTCCCTTAACGGATACAAAGACAGCGCTGACTTAAGCAGAAAGGCAAATGCCAGGTCGCTAAATACCGGAAAAGTGAAGGCCGGTGACATCATCAGGTTTGGTGATTATAAAGGACACACAAACTGGAGGGTCCTTACCGTCAATGGGTCAGAAGCGTATATCACTACTGTTGACTCGGTTGACAGATATCCGTTTGACGGCAACTGGAGCGGATGGGATGCCAAGGACTGTGACATCAAGATCTGGCTGAACGATAAATACATAAATGCCGCATTCACTGATTATGAAAGAGAGATCATAGTCGAGAAAGAAGGAATTAAAGTCTTCCTGCTGAGTATTGAAGAAGCATACAGGTATTTCAAGGATAACGAAGACCGTGCGCTTCCCCTTAATAATGAACTGGGATACTGGCTCAGAAACAAAGGAATATACTCTGATCACGCCGCATTTATAGGCACTGACCCCGTAACAAAAGGCGGAATTGATGAGTATGGCGGCCTGGTCTATCTCAACCGCGAAGTGCGTCCGGCGTTATGGATCAGAACTGATACTATGAATTCCGGTGCAGGAAATGCAGAAGAAACCATAACAGAATCCGGATATTTCCGTTTTAGGAAAACAGGTTCGGAAACTGAACTGATCGGCCTTACGAAAGAAGGTACAAAGCAGGAGGAACTGGTGATCCCGGCCGGCGTGAAGATATTCGGAAGGGTCGTGGACGGGTTCTCGAGTGAAAGCCTGAAGGGCGTGTCTTTTGAAAGTGATGATGATGTGGATTACGGTTATCTCGTTGCCGGATCTCGAACATTGGAAAAGATAAAACTCCCTGCAAAGCTTACAAAACTCGGCGTGCATTCAAATATACCCAATCTCCGTGAAATCGTTATTCCGGAGGGTGTCAGAAAGATACCTTTCGGTTGCTTCGAAAATGATAGTAATCTTGAGAAAGTTGAGATAAAAGGCAATCTGACCGAGATCGATGCAATGGCGTTTGACTGCTGCAGTTCACTAAAGAACTTAAAGCTCCCTGACAGCATCACTTCAATAGGAGCTGTTGCGTTTCAGGGCTGCACATCTTTGAATGAGATTACTTTGCCGAAGAATCTTAAGTGTGTCGGTGAGTACGCTTTCGCATTCTGCGGCAAACTGACTATCACCGTGCCCGAAGAAATGCAGCTTGAGAAATGGGATAATGCTTTTGCCGAGCCGGAAACAGAGTCGGTACAGCCGGATCAGAAATTGACGGTAAGGGTCAAAAAGGGATCCTGGGCCGACCTTCATTTTGAAGAGGTCTTTACCGCAAGAACAGTCAAGGAATATTTTTAAGTGACGTTTTATGTATAATAAAGCAGTCAGACGATAACCTTAGATCTGTTGGAGAACAATCCGGATGAATGATTTTAATGAATATGTACGCGACAGTTTTTCCGAATACGGCGAAATTGTCATACGATCTATGATGGGCGGATACCTTGTATATTTTAACGGTAAGCTGATAGGTGACATTTGCGATAACGAACTGTTTTTGAAGAGAACGCCGACATCGGACAGACTGCTTGCAGATTCCGAACTGCGTTATCCGTATGAAGAGTCAAAGACGCTGATGCATGTATTTGACAGTTTTGATGATAAGGATCTGATTCCGGAACTGCTGAACGGTATGTATGCTGAACTTCCGGAAAAGAAGCCGAAAAAAGCCAAATGAGAAAGTAAGCTTTTCTTACAACAATACCTCTTTTGGCATCTTTGAAGATTCATCAAATTTGTTATTATTTCCCCGAACAGGTAAAAACAATTGCAAGATATGTTTTAAAGCGAGGTATTAAGTAATGAAACGGTTGACGATAGTTTCTGCAGTTCTCTGTCTGTCGCTCTTGGCTTCAGGCTGCACCACAAAAGCGAAAACGCTGACAAGCGAGACACATGCTCCGGCGGGCGGCACCGCTATGTCTGAAGCCCAAAACAGTCAGGCTTTAAACGGACAGCACGATGTCAAAGTTGAGGACCTTTCCAAGGATAATTACACGGACAGTAACAATGACACTTATACCAGTGTTTATCCCAAGCTTATCGTTGACGGCAAGGAAGCAGCTGAGATCAATGAATCGCTTAGAGACTACATCAAAAAGACGTATCCTATCAAGGTTGAGACGGAATACGGAATTACTGAAGGATTTGAGACCAGCTACAAGTGGGCCGTTAAAGGCAACATCGTATCGATTGTGATCCACGTAAGCGGCATATGTTCAGACTACTTTACCAATGAGGCGTTCAATTACGATCTTGATACGTTAAAGCCCTTAGACGACAGCGAAGTCGTAAAGCGGCTCGGTATGACCGATGAAGCGTTTTTCGGCAAGACATCAGACATCTTAAAGAAAGTATGTAAAGACATTGGAGATTATGATCTCGATAAGACGCTCGCATCGGTCAATTATGACAATATCACGCCGTTCATAACTTCTGATGGAAAACCCGGTGTTGTTGCAGGTATCTATTATGCTGCCGGTTCTCAGTTCGGAGGAATGGTGAGCGCAAGGGGCTTCAACCTTGAGACTGGGGAGCGTGTGTGATCATCCGCTGTGTTTGACGGAATAATGATCTGAAACCCTATTCTTTTTTCAGCCTGCCGAGCTTCTTGGCTGTATATTCTTCTATCTGCTTTCTCAAACTGCCCAGCTGTTTCTTGTGCACGCAGAGCTTTTCCGCGCAGTTGGCGCATTCAAGATATCTGTTCGTGTTCTCTGAGAAACGCTCGGGAAACTTATAGAATGTGATCTCCCATCTGACGAGCAGCGCTACTGCCAGGAACAGAAGGCTCCATGTAAATAAGCCTCTGATAAAGAACAAAGGAGTAAACATCATCGCGTAATCCCAGTTGTATATTCTGCAGGAACCGCAGCACTTGTTCTTCAGTAGCCAGGATTGGAACGGACAGAAGAAAAGTATGCATATCATGTCGCATACGGAATACGCGACACAGAGCAGGAACATAATGCCCTTGTCAAAGATATCGAGCATGTAAAGCGCGCCGAAAACAGCATTGAAGACCACCCATATCAGCGCGACGAGGATCGTGGCATTGTTATCGGCGATCTTTATTTCCGTTCTTCCCGACTTTATGTAGTTCCGCTTAAACTGTTTCTGGCAACCGGGGCTCTCATATTTCGAAGGAAAGAACCTGAAGATCATCTCCACGGCAAATATGATCCAGATGAGCAGGGAAACTGCGGTCTGCCTGCCAATGCCGGGTTCAGGGAATTCATGGACGCCGGCGTGGTAAAGAATGTATTCGATCAGGAGCAAAATGAAAAGGACTGACCTGTAGACCAGCCTGAAATAGTGGATCGTACTGATTATCGAAATCTTCTGCCGTCTCTTTTTCCCATCCATAAATGAGATTATATCACCTGTTTTAATGTGCAGGAAAAGCAGCTGACAACCGGGCAGGGAATACCGAAAGTTGAATAATATGTTGTTGAAAAATAAAAAATAAATTATATTTATACGTGGAATAGATTTATGGATTAGGGAAAGGTTAAAGACATGGCAGTATTATGCAAAAGCTGTGCAGGCAGGCTTATATTCAATCCGGCATCTCAAAAGCTGGAGTGCAAAGCCTGCGGCAGTTCATACAGACCTGAAGATGTTGAAGACATCTATGCTCCGAAAGATTCAAAGTACTATGACACCAGGGTTTATACCTGCGGCCATTGCGGAGCCGAGATCATCACGAGCGATACGGAAACCTCGACTTTTTGCGTATATTGCGGCAACCCCGCGATAGTATTCAGCAGGATCTCCCGCGAGTACAGACCGGACGGCCTTATACCGTTTAAGATCACCAAAGAGGAAGCTATCAGCAGGATCAGGGAAAAATTCCTGAAGAATCCGATAGTTCCCAAGGAGATTGCAGCAAAATGCAAGCCTGAGAACATACGCGGCATTTATGTTCCTTACTGGGTCATTAATGCTGATTTTACGGAAGCGGACTATATAAGCGGTGAGGTTACGCATGGCAAACAGACTTACACCGAGTATTACTCAAGAGCCTGCGAGACCAGGATACGGAATCTTCCCATAGACGGCTCACGGTTATTAAACGATGACACCAGTTTAAAGCTCGAGCCTTTCTTTCTGGAAGATTCAAAAGACTTCGACGAGGATTATCTGAACGGGTTCTATTCAAACACGTCAGATCTGAGATATTATGACCTTCGCGAAGCTGCCAAAGAAAGATGCCACAAGCTCGTTGCCGAGGAAGTTGTAAAATCCATTCCGCCAAAGGCCAATAAGGTAAAGATCAGGGAATCCATCTATTGGATCGATATTGATGACGATCCGATCTACATGATGATGCCGGTATGGTTCTTTACCTTCATGCACGACGGCAAACCTTACACTATCCTGGTAAACGGACAGACCGGAAAAGTCGTAGGAACCATGCCATGGCAGAATAAGCGCGTTTTGGCAATAGCGTGTACGGTATTCGTTCTGGTATCAGCCTTTCTCTCTGTCTTTTTCATTGCAACAAAGGACGGCTGGATCAATAATGTCGGGACGCTGTATTTTTACGCTTTCGCACTGCTCATTGCGTTCGGCATGTTTGTCTTCACCAAAGGGATAACAGGTCTCAGGCGCGTGTTCCAAAACCTGAGGCTTACCCAGTCCGCAGACATCTTCCGCTATGTTAAGAAAAGGCAGGAGTGACAGTATGAACGATTTCCCGATTGTGCAATATACTTTGGTCGCTGTGATAACTCTCGGCTTTACGAGTCTTTCTTATTCAATATTCATCACATATCTGATACTTAAGAAATTCAACGATTTCGGTGATTCTTCCTGTAAGCTCGGTGAATATGCGCCAAAAGGTCCCGGGTATACCCGTATGGTCGATAATGTTCCTTCAAACGAGAAGTACTTTCTGCAAGCCGATTATGGCGTGGATCCGTACAGCACCAGAAAGCACAGCATTCCTGAAGTTCTTCTTAAGAACATGAAAAAAGAAGATATTGACAATGATATAATCTGATTGCTATGAAAAAGTCTTCTTACTTCATCATTCAAATACTCTGGTCGATCGTTTTTTCGACGGTCATCTGGTACATTGCACTCAAGAATGCCAGCTTCGATTTTTACGGGGGAGGAGACAGCACGGTTACGGGAATGGCCATCGTCATCGGAGGCGCAGTCTATCTGGTCCTGACGATCGTTCAGATCGTTGTCGGTGCATTTAAAGTCAAGGACTGGCACTGGTGGGTCATCCTCATATCATTGGTGATCGCCGGAGTGATGGCTTTCCTGGGTGCTTTCGTTGTGATATACGGCACTGAATTTTTAAACAAGTCTTTTAGTCTCGGGTTGTAGATTCGGTAATGGGCAGAAACAAAAAGAAAAAGCAATCTGATAATTCACTTTCATTAGGAAAGAAGCTTGGCATCATCCTGCTTCTTTCCTGTTCTTTGGTTGCAACAGGAGTTTTTGGAGCGTTATCTATAAATAACACGGCATCACTTGTTTTCGCTGTGCCCGCGGGTATTTTGGCCTTTGTTTCACTTATGATTCTTTTGAAAGATTACAAGATCGAGGAGAAAGGGAAGAAGGCAAAGACAATAAAGCCGGTAAAGTGGTACATAGACAAGCTCCTGGCAGGACTTGTTCCGGTCCTGGTGATCGCAGCGCTCGTGCTGATAATCACGTATTCCGAGGAAGATAACCCCGTGCTTTATGTGACGGGTTTTCTTATCTTTCCAGTATTGAGTATCGCGATCTCACCCAACGCGGCTTTGTATTCTTTGAAAGACCTGAAGGATTGGAAGAAGATCTTTTACGGGAAGGGCAATCTCGGAAATTTCAAGGACAATAAGGATTTCTATTCGATCAAACCGCCGCTTCCTTACGAAAGAAGGATCTATTGGGCAGTTGTAAAAGAACAGTTCCTGAACGTCTCAACCGTTCTCGTCATTATGTTCCTAATCTCGGTGATAACAATACTTCGCATGATGCGTGGCGTTACGGACGGAATCGCTCCCGGCAATCTGATCGGAGCGATATTATACGTGAGGGCAAAAAGAGCCATGGGATTCGGGTTCTTCGTGTTTTTGTTCATAGCGGTTTTCGGTTTCCCGATATTCGTCTGGTACGTAACGAATGCGGTTTCTAAGCTGAGGATAATCTCGAAACATGAATACATCGCGTATCATGCGGTTGTTGCACATGTTAACGGCTACGTGATGTATATCAACAGCGACGACGGCAGAAAATACAGGTATGATTACTGCACTCTGATAGGCATGAAGGCCAAACGGGTCAAAAACACGCCTGCAACGCTTGTGTTCATACCGGATGACGTGCTGATGTTTCCGGATAAGGAAACTTAGTCTGCAGGAGGATTACAGACATGGATAAAAACTATCCGAAAGGAACGGCGGCATTCCGGTGGCTTGGCCAGATGGGTCTTTTGCTTAAGATCGGTGATACAAAAGTCTGCATAGATTATTTCGCAACGGACGTTGAAGGCCGTATGACTCCCGTGCCGATAGATCCCCGGGATCTTACGGGTATTGATGTTTTCATAGGGAGTCATGACCACATGGATCATATTGATCACGATGCGTGGAAGATATGGTCTAAGAACAATCCTCATGCGAAGTTTGTCTTCCCAAGGAAACATATGGCTGCGGTATTGGAAGACGGAGTTAGTTCTGCCAACGCGATCGGTCTGAACGATGGCGAGTCTGTCACGATTAAAGACGTAACCATACATGCCATTGCAGCCAGCCATGAGTTCCTTGACAGAGATGAAGAAAGCGGCCTTTATCCTTATCTTCAGTACGTCATAGAAGGTAATGGAATAAGGTTACACCACGCAGGCGATACTCTCAGATATGAGGGTATGCTGCATAAGATAACTCAGTTTGGGGAAATAGATATCCAAATGCTGCCCATAAACGGTCGTGACGCATATAGATACCGTCAGAACTGGATAGGGAACATGACCTGGCAGGAAGCAGCCGATCTGGCGGGAGAAACGAAGCCTGCTCTGGTTATACCCGGACATTGGGATATGTTTGAGATCAATGGTGCGGATCCTAATGAATTTGCGGACTATATGGATGCCAAATACAAAGGCAAGATAGACTGTATTATTCCCAAAGTGATGGAAAAGACAATTTTCGAAAAATAAGGTCTTGCCTGCAACAAAACCTTTTTCTTGTCTGTATATATAGTATCAGGCTGAAACGGGGGGGATAGTTATGTTTAGACGGAGCGTGATGATATTTTCATTGATAATTGCGGTTTGCGGATCTTTGTTAACCGGCTGTACCGTCAATGACGCCAAAGTCGCAAAGGGCACGGCGGCTTCCGGCAAGATTACGGACGAGCCTGTTGTCATGCCTGGCGACACTTACGTAATCCCTGCGAGAGAAGAGACCTTCTATTGCATGCGGGTGAAGAATGAATACTACAAGTTCGTGTTTACGGGAAGTTCCGCCGAACTGCTGACTGCCGATGATCCGTCGCTCTTACCCGTGCTTGAAGACGGTCAGTTTGCCCGTGTTACTGCGGTGATCGAGGAGACGAAAAACGATTTTGGTTTTGTTCCGATCATTACGACCATTTCGACAAGGATCGTCAAGCTCAAATCGTCCGAACCCGTGGATTTTGAAGACATAATGGGAGTGTTCAATCTGCCGTCTGCCGACAGTAAAGAAATAAACCCGGAATCCAAATTGTTTCAATATACACATGAGGGAAAACTGTATCTGATCCTGAAATATAAAGGGAAGGTCACGGCGTATACAAAAGCCGGGCTGTTTACCGAATACGAAGTAAATAAAGGCGAAGAACCGTTTGAGAAATTCTTTAATACTCTGAACGTTTCATAATAGGTTCAGTAAGTTCCCGCTGTCATGGAGATTCCTTATATATCTGTTTTAGCGATATAATCTATTAGAAATAAAAGTAAGGAACGATTTTTCTTCTTCGGCAAGCAGGGCAGACAATAATGGATAATGAGTATCAAAAGGCCAGACGAATAGTATTATCCGTTATTTTTTCGCTTGAATTCTGCTGCCTGGTCTATTCGGGGCTCGTCTTCGGTAACATTCAGATCTGGTTTGGAATGCCAGTATTCCTTTTTGCCGCCTTCATTATGGGCCTGGTCATCCAGCGCAAAGTACAGATCAATGACATGAAAAGATACCTGATCTTTTTGTTGATGATCCCAATCTGCTTTCCTTATGTTATGGTCAGTTCCCTGGTCTTCCGTAAACTGGATTATCTGCACTGGGACCGGAAAGACCATAGTGTTGAAAGACAGACTCTGGATAACGGCAGGGAGTATATGTTTGCCGGCAAAAAGATTATGGTCTTTGTTCCTCATGAAGATGATGACGTGCTTTTGATGGGCGGCGTAATTGAACAATACGTTAAAAACAACAGTGAAGTATATGTTGTTTTCGAGCAGACCGGTGATTCCGGTGTTTCGGAAAGCTCGTTCAGCGTCGGAAAGGAACTGGGACAGGTCAGGGCAAATGAAACCATCAGGGTGCTGACTTCTTACGGGATACCCGAGAAAAACATAATATTCCTGGGATATGGTTCAACCGTATCACGTTATCATCCGCATCTGTATAACATGAAAGAAGATCCGGATCAGGTTGTCAAATCGGTATCCGGATTTGATCATACATTTGCAACCGGTGACCATCCGGCTTACAGGGACGGGGAGAAGATAACGAGGAATAATCTGTTTAACGATTATGAAAGCGTCATCCTGAGTTATAAGCCCGACGTTATCTTTTGCGTGGATTATGATGATCATCCGGGACACAGGGCTGTCAGTCTGATGTTTGAAAGCGTCATGGGGAAGATACTGAAACAGCAGGATCTTTACAGACCCGTTGTGTTTAAAGGTTTTTGCTATTCAACGGCTCTGTATGCCGCAAAGGATTATTCATCCGTTAATCCGGGCCCTACGGCCGACCCTTATGAAACTGAATACATGCAGGAGACCAACACGTATTTATGGAAAGACCGTGTAAGATTTCCTGTATCGGCTTATACATTGACGCACTATGTTCAGAGTTCCGGTACCATTAAAAAACTGGCGATCTATGATTCCCAGTACGGCGACTGGCATCCCAACGTTAAGAGCATTGTTAATTCCGATAAGGTGTTCTGGGAAAGAAGAACGGATTCGCTTCTTTACGGTGCGAAGATCACTGCGTCTTCCGGGCAGCATCAGTTGTTAAATGATTTCATGCTGTTTGACTGCGACAATATAATCGCAGGAGACACTGATTTTTCAAGCCTTTCAGGAATCTGGATCCCTTCGGATGAAGACCCGGAAAAATCTCTCTCGGTTTCGCTGAACGAGCCAAGCGATATCGGGAAGATAGTCTTATATGACAATCCGTGCATGGATGACAATGTCTTAAATGCCAGTATCGTTTTTGACGATGGAAGCAGGATCGAAACCGGGAAACTTGAGCCGAACGGTTCTGCAACGGTGATAGAGGTCAACAAACAAAATGTTAAGAGCTTCAGGATAGTGCTGACAGAAACTTCCGGAAAGCGCGCCGGATTAAGCGAGATCGAGACTTATGCCTCTGATAAAAGACCTGAGATGGGCTTTATCAAACTGATGGATGAGCAGGGCAACTTTGTTTATGATTACCGCCTGAACGGGAGTGAAGAGGCAAGATTTAATCTTTACCGGTACAATTACGGTTGCCCGCTCGGTAATGATTATAAGATCGATAACAACAACCCTAAAGTGACAGTGACGATATCTGATCAGCAGCTTATAGTCAGCTGCCCTAAAGGTCAGGAGTGTACCATAAAGATCACGAGCGCAGACGGACTCGTATCCGATACGGTCAGAGTATCAAACAAGAGCCTTTCGGGAGCGTTCACTCTGGGAGTACGTCTGAATGAAGATTACAGGTCGTTCCTTCTGCCGTTCTGCCTGAAAACATTAGTGCTGGCGCTTATCGTTTTGATGTCTTCTTTCGTTATTCCCGATAGCAGTAAAGAGTAATTCCTATTGACAATCTGTATTGCCCTGAATAAAATGAAACTACTTTCATTTTTATTTGCGGGGTTCTTGAAATGCCAAAAGTTACACAGGAATACTTTGACAACAAGCGGAAGATGATCGTCGACTGCACCTATAAAGTATGTCTCAGAAAGCCTGTTGAGATGGTTACGATATCTGACGTCATAGCGGAGACAGGGCTGTCACAGGGCGGCATCTACAGATTCTATAAAGACCTTGATGCAATCCTTTCCGACATGATCGCAGGCATGAGGCGCGACTATAACTTTACTGACAGCCTTGACGAGGTGGTAGCCGATAAGAAGCTGTCGTTTGAAGAAGTCACCAGGCGCATCTGCGGAATACTTGCAGACAGCATGGAAGCGCATCTCATGGACATCCAGAAGATCAATTTCGATCTGACGGTATTGGCGATCAACGAGCCTGAAAGGGCTGCGAAGATCATCAAGGGGATCAAGGAAAAAGGCAACATGGAGCACCTGGCAACGGTGATATTCCCTTATCTGTTCAAGGCCGGCGAGATGAACAAACTGAAGCCAAAGCACGATCCTATGGACCTGTATCATTTCATCTCGTCAGCATATGTGGGAATAGAGACGAACTGCATTTTGACGACCTGCTACGGCAGCGCCGCAATGAAGTCAAACTGCAGGCCGCGGCCCATGTTTGACATACTCGCAACTACGATAATCATGCTTTTCGGAGGTTCTGAAAAATGAATAAGAAGCCCGCGCCCACAGGTGAATTTGCCGTAGGCACCAAAACATTTACTGTATATAACACAAGAAAAGAAGTTCTTGATAAAAAAGGCGGATCCATGCGCCACGTGCCCGCAAGGCTTTATTATCCTGTATTGAAAGATTCAGTCGCGGGATGTGAAAGAGCGAGATCCATGACGAGGAGCGAGACGATCGGCATAAAGAAAGCATTCATGATCCCACTCAACTACGACAAGATGGAAACTAAAGGCGAACTGGAATCCGAAGCTTTCATTGATGCGCCTTTCATTGAAGGCATGAAGTTTCCGCTTATCGTTTTCAATCACGGGTATTTCAGTTATGTTGAAGGCAATTCGTTCCTTTTGACGGACCTGGTGTCTCACGGTTATGCCGTGTTGTCAGTAGGACATCCCTATGAAGGAGCGGGCACGGATTTTGACGACGGTACAAGCCGGATTTTAGACAAGTCTCTTGCCAACAAGATGTATCATCCTTTTCTGCCGGGAATACTTAGCGTAATCAGGCTGACAAAGTTCAAAGGCACTTTAGAAGAAAAGGCGCTCAAGTTTGACGAGTTTCAGAATAAGTACTGCGGATTCCTGAAAGACCGCATCGATGAATGGATCAAGGATACGGATATAGCCGTTGACTATGTGAAAAAGACGTATCCGGAACTTATCGATCTTTCAAACGGAATAGGCATTTCAGGCCATTCCCACGGCGGTGCCGTTGCATATCAGTACTGCCTGAGAAGAGATGAATACACTTGCGGAATAAACATCGACGGCGGTCTTTTCGGAAATACCGAAGGCATAATGAACAAGCCCTTTTTGCAGCTGTCATGCAAGGACAATGAAGGCGTAGTTACAAGGGGCTACATAAGGCATTCCGCGCCTGCTTATAAAGTGCTCTTCAGGGATATGAAGCACATAGCGTTTTCCGACATGAAATATGCGATCGGTTCTGGTGCCATGGCAGGCAAACTGGATCCGGACCTGGCCCACAGATACTCATGCAAGAGCTTCCTTGAGTTCTTTGACTGCTATCTCAAGAAAGTGAAGGATAAGCCTGATCTGGAGAGTAATGACGTCATAACCGTCACGGAATTTGCTCCGGACGTTTAACCGGGTTAGTCATCAGTCTTTATAATAAAGTGTGAAATCGTGGTGAGGTTTTCGCTGGTCTTCGGGCGGCGGTGTCATATAGTCACCATACAGTTTGCAAAGAATATCATCATACCCGCAGGGAATAGCTGCCGTCATTCCTTCAAACTGTTTCATTTCAGCATCCTGAAAATCCTTGGCAGACAGGACCATGTTTCTGCCGCGGTTCTTTCCCGGAGCTATGATCTGCAGATATTCTGAAGAATCACAGCTGTTCTTACCGGCAACTTTTTCGTACCGGAGCATTGTCTTTTGGGTATCTTTATTCTTGAACAGACGGGAGACCATCAACAATATCCTTGTCTTAAATGATTTTTTCTCATCTGCTCTTACGGAAAATGCTGAAAGAGTGCAGATGTTTTTTAAGAACTGGAGATGTTTTATCCTTAACCATCTTGAAAAGGAGTTAGTCGGCAGACCGTCGACAGGGAATACATCGATATAGTATCCTTCTTCGAACCTGTCATCTCTTTGGTTCTGTAACAGCAGTGTATTCGAAAGACAGATCTGTGAATGCGGTCTGTTGTATTTGCGGACGGTCTTAGGAGAGTTCAGATAAAGTCCGTGCGAAGCGCCCCATTCGGGGAAAGCCTCGACCAGCCTGTTGTAGTCTTCGCGTTTGATCCAGATATCGATGTCATCATCCCATGGAATAAAACCGCCGTGACGGATGGCGCCCAGCAATGTGCCGTATGCAAGAAAATAAGTGATCCCATGTTCTTTACAGAACATGTCAACGTCTTTCAGAATATTTAAACCAAGGCTTTGGATCTCTTTTAAATCAGTTACCTGACGCATTATTTTCCTCTGTTTCCGTTAAAAGATCATATTTTTTTCTCAAGGTCAGCAACGAGTTTTTTCTCTGTTTCTTCTGCTGCTTTTCTGTTCTCTGCGGTCACACTGACATAAAGCTTCAGTTTCGGTTCTGTTCCGCTCGGACGTATGACCACGGAACCGTTTTCGATGAAGAACTTGATAACATCAGAGCAGGGAAGACCGTTTAATCCGGGCAGATAATCCTCTGTTTTGACAACTCTGAAGCCTGAGATTTCTGTCAAACCTCCGCGGAATTCCTTCATGATCTCCTGCATCCTGGCCATACCGCTGCTCCCGGGCAGCTCATAAGAGTGAAGTGTGTTGAGGCAGTAGCCGTAGGCATTATACAACTCATTCAGTTTTTCTATGAGAGATATGCCTCTCGTCTTATAGAAAGCAAACATTTCACAGATCATGAATGCGGCATCAACAGCATCCTTATCACGCACATAAGGACCCGTAAGGTAGCCGTAGGATTCCTCGAAACCTAAGATAAAGTCAGATACTCTGTTCTCCTGCTCGAGTTTTCCTATTACTTCACCGATAAACTTAAAACCCGTCAGAACGTTTGCAGTCTTTACGTTATAATGTGCCGCTATCTTTTCTGCCAGATCCATGGTTACGATAGTCTTGACAAATAAAGGTTCTTCAGGCATCTTCCCGTGTTTTTTTCTTTGGGAACAGATGTAATCCAGAAGAAGAAGACCGACTTCATTTCCGCTGAGAAGCTGATACTGATCCCCGTTCTTGACCGCTATTCCGCAGCGGTCACAGTCAGGATCCGTTGCAAGGAGCAGATCAGCGCCTGTTTTTGCACAATACTGCAGCCCCAGTTCCATGGCTTCTCTGATCTCAGGATTAGGATAAGGGCATGTCGGAAAATTGCCGTCAGGTCTGCGCTGTTCTTCAACAACGGTAATATTCGAAAAACCGCATTCTTCAAGAACACGAGTTACAGGCACCAGTCCTGTACCGTTTAGAGGACTGTAAACAATCGCGACATCACGGTCTATTTCATCACCGAACAGGACTGACTGATCTTTTACGGCTTCTATAAAAGAAGTGAGCACCGAAGTATCGATGTATTCGACCATGCCATTGGCAAGTTCCCCGTTAAAATCAGAGGTCTTTACGCCCGTAAATATGTCCGTAGCGTTTATATGATCGAGGATCATCGCTGCAGCTTCCGTCGTTATCTGACAGCCGTCAGCGCCATATACCTTATAGCCGTTGTATTTGGACGGATTATGCGATGCGGTTATCATAACTCCGGCTGAAGCTTTAAGATGCCTCACCGCGAAGCTAACAGTAGGTACCGGCAACAGTTCCGGCCAGAAATAAACGCGAATGCCGTTTGCTGCGAAGACACCTGCCGCAGCCTTTGCAAACAGATCGGATTTGAGACGGCTGTCATAACCGATGACCACAGACGCTTCAGCGCAGCTGCTTTTCAGATAATCTGAAAGGCCCTGGCTCGCCTTCTGAACAACGTAGATGTTCATTCGGTTTGTACCTGCACCGATAGTACCGCGGAGACCGCCTGTGCCAAATGCCAGATCACGGTAAAAGGCATCTTCGATCTGATCCTCATCCATGCATTTCAGTTCATCTGAAATGTCGCCGGTTACGTTTTCGAGCCAACGTTCATATTCCGCTCTGATCTTTTCAGTCAACACTGTTCCAGTCCCAGTCCAATCTTTCAATATCTTCTTCTGTCAGTTCATCACCGACCTGAACTTCGATAATGTGAAGTTCTGTATCAGCCTTTATCGCGTGTTTTGTTCCCGGCGTGATGAAAGCCATCTCGCCTCTGGTTACAGGCTTGATATCACCGTTGATTATCAGTTTTCCGGTTCCGTCAACGAATGTCCATATCTCGCTGCGGTGTTTGTGCCTCTGATAAGAAATATGACTTCCCGGTTTAATGATCAAATGCTTTGTAAGGAAGTTCTGGCCGTCGGGATGAATACGGTAATCCAACACCTGATACTCGCCCCATACGCGTTTTTCGACCATCGGACGCTGATCTGCCACATGATCCTTCAATTTGCCGCTCTTGCTCTTATCTGTGACCAAGATACCGTCAGGTGTGGCTGCTATGGCCAGATCATTGACTCCTAAAGCGATCAGCGGGATCTGAAGCTCATTGATGACATGAGTATTTGTACACTCGACTGCAACGGCATTGCCGGCGACTTCATCACTCATGGCTTCAGTGAGGGTATTCCACGTGCCGAGGTCTTTCCACTGGCCGGCAAAACGCATTACCTGGATCTTATCTTCTTTTTCTACGACTGCGTAGTCAAAGGAGATCTTCGTTAATGAAGCATATTTTTCAAAGAGCTTGTCGTATTCCGAAGTTCCGAAAACGGACTCGGCGATGTTGAGCACATAAGAAAGCTTATAGGCGAACACTCCTCCGTTCCAGAGAGCACCCTGTTTTAAATACTGTTCGGCAGTGGCCACATCCGGTTTTTCCTTGAAAGTATCGACCAGAGCAACGCTGTCATTGCTCTCGGGAATTATGTAACCGTATTTCTCGCTAGGATATGTCGGCTCTATTCCCATCAGGACCAGATTTGCTTCTCCCTTTGAAGCCTGTTCAGACAAACGTTCCAGCATGCGGAAATAGTCTGATTCAACATACGGGTCTACCGGACAGACTACAACCACGTCGTCAACGTCGACGTTCTGCTTGTAGTGAAGGTAAGATGTTGCCAAAGCTATGGCAGGGAAAGTGTCGCGCCTGCACGGTTCGATGGATATGCCGACGGAATCTCCGAGCTGGGCACGAATCGAAGTGACCTGATTCTCTGAAGTGGCTATTGTAACGGAGGCGTTCGGATCAACTTCGTTTATCATCCGGAACATCCTCTGTACCATTGATTCATGGGTGCCGTCTGCCTTTTTGAAGATCTTCAGAAACTGTTTGGACCGGACTTCGTTAGATAACGGCCACAACCGCTTTCCGGATCCTCCTGAGAGCAAGATAATGTTCAAAGCTGCATACCCTTTCTTAATTCTGTTTAGAACGATACATCAGGTTTTTATCAGATCTATAAACCTGTCTATCGCTCCGTCTGCTGCATATTTGTTTGTACCGAAATCATAAGCGGAACGTGACAGTTCCCCGTATGATCTCTCGTCCATATTTACTGCTTCTTTCAGTTTTTCGGCAAAACCATTGATGTCTCCCGGCGCGATCAGATAGCCGCTGACATCTTCTGAAACCTGCTCGGTGATCGCACCCACATTAAATGCTATGCAGGGACGGCCATAGCGGTAACCGTCGATCACCACGCCGGATTGTGTGGCTGAATTATACGGGAGAACGATCCAGTCGGCATTGATGAATGCCTCCGCCATTTTTTCGTCAGTCACATATTCATTAAACATTGTAACGTTCGGGCAAAGTTTCAGCTGATCCACAAGATCCTGAACAAGAGGATCGACGCGGCCGACTGCATCAAACTGGACATCGGGACAAAGCTTAACGATCTCTAAAAGCTTATCAACACCCTTGTACGGATTCATGCGTCCAAAGAACAGTGCCCGTTTCGTGTAACGCGGAGGTGTATATTCCGGAAATCTTCTCCACATGTCCACATAACGGACACGCGAGGGATCAACACCGTAGATCTCGGTAACTTTCGGAACATATTTCTGATTTGCAAGAACTATGCAGTCAGCCATCTTACATACTGTCTTGTTCATCAGATGGACTGATCTGGCCTGCTTGTCGCCCTCATGCGGGATGAGGTCATGGATCATCTGGAAGATCTTTGTGCCCTTATGGCAGCGTTTCATTATGGCCAGATTCCAAACATGAAGCGTCTCAAAAAAGATCACATCGAATTTCTGTTCTTTGATCCACGAAATGATGCGGTTTAATTCCTTAAGATCAAATGTCTTCTTTTCAATGCCGGGCCTCTTGGGACAATCCACCAGATGTGTTCTGGGCGTATCCATTATAGGGACTTTTGGCGTGTTGATCCCCATTACCCAAGCTTCACAATCGTTCCGTCCCGCCTTGAAAAGGCTTTCAAACATTCCGAACGTAATATCCTGATGGTCTGCATTATCTGAAAATGTGACCAGTAAAACCTTCATATATTATTGACTCCCATTCTTTGGTTTGAATGATACACCAAAAACGGTATTTCGTTCAACCAAGACGGGGAGTTGACCTATTTAAGCCGGGTGTTCCGCAGATGGCGGAAAACAGCCGCCAAGCCGTTATCACGCCTTATAGTCGTCCACGTCGAACTTTCTGTCGCGGAAATAGCAATCCCTGTCGTTTTCGGTGATCTCACGTATCACGCGGCAGGGGTTGCCTGCAGCGATCACGTTATCCGGGATATCCTTTGTGACGACGCTACCGCCCGCTATAACGACGTTGTTTCCGATAGTTACGCCCGGCATTATGCATACGTGCCCGCCGACCCAGACGTTGTCGCCTATGGTAATGTCGATGCCGTATTCATAGCCTGAATTTCTTGTTTCGGGATGAACGGGATGTCCTGCAGTGTAGATGCCGACGTTTGGGCCTGCCATGAAATGGTCGCCGATACGGACTTTGCCGACGTCCAGGACTGTAAAGTTATAGTTAGCGAAGAAGTCCGTGCCGACCTCGATGTTGTAGCCGTAATCGCAGAAAAACGGTGATTCAATGTTCAGATATCCTTCGCAGGTCTTTCCGAGGATATTTCTGAGAAGCGCCTCGCGCTCCTTGGTCTTGTCAGGCGGCAAAAGATTGTACTCGTAGATCTTTTTCTTAGCCGCAAGCCTGTCTTCGGGCAGACCGTCCATCCAGGATTTATAGGGAAGGTTTTTGAGCATGCGTTCTTTCTGGTTCATAAAACACCTCGTAAGATAGCGTTAATGCCATTATACAGTTAGTCCGCGGGGTAGCGAAGGCTCTTTTGAGGTAAAATGTGTTTGTTATTTATATAATGTCCGTGTTACGATTAGGGCAAAGATAAGTTATCGGAGGATGTAAATGAGCGATACTGTTAATGACAATGAGATAAATGAGATAGTCAATTCGATCATTTCTGATTTTGACGGGGGCAAGAATATTGATGCCCTTAAGTTTTTTGCCAGCCCCGATAAGGAAGAGGTAAGAGAATTGGTCGAGCACTTTTTCAGGATCATCTATCCGGGATATTTCCGCGACCGTTCTTACAAGATATATAACCCCAAGAACAGCTTTGCCGTAACCATAGAAGACGTTTTCTATCACCTCAAGAAGCAGGTCTACAGGGCGCTTGATTATTCTAAAAACGACAACAAGCTGTCTGAAGAGGAGAGGGAAAAGGAAAGTTACCGCATCTGCAAGGAGTTCTTTAAGAGGATCCCCACCATCAGGGAGTTCATCGAGACTGACCTTCTGGCCACGCTGGACGGCGACCCGGCTGCAGGCAACCTGGATGAGATCATTCTGGCATACCCGGGTCTTATGGCGATAACCGTTTACCGTATCGCTCACGAGCTCTTCCTGCTCAAGGTCCCGATCCTGCCCCGTCTCATGACAGAATATGCGCATTCGGAGACCGGAATCGACATTCATCCGGGCGCGACCATCGGTAAGTATTTCTTCATCGATCACGGTACGGGTATTGTTGTCGGTGAGACTTCCATTATCGGAAACAACGTAAAGATCTATCAGGGCGTCACGATCGGCGCGCTTTCGACAAGGGGCGGACAGAAGCTCTCCGGCAAGAAGCGTCATCCGACGATCTGCGACAACGTTACTATTTATGCCAATGCTTCGATCCTCGGCGGAAACACCGTGATCGGCGAGAACACCGTGATCGGAGGCAACTCGTTCATTACTTCGTCAGTTGAACCTGATTCGAAAGTCAGCATGAAGAACCTTGAAAAGGAAGTCAAGACTGACGGGAACAAGGTCAAGAGTGAAGAGTTTAAGCAGGGAGACGAGTGGTTCTACATAATCTGATGAGCTGCCCGCAGAAAGGAGTCTTGTCATGAAGAAGAAAATGTTTCTCATGGGGCTGATAATGTCTTTGATCATCTCGGTCGCGATGGGACTTCTGTCGTCTTTTCTGCTAATCCTGTTCAATCCGGATATCGTAAAATCTTCGCCCGTTCCCGTGATCTATCTTTTAAACACGCTCGCTTCCTTGATCACGGGCCTGATCGTGTTCTTTGTGGTTCCGCTCGGGAAACTGGGAGCAGCGCTTACTGTCAAGGCGGGAGTCAGACCTCCCAGCCTAAAGTTCACGCTTCTTAACGCAATACCTATGTCAGTCGGAAATACAGTGATAATCAGCCTTGTCGTAAGCCTCCTGGGCGTTATCAGCGCCCGTATGAAGGTGCCTGCCGAAGTGCTTTCCACTATGCCTCCGATGCCTGTCATGTGGCTTGGTACATGGGCAAAGCTCCTTTTGCCGACGCTTATAGCAAGCTACATCCTGTCCGTTCTTATCTCGCCTTTGATCTCAAAGGCGCTTGGACTTGGAGGTACGGGGCCCGAAGGAGGAGCAGGAAAACCTCCTGTGAAGGAATAATATGATACAGGATATATACCCGCACAAGCTTGATAATCATTATTATCCCGAACGCAAGCCGAGTGATGACAGCGTCGTTTTCGTTATAAAGGAAAACGACGTTCTTGTGAGTGGAGAGAGGTTTCCTCTAAAGCGCGAAGTTAATTCTGTAGAGCTGATCTATCTGTTCAGCCTTGACGAAGATCAGTATTTCTTCCTTCTCGACGTGACTGATAACGAAGGATTTCGGATTCCTGACGGTTTTGAATTCCTGAATATAAGGACTTTCAGACGTTCCGCAACCGCTCCGAAGCATATGGTATTTGCTGCTTATACGGCATTGCAGCTCGCTCACTGGTACAGGAACAACGCATTCTGCGGAAGATGCGGAAAGAAGACTTCCATTGATTCCGTAGAGCGCGCTATACGCTGTGAGTGCGGAAACATTATTTATCCCAGGATCGTTCCTGCGGTCATTGTCGGCATCACGAACGGCGATAAGATACTCGTTACTAAATACAAGACCGGATTTGCCCATTTTGCACTCGTTGCAGGTTTCACGGAGATAGGTGAAACGCTTGAAGAGACAGTGGCAAGGGAAGCGATGGAAGAGACCGGTCTTAAAGTCAAGAACATTCGTTATTACAAGTCGCAGCCGTGGGGCGTTGTTGATGACATCCTTGTCGGATTCTATTGTGACGTTGACGGCGACGATTCCATCAGGATGGATGAAGGCGAACTCAAAGTTGCTGAGTGGAGAACGAGAGAAGACATCGAGCTCCAGCCTGATGATTTCAGCCTTACGAACGAAATGATGAAAATGTTCAAAGAAGGCAGGGCTTAGTGCTCGCCCAGATATTTCCAGTTCTTAGGATCGTGCGGATTGCCGTTCAGGCTATACCAGGGACCTGATGAGAAAGTGTTGCCCGGATTTTCTTCGGGATTCCATTTTTCTGTGTGTAAGACGTTCTGGGTTCCCTTTTTGGCATCCGTGCTGAATACCTTGCCGGTAAACGGATTCGCGGCATTCTTGATCACGCCTGAAGTTGCCAGATAAGGTGTATCTGCATTGGTCATGAAGTCTTGGCAGGTGGTAAAGCCCTTTGAATTGAAGTCTTTGACCATAAGGAGCGGCATGTAGTATTCCATGTCGAAACCGTTGCACTTGACACCGAACTGATCAAGGTCTCTGCCGTGATCAGCCACTAAGATGATACGCGTATTGTCATAGACGCCTTGGGCGCGCAGATAATCAAACCATTGACCGAGTTTCAGGAACGTTACCATATTTGAATGGTAATGAGTAACCTGGTATACGGTGTTCATCCCCATAGTTACGCCGTTTAACGTATATCTGCCGGCCATGTCGGTATCGTATGCCCTGTTGTCGACCTTGACCGAAGGCGTATAATCCGGTTCCTGTAACATGCAGGGATAATGCGGCGTGTCGTTGTTCATCATGAGGAATGTATTCTTATTATCATCTTTTACGGTCGTAAAATTCGAAAGATTGTTGAGAACGGTATACGATTTAAGAAAAGGCACGTTATATCCGTTGCATACCGAAGGACTGTATATGGCTTGAACAATGGAATAATTCCGTGCGGAATCAGAGTCAGAATCTCCGGATAAACGCACCGGTTCATTATATACTCCACCGTCATAGACCGTCTTCTGCATAATGAGGGGTGATATCTTCATCAGCGAGTAAAAGAAGAAGTTGCGGTAGCGGATGTTTTTGACGCGCTCCATGATCTTTGCTGAAGAACCCGATTCGCTGTCCCAGTCGACCTGGTTGAGAATGCCGTAGGTCTGATAGCATTTGATGTTCGGATGATCGCTATATATCGACATGTCGGAAACCGTATTATATCCGGCAAAAGGCACATCACAGACGGAAACGTCATAACCGTTGTTTTCAAAGAGTACGGGCAGTACTTTCAAGGCTTCATTATGTTTGCTTGCAAGAGTTTCGTCACTTCTCTCGTTTAGCCTTTCGGGGGTGTATTCATAACCTCCAAAAAGAGAAGGAGTACCGAGGATCGTACAGGAACCGTAAGAGATCGTATTGGGGTAATAAGTAAATCCGTCAAACTGCTTCAGGAGCTCAGGCTTTTCGTTAAGAATGTAAGGAACCTGCGTTCCCATTGCGCGGTCGAGCATAAGGACGATAACGTTTTGGCCGTTCCTGCTTAATGATATGGATGGGATCTCGGTCGTATCGTCCATTAATTTCATGTATCCGGAATAAGCACCGATTATACCGAGAGTATTCAGGAACCCGATGCCTGAGACGGCCAATATGCTGATCACCAGAATGGTTTTTGTGATCTTTTCGAATTTGAAATGGATAAAGGCGAAAACGGTGATTACTGCAATAACTGCAGCGGCATTTAACAGGTATTCCGTGATCTTGAAAGCAGGATCCTTATCGAATTGCAGCATGGTGGACATATTGCCGAGCTTGGTGCCGAAAAGCATGTAGTTGACGATGGAGATGCCGCAGATTATCCATATCGTTCTGCTGAACAATTCTTTGGTCTTATCGCTCATGAAGAAATAGAAGACGCCGCCCCATAAGACCCAGCTTCCGAATGAGAGCAGCGATGCGTTGAGGATATACAGGGCAGGATTAGACTGCTGCACGAAATCGACGAAATCCAGCGCAGAAGCATCGATTACTGCGGAGGGTATAAGAAGTCCCGTGATCAAAGCCATCAGTATGGCTCCCGCAAAGAAAGTTCCGGAGCTTTTCTGAGAAACTTTTTTGGATTCTTTTTTCTTGATAAAGCTTGTTATCAGAGGAAGTGCAAGAAGGATTCCGCCTATAGACAGAAGCACTTTCTGCCTCGCGTCCAGATCGGTCCTTATCAGTGATGAGATAATGACCGCCAGACCTGCAATGGCAAGGACTATATTCAATGCCTTCTTAGGATCTTTAAGCTTGTAGAAGACGTTCTTCACGAGTGAGAATACGTTGTTGAGAAGCCAGTAGAAGACAAGTCCTGAAGGTGACCTGTAGAGCAGTATAAGGAAGACCGCTGCAAGTCCATATACCTGAACTTTTTCTTTTACCGGATGACCTTTGGTATAGATTATTCCTGAAACTATATTGATCAACGTCATCAGGATGGGAAGGACGTTAACCGGGAAGTTCCCGATCATGAACATCGCATCTTCCTTGCCGAGATCGGGTATGAAGCCAAAGCTCATTCCCTGAAGACCCTGCATGCCCGACAGGAGATTGTATGCTGCGATGAAGAACGGTATCTGAAGGAGAACGGACAAGGAACTCTTTAACGCATAAACAGGCTTGTAGTGGTTTATGCGGTAGTATTCCTGGATCATGAAGAAACGCTCATCGCCTTTGAAGGTTGACTTTATATGCTTGAGACGCGAAGCCATCTTGGTCTGTATGTCGCGTTCTTCTGCCTGAAGCTCGTCTGCTCTTTTGTAGAGGGGAAGGACGAGAAAGTTTACGGCAAGACTTAAGAATATTATCGATAATCCTGCGTTGCCGATAAGCCTGTTTGCGATCGAGAAGATAACTTCGAAGAGAAGTTCCAAAGGTGAGATTATCAATGTGTAGATCATGGAGAGGAGTAGCATCCCCCCATTTCCCGGATCGATATTCAGAATCGCAAGATAATCCATTGGCCTCTTCTTTCACAATAGTAGGGAAAACAAAGACGTTTTCCCTCAGACGTTATTTTATTACTTGTATTTTTTTACTTCAACTGTAAGCTTCAAGAGCTCGCTTGTAGTAACCGCGCAGCTTGGACTTTAATGAATCCGGACTGACGACGACGGCGTCTTGGCCGAAGCGCCTGAAGTAATCTTCAAGCTGCTGTTCCGGCCAGTCGAAATGGTATAAGTCACCGTCGATGTATGTGACGTATGGCCTGTTCTTTACGATCATCTTATACATTTCCTTGCCGCGTTCGGTCATACTGATCACGGCGTGAGTGTCCTTGCTCATTGAGTTCGGGTTTCTGAGGGCTTTTCTTGTCAGTTCGTTTTCTATGCTCTTGTCGCGGACGAAGGTGTTTGAAGTGATGAACACGTTTGTGAGTCTCGAGATCCTGAAAGAACGGTTCTTTTTCTGCCTTTGATCGTGGCACAGAAGGTAGCTGAACTGTTCTTCCTTGGAAGTGGCGATCATATAAGGCTCAACGACCGTCTTGCGCTCAAAACCCCTTGAATTGAATGAAAGAAGGCGGTTCTCATTGATCGCCCTGTTGATCGCTTCGTAGGTGTCTTTAAATATGATCTCCTCTCTCTTGCTCCTCGGGATGGAAAGGTAAGACAGGAACATGTCCTTCATGTAGCCTGAAAGCGAGTTGTCCTTAAGAAGATTGTTCTCAATTATCCTGATTATCTCGTATGACATGCCGCCCGCGGTAAGGGTGATCACCGTGCTCTTTCCGGTCTGGGGTTCCTTGTTGTTTATGTAAGTGTTTATGATCCTGTTTGCGAGGTCTGATGCTTCCTTTGATCTCAGGGCTTTCACGGACGACAATTCGTTCACGAGATTGCCAAGGAGCTCATCATTGTCGCTCCTGTACTGCTCAAAATAGTTGACGATCAGCTCTTTGAGGAAACCGTTGAGGTTTACGGTTCCGTTGTCCCTCGTGAATTCGAAGAGCTCTGCGTCGTTGGCGAGCCTGGTTTTCGTGTCTTCTGAAAGATAGATCTTATATTTTTCGGTCATATATATCTCCTAATTGGGGTTGTAAAAATCGCTATATATCTCAAAAATGCCTTAATATTCAAATTATATTGGGGTTGTATTGATAAGTCAATCTGCATCTTTATAACCCCAATGCCTAGGGGTAACATTCAATTGCAGCAAGCGAAAGACACGCACAGCAATCTTTCCGTGGCGGTTTGCAGGTTCGAATCCTGCCTTAGTTGTCGAGGTGAAGACAAAGTGTCTTGGAAGCGTGTTGACTAAAGGTGCATACAGCAACAAAAAGATCGATGAACTGTTAATTCATAGGGATTTAATGAAGCACCTTGTTATTAAAGGAGAAAAAGGAAATGCTGAAGTTTTTAAAAAGAGAAGCCAATAAGGCTTATACAGCTAACGGTGCAGTAACCAACGCAAGCACCATGTCCGACTGCCTGGACTTTTTTGCAACGGCCGGCGCACTGAGGAATGCAAGTGATGAAGAGATCACCGAAAGATTCATCAGGGCTTTCGCCGAAGACAGAGACACCGCCATGAAGACACTCTTCTTTGCAAGAGACATCAGAGGCGGTCTGGGCGAGAGGAGAGCTTTCAGAGTAATCATCAGATACCTGGCAGACAACTATCCTGACACAATCAGGAAGAACATTGCCAATATCGCTGAATACGGCAGATATGATGACATTCTGTCATTGATCGGTACTGCAAGCGAGGCGGAAGCGGTCGCTTACATCAGGGAGACCCTGAAAAAGGATATGAAGTCCATGCAGGCACAGGAATCCGTATCCTTAATGGCTAAGTGGCTGCCTTCCGTCAACGCGAGCAGCAAAGAGACTGTCAGAATTGCCAAGAAGATCGCCAAGGCGATGCATATGTCTGACGCTTCTTACAGGAGAATGCTGTCTGCTCTGAGATCTTACATAAAGATCCTGGAGAACAACCTGAGAGAAAAGGATTATTCTTTTTCTTATGAAGCACAGCCTTCAAAGGCTATGTTCAAGTACAGACAGGCCTTCATAAGAAACGACGGTGAAAGATATAAGGCTTTCATCGAGAAGGCAAGGAAGGACCCTTCTGTCCTGAATACAAGCACGCTGACTCCTTATGACATCGTAAACAGGATAATCAGCTCCGGGACACCGAATTTCAATATGTTTGGAAGGCGTGAGTTTAAGAGCACTCTGTCTGCTGAGGAGAGAAATGTCCTGGATGCGACCTGGAACGCACTGGAGGACTATGTGAACTCCGACAACACACTTGTTGTGGCTGACGGTTCCGGTTCCATGTACTGGGGACGCTTCAGCGTAACTCCTGCTGCAGTCGCACAGTCACTGGCTATTTATTTCGCAGAACGCAACAAGGGTGCTTTTAACGGCCACTTCATAACGTTTTCTGCTAACCCCAGGCTGGTAGAGATCAAGGGTAAGGATATTTTCGAGAAGGTTCAGTACACCATGAGTTTTAACGAGGTTGCCAACACCAATATCGAAAAGACTTTCGACCTGATCCTGGATACTGCGGTAAAGAACCGTCTGAAGCAGTCTGATATGCCTTCAAGGATTATAATCATATCAGACATGGAGTTTGACAGCTGCGCAGAGCATTCGTCTCTGACGAATTTTGAGAACGCAAAGGCCAAGTTCGCAA
>JAEEGJ010009438.1_pt1 | contig 26094 bp, 19 predicted proteins | sample 8958761 | NCBI WGS metagenome assembly JAEEGJ01 (sample SAMN16246546, study PRJNA631951) | gut metagenome | biome: gut microbiome; feature: rumen; material: RS-attached | host: Bos | place: Iran: Karaj | collected 2018-10 | reverse complement strand
CCTCCCGGCCGTCGCGTCCGCCTAGGTCGGCGCCCACGACGCCCGCATTATCAAATTCTAGAAAGGATATCCGACACCGAAATGGATGGCTGCGCTGCCGTGCAGCCAGTCGCGCGGGTGCACCCAGCGCTCGCCCGCAGCGCGTGCCGGGTCGTGGACCCGGAAGCCGGCGTCGAGCCGGATCAGGATGAAGTCGAGATTGACGCGCAGGCCCACGCCCCAGTCGGCCGCCACCGTCTCCCAGGAGACGGGCGTCGAGGCCATCTCCCAGACGTTGCCCGCTTCGGCGAAGACCGCGCCCTCAAGCTTCCAGAAAGCCGGGAAGCGGTACTCGATGTCCGCCTCCAGCTTGAGGTTGCCGGTCTGGCTCGGGATGCGGAAGCTGTCGTCCATCTGCTCGGCGCCCGGGCCCAGCGTACGGGCCTGCCAGCCGCGCATGCTGTTGGCGCCGCCGCAGTAGAACTGCTTCTCGAAGGGCATGGCCACGGAGTTGCCGTAGGCGATGCCCGCCCCGGCCACCAGGTGCATCGCGAAGGCCTGGCTGTCGTTCCAGCCCAGGCGGAAGACCCGGCTGAGGTTGACCTCGCCGCGGACATACTGCTTGTACGGCAGGCCGAAGATGGAATGCATCTTCACCGCCGGATGCGGATAGTCGGGCAGGACGGGATTGAGCAGCGAGAGGACGTTGCCGGACAGGTCCAGGCTGATCCGCTCGGAATGGTAGGACGTCTTGGGCACGACCGCAGGGTCGGTCGTATGGTAGAGCATGAAGCCGACGCCGGCGTCGATCTGGTCCTCGAAGGTATCCCACAGATAGGGATAGGAATAAAGCGTGCTCAGGAAGTCCTGGCTGATGGCCGAGAGCTTCACCACGCTGAGCCGCAAGGGATAGATCTGGTAGAAGTAGTTGCGCCGCATCTGTCCCGAATAGCCGAAGTTGAACGTGGACAGCAGGCGCATGTACTCGGGCCGGTTCTGGTAGTTGAACGAGACCTTGAACTCCGTCCGCGGGATGTTGTCGCCCCGGATCCGGCCGATCGAATAGCCGATCAGGCGCGGGATGCTCAGCGACGCGCTCACGCCCAGCTCCGTGGACGACACCGACGAATTCGGGATCCACTGCCAGTTGCCGGTGAAGCCCAGGTCGAGCCACTCGCCGCCGTGGAAGACGTTCTTGTGGAAGAAGTTCAGCTGGGGCGAGAAGCCCAGCAGGCCGGAGGCGTTGACGGAGCCCTCCAGGTTGACCTTGAAGCCCAGCTGGTCGGTCCCGTCCAGGTGGATGTTGACATCAACCGTGTTGCTGTCGGCCGGGCTCGTCTCGATGGTCACGTTGTTGAAGACCTTGAGCGAGGACAGGCGGTTGTAGGTCGAATTGATCATCCGCTCGTTGTAGGGCGCGCCCGGACGGATCCGGTTGTATTTGCGCAGCAGCGACTCGCTGAAGCGGATGCCCTCGGGGTGCATGATGTTGACCTCCCCGATGCGGAACTTGCGGATCGGCGCGTCGAACAACGGGTCCTCGCCGCGGGTGTAGCCGCGGATGCGGTAGTAGAGCGTGGTCCGGTCGGTCAGCGTGTCCGCCTCGAAGAAGTAGTGGTTCTTGTTGAAGCCGTAGTAGCCCAGGTTGCGGAACACGGCGGCGCCGCGGACGGTCTCGGCCTCGAGGGCCTTCTCCGAGAGGTAGTCGCCCGGGTGGATGGTGATGTTGGCGCTGTCAGCCTTGAAGGCTGCGCCGAAATCGCTGTTCGGCACGTCGAAGACGATGGTGTCGATCGGATAGCGCTTGCCGGGCTGGACGACATATCTGACGCGGGCCAGGCGGCCCTTGTAGTCGATCTCCCCGCGGACCTTGGAGCCGTAGTAGCCGATCGTGGCCAGGTGGGCGGTGATATTGTCGCAGGAGCTCTGGACCTGGGTGGGGTCGAAGACCACGGGCGCGGAGCCCATCGCCTCCCAGAAGCGGTTGATGCCCTCGCCGCTGCCGTCGGACCAGTTGTAGATGGCCAGGGCCGGGCTCCAGCCGAAGAGCAGGCCCTTGTTGGGCTGCTGGCGGATATAGGACGTCACCTCGGCCGGGGAGAGCTTCTCCCCTTCGAAGGTCACTTTGTTGGAGACGAGGCGGTACGTGCCATCGGGTAGCAGTTTTGTAGTACTGCACGAGATGACCGCAAACAACGATATGACTGCCAGCGCAATACGTTTCATCTTCTTCTGAATTCAGAAAGGGTCACGGCCGTCGCGGCGGCCACGTTGAGCGACTCCGCGCCGGACTTGCCGAAGGACGGGATGGTGAGGCGCGCGTCCACTTCGGCGGCCACCGCCGGCCGGATGCCGTTGGCTTCGTTGCCCATCACCACAAGCCCCTCCGGCTGCAGGGCCTCCCGATAGAGGTCGCTGCCGTCCAGGAAGGTCCCGTAGACGCGCATCCCCGCTTCGCGGAAACGCCGGGCCAGGGCCGGGATGTCCGCCGTCACGAGGCGCACCCGGAAGACCGAGCCCATCGAGGCCTGGATGACCTTGGGATTGAACAGCTCCACGCAGTCGGCGGACGCGTAGACGGTCTCCACGCCGAACCAGTCCGCGATGCGGATGATCGTGCCCATGTTGCCGGGGTCGCGGATCCCGTCGAGGGCCAGGCAGAGGCCGCCCACGGGCTCGTCGGCGGCCGGCTCGGGCCGGGCCACGACGGCCAGCACGGGCGAGGGCGACGAGAGCTGGCTGATGCGGGCCATGGCGGCGTCGCCGATCTCCTCGCGGCGCAGCACGCGCACCACCTTGAAACCGGAGTCCAGCGCCTCCTGCACCATTTTCTCCCCCTCCACGACGAACAGGCCGGTGGCGTCGCGGAATTTCTTCTCGCCCAGCGACCGGATCTGCTTGATTTCTGCCTGCGTGATACTCATATCCTACAAAGATAAGAAAGAGTTGGCAAAGAAAAAACCGGACCCCCAAAGAAAGGATCCGGTTTCTGGTAATCTCAAGTCAACTAGATCTCCTCCACGACAGCGGAGTCGGCGGCGTTGCGCATCACGGAAGCGATGCCGGCCTTCATCGTGCGCTCGGAAGCATACATCTGGCTGGCGCCGATGACCTGGCCGTTGCTGGCCTTCAGGTTGAAGAAGGGCTTGCCATTCTTGGCGACCTTGATCTCATAACGCTCTGCCAGGGGGCCATTCTTCTTGACGGACTCGATGCCGTTCATGCAGGCGGCCTTGGTGTTGTAGCCTTCGCTCGTGAGGATAACCTGGCCGTTGGTGGCCTTGAGGTTGAACTGGAACTCGCCGTTCTTACGGACAGTAACAACAAATTTTCCCATTGTTTTATAGTTTTAGAGTGTTAATAAAGGATCATACCTTATGACAAATATAAGAATTAATTGATACGCTGCACCCCATTTTCCCCAACATTTTTCATTTTCAACGGGTTAACAAAAATGTTAGATTCTTTTACTTTTTTGTTTCGTCTGTTGTTTTTCAATATGTTATAGCATATTTTCGAAAGCAAGGGGGACTTTCCGCTGAAAATGCATTTTTTTGTACCTTTGCACCGTAAAACATCGCCCATGGACAACTATCAGATACGCAAAGAGCTCTACGACGCCGCGTCTCTCTATGCCGGATTCGACCCGGCGGACGAGCAATCCTACGGCAGCTGCTACGACGCCCGCGTCTATGCGGACTTCATCGCCTCCGGCAAGCGGAGCCGCGACCTGGCGGTCACCCTCCCCCGGACGCTGCACGACCATTCGATCAGCGACGCGCTCTACCGTTTCCTCGCCGGCTACGATCCCTTCCAGATCGTCGGCGTGATGGGCGGCCACGCGATGAAACGCAGCGACGCCTCCTACCGCAACGTCGCGCTCATCTGCAAGAAGCTCACCGAGCAGGGCAAGCTGATGGTCTCCGGCGGCGGGCCGGGCGCCATGGAGGCGACGCATTTCGGCGCCTGGATGGCCGGGCGCAGCGACGCCGAGCTGGACGCCGCGCTCGAGATGCTCCGCGCCGCGGACACCTTCCGCGACAGCGGCTGGCTCTCCACCGCCTTCCGCGTGATGGAGCGCTTCCCGCAGACGAAATTCAAGAGCCTCGGCATCCCGACCTGGCTGTACGGCCACGAGCCGTCCACGCCGTTCGCGACGCAGATCGCCAAATACTACGACAACAGCATCCGCGAAGACACCATCCTGACCATCGCGGTCGGCGGCATCATCTTCACCCCCGGTTCGGCCGGCACCATCCAGGAGATTTTCCAGGAGGCCGCCCAGGACCACTACAAGACCTGCGACGTCTCCAGCCCGATGGCCTTCCTGGGCCGGGACTACTTCACCCGGGAGATCCCGGTCTACCCTTTCCTGCAGGACATGCTGGCCCGCGGCAAATACCACGACCTGCTGCTCTCCATCTCGGACGACCCCGACGAGGTCGTCCGGGAGATCCTCTCCTTCAATCGGGACAACGCAATCTGCACTCACTAGTTAAAACATAACAATATGGATATCAAATCAATCGGCGTTCTTACCTCAGGTGGAGATGCACCTGGAATGAACGCAGCCATCCGGGCCGTGACCCGTGCCGCCATCTACGAAGGCTGGAAGGTCTACGGCATCTACCGCGGCTGGGAGGGCCTCATCTCAGGTGACATCAAGGAGTTCATCAGCTCCAGCGTCAGCAACACCATCCAGCGCGGCGGCACCATCCTCAAGACCGCCCGCAGCGAAGAGTTCCGCACCAAGGAAGGCCGCGCCAAGGCGGCGGCCAACATCAAGAAGTTCGGCATCGACGCCCTGGTGGTCATCGGCGGCAACGGCTCGCTCGAAGGCGCCCAGATCCTGGCCCGCGAATACGACATCCCGGTGATCGGCCTGCCCGGCACCATCGACAATGACCTCTACGGCACCGACTCCACCATCGGCTACGACACCGCCCTCAACACCATCGTGGAGTGCGTGGACAAGATCCGCGACACCGCCAACAGCCACGACCGCATCTTCTTCGTGGAGGTGATGGGCCGCGACGCCGGCTTCCTGACGCAGAACAGCGCCATCGCCGCCGGCGCGGAGGCCGCCATCATCCCGGAAGACCAGACCGACATCGACCAGCTGGCCTCCTTCATCGAGCGCGGCATCCGCAAGAGCAAGAACAGCTCCATCGTCCTCGTGTCCGAGAAGGACGGCGGCGCCATGCACTACGCCGAGCGCGTCCGCCAGGAGTATCCCGAATACCAGGTGAAGGTCTCCATCCTGGGCCACCTGCAGCGCGGCGGCGCCCCCACGGCGCAGGACCGCATCCTCGCCAGCCGCCTGGGCGTGGCCTCCATCGAGGCCCTCAAGGAGGGGCAGCGCAACATCATGGTGGGCATCAAGAACGACCAGATCGTCTACGTCCCCATCTCGCGCGCCGTCCGCTACACCAAACCGATCGACAAAGAGCTCATCAAAGTGCTCAGCATTTTGTCAATTTAAAAAATAGTGTTACATTTGCATCCGCAAATTGGAACGGGGTATTAGCTCAGTTGGTAGAGCGTTAGGTTCGCAATCTAGAGGTCAGGGGTTCGACCCCCCTATACTCCACAAAAAAGGCTGGCAGAAATGCCAGCCTTTTTTGCGGAGTATGATATTCATCGAGGGGGCGGACCCCCTCGAGCTCCCCTGCCTCTTCCTTGATTCTTCGACATAATTTCGTATCTTTACTTCGTCAGAGCCGCTCGACGGCCTGACACTACAAGTCTGTACACCGTGGTACTTCGAGTCCACAAAGCGAGTTAGGTTATATCGTGCCTGACTCGCTTTGCGTTTATATGGACCAAGAGTATTTTGAAAACAGTAAACTTTTATATACCTTTGCTATGAAAAAATACAAAGTCCGACAGGTCATTGACCTCCTCCACGACGACGGCTGGGAACTAATGCGCATCCGGGGAGACCACCGTCAGTTCAAGAACAGAAACAAACCCGGGACCGTGACTGTCAGCGGTAAACTCCGGGACAATGTGAGCCAGGAATTACTGAACAGCATTTGGAAACAAGCCGGATGGAAATAACGCAGATTATGAATACGATAGACATAAACATCGACTGGGTGGACAAGAATTTCGGAGCGTCCGTCGCTGACGAAAAGATTGCCTGCGTGGCCACAGGCAAAACACTGGATGAAGTGCAGCACAACATCATCGAAGCACTGGAATTTCACATAGAAGGCATGGTGCAGAACAGGGAAACAGTCCCTCCGGAATATCTGAAGGAATGGGCTCCGTCCTTCCACCTGACAACCCGGGCCCAGCTCCGCTACGCAGACGCATATATCACCCGCAAGGCACTGGCACGGGAGACGGGCATCAACGAGCAACAGCTCAGCCATTATGCCAACGGCTGGAAGACACCTCGCCCCGACACCCGCCGCCGAATCCTGGACGGGATCCAAGCCATCAGCAAACGCCTTTCACTAATCCTGTAGCGGCCCCGGGCACAATCCTTGCGGGAAAGGCGCGCAGGCGTGTTTTTGCGCTGTTGAACGAATAATTAAGAAGACAACGATGAATATCCTGATTATCAACGGAAGCCCGCGCAAGAAGGGCAATATCTCGCAGATGCTGGGCATCATGCGGGAGGAAGCGGAGAAGAAAGGCGACAAAGTTGAAACCATCTATACCAACGACTTACAGGTCAAACCCTGCATCGGCTGCATGGCCTGCCGCTCCAAGGGCGCGTGCGTGCTCGGCGAAGACGACTCGCAGCGCGTGCTGAAGCAGCTGCAGGACGCCGACGCCGTCATCCTCGGCGCCCCCTGCTACTGGGGCAACGTCCCCGGCCAGATGAAACTCCTGTTCGACCGCCTGGTCTACGGCATGATGCGCGACACGCCGCGCTTCCCCGAGCCCCTGATGAAGGGCAAGAAGTGCATCCTCGTGAGCACCTCCACCACCCCCTGGCCCTGGAACGTCCTCTTCAACCAGTCCCGCGGCGCCGTCAAGGCCCTGCGCGAGATCTGCCGCTACGCCGGCTTCAAGATCGTCGCCACCGTCGAGCGCGGCGGCACCGCCATGCACCCCGAGCTCACCGACAAAGACAAAAAGCGCTGCCGCAAAGCCGCAGCAGCGCTGTAAAGAGCGCTTCAGGATATCTTCGGCAGACGATAGACATAGAGCTTGTCGGAAGGATACTGCGTCAGGCAATACAATTCATTCCCGTCAAGGAAGATATCCAATACAGGTTTCGTAAACTCATATCGTTTCACAAAGTTCCCATCCCAGTCATATACCAGCAGATGATTGCACTCATAAGAAGGGGCGCTGTTTTCATCGGCTATCTTCTTTTTCCCTGAATAGAGGAGATAGACGTAATCCTTATTCGAAGCAATTCCATGAAAACAATCCAACATCTCTTCTCTGGAGATATAGGACTCCCCAGCGGCATGCGTAACCGCCGGCTCGTTATACTCATATCGTTTGAGTTCTTTCAGTTCACGATTCTCAATAACCGAGAAAGAGAGCGCGGCCATGCCTACAAGAGCCACGCAAGCGCGACTTCCATCCGGATGAACCGTCAATAAAGACGACGCATAAAAAGACGCGATCGAAGACAACGAAGCAGATTCTAGTCCAGCAACATACGGGCGCTCAATTGCATTCCCGACAAAGCCATCAGCATCCCACAAGGAATACCACGCCTCACCGCGACGACTTGTCGACAGATAACCGCCACGAACCTTGCGGAAACGTGACGTGGCAGTCCTGACGGACTTGAAATTGCCAATCGTGTCCAGTGGCGGGATATATCCCTCCTGTAGCAACGCCAGATCCATAGAGACCACCGTCAATGCATTTGCCTCTGTCAAGACCAACTTGCTCCCGTCAAGGTATGCAATACCACCCTGTAGCATCTCTCCTGGTCCACGACCAACTCTAAGTGTCTCCATCTTGCTGTGGGTATCCAGATTGATGATGGCCAGATTGTTCTTGGCCTGGACCTGCTTGATGATCAGCCAATGATCATACTTGACAAGGTGAGATGGTAAGACAAGCTCGAATTGTTCCAGATCCAAAGAGTCCGTCGGCTGAAGCACACCCGCAGACTTCGGCAATGAAGCCAAATACGCATCTTGGGACCGATCGGCATCACAACCCCAAAAAAGCGATACAAGAAGGAATACCAGTAAAAGTTTTTTTTCCATAGTGGCATGATACTATCAGGTTAAACTTTACGAATCTAAACAATCCTATTGATTCTCACAATTTTTCGACAGGATTTATTTTGGCATTTCATCTTCAAAAAAAAAGATCCCCGACCAGGTCGGGGATCAAAGAAGGAACTACTGCATGGACTGGTTCATGCCGTCGAGGAATTTCTCCTGGAGGCCCCTGGCGAGCTCGTTTTCGGGGTTGAGCTTCAGGGCCTTGTCGTAGTATTTCATCACGTCCAGGTAGTAGCGGCGGCCGTTCTGGGCCGGGTCCTGGACGATGCGGACCATATAGAGGAAGCCCTTCAGGGTGTTGAGGTCCGACTGGTCCATGTCCTTGCGCGCCTCCAGCTCCGCGATGCGGCGGCCGGCTTCGTCGAGCATGGCATCCGTCTGTTCCGCATGCGGGTTGAGCACGGAGAAGTTCAGGATTTCCAGCGTCGTGTAGAACTTGGGGGCGACGGCGTCGGGATACATCGCTTCGAGGCGTTTCAGCCCGGCGATGCCTTCCAGGAAGGCCTGCGGCTGGCTGCGGTCGATCGAGGTGACCATCTGGTCGATCAGCTGGCCCATCTGGGCGTCCTGGGCGTTGCAGAAGATAGAGGTGGCCGTCATCAGCGCGACGGCGAGCAGGCGGAGTTTAGAAATTGGCGATGTCATAAGCTTTATTGTTTTTAAGTGATACAAAGATTCCGATATAGAAGAAGCGGTCGCGGGTGGCGCCGACGCGCGTGCCGTCCGGCTCGATGCGGTAGATGTTGGTCCGGCCGAGCAGGTTGTTGAGCGACGCGTAGACGATCACCTTCGGGTGCGCCAGGTACGTGACGTTGGCGTCCAGGCTGTTGTAGTACGGGGTCGTGCCGGCCGCGTACACCCGCCCGCTGGCGTAGGAGTCCGCCAGGCCCAGGATGAACTTGCCGAGGCCGTATTTCGCGGTCACGCGGAAATTGTGGCGCGAGGCATATTCCGGCATCCGGGGCGCGTCGTAGTCCTTGTAGAGGCGGCGCGAATCGTTGAAGGAATAGGAAGCCGTCACGGTGAGGTTGCGGATCGAGGAGTTCTCGAAGAACACGTCCACGCCCTTGCTGTCGCCGCGGCCCTCCGCCTTGTAGGCGCCGTCCACGAGCAGCGGCAGGCGCTGGTAGCGCTTGTAGTACGGTTCCAGGCGCAGCATCGTCTTCTTGCCGTTGTACTGCATGCTGAGGATGGCGTGGTCCGCCAGGCCCTGCCGCATCCGCTCCTCGCCGCGGGCGAGGAAATCGTCCTCCGCGGTCTGGCTGTAGCGGCCGGCCATCAGCGACATCTGGAAGCTGTCGTTGGGCACGTAGCTCAGCGTCGCGCGCGGCATCACCAGCCACTCCCGGCTGCGGCTCATGTACTCCTCGCGCGAGGAGAGGTTGAGGAACAGGCCGCGCGCGAGGCGGATGTTGGCGTCGAAGTGCGCCGCAAGCAGGTTGTACGACAGGTCGTAGCCGACGGCGTCGTAGCGCATTTCGCTGCTGCGCACATAGTCCTCGACGCCCGCAGAGAGCTTCAGCGCATTGGAGAGCGTCTTGCGCAGCTCCGCCTTCAGGTGCAGCTCGTCGCGGAAATTGTGGTAGCGGTCCCCCGCCACGCGGGCGCTCTCCACGTCATAGACCAGCGCGGAGTAGGCCGCCCCCACGAAGAGGTTGTAGCCCCCGTCGAAACGGGTGTTCAGCGTGGCGTTGCCATAGACATTGTGCTCGCCCATCGCCAGGTCGCGGTCCGGCTGCCGCTGGCCCACGGCGGTCCAGTCGTAGCCGACATAGGACTTGAACACGGTGCGCGGCGAGAGCTCCGCCTTGTACTGCGCCTCGCCGGAAAGCTTGCTGTACGGGCGCGTCCAGGTGCAGCGGTCCGGGAAGATCGCGTTGTAGAGGCCCATGTGCGTCAGCGCCGCGTTGAAGGAGAGGCTGCTCTTGCTGAAAGCCTTGGTGCCGCCCACGTTCCAGTCCACGAGCGAGGCGCTCACGCCCAGCTTGTCGGCCTCGGCCACGTCCGTGGTCTCCATCGGGAGCACGGACGAGAGGGCCTGGCCGTACTCGCCGCTGTAGCCGCCCAGCGAGAAGCTCATCCCCTTGAAGAGGAAAGGCGAGAAACGGCCGCGCTGGGCCTGTCCCTCCACGTTGGTGCTGTACGGGGCCAGGACGTGCATCCCGTTGACGAAGGTCTGGCATTCGGCGCTCTCGCCGCCGCGGACGTAGAGCTTGCCATCCTCCCCTACCTTCTGCGTACCGGGCAGGACCTGCAGGGCCGAGACGAGGTCCCCGCAGGAGTTGCCCGACATGACCACGTCCAGCGCGTCGAGCTTCTTGAACTGGTAGCTCTTGCCCATGCTGAACGTGCTGGCGGTCACGACCACCTCGTCGATCGACATCGCCGACTCCTGCAGCCGGATGTCCAGCGCACCGAGCGTGGAAAGGTCCGCCGTGATGTTGAAGTCTTCATAGCCCATGATGACCGCGCGCACGGTCTGCACGCCGGTCTTGGATGTCACGAAAGAGAAATGGCCTTCGGCGTCCGAGACGCCGCCCTCGAGGGTGCCGACGACAAAGATGTTCACGCCCATGAGCGGGCCCTGGTTGTCGCTGACAGTACCGCGGATGGTGGTCTGAGCGAATGCGCCGGTCGAAATCAGCAGCGCGGAAAAGAAAAGGATCAGTTGCGTTTTCATGCCGCAAAAATGGGCACTGGAACGCACTCCTGCAACTTTTGAGGACCGACAGCTAGCTTCCCGGACGGATAGCTAGGACCGCGGACGAACGGAGAATCCGGCGGACGGACGGCTAGGAGATATAAGACTTGAGCTTGGGCACGTAGGACCGCGAAACGGGCACCGCCGCGACCCCGCCGCCGAGCTCGAGCGTGTAGCCGTTGGAGTTGCCGCGCGCCGCGGAAATGCTGTTGACGTTGACCGCGAAGGAGCGGTGGCACTGGAAGATGTTGGGATAGCCGGCCAGGTCGGCGAGCACCGCCGCGAGCGTGGTCTGCATCTCGGCGCGCTCCACCTCGCCGTCCTGCAGGTAGCACACCGCCACGTTGTTCTTCTGCGCCTCGATGTAGAGCAGGTCGTTGATCGGGAGCGTGAGGTCGTTGCCCCGCACGCGCGTGTCGTGGAGCGTCACCCGCACGTCTTTCTGCTCCTCCGTCGTCTTGTCGAGCAGGGTGTCCAGCTGCCCGCGGAGGTGCCGGGAATACGACACAGCCGTGGACACGCCGCCGACGATCACGCCAACGACCAGCGCCCAGTAGAGGAACATCAGGAAGAGCTCCCACGAAAGCGGGAACTGGAAAAGCCGGACGGCCAGGAAGAAATTGCAGATGCCGATGAACAGCACCATCATCAGGACCGTCAGCGCCTCGTGCCAGATCCGCCAGGGGCGAACGTGCTTCTGCAGCGGGATGAAGACCAGGAAGCGGAACGCCAGGCAGCACAGGAAGGTCACGGCCCCGAAAAGGAAGGAAGCCAGGAGTTTGTTGCCTTCGTATGCGCTGAAGCCGAAAGGCTGCAGGAAATACAGGATCAGGAAAACGACGGCGCAGTTGCGCAGGCTCTCCACCATCCAGCTGGACGACGGCTGAAACGGATATTTGCGGCTGAGGATCGACATTTCTACAAAAAATCCTGGCCCGCTCGACGCAGGGCCAGGACAAATTTAAAAAGTTTTTCTCAGTTTTTCATGTTTTATTCGCTCTTCAAGGCCACTGCCGGATTGGTCCGGGCGGTCTTGACATAATGGTATAGCACGACCAGGGAGCACAGCGCGGCCACGGTCAGCAGCGCGACCACGAATACCGTCAGGGAGAAGCCCACCCGGTGCGAGAAGCGCTGCAGATAGTATTGCACGAGCAACCAGCCCAGCGGGGCGGCAACCACATAGCAGATGGCCACCGTCCGCAGATAGAGCAACAGGCCCTCGCCGGTGATCCGGTCCGTCCCGGCGCCGAACACGCGCTTGACGGCAATCTCCGTCCGCTTGTACTGCACATCCATCAGCACCTGTCCCCAGATGCCCACGAGCGAGAGCAGCACCGCCAGCAGCGAGAACGCCCACACGGCCAGCCGCAGGCGTTCGTCCGCGCTGTAGAGGCTCTTGCCGATGGAATCATAGAACTGGATCCGGTACGGTTTGCCGGGGTCGACCTCCTGCAGGACGGCCAGGATCTTGTCCGTGGCCGCGCGGCGGTCCACTCCCTCGGTCAGGCGGAGATACGCATGCTCCAGGCCCATCGGATACGCGACGAACGCGACCGGCGTATCGGCCTTGCGCATCGACGTGATGTTGACGCTGTTCACCAGGCCCTGGGTCTCGAGGCCATAGGCTTCGAGCTTCATGCCGACCTCCACGCCCTGCTGGCGCAGGTCTTCGGTCATCAGCAGCGAGGCTTCCGACCCTTCGAAGAACGGCTTTCCTTCCGTAACCTTGAGGCCCAGCACGTCGGGGAGATTCCAGGAGCAGAAGATCACGTTGATCTCGACCGGGCCCTTTCCGAAGTCCTCCGTCGAGGTGGAATACGTATCCGAGCCGCCCAGAAGCTCGCTCGCGTAGGCGACATCCTGCACCTCCGGCAGGCGCCGCAGGCGGTCCGCGGCCAGCCAGCCTTCGTCGCCGACCGTGCCGTGGCTGATGTTCACGACAGCCAGATTCTCCTTGTCATAGCCGCAGGGATACTCCTGCATGAAGCGGCTCTGGCGCTGCACGAACAGCACGAAGACCAGCAGCGCGATGGACACGACGAACTGCACGCCCACCAGGACGGCCCGCAGGGTCCGCCCGGAGGCGGAGAGGCCGAACTTGCCGCGCAGGATCAGCGCCGGCTGGCCGGACGTGGAATAGATGCCTGGCCAGATGCCGGCCAGCACGCCCGTCAGCAGCGCCACCGCACCGACGAAGAGCAGCAGCCACTCGTGCGTCGCGAAAGAGAACGCTTCCGGCAGCACGCCGTGGGTCACGCAGGTCCGGGAGACAGGCCCCAGCAGCAGGGCGGCCACGCCGAAGGCGCACAGGCACCAGAGGACGGACTCGCCCACCACCAGCGCCCGCAGCCGGCCCGTGGAAGAACCCAGGATCTTCTGCAGGTTCACGTTCCGGATGCGCAGCGGGGTCAGGGCCACGTAGAAATTGGTAAAATTGATCAGGCCGATGATCAGGATCAGGATCCCGATCGCAACGAGCAGCAGCACCTGCGCCTGGCTTCCGCTCTTATAGACGCTCACCTCGTTGCGGAAATAGATGTCCTTCAGCGGCACCAGCTCGATGGGGCTCAGCCAGCCCTCATAGGGTTCGAAATCGTAATGGGCGTTGAACGCGTCCGCCACCGCTCCGGCCTCCGCGGAATCGCGGAGCAGCAGGTAGCAGATGAAATTGGCGGAGCCGTAATTCTCCCGGTTGATGTCGCCGATGCACACATACAGATTGTTGTCCAGCTGCGAATTGGCCGGGAAGTCCTCATACACGCCCGCAATCGTAGCCACGCCTTCCGTCTCCTGGATGATGCCCGCGGCATCCGTCTTCAGGATCTTGCCCAGCGCGGATTCTCCCGGGAAAAGCGTCTCGGCCAGGGAGCGCGGGATGATGACCGCACCCGGGCGGTCGAGCGCCCGGTGGTCGCCTTCCGCCATGCGGACGCCGAACACGTCGAGGAAGCCCGACGACACGCAGGTGACGTCGCGCAGATAGCCCTCCAGGGCCGCATCGGCGCCCTCGACGGTGAAATAGGTGTCGCCGAAGAAAGGAGACAGGACGCAGCCCGCCTCGATCTGCACCGCGGATGCGATGACGTCCTCGGCGAATCCCCGCGGCAGCACGTTGCGGAAGAGTGTCTCGTCCTCCACCTTGTCCACCCGGAAGACCCGGTCCGCCGTCGGGTGGCATTTGTCGAAGGACCATTCATAGTTGACCTGCAGGGCGATCAGGGCGAACGCCACGAAGGCGCACACCAGCCCTGCGAAGTTCAGGGCCACCGCGACCGGGTAGCGGCGGAGCAGGCTTTTCAGGTTCTTCAGGATCATATTATTCGTTTTTAAGCGATTCGACAGGGTTCGCGTGGGCGATGCGCAGGCAGTTGAGCACGACGACCGCCAGGACGAAGGCCAGGACCGCCAGCGCGCCGCCGATGAAATACAGCGGGCTGAGCGTGACCTTCTCGGCGAACTGCTCGAGCCACTTGTTGGCCGCGAAGAACGCGCCCACACAGGCCAGGACCGCCATCACGGCACTCAGTTTCATGATCGACAGGGCGAAAGAGCCCAGGATGTCCCGCGTGGTGGCGCCGTTGATCTTGCGGACCGCCATCTCCTTGGAGCGGCGCAGGCTCTCGTCGCGGATGAAGCCGATCAGGCCCATCAGGGCGATGAACAGGCTGAAGAAAACGCCCAGGAGCAGCGTATTGCGCATCTTCTTGCTGCCGTCATAGGCCGAGCGGAGCTCCTCCTCCCAGGAGAACACTTCGATCTCCCGGTCCGGCAGGGCCTGCTCGAGCGCCAGGCGCACCTTTTCGCGCGCCGCGCCGAGCTGTTTCGCCGGAGCGTCCAGTTTGAAAATGACATGCTGCAGCGCGTCAGGATCCGCCTCACCCAGTTTGGCATAGAACAGCATGGCCGGGCGGCCATCCGGATTCTGCCAGTCGCTCAGCCAGTAGTCCTGGCACACGCCACTGATCGTGTACGGGGAGACTTCCATCACGCCGGCTTTCGTCACATATCTGTTGGAATGCCCGGTCACACAGACCTGCTTGCCGACCGCGCCGTCGGTCCAGCCCGCCAGCTCGGACATCTTGTCGGCAAAACGCCGGCTCACGACGATTTCAGTGGTGTCCCGGGCCGCACGTCCTTCGACGATGTCGATGCCCAGCAGCTCGAAGAATCCGTCCGAGACCGAATACTGGTCGGAAAAGTTGAACAGGTCCCGGTCATCGCCGGGCAGATAGACATTGTTGCCACTGGGGTAAACGAACGGCAGCTGGTGCGCGCCGACGACCCCTTGCACCTCCGGGAGTCCGCGCAGGGTGTTGACCATCCGCGCCTGCGCATCCCGGTCACCGTCGAAGATATCGATATGGAATACGTTCTGGTAGTCGTAGCCCATGTCGGCATGGGTAACCTTCTCATACTGACCGGCAATGATGGACGCCATCACCACCAGGAACACGTTGATCAGCACCTGCACGCCCAGCAGGCCGAGCTTCCACTTCCGGGAATGCTCCGTATAGTTCTTCAGCGCGGCATAGACCGGGATACGCTGGTAGAGCTCGGCCGGCACCACGATGGAGATGAACAGCACGACGAGGACGACCGCCGCGATGGCCGCGACGCTGCCGGGCACCAGCAGGGTCGTGAACGGGACACCGAGCAGGTTCACCACGATGCTCCGGCCGGCGAAGATGATCGCGGCGGCGAGCAGCAGGGCCAGGAAGATGTTGAGCAGCGACTCCCTGGCCAGCAGGCCGTAGATGTGCCGGCTCTCGGCACCATAGCACTTGCGCACGCCCACCTCCTTGGAACGCTTGACCAGCGAGGAGATGACGATGAGGATGTAGTTGAGCAGGGAAATCAGGATCAGCAGCGCGGCCACGAGGGAGAGCAGGATCACCTGCACGCGGATCGCCGGATCGGAAGAATGGATCGTGGAGAACGGCTTGAGCGTATATTCCAGGCTCAGCCCCTTCTGCTCATATTCTTCCAGCGGCTGGTGCGCCTCCTGCATCTTGCGGATGGCCGGCTTGAGCCCGCGGGGGTCGACGCCCGGATAGAGTTTGACATAGCCCCGGTAGCGGTCGTTGCCGATCCAGTTCTCCGTACTTTGCTTGGGATAGGTCTCCATGGAGAGCAGGATGTCATAATCCAGGAGGCCGTTGACCGGGAAGTCTTCATAGACGCCCTCCACGGTGAATTTCAGCTCCTTCGCGTCTTCGTTGCAGATCTGCTTGCCGATGACGCCGGCCAGGTCACGCCCGTCCGCGAGTTTCTCCGCGAAGCTGCGGCTCACCATCACGGAGCCCCATTTCGAGAGGACCTTGACCGGGTCGCCGGCCAGGACCGGCCGGTCGAAGACTTTGAAGAAGCAGGTGTCGGCAAAGACCATGGTCCCCTGCAGCTTGTTGTCATTTTCGTCCAGATAGATGTCCCTGTCGAAATGGAAGGTCGTACGGGTGCCATATTCCACGCCCGGAACTTCCCGCATGAAGCCGGCCGATACGCCGCCGCTCACCTGGCCCCACTCCGCATTCTCTCCGTTCTGGGTATATGTGCTCTGAATCCGATAGATGCGGTCCACATCCCGGTAGAAGCTGTCATAGCTCAGCTCAAAAAACACCTTGGCAATCAGCACGATGCCCACAGCCAGCCCTACTCCCAGGGACAGCACCTTGATCAATGTGTCTTTCTTGTTTTTCATAGCTTTATTATTCTTTCTTCAGTTCGACGGCGGGGTCGGCCTTCGCGGCCTTCGCGGTCTGCCAGAGGACGGTGGCGAATGCGATCACGATGCCGATGGCCACCGCGGCCACGAATACCCAGCCATAATTTTCAATCCGATACGGGAAGCGCTGCAGGTAAATCCGCGCGGCCCATACGGCCAGCGGGATGGCGATGACGCAGGCGATGCCCGCCATCACCATATAGCTCTTCACGTTGCGCCAGGTCTCCCCCGTCACGTCCGCGCCGAACACCTTGCGGACGGCGATCTGCTTCGTATTTTCGCCTGCATAGTAGGCGCTCATCGCCAGCAGGCCGAGCAGCGCGATCAGCACGGAGAGCACCGCGAACAGTTCCAGCAGGCGCATCGTCCGGCGGACGGGTTCCAGCTGGTCGCGATAGATGTCGCGGAGGAAGCCGTGCCTCCACGGCGCCTCGTAGACGCCATACTGCTCGAGGCGGTATTCCTCAAAGGCCTTCATGATCTGGCGGTCATAGTCCGGATCCTCGCCCACCGTGGCGATCAGCAGGTTGTGCGCGAAGAACATCTCCTTCGGGTCGTTCACGAGGACGGCGCCGTTCTGCGTCTTCATATAGTCGTCGGACGCCGCTTCCGCCGGGAAATCCCGGACGACGCCGCCGATGTACTCGATCCGCGCCCCGTTGAGTCCGAACATACGCGGGAAGACCGTCGTCGTGTCGGACAGGTGGGCGGCCTGGTAGACCGTCTCGTCCACCCAGACGGAGTGCAGGAGCGGATGGTTGAAGTCCTCCACCACCTCCAGGCCCAGGAGCTTGAAATAGGTGGTATCGGCCAGGATGCAGGGGATCATGATCGTAGTCCCGTCGGGCAGCGAGAGCTGCTGCGACATGTTGATGATACCCGGGATGTTGCGCCCGACGCCCACCGACGTCACGAAGGGAAGGCGCTCCACCTTGTCCTTGAGCAGCCGCATCTGGTCGTAGGTCGTCGCATAATAATCGAGATAATAGCGGTTCTCCACCTGCGAATGGGTAGGACGGTTCTGCATGTGCCGCATCTGCACCTCCATCACGAAAGACATCGCGATCAGGAACACGGCCAGGGCGTTCTGGGCGACGATGAACACCTTGCTGAAGACCATCTTGCTCTTGCGGCGCAGCGTGCCCTTGATCACGTCGATCGGCTCGTAGCGGGAAGCCGCCCAGGCCGGAAGCAAGCCGCAGAACGCGCCCAGCACAAGGACCGCAACCACGTAGGCGACGATGTAGCCGGGCGTCAGCAGGACGCGCATCTGCACGGACGTATGTATGTCCAGCACGCCCCCCGCGGCCAGCAGGCCGTTCATCATCGGGGTCAGCAGGCGGGCAAGCACCAGCGCCACGGCGAAGCACAGCGCCGTGAAGGCGACGGATTCGCCGATGTATTTCCAGAGGATGCCGCTCCGTTCGGAGCCCAGAAGACGGCGCGTCGCCATCTCCTTGGCCCGTTTTCCGCCCAGCGCGAAGCTGAGGTTGATATAGTTGAAGACGGCGGAGAGCAGGAGCAGCAGCACGACGATGGTCATCAGGCGGACCATCTGCCGGTTGCCGGTCTTGAGGACGCCGTTCCCCCGGAAACCTTCGTACCAGAAGATCTCGTCGATGCGCTTCGGATGCCAGTTCTTGGGAGCGTCTTTCCAATTCGGGCTGTAATTCTTGAGCGTGAGCGCATAGACTTTGGCGTCAGCCTCTTCCCGGGGCACGTCCGCGCGGACCCGGTACAGGGTCTGGTAACTGCCGATGCTGCTGAAATCCCGCTCGATATGCATCTGGTCGGCCTCGACGTGGGTCAGCAGGTCGACCTGGTGCAAGATGCTCTCCCCGAAGTCCTGGACGATGCCGACGATCTGGCGGGTCTGGTCCCCGACCTCGATCGGCAGGCCGACCAGGTCCGCGAGCTCCTTGCCGAAACGGTCGGCGAGCATCCGCGCCATAGATTCGCTGAGGACGACGTCTTCCTTGCCGCGGAACGACGCTGGCGTCCCTTCCAGCCAGCGGATATAGGAGAACATCTCGAAGAACTCCGGGTCGACGCCCAGCCGCATGTTCTCGACGCCGCCGACCTTCTGTCCTTCGAACCCGACGACGGAGGTCTGATTGGCGTGGAGACGGGTGGAGAGTTCCACCTCGGGGACGTTCATGTCGATCTCTTCCTTGTCCCAATAGCCGATTCCGAAGTTGTTGTCCGTACAAAGGCCGTAGATCCGCTTCCAATCGGGATTTTCACGTGCCACCTGATGTTGCTGCACGATGAAGCTGCCAATCAGGATGACGAAGGCAAGACTCACGGCGAGCCCCACCGCCTGGATGGCGGTGAAGAGCTTGTTGCGGGACAGGAATTTCAGGTAGCTTTTCATTGTTTGTCAGTTATTTACAGTTCGTTCTTGACATCGGAGACAATCTGACCGTCGAAGAGGTCGATCGTGCGCTGGGCCTGGGCGGCGTCCTTCTGGGAGTGGGTCACCATCACGATGGTCGTCCCCTCCTGGTTGAGCTCCTTGAGCAGGTCCATCACCTCCTTGCCGTTCTTGGAGTCGAGGTTACCGGTCGGCTCATCGGCGAGGATCAGCTTCGGACCGGCCACCACGGCGCGGGCGATGGCCACGCGCTGCTGCTGACCGCCGGACAGCTGCTGCGGGAAGTGCTGCGCGCGGTGGCTGATCGCCATGCGCTTCATGATCTCCGTGACCTTCTCCTTGCGCTCGGCGGCGCTGATGTTGAGATAGCGGAGCGGCAGCTCGATGTTCTCATAGACGTTGAGCTCGTCGATCAGGTTGAAGCTCTGGAACACGAAGCCGATGTTGCCCTTGCGGAACTTGGTGCGCTCCTTCTCCTTGAGGTTGGCCACCTCGGTGTCGAGCAGCTTGTAGGAACCGCCGGTCGGATTGTCCAGCAGGCCCAGGATGTTGAGCAGCGTGGATTTGCCGCAGCCCGAAGGGCCCATGATGGCGACGAACTCGCCGTCCTTGATTTCGAAGGTGACGCCGTTGAGCGCCGTGGTCTCGATCTCTTCCGTCCGGAAGACCTTGGTGAGATTGGTAACTTGAATCATTTTCTTATGGATTTTAATTGTTAATTCATTTTGTCCGCACAGGCTGTATCATGCACCGTGCCAAAGTTTATAACTTATTTATTTACAATTACTTATTGCGTGTTTTGAAGACCTGTAAACCTGTAAAGTTTTACACATACTTTTACACTCGCTTTACACCCTTACAGCCTACTCTTTCTTCAAGGCTTCCGAAGGGTTGGTCCGGGCCGTCACGACGCCCTGGTAAAGGACCGAGACGAACGCGATCAGGGCCACGGCCGCCCCTGCGGCGACGACCGTCCACCAGGGGAAGGCGATGCGGTGTCCGTAGCCCTCGAGCCAGCCCTTCATCAGGAACCAGGCGACGGGGACGCCGATGACGAACGCGATGCCGACCATCTTCATGAACGATAGGATCAGCTCCCGGAGCACGCCGGAATACGCGGCGCCGAAAACCTTCTTCACCGCCACGCCCCGGACTTCCTGCAGCATATGGTACGAGCTCATCGCAAAGAGGCCCAGCGCGCTCACGAGCAGGGACAGGATGGTGAAGATGAGCAAGATGGTCAGCACCCGGCTCTCCGCCCGGAACCCGTACGCGATCCGCTCCTCGAGATAATGGGCGTCGACCGTCCGGCCCGGGAAGACTTCATCCACGATCGCTTCGACCCGTTTCCGGGCGGCATTCTTGTCGCCGGTCGTCTTGACCACGATATGCCAGGGGGAATCATCCTCCGGGAATTCGCCCAGGTTGAGGATCCGCGCCGCGCGCTGCTGGGCTTCGAGCGAACCGATCTTGAAATCATAATAGATACCGCCGATGGGGTGGGAACTATCGTAAACCACGTATTCCGACGCGCTTTCCTCGATGCCGATCTGCTTGAAGGCGAACTCGTTCAGCCACCAGTAATCGGGAGCATGGTTGTCCTGCTTCTCCCGCAGGCCCAGGATGTCGAAGTACGCGGCGTCACCGAGGATCTCCTGGAAGGCGACCCAGCGGCCGTCCGGCAGCGGGGCCGTCACGTTGTTGGTCTGCTCGAGGGGAACGCCGTTGCCCAGGCCCACCGCCTCCACGCAGCTTTCCGCATTCAGGCGGTCCAGCAAGGGGCGGAGCTTTCCAGCCTCGCCGCAGTCGTTCTCAAAGTACAGGATATCTTTGGTATTGTAGCCCAGGTCGGCCGTGACCATGTGCCGGATCTGGGCGCCGATCGTCAGCGTGCACACCAGCATCACCACGGACACGGCATTCTGGATGACGATGATCACCTTGCTGTAGACCGTCTTGGTCTTGCGCCGGAGCGTACCGCGGACAATCTCGATGGGCTGCGCCCGCCGGATGAGCAGCGCCGGGACCAGGCCCGACAGGAAACCCAGGACCAGCACGAAGGCCAGCACGAGCAGGATGTTCACCGGCGTCACGGCGCCGAAAATCGAAATCGGGTACGACAGCACCTGCGAGGCCTGCGGCGCAAGCCCCTCGGCAAGCAGGATGGCCAGCACCATCGAGATGGCGCAGATGACCGTACTCTCCTGGATTGTCTTCAAGAAGATGCTCCACCCTTCGGCGCCCACCAGGCGCCGGGTGGCCATTTCCTTGGCGCGGAAACCCATCAGCGCGGTGGTCATATTGATATAGTTCAGCACCGCGAAGGCCAGCAGGAGCAGGCACATGCCCAGCAGGAGGTTCACGAGGCCCCGGTTGCCGAACTGGACGGTTCCCGTCCACTCAAACCCATCCTTCAGGAAGTACAGGTCGCGGAGCGGGATAAGCCGGACTTCGTCAAAATTGCTGCTATAGACCCAATAGTTCTCTTCGAGCCATTTCAGGATCTCGTCATGCTTGTCGCGCAAGTCAACGCCGGGCGGGCACATCACCACGCTGACGCCCGCGGCGGCATTGTTCATCCGCTCGTCGTGGCCCGGGTTCATCCTCGGCTGGATTTCGCCGCGGACCAGCACGTCCGGGCTCACGAAGGCGGAGTTGCCGAAATCCTTGAAGACACCGCAGACGGTGAGCGGCGTCATCCCCACCTCGGTCACGAGCTGCTGGCCGATGGGATCCCGGTCGCCGAAATGCGCGTTGGCGAACTGCTCGCTCACCATGCAGCGGTCCCAGGAGAGTTTCCAGTCCGCCCGGTTTCCGGCCACCAGCTCATAGCTGAAAATATCGAAGAAACTGCTGTCCACCGCCATCGTACTGCCATGGAGCAGTTCGCGGTCGAGATGGAACGGCATCGCACTGTTCACCCAGCCCACGGAGGTGCTCTTCTCGATCTCGGGGAAATTCTCTTTCAGGCGCTTGTCCAGATAATAGGCCGACGAGACGGTGGTCTCATTGGCAACCACATAGATCCGGTCCGCATTCTTTTGGAAAGAATCGGTGGACAGCTGCCGCTGGACATACACGGCCAGCAGGAGCACGAACGCCATGGAGACGGTGAGTCCCACGAGGTTCACCGTCCCATAGATCTTATTCTTTTTCAGAAAGTTCCAGAATGATTTCATAGATATAGTTTATTCGTTTTTCAATGATTCGACAGGATTGGCGTTGGCGGCCTGCCAGCTCTGCAGCGTGACCACGGCCGCCGAGATGGCCACCACCAGCGCGAGCGTGACCACGAAGATCCACACCGGGACCGGGGCCTGGCTGATGAAGCCCTGGCGCCAGCCGCTCATCAGGATATATGCGAGCGGTGCGGCCACGGCGAAGCTGATGCCGGCGATGAGCAGATATTTCTTGTTGATCCGTTTCAGGATGCTGGCCACCGTGGCGCCGTTGACGCGGCGCACGGCAATCTCCTTGCGGAGGAACTGCGTCTCGAAGAAAACCAGGCCGATGATGCCGATGATGGCGATCAGCAGGGCGACGACCGAGGCGATGGTGACCAGGCGGTGCATCATCGATTCTATCGTGTACTGCGACTCGACCCATTCGTGGAGGCGGCGCACGTTCAGCTGCGCCGGGACCAGCGTCGGATCCACGTGGCAGACCGTCTCCTTGATGTAGTCGGACACGGCCCTGAAATCAGCCCCCGCAGCCATCTGGACATAGATGAGGCTGTAACCGCGCCAGGGCTCCGCACCCCAGTCGTAGAGCACCAGGGGTTCCGTCCCGTGGTGCAGGGATTTGGAATGGAAGTCCTTGACGACGCCGACGATCGGTGCCGGCCCCATGTGGCCGTCTATGTGGCTGCCCACGTGGTACTTCGGATAACTCTGCAGGAAGGCCTCGTTGACGACGAAGCAACCGCTTTCACTCAAGTTGTCGGACGGCTGGAAGCCGCGTCCTTCCACGACCTGCAGGCCGAAGAAGTCGATGAAACTGTCCGCCACCGGCAACACCTCCATATTGACCTGCTCACCGTCATCGGCAGAGCGCCCCCATCTCATCTTGCGGTCTCCGATGATATCGTTGTCCGCGGCGGTCACCGCCAGGATGGACGGATGCTGCAGCAGCTGGCCTTCAATCGTTTCCAGCTGGCTGCCGGCCTGGGTGCCGACATACACCTGCAGGACCTCGTCCTGCCGGAAGCCCAGATCCTTGTCCTTCATATAGCGGAGCTGCACGTCGACGTACAGGCCCAGCAGGATGAAGAGGAAGGAGAGGACGAACTGCAGGCCGACCAGGCCGTTGCGCAGGGCCTTGCCCTTGACGCTCATCGCGTAGGAGCCTTTCAGCACCAGCGCGGCAGGCTGCGCGGTCGAATAGAGGGCCGGCATCAGGCCGGCGACCAGGGCGGAGACAAGCGCCACGCCCAGCATCGGAAGGAGGATGGCGGCATAGTCCCGGGGCGTCATGGCATTGGCCACGCCCGAAGCCCAGGACGTACCGGCGACGAGGCGCAGCAGCAGGCACGCGAAGCCGAAGGCGACGAGCGCCAGGGCGGCGGCACGCAGCAGCTGCCCCCGGACAAGCGAGCTGCGCGAAGCGCCCAGCACCTTGCGGGTATTGATGTTCTTGATGCGGAACGGGATCTCCGCGAACGCGAAATTGATGAAGTTGATGATGGCGATGACGATCAGCAGGATGGCGATCGCCAGCAGGGTGACGGTCAGCGATTTGTTGACGCTGGTCACGCCCGCGTCCAAATCCCGCTCGAAATAGGCCTTGTGCAGGTTGGTGATGCGGAATTCGCGGCAGAACTCGTCCCGCTCTTCATCGGTCACATCGTCGTCGTTTCCACCGAAGAAATCCATCAGGGACTCCGTCAGCTGCGCCTGCGTGCCCTTGGCGTCTTTGAGATCACGGAGCTTCAGGTAAGCGTTGAACGACCATTCATTGCTGTTTTCCAGGAAGTCTTTGCCGAGCCACGCGAAAGACTGAAAGGCGATGCTGGAATTGGCCGGCTGGTCTTCATAGACACCCACGACACGCAGGCGGGTGCCGTCTTTCATCTGGAGGTACTTGCCGACGGCCGGCGCGTCGCCGAAGAAGGTCCGCGCCGTCTTCCGGCTGATGGCCAGGGCCGCAGGCGTCGCGAATTCCTGACCGGAACCTTCAATCCACGTGAAGGGGAAGACCTCGAAGAAACTCTCGTCCACCAGGGCGCGGTTCAGCGAGACACCCGCATTGGGATTGCCCTCCGGGGCCAGGAGCCAGTTGCCCCACACCGCCACCGTACCCACGGCCTCGATGTTCGGGTCCTTCCCGCGGACATATTCGATCAGCGGCCGGCTGAAAAACGTGGAGAAATGTCCGGATTCGCTCCAGTCCTGTTCCATCCGGAACACCTGCGCGTGGCCCTTGAAGTTCCTGTCATAGTTGGCATCCCAGTACACCCGCACCAGCAGGACCATCGCCGCGGCAAACGCCACGCTCATGCCCAGGATGTTGATCAGCGTCGATACGCCCGTTTTCTTGAACATCTTCATCGCCTCAAATTCCGTTAGAAGACCAACACATCACTGTCACCGAAGGTTTCGTAGCCGGAGGTGATGACCTTCTCGCCCGGCGCCAGGCCTTCCAGGACCTCATAGTACTGCGGGTTCTGGCGACCGATGCGGATCTCGCGCTTGACGGCCTTGTTGCCCTCCTTGTTGACCACATAGATCCACTTGCCGCCGGTCTTCTGGTAGAAGGTGCCGCGCGGGATGATGACGGCCTCCTCGGGCTGGCCGAGCTGGAGGTTGAGGTAGTAGGTCTGGCCGGCGCGGATGTTGTCCGGCTGCTCGCCGTCGAACTTGAAGTCGGCCTTGAACTTGCCCTCGCGCACTTCCGGATAGACCTTGCGGATGGACGTGGAGAAGGTCTCGCCCTGGCGCTCGAACGTGGCCTCCAGGCCCGCCACGACGCGGTCGATGTAGTGCTCGTCGATCTGCGCCTCCACCTTGTAGGTGCCCACGGAGTTGATCTGGCCGATCTTCCGGCCGCTCTCGATGCTCTGGCCGAGGACCACGTCCAGCAGACCGAGTTCGCCGTCGATCGGCGCCTTGACGATGAGGTTGCTCTTGCGCTTGCGGATCATCTGCATGTTGAGGAGCATGCTCTCGAGGCTCTCCTCCATGCGGGCGACCTGGGTGCTGCGGTAGAGGCTGTCCTGGACGGAGCGCTCGCAGAGCAGCTGGTATTTCTGCTGGGCCAGGCGGTAATCCTCCTCGGCCTTGAGGTATTCTTCTTTCGCGATGAGCTTGTCGGCATAGAGGGCCTTCTGCTGCTCGTAGGCGCGGCGCAGACGCTCCACCTGGATGCTGTATTCCAGCACGTTCTGGCGGACGTCCAGCTTCTGCTGCTCCATCGAGATCTGCGTGTTGCGCTGGATGTTCTCCTTCTCGGCCAGGTCGGCCTCGGCGTTGAGGATCTGCATGTCGAGGTTGTCGTTGGTCAGCACCAGGATGGCGTCGCCGGCCTTGACCGGGGAGCCTTCCTCAATGAGGATCTTCTCCACGATGCCGCCCTCCTGCGGGCTCAGCTGGATGGTCGTCATCGGCTGCACGCGGCCGCTGATGCGGATGTAGTCGTTGAACTCCCCTTTCACGGCGCTCGAGACGGTCAGGGATTCGCCGTCCACGCGGAGCGTCTTGTTGTTGGGCCGTGCAATCAGGTACACGACAAAAGCGAGGAGCAGGGCGCCCAGCCAATAAGGGAGAGCCTTCTTCGTGAAAGCAACTTTCCAACCGGTTTTCTTTTCGATGATCTTGTCCATATTCTTGTTTGTTTTATTATTATTCAAATTTGTTTGACTCAGACCGAACACAGCCCGTGCCAAAACATATAAACAGCTGACACACAATCATTTATCGTATTTTACAAAAGTGTAAAGGGTGTAAAGACTTTACACTTGCTGTAAACCGCTTTACATTATCTCCGAAAAAAAATCAGAGTCACTGGGAAAAAGCCGCAAAATGGCACAGACCTTGTGGCGCTCAAGCAGCTTTAACTAAAAACACCAATGACTGGAAGACTTTCTCTCTCCCTCATGCTGCTTGTCCTC
>JAEEGJ010009437.1_pt1 | contig 26095 bp, 20 predicted proteins | sample 8958761 | NCBI WGS metagenome assembly JAEEGJ01 (sample SAMN16246546, study PRJNA631951) | gut metagenome | biome: gut microbiome; feature: rumen; material: RS-attached | host: Bos | place: Iran: Karaj | collected 2018-10 | reverse complement strand
AGACCTTTTCGAGATTGACGGATCTGACATGTTCAAGACCGTTGCCGCCTGCAATTCCAAGTACCATCGCGTTCTTTACCGGATAGTCGGAAAACTGCTTCTTCATGATGGAATTCATGGCCTGAAGCTGCTTAACGGAATCCAGGCTCATGTGATTCTCGTAATCACTCAAAGATATCTCTTCCCACGGGTTGCTCATAAGTCTTCACGCCTTATCACGGACACGTGTGTAATGCCGTTTGCTTCGTCCGGATATTCCTTGCAAAAGTGCATGCCGATGGATTCAGCGGTCTTAAAAGAACCTTCGTTAGTGTATTTGCAGTAAGAATAGATCGCAGGATAATCCGTATTCTTAAAAGCCCAGTCGCGCACTGCGGCAGCGGCTTCCTTTGCATAGCCTTTGCGCTGCTGATCGCGTCTTATGTGATAACCGATCTCAGGGAGCATCTCGCCTTCGATATTCTGCAGAGTAAGGCCGCAGTCACCGATCATCTCACCGGTCTCCTTAAGGCAGACTGCCCAGAGTCCGAAGCCATTTTCCTTATAGCGGTTCATGTTGCGCTCTATCCAGGATCTTACCCTCTCCTCATCGAATGTATAAGGATAGTGCTGCATGATCTCGCGATCTGACAAAACGGCATAGAGAGCATCGAAGTCATCCATGCTCATCTCGCGAAGGAATAATCTATCAGTTTCAAGTATCTTTTTCACATTTATCACCCCATACCAAAGACAAAGAATGTTACCACTTCGAAGAAGACACTGTAAAGAGCACCAAGAAACATAAGAACATTAAACGCATTATCCAGCTCTGCCTTGTAAAGCAAAAAGAGAATTGCAGCAAGCACCGCATCAACTCCGATGAGAATGAACATGAACTTTCTGATCTCCTTGAAGTTTGCCATGGCCTTGTCGCTTACGCGAAGGCTCTTAAGCTGGCTCTCGTCCATGTTGTTTACTATATCGATATATTCTTCATAAATATATGTTTTCGAGCCATAGAAATAATCAGCATCATCATTCTCGAATTTCAGATTCTTTATCGGAAAATCCTCAATAACAGTCTCGTTATAACATACAGTACAGACACCGTCATGCGGGCCATAGGCATAGACACTTATATTGCCGGATGTCAGGAGCATATTCTTCGGATCGGAATAGTCCATACTCTGCGCTTCCGGCGTCGCCCACCAGGTATCACTGTGAGTGTCTACGGTACTGGCTTTCTGTCTGAAATAATACTCGCCCTTCTGATACTTTTCATAAGACTGGCGCTTGGCAATAAAGCTGTCTGCAACCGCGAATATCAGACTCGAAATGATGATAATAAAATAGATATTCCGTCTTCTTCTCATGATCATTTCTCCTGCAATATTGCTGTGCTCCAATACCCTGTAAGTCTTTCAATATTCCATGCGGCATTTGCCGGACTCGTTGACGGCAGGCAGACGGCCTTAATACCGGTTTTTTGCTCGGTATATTTCTTATAAAACTTCTCAGCCGTTTTACCGTTTACGAAGATCCTCGTCACCTTAGAGCTGCTAAGTATAACCGAAATGTCGTTTGCTGTCACGTTTTCGATGCTCGAATCAGAAGATCCGGTGATGTCGCAGGAGCCTATAACGTCCCACATAGCTATATGATGCTTCTTCAAAAATGCTTTTTTCTCCGGGATGGTTAACGGTTCTTTGTCTTCGAAAACAGCTGCTATCACCTTCCAGTAACGGTTCTGCGGGTGGCCGTAAAAGAACATCTGCTCACGTGATTTGACCGAAGGAAAGCTTCCCAGTATAAGGATCTTCGAATCCTTATCGTAAAAGGGCGGAATGGGATGTATGATGTGCTCTTTCATGGGATCTTCTCAGTGTGTCCTCTCACTGTTAGCAACTTCATAAGCGAAATATTCGTGGTCAAATTCATAGCCGAGCTTTTCTGCCATTCGTACGGACATCATATTGTGTGCATCCCAGCTGGGGTATAAGCCCTCTTCAAGACACCTTAAGATCAATGCAGAGCAGGAAACCAGTGCAAGATGCTTTCTTCTTTCTGACTTTATCGTGTCGACTTCGATCTCAATGCCTTCGTTATAGCGGGTATAGGAAGATGCGCCTGAAACGAACTTTCCGTCCTTTAAGATCATGACGCCTCTTCCTAATTCGAGATATCTTTCCTTGCTCCCGAAAACAGCAACAAAATCAGCTGTTACAGGGTTTTCCCAGCACAGATCATAGAGCTTGTCATCGATGTTTTTGAGTTCGTATCCTTCAGGCAAAAGCTCCAGATTTTTCTTCAGCGCTTCGACATCAAATTTGGTATCTTTCTTTATCGCATATCTGGTGACTTTATTGGCACCCGGGTAAACCTTTTCAATAAGTTCGGCCCAGGCTTCATTCTGAGGAACCATTATTACAAATCCCTCAGGCTTGTTCTTTACCAGTTCCTCATCAGGCTCGCCTGCGTAAAAACCGAAAACACCGGTAAAAGCGAATGCTGATACCGGGTTTTCGAGATCGGTTACATAGATTTTGCCCATGACTTTTTGGAGCGCTGAATAGATGAGCGTCTCTTCCCAGCCGTCGAAGATCTTTTGGGCTTTGGATGTGTCTTCGAGTTCAAATACCATATTATCCTCCCGTCAAAGGAGGATCTTTCCTGCCTCGCTGTTCTCCCGAATGCCGGCTCCAGATACTCCTTTATATTCATATTAGCATAATCCCGGTTCGGGCGTGATTGCGGGATCTGCCGTTATCCTGAAGATATATGGCTTTGAACCTGTTGTCTCCCCTTTTAGTCTACGAATCTGGGAGCTATTTCTCCGGTTATCGCATTAAACCTGAGCTCGTATTGTTTGTTGTTTTCTTTTACCCAGACTGCCCAGTAAAGCTCGACCGGTTTGCCGTCATTCTTGTCTTTGGAATAACCATGCGTTGCAAATAGCTTAGCCTTTGTAACCGTGCATTTGGAGCTTCCTGATTTGTAATCCAGATAATCGGATACGTTCTGGGCAATCTCGTCAAATGACAACAGTTTTTCTGTGGCTTTAGACTGTTCATAGGTGCAATATTCCTGCCAGGCCTCGACAACATTAATACCGTCTTTGTTATAGATGATTACTGTATAGACATCACTTAACGCATGGAAGGATCCGGGCCACAGGAAACAGCCCATTGGTGATACGGTTATTCCCTGTACACTCTGCTTTACGACAAACATATAAGCATCGTCATCAGCAGTCCAGTTCCTGACCTTGACCTCTTTGCACCACGAATCTGACATGTCTGTTCCTTTTAACAGATTCTCATGATCCAGATAGTACGTATCAACTGTTGTTCCCGTCCTTAAGTCTATTCCATATTTCCCGAAAATATCTGCGGCCTTATTAAAACTCTCTTCCGCGGTTCCAAATGCAAAAGTCTTAGGTTTTGTATACAGATCGAGATTGTAATTGTCGCTCTCGAAATCAAGAGTTACCGAATCTAAATACGGCACTGTGTACTTGATAAAACTGATGCTGCTGTCTACCGAACTGAAACAGTACAGCCACTTATCATTCTCATCGAAGCAGTAGATCTCTTCTGTTTCTTTGTTCTCTTTATAAGGACGGCCGTTCAATGTGTCCATAACAAACTGTCTGTACTTGGCATCAAGCTTCTTTGCCTGCGTCTTATGGAAAACAACCTCCTCAGGACAGTCCAATTTACTTATGTCAAAGGTGCAGTTACCGATCTTTTTCTTGTAAGACTGAGGGAAAGTATTGACGATCTCTTCAACGTCTTCTTCCTCAGTTGAAGGCGTAGTATTTTCCGTTGCTTCTGAGGTTGTATCTGAGGTTGTATCTGAAACTGTATTTGAAGTTGTAACAGAAATTTCTTCAGTCTCTGAAACGATGGGCACTGATTCTTTGGCGGTTGTTAAACTCGCAATACCTTTTTCTGTAATAGCTGGATCGATCATGGAACAGCCGGAGATCATCAGGACTGCTGCCATGCTTAAAGCAAGAGCTTTACGGCTGTTTTTGGCAGGCTTCTTAATATTTAAGATCCTCTTTTTCATCAGCTTATATCCGCCGCTCATGCCTGTTGAAACAGTAAATCCGTAACCGGCTTTGGAATTCCTTTTCAAAAGACCTAATAATGTCTCCACATATCCTGCTGAAGCATGCCTTCCGCAGACTTTCAATACCTCTTCATCACAGGCCAATTCACAGTCACGTCCTGACAAAAGGAAGGCTGCCCAGATGACCGGGTTATACCAGTTGAGGATCAGCACAAGATATCTGACAGATACCCAGATATGGTCTCCGTGCTTATGGTGGCAGGCTTCATGGCAAATGGTGAATTTGCTTATCTTTTCTGAAGACTTATCAACATATATGCTGTTGAATAAAAGGAAAGGTGCGCCTTTGTGCCTTATGCTGTAGATCTTAAGACCGCTCTCAGGATCCCTGCCTACAAATTTTCTCTTGCGCCTGCAATAAGAAATGAAGCCTATGTTATAAGCTGCTAAAGCAATCAGGAGCAATGCCGTAACAGAAATATAAGCATATTTAAGCCATGTAAATCCGGAAGGAGTGTCATCTTCTGCAGGAGCGGTAGTACCAGCGGCTTCTGCAGAATCAGTAGTTCCTGAAGCCTTGATCTCTCTCATATGTTCACGGTCAGCAACAAGATCAAGGTCATTCAGCATATCGTGATACATATACTGGTCGCCGATCTTCCGGGGATCCATCTTTTCGCCGTCAACCATGACATATTCCGGAATGTCCCGTCTTGTCACATCAGCAGGCACTTCTTCAGAAGAGATCTCCGTGTCCGAGATTCCTGTCATTGCCGGAATATTGATCTTGATAAAAGGCAGCAAGATCATGCATATAGGGATGATGAGCCATATCGCATACTGGTACTTTTTAAGGATCTTTCCGCTTGCTAAGGCTCTGATAATAATTACGCCGATAGAAATCAGCGATATACCGATAATATAACGCAGCATGAGTTTAGTCCTCCAAGAATAGTTTTCTTAATTCTTCGATCTGTTCTTCGGAAAGTCGTTCGGAAGTGACCAGATTTGAGATCAAGAGTCCTGCATTTCCGTTATAGACTTTGTCCAGAAGCGATGAGACTTCTTCGTTCTCAGCTTCCGACTTGTCTATGGCAGGAGAAAAGATCTTGGTCCGCCCTTCCTGAACATAGGTAACTGCGCCTTTCTCTGTCATTCTCTTAAGCAGAGTAATGACAGTGTATTTGGTCCATCCTGTGCTGCTTTTTAGTTCTTTTGTGATCTCTGAAATTGTCATGGGATTTTTGTCCCACAGACAATTTGCAATCTTCCATTCTGAATCTGTTAAACGCATAAACTAAATCTCCTATTTATCCTCTGGTGGACAGCTGTCCACTCACAATATAAACCGATGGTGGACAATCGTCAACCAAATAACGGAGATCTAATTGTGGCAATTTTCCGCAAACCGGAATCAACTGAAAAGCATAAACTTACGATAGTCTCTGAAATCCCTTATTTTTCAGTGTCTTTCGTCATCAAAACTACCGTCTCAATATGTGCCGCGTTCGGAAAAAGATCGACAGGCGTTACTTCCTCGATCTTGTAATCGCGGCTTATCATCTTAAGGTCTCTTGCAAGAGTCGCCGGATCGCATGAGATATAGCAGATCTTCGGAGCATTGAGTTCCATTACTTTCTTAACAACGCCGATATCAAGGCCCTTTCTCGGAGGGTCCACGATTATCACGTCAGGCGGCAACATCTTTCCGCTCTTTATGAGAAACGAAAAATCCGCCTTGAGCACGTCTTTGCAGATGAATTCACATTCTGAAGATTCCTGTTCGTCCAAAGACAAAGACCTGTTTATCTTGGCTGATGCAATTGCTTCAGGAACGACTTCGATGCCCAAAAGCTTCTGGCCCTTTTGCTTTACAGCCAATCCTAATGTTCCGCAGCCGCAATAGAGGTCGTAGATGACCTTTGCGCCGCTGCAGGCTTCAGATGCTTTATTTGCAAGCTTTTCAGCCTGCTCTGTATTTACCTGGAAGAACGACCCGGCCTTGATCCTGAATGTCCTTCCGCAGAATGTCTCATCGTAGTAATCGACGCCTTCAATCACTGTTCTTAAGCCTGATCTGGTCCTTTTCGAGGCTTTATTGGGACTGATCCTTAAAAGAAGGCCGTTAAGCTTAAAGCCGTTGTTCTCACATACCGACTTCACCGAAGCCAGAAGGCCTGTCGCCTCAATGTAGTTTTTTGCATCCCTGATAACGACTTCATGAGGCGCGTCAGATGAACTTACCAGCTCGGCCAGAATCTCATTGGTCCTTAATGAACCACGCAAGACCAGTCCGTCGAAGAGTCTTGTCGGCGCGCGCTCGAAAATATCTTCGGCAAAAGATTTTATCTTTTCGAAGATCTCATATTCAATGAGCTCACTGTCGTAGTCACCCAAAGAATCAGACTTTCCGCAGAGAAGTCCGATCCTGCCGTCCCTTATCGCATACTGCATGTGGTTTCTGTATCGGAAAGGTTTTCCGGCGCCCATGACAGGCTTAAATACATCCTTTAGCAGGGTCTCATCAAACCCTCCGATCCTCGTAAGACAGTCTCTTACGCGGGTTTCCTTAAACTTTAACTGGGCTTCGTAGGACAAACAGGAAAAAGGCAGGCCGCCGCTCACTTCATCAGCGGGCCTGAAGGCTGAAATCCTGTCGGGGGACTCCTTAATAACCTCAACTGCATTGCAGACTGCGTACTTGGAGGTCTCGTTTTCGAGTTCGCACAGGCAGACCTCACCGGGGAACACTCCGGAAACGAAACAAGTCTTGCCCGAAGGAAGGCTTCCTATGCCCTGTCCTTCGCTGCCCAATGCCGTGATCTTAACCTCTATTAGCTCCAATGGGGCCTCCCCTTCTCAGCCTTTGCCTCACTTAATATTTTTATTATAAGCAAATTCGTAGTAAAATATGCTGAATTTTGTTTTAAGGAGAAGTTTAAATTGCCGCAAAGCAGTGAAAACAGAAAACAAAGATCGTCAAGACCTGTAGCGCCCGAAAACAGCGCTCTTGCAGACGAGCTCAGAAGCCAGCTTAAAGGCAAACCTACAAAATGCGGCTTTAACCGCAGCCTTTTTCATGAGGCAGCAAGTTTTGTCGGCGACATCGTAAAGATCGGTATCGTCTTTGTGCTTTGCCTTTGCTTTACTTTCGGCGGATTCGGTGCCGGAATGCTCTTAGGCTACGCATCAACGACAAGACCGCTTTCCATCGGCGACCTTACTACAACAGCAGAAGCATCCCAGACTTCTTTCGTATATGACAGCAAGAATAACGTAATCGCTAAGCTCACAGGTTCCGAGAATATCGACAGGATCTATGTATCCTACAGCGATGTTAAGGACACCTATATTGACGAAGCGATCATCGCGATCGAGGACGAGCGTTTCAGAGAGCATAACGGTATCGACATTAAGCGTATCGGCAGCGCCCTCATTTCAGCGCTCGCAAACGGCGGTTCTGCCACACACGGCGGTTCCACGATCACCCAGCAGACTGTTAAGCTCATAAGCGGACAGGACGAGCACTCCACATCCCGTAAGGTCCAGGAATGGTTCTCTGCCATGCAGCTCGAACAGAACCTTACAAAGGACGAGATCTTAGAGCTCTACATCAACCTCGCTCCGATGGGCAATAACTATGTAGGCATCCAGTCAGCTGCAATGAACTACTTCGGCAAAGACGCATCAGAACTTACTCTTCCCGAGTGCGCACTTATAGCAGGCCTTCCCAAGAGCCCTTCTTATTACAATCCCTTAAGAGAAACAGGCAGAAGAAATGCCCAGAGACGTATGAGAACGATCCTTGGAAAAATGTACGATCAGGGCTATATCACCAAGGATGAATACGAAGAGGCCCTTAACACAGAGCTCCATTTCCGTCAGAGAAATACCGATAAGGGCACAAAGATCAATTCCTATTTCTGCGAATATGCAATTTCCGAAGTAATCGGCGACCTCGCAGCAGCAAGAAAGATCACAAGGCAGTTCGCTTCTTCCCTGGTCTATAACAGGGGCTACCATATCTACACAACGCTTGAACCTGAGACTCAGGCAATAGTCGATGAGGCATTCACCAACCGCTCCCTTTTCCAAAACAAACCGGACAAGATAGCCGACTATCCCGAAAAGCCTAACGGGTCAATGGTAGTAATAAACAACAGCACCGGAGCGATCGCCGCAATGGCGGGCGGATATGGCGAAAAGACAATGAACCTTTCCCACAACCGTGCAACTTCCACCAGACGTAACCCGGGTTCATCAATAAAGCCTCTTATCGCTTATGGTCCGGCTCTGGAAATGGGACTCATCGCACCTGCAACAATAGTTAAAGACGAACCTAAACACTTAGACCCTTCACGTCCTAAGACTGTATGGCCGGTAAACTATACACGTTCCTATTCCGGCGAGACCACGATCAGAAAAGCTCTTGTAAGCTCTCTTAACACGATCGCTGTTGAGGTCTGGACCGAGGTCGGAGGAGATACCGCCCTCTGGTACTTAAAGCAGGTCGGTATCGACAGAACCTCAGAAGGATCCTATCCTTCACAGGCTGTCGGCGGCTTTACACACGGCATGACTTCGCTCGAGATGGCTGCTGCTTATCACACATTTGCAACCGGCGGCACCTATGTTGAGCCTTATGCTTATACCCAGGTCTTAGATTCTGAAGGTAACGTAATAATCAAATCAGATCCTATCAGTTACCGCGTTTATTCTGCTGAAACATGCTTCTTAATGGCCGATATGCTTAAGGGAATCGTTACAACAGGTTCACCTTCCAATTACGGCGGCCAGCTCAAAGGAAAAGACGGCAAGGCAATCGATACCGCAGGTAAGACAGGTACGACATCAGACGATATCGATAAGTGGTTCTGCGGCTTCACGCCGTACTATACTGCGGCAACCTGGTATGGTTACGATAACAGACTGAAGCAGACAAAGATCCCTTCATTCGACTATCACGGCGCGATAAGGATCTGGATGTATGTAATGAAGAAGATCCATGCAGATCTCCCCGGCGCCACATTCAGCAAACCTAAGACGATCGTCAGGTTGTCAGTCTGCTCATCAGGCTACTATCCTACCGATGCCTGCAAGGCTGCAAACGCCAAGATCTACACGGATTACTTCGTATCCGGAAGCTTCCTCTGTCCTAAGGAAAGCAACCCGTGCCCGGTACATATCGCTACGCCGACACCTACACTCCCTCCTCCGCCTCCGGGTGGCGGCCAGGATGAGGGCCAGGGCCAGAATCAGAACGGATAATTTTCCCTAAGAAGGCTTATTATTCCTTGCAATTTAGGGCACAAGAGTTTATTCTTGTTTAGTTTGATAAATAAAAAGATAGGAGATCTGCTTTGGGCAAATATTCCGGATCAAGAAATCCCATAAACTTTGCGAAAAGAATAGTCGTCAAAGTCGGTACTTCGACACTCACATACGATAACGGCAAAATGAACCTCGGCAATATCGACAGGCTCTGCCGTTCCATTTCAGATCTCATGAACCGCGGCAAGGAAGTCCTTCTCGTAAGCTCCGGTGCGATCGGTGTCGGCATCGGCTATCTTGACCTCAAGCAGCGCCCCAGCACAACTCGTGAAAAGCAGGCAATTGCTTCCGTAGGCCAGTGCGAGCTCATGAACGCATATGCGAGATCCTTTTCCGAGTATTCTTACCGCTGCGGCCAGATCCTCCTTACAAAGGACGGCATCACAGACAAGCTCACCAGAGCTAATGTTACAAACACAATCGAGACACTGCTCGAAATGAGAATAATCCCTGTAATCAACGAGAACGACTCCGTATCAACAACGGAGATCATGCACAACGGCACTTTCGGCGACAACGACACGCTCTCAGCAGACGTTGCAGTCCTCGCAAATGCCGACCTCCTCGTTATCCTCTCCGATGTTGACGGTCTTTACGATTCCAACCCCAGAGAGAACCCTGATGCAGAGCGTATCTCTTATGTAGACAAGGTAACTCCTGAGATGCTCGACTTCACGGCAGGCAAGGGTTCCTGGCTCGGCACAGGCGGCATGGCAACAAAGATCACCGCTATGAGCAAGGTCACAGAGAACGGCATCATGGGCGTCATCGCTGACGGTTCTGCCGTACAGACATTAGAGAAGATCATCGACCAGGACGACGTAGGAACCTTCTTCGCAGCTCAGTAAGCGCTAAGAACTTGATTTAACAATGTTAAACCCGTCAGTTGACGGGTTTTTTAATTCTTCGTTATTACGCTACGAGTATCGCCTTTTTGGATAGATACAAACGCTGAGATTTTGAAAGAAGTATTTCCGTTTTACTTCCATGTATCTCAGAATGATAGGTATTGTTTTTCGATGGGAGATAACGGACAACTGCATTGGCAACATAACAATCACCTGAAAACAACATGATGATATTGCCTTTAAAATGCTTTTTCATAGAAGTGATCACTGCAGCAGTCGGTCTGAAATAACCACGCTCTACAGACAATCCCTTTGGATCGGCAAAAGCTGCCGAAGAGACAGAACCGTCTTTGCGCCAAAACATAGATGCAATCTCCGGAGGATAGACTGCGCGGTATAATGCTTCTTCAGGCAAGAACGTATCATCCATAGAATGCCATTACCCTCTTGTTGATTGAAGCAGCTGTGGAACGGATCTCCTCGCAGTATTCACTGTCATCATAAGGCGCAACAAATACTTCTGCTTTGTCTGATGTCCCGATCTCGATCTCCATGTGATCATGGCGGGAGTTATCAAACTCCAATTGTATGGTAGCAAGAGCTGTCGGAAATATCTCTGGTTGAATAGCAAATGTTTTCAACAATGCGCGCGTTTTCTTAATTAAGACAGGCGGGATCGCCGGAGCACCATTCCCGTTCCAATTATCTTTAAGTCTGCCGATCTCCTCAAGCTTTTTGAGATTGCCTGCTTTGGAGTCTTCTTCGTTAAGCTTATTAGATTCATCCGATCCTTCATATAACTCTGAATAGTACGTGGCCAGATGTCCGTTGTTCAGTTTCAGATATTCATTCTCTGAAATAATGACCACATTCTTTCCATGCTTACGCGGAACTATTATTACCTCGCCGTCATATGCCGTGTCGAAATAGTCCTTGATATTCTTTCTGATCTCGATCTGTTTAGCTATTAACATATCAATGCCTCCTGTTAAGAAGTACACAATTCCGTACGCTTTTCTGTACATATTTTATCATCTGATATGAAATGGTTCAATTCCAACAAAGGGACAGATAATGCTGATATCTCGAAAAAACGGGCCGCACCGAAGTGCAGCCCGCCGTTGTTTCAAAATCAAGCTAAACCTTTAAGCGCTGGCCTTTACTGTGTTCCAGAGCTCTGTGTATCTTTCCTCGAGCTTATCGGATGTGTAGTAGAACTCCAATGTTGAGAAAACTGCTTCATCAGGATAGTAGTAGATGTTGCCGGATACTTCAGGATCGAGCATGTCTTTTGCTGCAGTGTTAGGTGTTGAATAACCTACATATTCGCAGTTCTCATAAGCGATCTCAGGATCGTACATGAAGTTGATGAAGTCCATAGCGCCGTCGTAGTTCTTGCAGTTTGTAGGAACGCACATCATATCAACGGACCAGTTGGAACCGCGGGGAAGAACGAACTTGAGGTCGATGTTATTGGAGTTGCCGAGTTCTTCGATTCTGTCGAGCATGATGATGTGGTCGCCGGACCAGGACATGCATGCTGCGAGCTCACCTGAAGCAACCTTATCCTTAAGGTTATCAACACCGTATGAAGGGTGAAGCGCACTCTTCTGCTTTACGAGGATCTCGAGAGCTTCCTTAAGCTCATCGTCGCTCATTGAGTTGATGGAATAGCCCTTGTAGTTAAGAGCAGTACCTATTGACTCACGCATTGAATCCAGCATGCCTACGCTGTAGTTGGCATTCTCGTTGAAGAGAACATCCCAGATAACTGCAGGATCAGTAGTTCCCTCAGGAAGCGTGATCTTGTTTGCGTCATAAACGAGGCCTACTGTGCAGTACATATAAGGAACCGCATAATCCAATACCTGGTCTGAGATCTCCTTGTTGTCAGTATAAGTAACGTTACGGAACATGGGATCCATGTACTTTGTAACGTTGGGAAGCTTGTTCCAGTCGAGGGGCTGTACCCAGTCTTCCTCGATAAGACGGCATACCATGTAATCAGAAGGAATGATTACATCATAACCGTTTGAAAGGTTGGGATACATTGTCTCGTTTGTCTCGAAAGTTCTGTATACCAGATCGTACTGGGGATACTTGGTCTTAAACTTTTCGATCGTTTCATCAGCGATGTACTCACCCCAGTTGTAGATGATGAGCTGTGTCTTCTTTGCGCATCCGCAGGGCAGGATCAATGTTCCTGCCATTACCAGAGCTGCCAATGAAGAAATTACTTTCCTTACGTTCTTGTGCATTTCTTTACTCTCCTTTTTATGCTCAATTAATTATTTTTTTGTATTCTTAGCTTTCTTGAAAGACGACAGGTTGGACAGAACCATGAGGATAAGGACTGCGCCGAACATCAAGGTCGTAAGCGCGTTCATCTTCGGGTTGACGCCGAGCTTTGCCATTGAGTAGATCATCATGGGCAGAGTCTGGATGGAACTGTCCACGTTAAAGTTACTGATAAGGTAATCGTCTATAGAAAGCGTAAATGTGAGAAGCACCGAAGATAAGATACCCGGCATTATCTCAGGGATAATTACCAGTCTTAATGTCTGGAACCTTGTTGCGCCGAGATCCATTGCTGCTTCTGTAAGGCTCTTGTCGAGCTGCTTGATCTTAGGACTGATAGAAAGGATCGCAAAGGGCACGCAGAGTGCGATGTGCGACATGATGAGCGTGAATTCGCTCTTCTGAACGCCTAAGAATGAGAACAGGAGCATGAATGAGATACCTGTAACAAGGTCAGGCATTACATTCGGAACGTATGTCATCGTCATGGCGAGGTTCTGGAGTTTCTTGTTAAGGTAAGCAAGACCCAGAGAGCTCAGAACGCCGAATGCCGTTGAAGCGACCGAAGCGATCGATGCTACCTTGAGTGTCTCGGTCAAAGACTCGAGAATGCCTGATCCGTCAGATCCTTTGAACAGGCTCTTATAGTTGTTCAAAGTAAATCCGCCCCAGATAAATGACTTCGGAAGTGCATTGAATGAGTAGATTATAAGGATTGCGATGGGCAGATAGATAAATACCAGAAGGAGGCCCAGATAAAGGTCCGGTACCAGTCTTTTTGCGATTCTCATAATGCCATACCTCCGCCTGCTTCTTTATCCTGTCCGCGCAGGATTCCCATTGTAATGAGTACGAAAATGAGGAGCAACAGTGAAAGAACATTTCCCGCCTGATTATAGGTGGTACTCTCGTTCAGGATGAAGTTCTGAACTGTGGTACCGATCGTTGTTTTCGAGCCCTCATTAAGGATATCGGGGATCATGTAGAACGTCAGGGACGGCATGAATACCATCTGGATGCCGGAGATAACGCCCGGCAGGGACAGAGGGAATATAACCTTAAGGAAGGTCTGTACCTTTGTAGCGCCCAGATCGTAAGCTGCCTCCGACAAGCTGTCGTCGAGCTTGACCAATACCGAGTACAAGGGCAGGATCATGAACGGCAGGAAGTCGTTTGTCATAACCAGCTTGGTTACGATATCCGCGATCACTTCGTTTTTTAAGAACATAATAGGAGCGTCGATCATGCCCCACTGCTGCATCAATGTGTTAAGAACGCCTGTCTCGCTGAAGAAAGCTCTCCAGGCATAAGTTCTGAGCATCGTGTTCATCCACATGGGAAGAACGAAGAGCATGAGAAGCCTTGAACCGCTCTGGCGCTTAAGCTTTGATCTTCTTGCAAGGATATAGCTCGCAGGATAGCCCAAAACAAGGCATCCGATCGTTGTCCAGAGAGCATAATCCAAACTCCTTAAGAAGATTGAGAAATACTCCTGCAGGGTAACGTCCATACCGTAGAATCTGGTCGTTACCGTCTTGTTCTGGAAAAGGACTGCAAAGCCTGCTGTCGTGAACTCATATCCGCCGCCTGCAGCCTTCTTGAAGAAAGCTCTGAAGAGGATAAGGATCAACGGAAGTATCGTAAAGATCACGATCCATACGAGGTAAGGATAAGCGAAGATCTTGTAATTCATCTTAAGGTTCAAAGCACCGTAAAGGCATGCGCCTATGCCGATACCGAGAACGATCATCATGAGGTTGCCTGCAAAAGACTGCGCGACATAAAGCCTCTGTGGAGTCAGGTTATTCTCGGTGATCATCTGCTCTGATACCATCTTCGATAATGTATAGACGTGAGCTATGCCTCTGCCTGCGAAGAGCACCAGAACAGCCATATAGCCTATCTTTCTCTTGCTCTTGGAATTGTAATAAAAAGGATAGGACAATGATAATGTGAGGGCTGCAACTGCGAGAACGATCGTGAATACGAATGTCCATGCAGCAAACGACTGGAAATTCAGGTTAACAGCTCCGCTCCTGATCCTGGTGGATACCTTGGGATCTAAAAGAAGCGTGAAAAGTGAGTATGTGCGGAAAGGCACATACTGTACGAATAACTCGAACATCGGAATAAAGATGCTGATGAACGAGTAGAGTGCCGCGAAGATCATGACAAACGCATGGACCGGCATCAGTTTGATCTTGGATCTGAGTTCAGTCATTAATCCTTTTTCTCAACCTCCGCTTCCATTTCCTCTTCGGTGGGCTTAACGTCAGCTTCTTCAACTACATTCTCGCCGACGCTGTTTGCTTTTGCTTCTTTAGCTTCAGCGCTCTCTTCCTGGTCAGGATGTCTTATGCCGAAGCTGCCGAACTCAGGCGAGAGCTCGGATCTTCTCATGATCTGGATATCGTCAGGATCTACATAAAGACCTACACGGCTTCCGACCTTGAAAGGGTCAACGTTCTGTACGAGCCACTCGATGCCGTCATCTGACTTAACGATCATCTCGTAATGAACGCCCTTAAAGATAAGAGATATAACTTCGCCGTTGATCCTGCCTTCAGCTTCTTCATCTACATAGAAGTCCTCAGGTCTTATTACAACGTCTACAAGGTTTGCGATGCCTTCCGTAAACTCAGGGAACATAGGGTCAACGCAGTCAAATGTAATGCCGCTCGAGAGTGTGACTTCCTTGTCCTTCTTCATTGTTCCGGCTACGATATTCGATTCGCCGATGAAGTCTGCGACATAAGCATTCTTAGGTTCGTTATAGATATCGATAGGTGTTCCGATCTGCTGGATAATGCCGTCCTTCATTACGATGATCGTATCGGACATTGTCAGCGCCTCTTCCTGGTCGTGTGTGACATAGACGAATGTGATGCCTAATTCTCTCTGCATCTCCTTAAGCTCGATCTGCATTTCTTTTCTCATCTTGAGGTCCAGAGCTCCCAAAGGCTCGTCCAAAAGAAGGATCTTCGGGCGGTTAACGATAGCTCTCGCTATTGCGACTCTCTGCATCTGGCCGCCTGAAAGCTGGTCGATATATCTCTCGCCGTAATCAGCAAGACCGACAGTTGCAAGTGCCTTATTGACTCTTTCCTTGATCTCCTGCTTATTTACCTTCTTGATCTTCAGTCCGAATGCGACGTTGTCGAAAACGTTTAAATGGGGAAATAAAGCATATCTCTGGAAGACCGTGTTGATGTTGCGCTTGTTGGCAGGAACGCTCTTTAAGTCCGCACCTTCGAAATTAACGATGCCGGAATCAGCGGTCTCAAAACCTGCAATGATACGAAGAGTCGTTGACTTTCCGCATCCTGAAGGTCCAAGGAGCGTAATGAATTCGTTATTCCTTATATAGAAAGTAATGTTCTTTAATACCTTTGTGCCGTCGAAGCTCTTGCAGAGGTCCTTGATCTCAATGATGTGCTCGCTGCCTGTGCTGTCTTCAAGTATCTGGTTATATGCCATTTGTAATACCCCTCTCAAATAGTAATAAGTCTTATATCAGAAGCTCGGCGGCGAAGAGATCCATATGACCTTCGCCAGGCGGCCGGAGTTGTTTTCGAGATAATGAGGCTTGTCGCAGGCAATCGAAAAACTCTCGCCCTTCTTAGCCTGGTATCTTTCGTTATCGATAACTATGGTGATCGCACCCTCAATAACATATCCGAACTCCTCACCTTCGTGCGGGTTATCGGGATATGTGGATCCGCCGGGTTCAATGGTGACCAGGATCGGCTCCATCTCATTCTTCTGGGCATTGGGAATAAGCCAGCATATCTCGTTCTTGAGATCCTGGTCCTGCTTTACGGAATAATCGTCCTTGCCGTAAACGACGCGCTTATTCGATTCCTCCTTGAAGAAATGAGCGAAATCAGTGCCCAGTACATTTAAGATATCTTCCAGAGTAGCCATCGAAGGTGATGTCTTGTCGCTCTCCAAAAGTGAGATAAAAGCCTTGGAAAGCTCGCATCTGTCACCTAACTCTTCCTGAGTCAGGCCCTTTTGAAGTCTTAAGTTTTTGATCTTTGATCCGATTTCCATAATCTTGCCTGCCCTAAACTTTGGGTTTACTACTACTTAACTCCAACGTGTGCGATTATACTCCCTGCTAAACTCTGTGTAAAGTATTTCTAAACAAAAAGACCTGCTTTTCGGAATATTTTTCCTAATAAGATGTATTTTTGTACGATGTGCTCGAAAATGTCCTCAAAAAAGATTGTTTCGCTATTCAAAGTGTCTTGAAAAATGAAATATGCAAAGTATAATAAATTTAGTAATGAGAATTAACAAAATCTTTACAAAAGCTTGACATTCAGGGGGCAACGGGATGGCAAACATTTTGGGCAACGTTTTTAAAGGAAAAGACGGTGTAAACGGCAGTCTTGCTACGCAGGGCGCCGGTCAGGGTTCAGGTCAGAGTGTAAGACCTGCTAATCCCAGCATCGTTAATCTTCAGACATCCGGACGTCCGGGCGGACAGTCAACACGTCCGTCAACGTCTAATTCCACAGCTGCACAGCTCGCAAGAGAGCGTGCCGAAGCTGCAAAGGCTCAGATTGAGATGCGTAAGGCTGCAGAAGCCGCACGCAAAGAAGAGCAGGATTCTGATAAGAAGGATATTACTCCTGTCGGATTGAAGCCGCCGATCAAGCGTCCGAAGTCCGCATCTGTTAACCATGCACAGTACGTAGCAGAGCAGCTCGAAGAAGAAGAAAAGGCAGTCGCAGAGGGCAAGCCCATCGAGCGCCAGCCTCTTCCCGGAAGGAGCCCTGCACAGTCTGCATTGGCACTCGCTCAGTCTGTTGCTTTAAGAGCACAAAACGAAGAGCGCAGAGCAAGCTCAAAGGCAAAGGCAGCCGCAGCTAAGGTTGTCGAAGCCAGAAGCGCAGTTACGGCAGCTGAGGAAGCTCTCGTAGCAGCAAGAAAGCAGGAAGAAAAGTCCATCAGCAACGAGATCATCGCAAAGGAAGCTACTCTGGAAGCAGTAAAGCGCGCTGAAGAAGCACGTGCAGCTGCAAACAAGGCAGAAGAACTCGCAAAGATCGCTATCGCTAAGGCTGAAGAAGAAGAAAAGGCTGCTGCCGCTCTTACCGCTGAGGAAGCAAAGCTCACAGAGCGCAGAAAGACCGATGAAAAGGCAAGGATCGAAGCTGAGAAGGTCGAGCAGGATACAAAGGCAGCCGTAGTTACGGCAACCCAGGAGGAAGAAGCAGCTTCCAAGGAATATGAAGCAGCTAAGCTCGCACTCGAGAAGGCTCAGAACGACCTCGACGCAGCTAACCAGATGAAGGCTGAAGAAGATGCACGTGCTGCAGCTGAAAAGGCTGAGAAAGAAGCACGTCTCGCAGCTGAAAAGGCAATCGAAGAAGCACGCATCGCCGCTCAGAAGGCTGAAGAAGCAAGACAGGCAGCTCTCCTCGCAGAGCAGAAGGCTAAGGCCGCTGCAGCTAAGGCTGAGGAAGAAGCAAGGATCGCTGCTGCCAAGGCAGAAGAGATCGCAAAGCTCAGAGCAAAATCTTTATCTGCTGATTCTTCCGTAAGTGAAGAGCCTATGAAGAAAGAAGCTCCCGCAGCTCCCGTAACACCTATCGCTACAGGCAGACCCGGATCTTCAACACCTACAAGACCTGCTGCCAAGGCTTAATTTAATTTCAATCTAATCGCAACTTAAAAGGGCTGCCCATTACCGGGCAGCCCTTAATCTTTTAATCGGTTTTGGTTTTTAGCCTCGCTCGCTCAATACCTTCTGGACTCTGTCCTGAGCGATCGCAACTACAGAATTGAGATCCTTCTGGCCGAGGAAATAAGCCGGCATCTCTTCAATGAGGATCAGGTTGATCGCAGCGTCACAAGTATTGCTTCTCGTGCAGCTGGAAATGATCTTCTCCATCTCATCGATATTCTCCTGTGAGAATTTGATCGGCTTGCCGGAGGAGCTGCCCTCACCGTTATAGTATTCTACTGCCTTCTGCGCGATCTTACGGTATGCGGTACGGCTCAATACGAACTCATCGTTAAGAGCAAGTGATTCCTGGATGTCCTCTGACAGGAGGAGCTTTACAAACTCACCGCATGCATCCGCATTGATAGCCTGAGCGGAAACTGCAACTGATACATGAGGTACGAACATAGGTCCTCTGCCGTCTGCAGACGGAATTCCCAGGATAGCAGAACCGCCCTTCAGATCAGAAATACCATAGAGATAAGAACCGATTCCGTAGCATGTTGTATAGAAACCCTTCTGGCCGTTTGAAATGGAGCTGTCGCCCTTAAAGACCATCGCTCCGACTCCGCCGCCTGCATATGAAACTCCGTCATCTGCAGCGGGATCGTTCCAGGATTTTGCCTGTGCCTGAACGTTATCCTTAACATATTCTGCGAGCTCTGCAAACTCAGGACCTGAGAAATCAGCCTTGCCGTTTGCAAGGAACTTATCGCTCATTGCATTGAAAAGTTTTGTGAAATAAATAGCCTGGCCTGAAGCGATTACGTCTTTTCCGTTTAATTCTTCGTTTAAGAACTTCTTATATTCTTCTGTCGTGAAGCCGACACCTGATGCACCGGCATACTTCTTGTCTGTCTGAATGCCTTCGATACCGTAGCAAAGCGTAAGCTGATAGAGCTGTCCGTTTACCTTTGAAGCTTCTACGATGTTTGCGAAATACTTTTCGTTATCGATGCTTCCTGTATATTTTGAGAGATCAACAAGGTAGTTTGAACTGTTGAGCTGGCCTAAGTTTGCGACATTCATGAGGATGTCAGGACCTTCGCCGTTTAAGAGGTCCATTGCAAGCTTGTTGCTTATCTTCGCATCGCCGTTAAGAGTAGCTGTCTGATAATCGTCGTCATTGTTCATCTGGACGCTCTCGTAAGCTTCATCGTCCGTATAACGGCCGGAAACTTCGATGAAATAGTCAGGATTTGAAGCGTTAAACTTAATGATCGCATCAGCGATCTTTTCATTTACATAACCATAAGGCACATAGAGTTCCATTATCGTCTTGCCGGCATTCGGATTCTGCTTTGCCCTTGTTAATTCGACAATGGTGAAATCGGAAATGCTGGAATTCGAATAAGCTGTGCCATAGTTCGAACCGCCGCAGAGGAGGAATGAATCTTCAGAGCAGTCGCCGATGGAAAGGTAGTTCAAAAGATTTCTGTTTTCGCCGCACCAGCTGTAATTGAAGACCTGGTCAACTTTCTTATTCTTCATGTCGATCTTTGCAATACCGACAGGTGCCGTGTAATAGATGCCGCCGTCTTTGCCGGAAAAAGCAGAATACAGATAACTGGTATTAAGCCATTCGAAATCCTTGGCATCCAGCTCTTTAAGTGTGCCTGCCTTAAGATCCAGTTCATAGAAGCACTGCTCGTTCTCAACACTTACGGGAAGCAGAGCCTTGTTATCTTCAAGAGCAAGAACAGAAGGGATATCGTAAACGTTCTTTCCCGGTATCATGAGGTCAATTGAAGTTGACCCGCCGTCAGAAGAATCGACCGTTACTGTGTAGTATTCATATTCCTGCCACTGCATGGAAAGTGATACCGAATAATCACCGAGCTTAAATACTCTTCCGTTATTAGATAATCCGGAAAGTTCCTTTTTGCCGGTATCCTTGCCGGTAGCAGGATCGAACGAGTATTCGGTGCTGGTGGAAATATTGTTTACCGGATCGTAATTTGAGATTACGGCCTTGATCTGTCCGTCGGTATATTCAATTGATCCGACATAGCTCTGATCGCTGTAGTTCTTGGTAAGGTCAATAGTACTTACGACCTGCTTTGAGCTCCTGTCTACAACCGTAAGAAGCGCAATCTCACAATCCTTGCTGCTGTATTTCGACCAGTCGAAATTATCCGGAAGCTGATAGTTGCCGGAAGACTGAACGACAATATACTTGTCATCAGCTCCTGCGAGATTGTGACTGAGATTCTGGATCTTCTTTGTTGTTTCCACCGTTGGCTTGATCGTTGTGGTCTGGCTGTCGTACCACGGTGAATCCGCTGCTATCTTCTGGCCTCTGTGGCTTACTTCAGGAATGCCCGAACCGTTGTCGTCGGGAGTCTCTTTCTTGTTACATGCAGCTGCCGATAGAACAGTAGCACATACCAATGCTGCTGACATCATTTTTAGCGCTATCTTTTTCATTGAATCATCTCCATTTCCCCTGAATATGGTTTTAACAAGAGGAATTGTAAGACCGTCTAAAATCTAAACAGCATCAATATATAGGCAAAACTTAGGTAAAGAGGTTTCAGCTGTATTTCAGGGAAGAAAACACTAAAAAAGAGGGTCATCTCTGTCATGAGACAACCCTCTTTTGATCTTTGTTATTAAGGATCTTATCCTCTCTCGGCCAGGACTTTCTGTGCTCTGTCCTGAGCGATCTTGACTACCTGATCAAGCTCTTTCTGGCCTGAGAAGTAAGCCGGCATCTCTTCAACAAGGATGAGGCTGATCGCAGCGTCTACAGAATCCATACGTGAAATGCTGCTGACGATCTTTTCGAGTTCGTCGATATTCTTATCTGAAAACTTGAATTTTTTGCTCAAAGGCTGGTCGTTTTTGTCATAACCCAAATAGCTTTCTCCGCCAGGGCCGTTCATGAAATCAACAGCTTCCTTCGCGCCTTTTCTGAATGCCTCTTTGAGAAGGACGAAATTGCCGCCTGTACCAAGTTCCATCTGAACGTCATCTGTCATGAGCATCTTAACGAATTCACCGCATGCATCGACATTCTTAGACTGTGAAGAAACAGCAAGAGAGATATAGGGCTGGAGCATCGGTCCTCTGCCGTCTGCGGAAGGAAGTCCGAGGATCGCAGTAGCACCGTTTAACTGTGCGATCTGGGCGAAGTAGCCGTTATATCCGTATGTTAATGTATATGTGGCTATCTGGTTTGTCTCGCGGTCGCCCTTGAAAGTCATGGCACCTACAGCATAAGCTACAGATTCTTCATTTCCGTACATCTCATCCCAGGACTTAGCCTTTTCAGGAACGTTATACTTAACATATTCTGCGAGAGCAGCAAACTCAGGACCTGTAAAATCAGCCTTGCCGTTTACTATGAACTTATCGCTCATGGTTCCGAAGAGCGTTGAGAAATAAGTTGCCTGGCCCAGATTGATGACATCCTGTCCGTTTAATGTTTCCTTTAAGAACTTCTCATATTCTTCGGTAGTGAAACCGACACCGGATTTACCGGCATATTTAGCATCTGTCTGGATGCCGTTGATCATGTAGCAGAGAGGCAGCTGGAAGAGCTTTCCGTCAGTCTCGGATGCTTCGATGATATTTGTGAAATACTTGTTTGAATCAAGATTTCCGATGTAAGTATTAAGGTCTACGAGATAATTTGTATTGTTGAGCTGGCCGTACTCGCTTGTGTTGAGCAGGATGTCCGGACCCTCGCCGTTTAAGATATCCATGGCAAGTTCGTTACTCATGCTTGAGTTGTACTTAAGGCTGTAGCTCTGCCAGTCGTCTTCACTGTTCAGCTTGGAATAATCTGTGTCATCCTCGACTGAATCAGAGTAACGGTCTGAAGCCTCAATAAAGTAACTGCCGTTAGTCTCATTGAATTTAATGATCGCTTCACCGATGTTAATATCAACACTGTTGTAAGGAGCATAGAGTTCCAGGATCTTCTTTCCTGCATGAGGATTTGTAGAAGCCCTGTTCAATGTGATAAGCATGTATTCTGTAGGAACGCCGGGCACATACATTGTTGTGGGCTTTTCTCCCCAGAGCACGATGGAATCTTCAGAGCATTCAACCAGCTGCATATATGACATATATCCTCTGTTTACAGAGCACCAGCTGTAATTGAAGATCTCCTCCAGTTTCTTTTTCTCGGTATCGATCTTTGAAACGCCACCGCCTGTTACACAGTAGAGTGTGCCGTCTTTTCCTGCAAATGTATTTCCGATGTTTCTTGCATCCAGCCATTCATATTTCTTGGAATCTACAGCCGTTGCAGTATAAGAATTGACATCGATCTCATAATAGATCGTGTCCATATCTGAGTTCGCAGCAGCAAGATACTTGTCATCACTGAGTTTTAAGACAATAGGTACATCGTAGATATTTTTCTCGTTGTCCTTGAGCTCGATGGCCCTGACATCTGAGTCTTCCCCCTTCGAAATATAGAGGCTGTAGTATGCCCTGTCGTTCTCGTCCCAATTCATCGAAGTCTTAAATGTGTATAGACCGAGCTCGAAAGTATGGTCAAAATAACGGCCGCTCTCTTCGTCGTAAGGCATCTCTTTCTTATCAACGAGCTTTCCGCTCATTGCATCGATAACCAGATTGTTGACAGTCATCTGGCTGGACTTGGAGTCGAAAGATGTGATGCGGACATTAAACTTTCCGTCAGAATAATTTACCTGTTCAACATAACCGTTCTTGGGAAGGTATTCGGACAGGTCGATCTTCTTGACCGTCTCGGCAGTCTTTTTGTCCATTAAGGAGAGATACGCGATCATGTACTTGCTGTAATCGAATGTCTCCCAGTCAATGTTGTTGTTTGTAGGCATCTTGTAGTAGCCGTTTGAGTAGATTCCGACATACTTTTCATCGGTACCTGCGAGTGCCTGTGAAGCATATTCGAGGCCTTTTTTGGTATCGACCTCAGGCTGTGATTTAATAACAGAGCTGTCAAACCACGGAGCATCAGCTGCGATTACAGTGCCGCTGCGGCTCTTTTCCCTCGATTTGCTCTTGTTCTTGTTGCATGCTGCAAGCGGCAAGACCATCGCAACGATCAAAGCACAAGATACTGCCTTAAGTGGAAGTTTCTTCATAAACTATCTCCTTAATCCATAATTCTGGTTTTACAGTATGGATTGTAAGACCGCGAGATATACAATCTGCATCAAATTTGTGGCAAAAACAAGGTAAGCAGATTTCAAACACTTTACAGTATCTCATTTCCTCTCATCAAGCACCTTTTGCACCCTGTCCTGAGTGATCTTTATTACTGAATCCAAGTCCTTCTGGCCCAGGAAATATGCCGGCATCTCCTCTATCAGGATGATGTTTATCGCTTGGTCATCGGTATACATTGCAGAGCAGCTCGAAATAATGGATTCTAAGTTATCGATATCCTTTTCCGAGAACTTGATCCTGTTTTTCAAAGGCTCGCCTGTCATGTGGTCAAATCCGAAGATCATATCTCCCTTAGGACCGTTGTAAAACTCTACTGCAGCCATTCCGCCCTTATGGAAAGCCTCACGGTTAAGGACATAATTCTCCTCCATTGCGAGCTCTTCCTGGATCTCGTCTGATAATATTGTCTTTATGAATTCGATACATGCAGATACATTCGAAGCCTGGGACGACACGCCAAACGATGTATATGCCTGGATCATCGGACCCCTGCCATCAGTTGAAGGGATACCCAGTACAGTGATATCGCCATTGATTTCTTCTAACTCATAGAAATATCCGCTCATGGCGTAGCAGCTTATGTATGCCGCTTTGTCGTTGATCTCAGGGCCCTTATAGGTGCTCCATGAAGGGGCCTTTTCAGGGATGTTGTCTTTTACGTAATCTGCAAGGACCTTAAAATCACTGCCGGAAAAATCGGCCTTGCCGTCTTTAATGAACTTGTCGCTCATGGCGCTGAAAAGTTTTGCAAAATAATGTGCCTGACCGGAAGTTATAAGATCCTCACCGTTAAGCGTTCCTGAAATAAACTCCTGATACTCTTCAGTCGTAAAACCCACACCGGAACTTCCGGCATTCTTCCTGTCCGTAAAGATACCGTTGATCGTGTAGCAGACAGGCATCTGATAGAGCTTTCCATCTGTTTTTGCAGCATCTATAAGATTCGTAAAATACTTGTCCTTATCAAGATCGTTGAAATAAGGAGACAGGTCTACAAGATAATTGTCGTTATTAAGCTGGCCGTAATCGCTCGTGTTCATGAGGATGTCAGGACCCTCGCCGTTCATAATGTCCATTGCGAGCCTGCTGCTCATCTTGGCACCCTTATTCAAAGTGATATTCTCGTATTCGTCTTCGCTGTCTATTTCGGAAAAATCGTCGTAATTTACCGTTGTGTACTTGTTTGTGACCTCAATAAAATAATCTTTGTTTGTCTTGTTGAACTTCAGTATTGCTTCGTTTATTGTCTCGCCAACCTGTCCGTAAGGAGCATAGAGGTCCAAAACGGTCTTGCCCGCATGAGGATTTTTGTCAGCCTTTGAGAGCTTAACGATATAAAACTCTGTGGCAGCAAGGTTCGCATCATATCTCATGTCGTAATCCTTCTGTCCGCAGAGCACATAGGTATCATCTGTTTTTTCGGTTATTTCAAGGGATGCCAGAAGTGATCTGTTTAAATCACATCTGCCGTAATCAAGGACCATCTCCGTGGCTTTCTTTTCCATGTCGATCTTATAAAGTCCTAAAGGTGTTGAATAATAGAGCTCGCCGTTTATGTTCTTTGTCTCTCTTAAATCTTCTGCGTCGAGCCATTCATATTCGGCAGGATCTGCGTCCTTGATCTTACCTTCCTTAAGGTCAAGTGAATAGAATTTGACGCCTGTGTTAGTGGCAGCCGCAACAAGGGCCGTTTTCTCATCTAATGACAGGATAAGGGGGACCTCGTAGATGTCTGCTCCAGGCTCATTAAGTTCGGCTTTCTTCATTCCGCCATCAGGAGAATAGATGGCCAGAGTGCAGGAAGAGCCGTTTTCGGACCAGTTGATAAAGGTATCAACATTATATTCTCCAACCTTAGATGTCATGTCGGCCGGACGCTCCATTTCGGTCGAAAAATCGTGTGTTTCAGTTACTTTTCCGCTTGCGATATCAAGCACTTTCTCGATGGTCTTGACCGTATAGCTCTTCATGTCATAGCTGCTGATCTTGATCTTAAGTTTTCCGTCTTCCAATTCCGCGCTGTTGATATCATCTCCAGCAGTGATCTCATCATCAAGATCGATCGTCTTTACCATCGTGTTATTCTTCTTGTCGATCACGGAAACTTTCGCGATCACATAAGCGCTTGCCTCTTCGAGAGTCCTGACACTTGCAGGCATCTTATACCTGCCCTTGGTTACGACCACCATATTTTCGTCGTCGGTTCCTGCAATCCAGGCAGCAGTCTGGTCGACATCCCTGGTCGTATCTATCCCCAGATTGATCTTATATATGTCGGTGTCGAACCAGACTGAATCTGCCGATATCTTCTCGCCTTTATTCTTGCCATTCACGTTGCAGGCTACAATTGACATGCCCATGGCAAATAACAGTACGGCAGATACTGCCCCAACCACTACATTTTTCATTCCTGATCCCCCTTGATGCTTTAAAGTACCTAAATGGTATCGAAAGCCCGATTAAGTTGTTATGACCTAACTCCTTAAGGTTTTATTAATTTTCGAAACGGAAAAAATGAAGGTCCGGGCTTTTTTCCGGGCAAAAGAAAAGAGTCCGCACTCTAAAGTACGGACTCTTGATTGAACGTTTAGTCAGTTCTTATCGAATTACTCGATGATTGTAGAAACTGTACCAGCGCCTACTGTGTGACCACCCTCACGGA
>JAEEGJ010009436.1_pt1 | contig 26096 bp, 19 predicted proteins | sample 8958761 | NCBI WGS metagenome assembly JAEEGJ01 (sample SAMN16246546, study PRJNA631951) | gut metagenome | biome: gut microbiome; feature: rumen; material: RS-attached | host: Bos | place: Iran: Karaj | collected 2018-10 | reverse complement strand
GAAGATTGAGATTGTGCGCATCGACAAGCCTGAGCACTCGAAGGAGAGCCACAAGGAGATGCTGGAGCACGTGGAGGGCCTGCTGAAGAAGCTGGAGCTGCCCTACCGCATCCTGCTGCTCTGCGGAGGCGACCAGAGCTTCACCTCGGCCATCTGCTACGACTTCGAGGTCTACTCCGAGGCACAGGGCCGCTGGCTGGAGGTCTCCAGCGTGAGCAACTTCGACACCTACCAGGCCAACCGTCTGAAATGCCGCTACCGCCGCAGCGACACGAAGAAGACTGAGCTCTGCCACACGCTGAACGGCTCGGCCCTCGCCCTGCCCCGCATCGTTGCCGCCCTGCTGGAGAACAACCAGACGCCCGAGGGCATCCGCATCCCCAAGGCGCTGCAGAAGTACACGGGCTTCGACATCATCGACTAGGAAGAAAACAACAGGAACATCCAGAACATTACTATTTTTCAGATGAATATCTTAGAACTGTCAGAACAAGAGATACTGCGACGCCAGTCGCTCGACGAGCTGCGCCAGAGGGGCATCAACCCCTACCCCGCTGCCGAATATCCCACGAACGCCTTCTCTACGGAGATTATCGCCAGTTTCACCGACACCCCCGAAGGGGAAGAGGCGCGCCAAGTGTGCATCGCAGGCCGCATGATGAGCCGCCGCGTGATGGGCAAGGCCTCGTTCATAGAATTGCAGGACTCGAAAGGCCGCATTCAGGTCTATGTGACCCGCGACGACATCTGCCCTGGGGAAGACAAGGACTTGTATAACGTCTTCTTCAAGAAACTGCTCGACATCGGCGACTTCATCGGCGTGAAGGGCATCGTGTTCCGCACCCAGACAGGCGAGATCAGCGTGCACGCCAAGGAGCTGACGCTGCTGTCGAAATCGTTGAAGCCGCTGCCCATCGTGAAGTATAAGGACGGCGTGGCCTACGACAAGTTCGACGACCCGGAGCTGCGCTACCGCCAGCGCTATGTAGACCTCGTGGTGAACGAGGGCGTGAAGGACACGTTCCTGCAGAGAGCTACCGTCATCCGCACCATCAGGAAGGTGCTCGACGAGGCTGGCTACACGGAGGTAGAGACCCCCACCCTGCAGATGATTGCCGGTGGAGCATCAGCCCGTCCGTTCACGACCCACTTCAATGCCCTCGACCAGGACATGTACATGCGCATCGCCACCGAGCTTTACCTGAAGCGCCTCATCGTGGGCGGCTTCGAGGGGGTCTACGAGATTGGCAAGAACTTCCGCAACGAGGGAATGGATCGCAACCACAACCCGGAATTCACCTGCATGGAGCTGTATGTGCAGTACAAGGACTACAACTGGATGATGTCGTTCACAGAGAAGCTGCTGGAGACCGTCTGCATAGCCGTGAACGGCACCACCGAGCGCGAGATTGACGGACAGATGGTCTCGTTCAAGGCTCCCTACCGCCGCCTGCCCATCCTCGACGCCATCAAGGAGAAGACCGGCTTCGACTGCGACGGCAAGACGGAAGAGGAGATTCGCGCCTTCTGCCTGTCGAAAGGTATGGAGGTTGACGAGACAATGGGTAAGGGCAAGCTGATTGACGAGCTGTTCGGCGAGTTCTGCGAGGGCACGTTCATACAGCCGACGTTCATCACCGACTACCCCGTTGAGATGTCGCCCCTGACCAAGATGCACCGCTCGAAGCCCGGACTGACCGAGCGCTTCGAGCTGATGGTCAACGGCAAGGAGCTGGCAAACGCCTACTCCGAGCTGAACGACCCCATCGACCAGGAGGAACGCTTCAAGGAGCAGATGCGACTGGCCGACAAGGGCGACGACGAGGCGATGATTATTGACCAGGACTTCCTGCGCGCCCTGCAGTACGGTATGCCGCCAACGTCGGGCATCGGCATCGGCATCGACCGTCTGGTAATGCTGATGACGGGCAAGACGTTCATCCAGGAGGTGCTGTTCTTCCCGCAGATGAAGCCCGAGAAGCGTGCACCCCAGTCGACCATCCAGGAGTGGGCCGCCATCGGCGTTGCCGAAGACTGGGTCTACGTGCTCCGCAAGGCCGGCTTCAACCTCATCCAGAACATCCGCGACGAGAAGCCTCAGGGCCTGCAGCAGAAGATCGGCGACATCGTCAAGAAGTTCAAGCTCGACCTTCAGAAGCCTTCGGTAGACGAGGTCGCTGCATGGATTGAAAAGGCATAAAGAAGCCCTCCCAAGCCCTCCCGAAGGGAGGGATGTTTAGATACACAAAAAAGGGACATGAACGAAAAGGTCTATAGCTCAAGTAACTCACATCCCTCCCTTGGGGAGGGCTTGGGTGGGCTTTGCGGTCGTATAGCCATTGTTGGTGGAGGCTCGTGGGCAACGGCCATTGCCAAGATTGTGGTGCAACACACGCACCACATCGGCTGGTATATGCGCCGCGACGACCAGATAGAAGACTTCCGCCGCATGGGCCACAACCCACGCTATCTGACCAGCGTACACTTCGACGTCAGCGAAATACAGTTCGAGAGCGACATCAACCGCATTGCCGCTGCCTACGACACGCTGGTCTTCGTCACGCCCTCGCCCTACCTGAAGAACCACCTGAAAAAGCTCAAGACGCGCATCAAGGACAAGTTCATCGTCACGGCCATCAAGGGCATCGTTCCCGACGAGAACCTCATCTGCTCGGAGTACTTCCATCAGGTGTTCGATGTGCCCCACGAGAACCTCGCCTGCCTGGGAGGCCCCAGCCATGCCGAGGAGGTGGCCTTAGAACGGCTCAGCTACCTCACCGTCGGCTGTTCCGACATTGAGAAGGCACGCGCCTTCGCCGCCGTCCTCACCAGCGAATTCATCAAGACCAAGACCAGCGACGACGTCATCGGCATCGAGTACTCGTCGGTGCTGAAGAACGTCTACGCCATCGCTGCCGGCATCTGCTCAGGACTGAAGTACGGCGACAACTTCCAGGCCGTACTGATGTCGAATGCCGTACAGGAAATGACGCGCTTCCTCACCGCCGTCCACCCCATCGACCGCAACCCCTACGACTCCGTCTACTTGGGCGACCTGCTCGTCACGGGCTACTCCAACTTCTCGCGTAACCGCACCTTCGGCACGATGATTGGCAAGGGCTACTCGGTGAAGTCGGCCCAGATAGAGATGGAGATGATAGCCGAGGGCTTCTTCGGCACGAAGTGCATGAAGGAGATCAACCGCCACTGGCACGTCAACATGCCCATCCTCGATGCAGTATATAATATATTGTACGAGCGCATCAGCCCGCAGATAGAAATCAAACTCCTTACCGACTCCTTCCGTTAATCCACAAAAGATATGCGCACACTCATTTGCCTGTGCATCCTGATGCTAACGTTGTTCTCGTCAGAAGTTTTCTCCCAGGAGGAGGCTGAGAACGTGGTAGAGGCCTTGGTGGTGGATTCCGAGACGGGCGAGGAACTGCCGTTTGCCAGCATTACCGTGGTTGGCGGCCGCCACTTATCGACCATCACCAATGCCGAGGGCCGGTTCCGCATCACGGTTGAGAAGGGCGAGCGGCTGCAGTTCACGTATGCCGGCTACAAGGCGGCGACGCTGACTCCGAAGGCCGTAGGCCGCAAGGTGAAGCTTGAACCCGCCACGCTGATGGTGCGCGGCGTGGAGGTCAGGGCGCTGCCACTAAAGGAGATCAGGAAGGAGACGGTGCGCCAGCAGAAGAAGCACCGCCGCAAGACGGCCGACTACTTCTACCGCCAGACGGCCTTTGTCGACTCCACATGCTACGAGTATGTCGAGGCGTTCCTGACGGGGAAATCAGCCGTTGCGCTCAGCGAGCTCAAGCTGAACAGCGGCCGCTATGCAGGCATTATGCCTGACAGCACGACGGGTCAGATACTGCAGTTCTACAAGAACTTCTTTACATTCTCGCAGATAGAACTGGCGACGAACAAGTCACAGCTGGACCCCAGGGATGACGTTATGCCGCTCTACGAGAAGGCCACCAAGCTCTACGACATCGACTACGACATACTGAGCGACTCGGTCAGCTGCATCTATGTCATCCGCTTCCAGCCAAAGGACCACATCAAGGGCTACACCATTCTCGACTGCACGCTCTACGTCGACTCCGTGAACAACCACATCCTGCGCTGCGACGGCAGCGGCCGCAACTTCCGCATCCTGCAAAAGTATCCCAAGGCACTGAAGCGGAAGGACGAGGTGCTGCCGGTGACCTTCAACTTCAGCATCAACATGACCGAGGAGAATGGCTTCACCGAGGTGCAGTCGGTCTATGTCGACACCTACCACCACGTTGACAGCACACTGGTGCGCACGAAGTCAACGCTCTTCAACATCGGTGTCCACCAGGGCGGCAAGAAGGGCAGGGACCTGAAGTTTGAAGACGACCTGCACAAGCGCATTGAAGGGCAGGAGTACGACCGCGACTACTGGCGTAAGAACGAGTTTGTGCGCCGCACCCGGGCCGAGGAGGCCGTTCTGGAGCTCTTCGAGCGCAACGACCTATTTGGCGTATTCTGACAGATACAGCAGTTTACCATCCTCACCGATTCCCGCCGCACTGACACAGATGCGGCTCTGCTTGCCGTTGTTGAACAGGTGGAGCCTCAGCCGGCCGTCATCGTCGGGCGTGGCGGCAGGGTCCCAGTAGAGTGTGCGGCGGTAGTCGTAGCTGTCCTCGCGTGGCGGACGTCGGCTGTAGTCGGGCTTCAGGTAGAACTCGTCAGGCTCGATGATGCCGGGCAGAATCAGACGGCGGTCCCTCCACACATAGCGCTCCCCGTCGTCGGGAATAAGGTCGAACTGGAGGGTGACATCGGCAGTTTCTGTCTCCATCGGAACGGGACGGTCCTCGTTGCGCAACTCAAAGTCGGTGTAGCACCTGATAACATTCTGACGACTCAGGCGCATATTATCGGCCATCTTAGCATCACTGATAAACGGCATGATGGGCGGAATAGTGAGCGCAAAGTTACGATAGAAGACGTAAGGCGTCATATACTCATCTTTGAACCTGGCCTGAACGTTGAAGAAGCGGACGGCGTTATAAGTGCCGAACAGGGCCGTGCTGACGGCCTCGGGGAAATTCATCATGTCGAACTGTCCGTAGCAGAGTCCCAAATCAGTGCAGAGGTTGTAGAGCTCGTAGGTATCGTAGACGCACACCGGCTTCGTATAGTCGATGGCGCGGCGCCCGCGGCGACGGCGCTTCTTCACGGTGACCTCGCTGAGCACGCGGTCCATCTTCGAGATGGAGTCGACGGCCTTCACCTGGTCGTAGGAGAAGGTCTGCGGCAGATTCTCCTCGTCGTCAGGCAGATGGCACTGGTAGTAGGAGTACTTCTTGGCGAAGACGGGGTAGAAGAGGTTGCGCTTGACGAAGTAGGGCGCAATGGCCTCCTCGCTAAGAAATCCCTTTCTCGACATCTTGTCCAGTTTCTTCTGGCTGATGTTGGTATTGTAGGCCCTCAGGAAGAGGGCGCCCGCATTCTTGTACTCAGGCAGATTAAAGCAGAAGTGCCCGCCGTTGGTGGTCTCAGCCTTGAGAGTGGTAACTGTGGAACCCGGCAGTTGCAGACCGTTGTCGTCAAGCTCCACCAGTTCGCATTCCACCGTCACCTCGCGCCCCAGAAAGCCGTGCACCTCAGCCACCTTCTTCTGTTCATTGACGGTGGTGCTCGATGCCTCTTGCGCGAAGTTCGGCTCCTTGATGAAGATGGCCTCACCCATCGGCTCCAGTTCCATCGAGCCGTCAAGCGATGCCAGCTTTTCCGACTCAGACTTGACGCCGGTTACGCGCTCCATCAATTTCTTGAATGTCGGGTCTTCGGGGTCGGCATGCAGAGCCTTGGTCTCGCTATAGCCGAAGACGCCCTGCTGCCAGTATTTTATCTCGTCGGCTTCCCAGTCGGCGGCAACGGTTTCGTAGACATTACCCTCGACGGTTATGCCCTGCTCCGGTCCGTAGCGCAGGGGCTTGTTGCTGGTCAGTTCGCCGTAATTGTAGCGTCGCCAGCCCTGCACCATCAGCAGCAGGTCCAGATGGTGGCGGTGCTGCTGGTCGTCGGCCTCGAAGTAGTAGTCGGGATGGGGGATGAAGCCCTTCAGCTCGCTCGACAGCAACAGCTCGGTCATGATGTTACCCGTGTCGTAGGTAGCATCGTCGGTACCAGCATCGCGGACACTGACTGAGACCTGGTCGGTACCCTCGGGCACCCGCAGTTCCAGGTCGATGGCTTCGTAGGGCTGGTAGTCGGTTTGCTTGGTCATCATCTTGATGTGGCCGTCGGTACAGTCGTGCTGGTTGACGAAGAACAGTCGGTCGGCCATGGGCTGCCCATTGTTGTCGACGATGATGAGGTCGCTGACGCCCGCTGGCAGTTCTCTGGTGTCGATGTCTATAGTGGTCACGCCCTTGACGTCGGGCATAAAGCGCTCGAACACCTTCAGCTGGCCGCGCGAAAGTACGATGGCGGCACACTCCTTGTCGGCAGGCAGGTCGCGCACGGCGATGTCGGCCCTGATGTTGCGCCCAATGCTCTTGACGCTCAAGGCGCAGCCCGTCTTCTCAGTCTTCGGCAGATTGATGGTGTAGTCCTTTCCGGCATAGTGGAAAAGGGCTCTCAGCCGTCCTTCCTTAGGCACGTCTATAGTGAAGACGCCGCGCCCCTCGTGCTCGGTCTTGATGACCTCGCCATTTACCCGGCCTGAGATGTCTACTTGCTCACCCAGCTCGTTGACAGCCTCGAAGGCCACGTTGGCCTTGGTGCCCGCTATCAGGTGGCCACCCTCCGGGTAGAAGTTGACCTTGAGGCTGGCTTTCAGTTCCTTGTCGAGGCGCGTCTTCGGGCGTTCCACGATGTATTTCCTGGCGTAGTCGCCCAGCTCTTCGGGCGTCTCGTAGACCGGCACCACGCGACTGTAGACCGTACCATACAGGCGGTAGAAGTCGTTGGCCATCTGCTGCGTGTAGAAGAGTTCGCGCGATTGGCGGTTCGACGCATGCTCGGTGACGCAGAAGTTCATCATCCAGCGGGTGTAGGCGCGCAACTCGTAGAAGCCCGAGTAGAGCGAGTCGGTGAGATAGAACGAGCCTTCGCCGTCGCCGTCCTCGGAGATGGTGATGGTCTGGCGCTCCACGAGCATCCCGTCGGGCGACACCAGTTCGACGTAGAGCAGGCGGCTCATGTCGGTATAGCTGTTGTCGTCGGCGCGCACCACATAGGCCTTGTACCAGATTTCCTCGCCCCTGTAGTAGCAGTTGTTGTCTAAGTGCAGGTACACCTTTTCCTGAATGGGGGCATCGTCCAGCAGGTACTGTATGCTGTCAAGGGCGTCCTTGGCCATAGCCGAAGCGGTGCCAAGTATCATCATAAGGGTTAGTAACGTCGCTTTCATATCGTCAAGGTTTGTTAATCGTCTGCAAAGATAAACATATTTTGCCGAAATCTTTTGTAGTTACGCCTTTTTTTTGTATTTTTGCAAGCCGAAATAATATCATAACTAAAAATAGCGAAACAAATGAAGAACATCAGTCTTGACATCACAAAGGCCGCCTGTTTCCTTGAGGCAGGCGCAGTAAAGGCTTTCGAGCCGAAGGTAAAGGCCGCTCAGGAGGCTTTGGAGAATGGGACCTGTCCCGGTAACGACTTCCTCGGATGGCTGCACCTGCCATCGGGCATCACGCCACAGTTCCTCGACGAGGTACAGGCCGTGGCCAACACGCTGCGCGAGAAGTGCGAGGTGGTCGTCGTGGCCGGCATCGGCGGAAGCTACCTCGGTGCGCGTGCCGTCATCGAGGCCTTAGGCAACACGTTCGCCTGGCTTATACAGGACAAGAAGAACCCCACCATCCTCTTTGCCGGCAACAACATCGGCGAGGACTACCTCTCGGAGATGACCGAGTACCTGAAGGACAAGAAGTTCGGCGTCATCAACATCTCGAAGTCGGGCACGACGACCGAGACCGCCCTCACCTTCCGCCTGCTGAAGAAGCAGTGCGAGGCACAGATGGGCAAGGAGGCTGCCAAGGACGTCATCGTGGCCGTCACCGACGCCAAGCGCGGCGCTGCCCGCACCTGCGCCGACAAGGAGGGCTACAAGTCGTTCATCATCCCCGACAACGTGGGCGGCCGCTTCTCAGTGCTCACGCCGGTGGGTCTGCTGCCCATCGCCTGCGCCGGATTCGACATCAAGCAGCTCGTTGCCGGTGCCCAGGATATGGAGAAGGCCTGCGGCAAGGACGTTCCCTTCGACGAGAACCTCGCTGCCCAGTATGCTGCCGTGCGCAATGGGCTGTACGAGGCAGGCAAGAAGATTGAGATCATGGTGAACTACCAGCCCAAGCTGCACTTCGTCAGCGAGTGGTGGAAGCAGCTCTACGGCGAGTCGGAGGGTAAGGACAAGAAGGGTATCTTCCCTGCCAGCGTCGACTTCACCACCGACCTGCACTCGATGGGCCAGTGGATTCAGGACGGCGAGCGCACCATCTTCGAGACCGTCATCTCCATCGAGCAGCCTAACCGCACGCTGCTGTTCCCCAGCGACGACGAGAACCTCGACGGTCTGAACTTCCTGGCAGGCAAGCGTGTCGACGAGGTGAACAAGATGGCTGAGCTCGGCACCCGTCTGGCCCACGTCGACGGCGGCGTGCCCAACATCCGTATCTCGGTGCCCTGTCTGAACGAGTACTACATCGGACAGCTCATCTACTTCTTCGAGATTGCCTGCGGCATCAGCGGCAACGTGCTCGGCGTGAACCCGTTCAACCAGCCCGGCGTCGAAGCCTACAAGAAGAACATGTTTGCCCTGCTCGACAAGCCCGGCTACGAGGCCGACTCGAAGGCCATCAAGGAAAGACTTGCCAAAGAAGCATAAATGAAGGCTGACATCAAACAGTATCTGGAGAAGCACGGCTTTGAGCAGTTTGAGCCCAAAGCCGTGCTCTTCGATATGGACGGCGTGCTCTACAACTCGATGCCCCACCACGCCATTGCCTGGCAGCAGTCGATGCAGGAGTTCGGCATCACGATGACCGAGGCCGACGCCTACGCCACCGAGGGTGCCCGCGGCATCGACACCATCCGCCAGATGGTGCTCCGCCAGAAGGGTGAGGAGATTACGCTGGAGAAAGCCCAGCAGATGTACGACGAGAAGACGCGGCTGTTCCACGCCATGGGCAATCCGCCGGTGATGACGGGCGTGAAAGAGCTGATGGGGAACATCCATCGGCAGGGACTGACAATCGGCGTGGTGACAGGCAGCGGACAGCGCCCGCTCATCGCCCGGCTGCTCGACGACTTCGGCGAGTTCCTGGACGAAGCGCACATCGTGACGGCTTACGACGTCAGCCGCGGCAAGCCCAGTCCCGATCCATATCATAAAGGTATGCAGAAAGCGGGGACTCAGCCCTGGCAGACCGTCGTCGTCGAGAATGCGCCGCTCGGCGTCCGTGCCGGTGTGGCAGCACAGGCCTTTACCATTGCCGTCAACACGGGTCCTCTACCCGACGACGTCCTCCTTTCGTGCGGAGCCGACCTGCTCTTCAGCCGGATGACCGACCTGCGCGACGCCTGGCATCAGCTGTTCTGAGACTCTGCCCTTTACCGTTTTACCTTTTTACTTTTTTACCTTTACACCTCGTCTTCGTCCTCGCTCATGTCGCCGTTGGTGTCCATCTGCGAGTCGCGGGCTATGCGTACATTCCCGAAGTTGTCAATCTGCACGTTCAGGGGAATGTACTCATCGGTCTGGGGCAGGCAGACGCTGGCGGCAAACTTCAGCTGCTGGTCGTCAACCTCGTCGAACACCAGTCCCTCGAGGATGCCCGCCTTGCGGTAGCCGGCATCGATATAACCCTCGAACGTCGCCTTGGTAAACGACTTCTGGATGGCCACGCTGCCGTCGGCACGGCGCACGACGAGGCTGATGCGGTTGTCGACGAACTTCTGCCCCGTCTCGTCCTTCACCATCGGCAGACTGTCGCTGGGCGCGCGGTTAATCTCCACCTTATAAGTCTTGCCCAGCCACTTCACGTCGCGCTGGTCGTTATACGGCTGCATGCGGATAGGCCCTGAGGGCTTAGCCACTTCAATACGCGGTGCAATAATATCCTGCGTCTGCTTCTTCTCCTTACACCCAGCCAGCGTCAACAGGCAGGCCAGCGCCATGATCATCGTATTCTTGTTCATTTTGTCGTTCTTTTTGAAAATCGGCGGCAAAGTTACGAAATAATTGTCAGACGACCACAAAAAAAGCCCGCTATTTTCATAGCGGGCGGGCGTTATCCAATATCTTTTACCGTTTAATACTCATCGAAGAAGGCACGCTTGCCTTTTCAAAAACACTATGTTAACCTAAATCACTATGATACGAATATTCTGTTTATTGCACGTTTTCTCTGTTTCCCCGGTTTCCGCGACCGCCACGCTGTCCGCCTTGGCCGCGACGGCCGAAATTTCGGCGCATCTCCTCCTGGTCGGCCTGATAAGCCTTGTACTGCTCGGGAGTCATAATCTGCTGGAGCTCGGTGTCATACTGCTTCTGGGCCTCCTCACGCTCCTGGCGCATCTTGGCGAACTGCTCGCGCATCTCCTCGGTCATCTCGGGACGCTGGCCACCCTGGCCGCCACCCTGATTACCACCACCGAAGTTGGGACGGGGCCTCATGCCGCCACGGTTGCCACCGCGCATACCACCGAAGCCAATCTTGTCGGCATATTTCGTGTTGAGAGCCAGCAGCTTGGCTGCCTGGTCTTCGTTAAGACTGTATTTCTTCACAGCGTCATCCGTGCGTCTCTTGGTCATCTCAGTTCTGTCGATTTCACGACGCTCACCGTTACCCTGTCCGAAATTACCTTGTGCCTGCGAGGCTGTTACTGTCATAAAGGCTACAAAAGCCATAATTAGTTTTTTCATTTTGCTCAGTTTTTATTAGTTATACTTTCAGAGAACTACTTATCTGACGCGAAAACGGACAAAAAGTTTAATTCCAAGCAATTTTTTTTTCGTTTATTCGGCAAAGTGCCGTTTTTTTCGTACCTTTGGGCCGTCATTAATGTTTTTAAACACGCAAGATGGCCAAAACTGTAAAAACCATACTGCTTTCAGCACTTATGGCAATCGCTGCCGGCTGTACAGGCTCCGACGGAGAGGGCCAGCAGGAGCAGGCTGCCTATCAGGGCATCGACACCGTGCCGATGCTCATCACGCAGATCAAGAAGTGCTCGCGCCTCTACACCACAGAGATGAAGGTCCACAAAATCGTGACCCACGACGACGTGGTGAAGCTGCAGGGCAAGCTGCTCAAGCAGAACATCGACATCAAGCTGCCAATGGGCGAGCGCAAGGTGGCCATTCCCATCGACGCCACGCTGAAGGCCTACATCGACTTCAGCGACTTCTCTGAGCGCAACATCGAGCGCACGGCCGACGGCAAGATCACCATCCTGCTGCCCGACCCACGGGTGGAACTGACCTCGTCGAAGGTCAACCAGCAGGAGATACGCTCGTTCGTGGGCATGGTGCGGTCAAGGTTCAGCGACGAGGAGCTGGCGCGCTACGAGCAGCAGGGGCGCGAGGCCATCATCCACAGCATCCCCCGACTGGGCATTGTCGACATGGCGAAGGCGAGTGCCGCCCATGCCCTGGTGCCAATCATCAGGCAGATGGGCTACCGCGAGGAGGACATCACCGTGGCCTACCGCAAGGATTTCAAGTCGTTCGACATCAGCAAATTCTTAGAAATGAGGAATGAGAAATGAGAAATGAGGAACGAGAAATGAGAAATAAAGGCAAAAACAACCTGGAACTGGTGGTGAAGGCCCTGACGCTGGTGGCCATCATCATCTTTCTGTGGTGGCTGCTGATAGCCGAGAAGGACAACCACATCGGGCTGAAAGTCGAGGACGACATCAACCCGACGCCCGAACAGATACAGAGCATCCGCGACATCGGCCAGTGGGAGTTCCTCAGCATCAGTAACGAGGAGCTGGTCGACACCGTCCGCAAGGGCGTGTTCTCCGACGACCAGCTGGTGCGCATCTACTACGGCACGCTGCGCTTAGGCGTCGACCTGAGCAAGACGAAGAAGAACTGGATCACTGCCCACGGCGACACCATCGTGGTGCGACTGCCCAAGGTGGGACTGCTCGACAAGGAGTTTATCGACGAGACGCGCACCAAGGCCTTCTACGAGTCGGGGCGCTGGACAGCCCGCGACCGCGAGGCCCTCTACCGCAAGGCGCGCCGCCAGATGATGAGCCACGCCCTGACCAAGGAGAACCTGAAGACGGCCGAGGCCAATGCCGAGCACGAGGTGCGCCGCATGATGAGTGCCATGGGCTACAACAACATAACCGTCAAGTTTGATAAGTAAGATGGACCGACTAAACGAGATACTGACTGAAGTGAGCGGCCTGCTCTGGGGCTGGCCGATGATTATATTACTATTAGGTACGCACGTGTATCTGACCATTATCCTGCGCTTCCCGCAGCGCAAGATTCTGACCGCCATCCGACTCTCGGTGAAGCGCGACCCGGGCGCCACGGGCGACGTGTCGCAGTTCCGCTCACTGGCCACCGCCCTGGCCGCCACCATCGGCACGGGCAACATCATCGGCGTGGCAACGGCCATCGCCCTCGGAGGCCCCGGCGCCGTGCTGTGGTGCTGGCTGACGGGTGTGTTCGGCATCTCGACAAAGTACGCCGAGGGACTCTTGGCCATCAAGTATCGCGTGAAGACCAAGAAAGGCCGCATGCTGGGCGGCCCGATGTACGCGCTGGAGCGCGGACTGGGCTGGAAGTGGCTCGCCGTGCTCTTCGCCCTGTTCACCGCCCTGGCCTCCTTCGGCATCGGCAACACCGTGCAGGCCAATGCCATCGCCACCGTGGCCAACGAGACCTACAACATCAGCCCCGCCCTGACGGGAGCCGTCATCTGCCTGCTCACGGGAGCCGTCGTCCTGGGCGGCGTCAAGAGCATCGCCCGCGTCTGCGGCCTGCTGGTGCCCTTCATGGCACTGTTCTACGTCATGGGCTGCCTCTACATACTCTGCGTCAACGCCTCCTATCTGTGGCCGGCGCTGAAGCTCATCGTCGCCTCGGCCTTCTCGCCCCAGGCTGCCGGCGGCGGCTTCGTCGGCACCACGGTGATGATGGCCGCCCGCTTCGGCATAGCCCGCGGACTCTTTTCTAATGAGTCGGGCATGGGCTCGGCACCCATCGTGGCGGCTGCAGCACAGACGCGCAACCCCGTGCGCCAGGCATTGGTGTCGAGCAGCGGCACGTTCTGGGACACCGTCGTCATCTGCGCCCTCACGGGACTCGTCATAGTTAGCAGCGTACTAGCCTACCCCGACATCGACTTCCAGAACGGCGCCACGCTGACGAAGGCCGCCTTCTCGAAGATTCCCGTCGTCGGCACGCCCCTGCTCACCTTCGGTCTGCTCACCTTCGCCTTCTCTACCATCCTCGGCTGGTGCTACTACGGCGAGCGGGCTGTCGAGTACCTGCGCGGTCACAGCTGGGTGCTCGTCTACCGCGTGTTCTACATCGCCGCCGTCTTCGCGGGCAGTGTCATTGAGCTCAGCCTCGTCTGGAACCTCGCCGACTGTATGAACGCCCTGATGGCTATTCCCAACCTCGTTTCGCTGCTCGCGCTCAGCGGCGTCCTGATCCACGAGACGCGCAAATACCTGTGGCGCGGGAAACTGGATAGTGAGATGTGATACAATTTTGCTACCAAAAGGCGGTGGGTTTTGCCCAAAACCCGGCGCCTTTTGCCCAAAACCCGGCGCCTTTTGGTTGTAACCCCCCGCCTTTCGTCAAAGTGTCGGTTCAGGTGTCGGTTCCACCTTACTGAAGCCGGTACGAGATACCTGGTTCAGCCCGTTCCTCGCGACAATTTACTACTATAGTTGTCATTCACACTTTATATCCTACACTTCCGACACTTCCGACACCTAAAAAAGTTCAACAGGTGTAGGAAGTGTCGGAAGTGTAAGATGTTTCCTGCAATTAACAATCAGGGGAGCTCCACACCGACAACGTGGACGGTGCCGTCGGCGACGCGGAACTTCACATCGCGGCCGGCGAAGGGCATGCCGTAGACGCGGCTGGGGTCGTCGTGGTAGCGGGGCCGTGGGTCCTGGGCCAGCACGTCGCAGAGGGCGCGCAGGTCGGTAGCCGTGAACAGCCGGGCAACATCGTCGGGGACTTCCACGCGGAGTGGCTGCCACTCATGCCGGTCGACGAAGCCGGAGCGGGCATCGGGGTGGGCATCGGCATAGGCGACGTAGGGCTTGATGTCGTAGATGGGCGTGCCGTCCATCAGGTCGGCGCCGAGCACGTGGATGACGGGGCCCTCGCCGGGCGTCAGCTCCACACGGTCGAGCCTGACGCACGACAGCCCGAGGCGGTTGGGACGGAAAGGCGACCGCGAGGCAAACACCCCCACCCGCTCGTTGCCGCCAAGTCGCGGCGGACGGACGGTTAAAGCCCCCCTCCCTACGGGGGAGGGGTCGGGGGAGAGGCTAAAGCCCCAGATGAGCCAGAGGAAGTCGAAGTCGTCAATACCACGGACGGCCTCCTCGCGACGGAAGTCAGGAGTGAAGACGATGTAGCCAGGCAGCGTGGCTGCCAGACCGCTCTGCCGGGGAATGCCGAACTTCGACGTCAGCGGCGAATGGAAATAGGCGATGGGACTGATGTTCACAGGCGGGAGTTATTTGGCGGTGAACACAAAGTCTTCGAGCGTGCAGAGCGACCTCTCCTTGAAATCCGACTTAAAGACGAAGAAGAGGGCGTGCTTGCCTGCCAGCCCCGACAGGCCAGGCAGGGGAATCGTCAGCTCAACAGGTGTCCCGACTGGCATGTCGCCCCTCACGTCAACCTTGCCAAGCGTTAAACCGCGCTGCGAAGCCCATGGGCGGTCGGCCATGACTTCAATGGTTCCGTCGATGCCCTCAGGTATGATTTTCAGCAGCAGCTGCACGTTCTTCTTGCCTTGAAGGGCAGTGAAGTTGAAATACTTGTACCCCACGATGGAGCCGTCGGTGTTGTTGACCACCTGGTTGGTGTTGTTGCGCAGGTCGTAGGGTGCATCGAACTTGTCGTCGGTACCGTAACTGGCAGCCACATACGAGCCGTAGAACGTGTTGTTGGGCCATTCGTGGACGGCAGGCTTCGGACCCGTCAGCCAGCAGGCGATGCCGGCGGAGTGACGCTCCAATGGATTCAGGCCTTCGAGAGCGAAGCCCTCGGAGTTGTATTCGCCCTCGCTGATTTCTACTTTGCCGCCCTTGCCTTCTTCCACCTTCACGTCGATGGGAGCCACCATAGCCTGGCGGGCATACTCGTTGGTGCCCGTCTGGCGGTGATAGAACACATACCACCGGCCGTGGATCTCGCAGATGGAGCCGTGGGTGTTGCCGTCGGGCACGGCGGAGGCAATGGTGTCGCCCTGCTCGTTGATTTCACGAGCACGGCCGTCGATGATGGTGCCGCCGTAGGTCCAGGGGCCGAGCGGATTGTCGCTGTAACAGTAAGCCAGCGTGTAGTTCGACGTGGGCAGGCCGAACTCGCCGTCCTCGGTGAAGCGGCTGTAGATGAAGACGTACTTGTCCTTGATCTTACGGATGCTGGATGCCTCGAAGAACTTGAAGCGTCCCGGCTGGTTGCGGCCGCTGATCATGTCTTCGACAATCTTCGTGCCGGGCTTCACGGTGGCCATCGTCGTGGGGTCGAACTCGGCGGCATAGCTGCGCTCGAAGCCCCAGTAGCCGTAGACGCGGCCGTCGTCATCGACGAAGACGGCTGGGTCGAACTGCAGCACGCCGTCCACCTTGTTCGGGTCGTCAGCGTTCCAGTTGCACACCTCGAACGGGCCGTCGGGGCGGTCGCTCTTGGCAATCAGGCCGTTGCGCATGCCCGTCTGGTCGTTGGGGAACAGGTAGTAAGTTTTCTTGCCCGTGCTGTCGGTCACCAATGTGACATCGGGGGCATAGAGCACGTCGGCGGTGCCTGCCGTGTCGAAGGGCTCGCCCTTGGCGTTCTTGTCGACGACGAGGATGACGCCGTCGTAGCGCCAGTTGTTCAGGCTGTCGACAGAAGCCGACCACACCACCTGGTCGCGGCCGCAGTATTCGGTTATCAGGTTGTCGTGAGAGCCGTAGACGTAGACGCGATACTTTCCCGGCTGGTCGGGGTCCTCGAAGACGTAGGGCTCGCCGTCGGGTATGTGCTCCCAAAGGGGCATATAGGGGTTGCCGACGGTGGTGAGGGTTGTAGGTTGTGCCGATTGTTGGGGCTGGCACGAGGCGGCTGCCAGCATGCAACAGGCAGCTGCCACGGCAATGTTCAGTTGGTTGGTCTTCATATTCGTTGTCGTTTTAATGGTTAATCTTCAGTGTTCCGCCCTTCAGTCCGATGGCCTGCGCCTTGAGCACGCCCTTGCCGCGAACAACGGCCAGGCACTTGCCGAAGAAGGCCTTGCGCTGGGGAGCCGTAAACCGCTCCATCGACGTCTGGCAACCGTTATCGGTGGCCACAACCGTCGCTCCATCGGTAGCTGTGAAATACACCTGGTCCTCAGCCCAAGGGCAGATGTTCCCCTGTGCGTCGACAATGTCGGCGCAAACAAAGCAGAGGTCCTTGCCCTGATAGTCAACGCTAAGGCGCACGGCAGCCGGCTGACCGGCAGTACGGATGGTCTGCTCACAGACCACCTTGCCGTCCTTACGGCTCACGGCCTTTACCTCGCCCGGCTCGTACTTGACGCGCCAGCCGACGTGGTACTCAGTACAAAGACTATCAGTCCCCCTCTCTTCGGGAGAGGGGTTAGGGGTGAGGCTCTTACGCCTGACGCCCTGCGACTTGCCGTTGACGAACAGCTCCACCTCGTCGGCCTGGTTGTAGTAGGCCCACATATCGATGGTTTGTCCGGGCAGCCAGTTCCAGTGGGGGAAGAGGTGCAGCATGGGCGCGCTGGTCCACTCGCTCTGGTACATATAGTAAGAGTCCTTGGGGAAGCCCGCCAGGTCGATGATGCCGAAGTAAGACGAGCGGGCGGGGAAGCCGTAGGGCGTCGGCTCGCCGATGTAGTCGAAGCCCGTCCAGATGAACTGTCCGCCGACAAACGGATTGTGCTTCACCACGTCCCACGTCTCCTCGTGGGTCGAGCTCCACGAGGCGTGCATGTTGTCGTAGGCCGAACACATGAACGAGGGGTCGGTATAGGGCAGCCACCACTCCTTGGGCGCCGTGTAGACGGAGTCGCTGGGCATCATGTAGTAGCCGCGCGTCTGCAGGGCCGACACGCTCTCCGAGAAGATGAAGGGCTTGCCGGGGAAGTTCTTGGGCACGTCCTTCACCCACTGGTGGTGGTAGTTGAAACCGATGATGTCGATGGCCCCGCTCTTGAACAGGTGGTTGCCCGGCGACGGCTCGTTGCAGCCCGCCGTGATGGGGCGCGTCGTGTCGTAGCGGCGCACGATCTCAGCCAGGTGCTGCGTCAGCAGGCTCTGAACTGAGAGTTCACCGTCCTTGGCCAGCGTCGAGGCATCGTGGCCGGCATTCAGGATGAGGTTTGCCTGCTCCAGTGTCAGCGTGTCGGCCTCAGCCGATGACCACTGCTCGAGCACCTCGTTGCCTATCGACCACATCAGGATGCAGGGATGGTTGCGGTCGCGCAAGACGAGGTCGGTCAAGTCGCGCTCGTGCCACTCGTCGAAGAAGCGGGCGTAGTCGTTCTGCGTCTTGCGGCGGCGCCACATGTCGAACGACTCATCCATCACGATGAGCCCCATCGTGTCGCACATCGCCAGCAGCTCCGGGGCCGGCGGGTTGTGGCTCGAGCGGATGGCATTCACGCCCATCGCCTTCAGCTTCACGAGCTTGCGATGCAGGGCATCCTCGCTCAGGGCGGCACCGAGGCAGCCGAAGTCGTGGTGCTCGCAGACACCGTTCAGCTTGAAGTTTTTGCCGTTCAGCCAGAAGCCCGTCGTGGCATCGAACTTGAAGTCGCGGAAGCCCGTCGTGGTCTCCACTTCGTCAACGACCTTGCCGTCGCAGATCAGCTGCGTGCGTACCTTATAAGTATATGGTTCTTCGCACGACCACTTCCTCGGTCTCTTGATGCTCACAGGCCGCCCGTCGCGGTCGAGCCACGTGTTCCTGACCGTCACCTTGCGGCCCGTGGGGTTCTCGTAGTCCACCTCCACCTTGCCGTCGTGAACGTAGACGCCCCAGTGCTTCACGTGGATGGCATTGGTGCGCGTGAGCCACACGTGGCGGTAGATGCCGCAGCCCGAGTACCAGCGCGAGTTGGGCTGGTCGCTGTTGTCGACGCGGACGGCCACCACATTGCGGCCTTCACGGACGTAGGGCGTGATGTCGTACTCGAAGCTGGAGTAGCCGTAGGGCCGCGTCCCCACCTTCTGTCCGTTCACGTAGACCGTCGAGTTCATATACACGCCGTCGAACTCCAGGAACACCTTCTCTCGTGCGTTGTCACTCAGTGACAACGAAAACGTCTTCCTGTACCACCCCACCCCGCCAGGCAGCGCACCGCCGCCGGCACCGCTGGGGTTCGAAGCCGAGAAGTCGCCCTCGATGGCCCAGTCGTGGGGCACGTCGAGTCGGCGCCAGTGGGCGTCGTTATAGTCAACTGCGGCCATCGTCGCAGTATCGGCCAGCACAAACCGCCAGTCGCTGTCAAAACATTTCCGCTCACGAGCCTGTGCCGTCAGGGCCATCAGGGCTGTTACAGCCAGTAATAATAACTTCTTTGTTGTCATCGTTTTCGGTAGTCAGTCATATTTGCCCACAAAGGTACGAATTTTTTTCCGATTCTCGCATCCTCTTTCCCAAAAAATTAGTAACTTTGCAGGCAGAACCAGGAAAGATTATGCCTCGCAAGACAAACGGAATAGAATTTGAGATTCATCCTCGCCCGACGAAGGGTGAGGACGGCAAGCCCCTGCTCTACGTCCGCTCCGCCAAGGGAATGAAGCAGAGCTTCAAGCAATTGGACGACTACTGCACCAAGTATTGTGGACTGCGTACCGGACAGCTGCAGCAGGTGTTTGATATACTGAAGGAAACGGCAGGCCGTTGGCTCTCGGAAGGCTATCGCGTGGAGACGCCTATTGGCTCGTTTGCCCCCAAGCTGAAGCTGCTGGGCGAGCATACCGACCCGAAGACCATCACGGGCAAGGATGTCGTCTATGCCGGACTGGAGTTCATCCCCTCCAAGGAGTTTGTGAAGGAGAGCGGCAGAAACCGCGAGGGCTACCGCAAGAGCAAGGCGACGGTGGGCAACAGTCAGATGTACGACGAGAAGGCAATGGACGAGGCCCTGAAGCGAAGCCTGAGGCTGGGCTATACCACGATTCCTGATTTTATGGTGTTCAGCGGACTGAAGCGCGACTCTGCCAAGGCCTATCTCGACAGCCTCTGCAAGGGCGAGCATCCCCGTCTCTGGAAGATGTTTAAAAGCCGCCGCTGGCTCTACTTCCCCATAAAGCCCGCTTCGGAGGAATAAAAATGCGTTTCGGCCGGGCGCTCCCACACGCAAGGCCGTTCGCCCGCAGATATAAGGGCGCCCGCCCACATCAGTGCGGACGGGCGCCCTTTTCTGCTAACCCCGCGCCTTTCTCCCTGTTTCCCTTGGCCTTTTCCCCTGTCAGGGCGGGGTATTTTCCCCGTTAGCCCTTGGGTATTGTTTTTCCGAGGTTGTTCGTTTATCATTCAATACCCCATTCGCGAGGTGTCGATCTCCTTCTTTTTCTTCTCCTTGAAGTTGCCAATGCGGTAGACAGCCGTGAGGGAGACACTGGCGTAGTTCATCCAGACGCGCATGGCGTAGTCTTGGTTGCCAAGCATGGAGCGGGTGTTGGCATAGCCGTTGAAGATGTTCGAGCCATTGGCGATGACGCTCCACTTGCCGTTTGCGGATGTCCAGCGGAGCGAGGCGTTCAGATAGAACAGCGGGGCAATGTCATAAACGCCCTGAATGGCTTTCGACTGGAAGAAAGGATTAAGGATGAAACGGATGTCGTTCCGCTGAGACAACTTGGCCACCGCCGTACCGCCGAGGATGGCTGAGAGCCGGGTGCGGTCGAAGGGCAGGTCGAAGAAGCTGTCGCTCTTGTCGTGACGGTAGAGGCCTGTGGCCATCAGAGTGCCGTTGAGCCAGCTGCCTGCGCTGAACTGCGCTGAGGCTTGCAGGCCGTAGTAGTTGGAGTAGTCGAAGTTGGTCTCCTTCATTATGACGGCCATGCGGTCGGAGGGCTGGTAGGCCAGCTGCACGAAGTAGTCGGGTTCCAACTCCGCAAATGCCGTAAAGGTGTATTTCCGGTTCAGCTGCCACATCAGGTTCACCTCGTATTTCGACATGGGCTTCAGGTCGGGATTGCCCCAAATCTCAGTGTAGGCCGACGCATAGTAGATGCTGCTCATCGTACTCCAGTAGCTGGGGTAGACGGCCTCGCTGCTGAACGAGAGGTTGAGCATATTCTTCTGGTTGACGTTCCACATAGCGTTAAACTGCGGATAGACGCGCCACTCGTTCCACTTGGTAGCGTGATACTGCTCTGTTGTCACAGATGCTTCGAGGCTCAGCGACTTGCCAATCTGCTTGCTGAACCCTGCATAGCCGTTCAGGATGCGCTCATTGTAATCCACACTGCTGGTGGCATCGGGCAGTTGCTGACGCTGTTGGTCGAGCGTCGTCTGATAGCTGTTGTTGTTTGTAAACTGTGCCTTGACGCCGTACGTCAGTTCCCAGTCGTGAGACAGGGCGTGGGTCTGGTCGGCGGTGAAGAGCCACTTACCCACCTTCTGCCGGCTGTCGACAAACAGATTTCGCTCGTTGTCGTACATCGAGCCGTCAAGATGCTGCGTGCGCGGATTCTGATAGTTGGTGTAGGATGCGCCCAACTCAAGTCCGAACGGTGTGTCGTAGCTGACGTCGATGTTGTGCAGGTAGTCGTGCTCTGTAGAGTGTTGCACGGAGTTGGCCGTGCCAGTGGTGGTATTGGTTGACTTCGTCTTGTCCCATTCGCCGGTATAGGCTGCGGTCAGACGGTGGTTGTCGGCAATAGCGTAGTCAATACCGATATGGTATTCGTGGTTGATGCCGTCGCTGCGGTTGCGGGTCTCGTCGCTGTAGACCTTGCGCGTGCCGTTCAGCGGATGATTGGCCTCGTGCTTCACCTGTCCGTAGCCCGAACCGTCGGTGAAGGCGTACGAAGCATCGAGGCTCAGCTTGCCGTGATTGTAGATGAAGCTGCCCCCTACTTTCCCCGTGCTGTACTTGTGTTGCCGCCAAGTACCCTGAAATTGGCCGGAGAGCTGGTTGGTGCCCGAAAAGTCCTTTGTCACGATGTTGATGGCCATTCCACGTACGTGGTACTTTGCGGGAGCCGACGGCATCACCTCAGCCTTGGCAAGCATAGCGGCGGGCATCTGTCTCAGCCGCTCTACCACTTTGTCGGCATCGAGCGTCGTTGCCTTGCCGTTGATGATGAGGGTCACGGGCTGGCCACAGAACGTGAGCCGGCCGCCCGACTCGAACACGCCGGGAATGCGGGTCAGCGCCTCGTAGGCATCGTCGGCAGGAAAAACTTGCAAGAGCATAGGCATATTATAGGTCAGATGGCCGTTCTCTGCCTTTGAGAAAATACGGTCGCCCGTCACCTCTACGCCTTTCACCATATAGGTCTCCTGCTGGAGGATGATTGTACCGATGTCGCCCACCTCGCAGGGACGGAACAATGTCTTGTAGCCTACAAACGAGCATTTCGCAATGACGCGATAGGCTTCAGTGGGTATGACGAAGTCGCCGTTCTCATTGCTCACGCCACCACCGATGAGAGAGGAGTCGGCAGGGTTGAGCAGTGAGATGTTGGCGTAGGCGACTGGCTGGCTATGCTCGTCGATGACGCGGCCTTTCAGGTGGTGTTCCGTCTTGTGGGTACACTCCACGAAGAACTTCTCACCGTCCTTGACGATGCGGACAGGGTAGAAACCGGCCACTTTTATCAGGGCGTCCTCAATGCTGAGGCGCTCGAAACTGCAGGTGACGGTAAAGTCCTCCAAGTCGTTGTAGACGAAGGATATCTCGTATCGCCCGGTGGCAGCGTTGAGGTCTTCGAGCACTTGGCTCATCGACTGGGCCTGGTACTCGCGGGTAATCTTCTGGGCCTTTGCAATGCTGACTGCTGCGCATAGCAATAGCAGGATATACAGTTTCTTCATAGCGCACATCAATCAGGGATTCACAATCAGTTTGTCGCCCTCGACGGTAAGGCTCACGTGGTCGAAATGGTTCAGGTCGTTGATGACGTCCTCCAGTTTGTCCTTCCGTTCCCACTTATAGTAGAGGCGCAGCTCGTGGGCCTGAGCACTTCGGATGTCAGCCACCTTATTATAATATGTGGCCAATTCGCCAGCCAACTCGTCGAGCGGTGCGTTTGAGAAGATGTGAATGGAGTCAGCTTCCTCAGGCCTTTCTGAAGGAGAAGGCGTCTGGTTGTCCTGTTGCTGCGAGTCAGATATACGCGTTTCCTCTGTCGGGGCCTGCAAATTTCCTCCAACGGCTACACGATAGGCAGCATACGCAATGCCACTAAGCATCAGAACGCCGAGCAGTGTCGCTGCTACTCGCAGCCAGCGCCGCCTCTGTGGGGTTGCCTTTACCTTTTCCGCATAAACAGCATCCGTAGCCCGCACCATCTGCTCATACAGTTGGCGGCACTCCTCGTCAGTCATCAGCTGGCGGATTTCCTCGTCGGTGTAGCACTCTGGATGCTCCTGCATCTCCAAGAGTCGCTTTAGTTTCTCGTCCTTTGTCATTGGGTGAATCTGTTTTTGAGTTTCTTGATGGCCTGAGAGAGATGCTTGTAGACGGCGGCCTCGCTGATGCCCACCCGTGCGGCTATCTCGCGGTACTTCAGTCGCTCACCGTAGTGCATCATAAAGATACGGCGGGTCTGCGGTGTCAGTTCCGTCTGGATAAACTGCTGGTATTGGCTGTACTGCTCCTCCTCGTCAAGCTCCCTGTCGAGTTCACTGTCCTCGAGGGGCAGGGCGCGGCGCAGGCGTTCCTGAAGCTTCATCCGCTTCAGGCGGTTCAGGCACTCAAAGCGTACGCTGCTCCTGACGTAAGCCAACAGTTTCTCCCCATCGTCGGGCAGGATGTCCGTCGCCATCAGCCGCGTCATCACGTCGCTCACGGCATCGCGGGCGTCCTCCTCGTCGTGCAGCAGGATACAGGCCCGACGCAGCAGTTCCCCGTAGTGCTGACGGTACAACGCCGCCACCGTTTCGTCTCTCTTCGGCATTCTTCTTGTTTTGTCCTTTTATCTATAAGACAATCTCACGGTCAGATTCCCAACCCCTAAGAGCAAAAAAAAGCGCCGCTCCCTTGCAATAACACTCAGGGAGCGGCGGTTCCGTTGTTGCTTATTTGTCAGTTAAACTGCTTTTCACATCAATGCCGTATTTCCGGCAGTATTTCAGAATCTTGGCCCGAGTCTCCTCCAGACTGTCGATAACCAGTTGGTATTCTTCCTGACTAAGACTGCTATGGTCATCTGAGTCTGGCCTGACAAAATCCCATACCAGCCCCTCGCTCAGTTTCCAGGTGCCAATCTTTATCATGAATTCCTTGTTCTTGTACATATCAATCAGAGTTGTATGCTCACGGCCTTACCGTTATAGTTGACCATCTGTCCCTCGGGACTATCGAAGTTGAGCGGTTTCGGGGCGTCCTTCGTAACGAGCACGACGTTGAAGCGGCGCTGCTTGAGCATTCCGGGAAACTGGCCCTTGCGCTGGCCGATGGTGACGGTGCGCGAGGCGTCGTCGTAGCTGATGTCGATGGTGGCGTACTTGCCCTTTTCGTAATTATAGTTAGTGCCCTCGTCCTCGTAGAGCTGGAACTGGCCGTTCTGGCCGGCATAGACGTAGAGGTTAATCAGCTCGGCAGGCTTCTCGTCGCTCCACTGCATCTCGGGGCCGAAGGGGATGATGGCTCCCTCGCGCACGAAGACGGGAATGCGTTCGTAGGGGGCATCGACGACAAGACGCTGACCGCCCTGGGTGTACTCACCCGTGTAGAGGTCGTACCAGCCGCACTGACGGGGGAAGTAGACCGAGCGGTTGCGGGCCTTGTAGTAGCCAACAGGACAGGCCATCAGCGCGGGACCGAACATCCACTGGTTGCCGATGTTCTCGACCTCACGGTCGCCGTTGAAGTCCATCACGAGGGCGCGCATCAGCGTGTAGTCCCTGAAGTGGGCCCAGCCAGCCAGCGAGTAGATGTAGGGCATCAGACGGTAGCGCAGACGGTCGTAATAGACGAACGACTTGTAGGCGGGATGCTCGTCGGGGGCGATGTTCCAGATCTCCCGCAGGGGCCACTGGCCGTGACTGCGGAAGAGGGGGATGAAGGCACCGAACTGGTTCCAGCGCGTCTGCAGTTCACGCCACTCCTTCAGGTCCTCGTTCTCCTGACCCGTGCGGTCGAAGAGCTGCTGGGCAGCCACATAGCGGTTCTCCACGCAGAAGCCGCCCTGGTCCATGCCCCAGAAGGGAATGCCCGACATGGAGTAGTTCAGTCCGGCGGTCATCTGGGCGCGCATATCCTCCCAGCGGGTGCCGATGTCGCCGCTCCTCGTGGCCGTAGAGTAGCGCTGCTCGCCGGCAAAGCCGCTGCGGGTAAGCAGGAAGACACGGGGCTCGTCCTTCTTGCCCTTCCACACCGAGCGCTGACCGTTGTAGATGGCGTCGGCATTGACCGTCGAGTAGGCATTGAAGTATTCGGTCGAGGTGCCGAGAGCCGTCGGGCCGCTGAGCGCCTTGCGATACCACATCGGCGTGCAGTCGCGGACGTTAGGCTCGGAGGCGTCCATCCACCAGGCGTCGACCTTACGACCAAGATTCGTATAGAGCTTCTCGTCCATCTGCCGCCAGAACATCTTGCGGGCCTCGGGATCGTAGGCATCATAGAAGCCGTTGGTGTAGCCGGGGCCTACCCAGTCGTGGATGTCGTCGGTGGGCGACTGGCGGTACATCCATCCCTTCGCGTCAAGCTCTTTGTAGTTGTCGGTATTGGTATAGAACTTCGGCCAGACGCTGATCATGAAGCGGCCGTGCATCTGGTGGACGTCATCGAGCATCTGCTGCGGATTGGGATAGCGCGACGCCTCGAACTCATGACTGCCCCACTGGTCCTCGGGCCAGTAGTTCCAGTCCTGCACGATGTTGTCGATGGGAATCTGGCGCTTGCGGAACTCAGCCAACGTTCCGACCAGTTCGTCCTGCGTCTTGTAGCGCTCGCGGCTCTGCCAGAATCCGAGCACCCACTTCGGGTAAAGCGAGGCCTTGCCCGTCAGCGTGCGGTAGCCGGAGATGACCTCGTCGAAGTTCTGTCCGGCAATGAAGTAGTAGTCCATATCCTTCGCCATCTCGCACCAGACGGTCAGCGCATTGCGGTCCACCTCGCTACGCGGCTCGGCTACCCGCAGACCACAGTAGGACTCACCGCCGTCGGGCTGCCATTCTATACGTAGTTGAGTACGCTCATGAGGCCGCAACCGGGCGGTGAACTTATAAGCATTCGGATTCCAGGCTGTGCGCCAGCGCTCGGGCACCACCTCCTTGCCGCCGATATACACCTTGATGTAACCAGCGTAGTAGAGAATGAACTGGTAGTCGTAGGTATTGGATACCGGGGCCTCTATGAAGCCCTCGTACAGCACACTCGCTCCTTGCAAGTTAAAACCCTTCGGAAGGTTCTTGATGCCGCCATTGTCGGTCTTCAGGGCTATCTGCGACTTCGCGGGCGTACCATATTCATAATAGATGGAATCCTCGTCGCGCACCAGCTTCTTGCCTTTGGCGTCGGTGTAGGTACCCGTCAGATGGCCTTCCCTACCCTGCTTGTCATAGAGCTTGAAGGCACGGTTCAGCTGCAGGTAGTCGTTGGGATTGCCGAAGCGGCAGTACGAGTAGGCATCCCACAGCAGGCCGTAGCCCTTGGTTGACAGCACGAAGGGAATGCTCACCTTCGTGTTATACTGGAACAGGT
>JAEEGJ010009435.1_pt1 | contig 26097 bp, 20 predicted proteins | sample 8958761 | NCBI WGS metagenome assembly JAEEGJ01 (sample SAMN16246546, study PRJNA631951) | gut metagenome | biome: gut microbiome; feature: rumen; material: RS-attached | host: Bos | place: Iran: Karaj | collected 2018-10 | reverse complement strand
CACGCTGATGTGGATTCTCGAGATTGTCTCGTCGTGGGCCACGTCGGTGGCCATCATCGTGCTGATGCTGCTCTTCTGTTCCGACAGCGGCATAGCGCCGATGGTCAACGAGGAGGAAGTAGGCGCGCTATTATCTTATAAAGGTGTGATGGGATCGTTTGCCGACCCTGTCATCATGCTGTTCATCGGCGGCTTCGTGCTGGCCATTGCCGCCACGAAGACGGGGCTCGACGCCCAGCTGGCCAAGGTGCTGCTGAAGCCCTTCGGCACGCGCAGCGAGATGGTGCTGCTGGGTTTCCTGCTCGTGACGGGACTGTTCTCGATGTTCGTGTCGAACACGGCTACTGCCGCCATGATGCTGACGTTCCTGACGCCGGTGTTCCGCCAGCTGCCCCCCGAGGGCAAGGGCCGCATCGCACTGGCCATGTCGATTCCCGTGGCAGCCAACCTCGGAGGCATGGGCACGCCCATCGGTACGCCCCCGAACAACATCGCCCTGAAGTACCTGAACGACCCTGAGGGTCTGAACCTCGGCCTCGGCTTCGGCCAATGGATGATGTTCATGTTCCCGCTCGTCGTCCTGCTGCTGTTCATCAGCTGGCGCCTGCTGCTGAAGTTCTTCCCCTTCACGCAGAAGACCGTCGAGCTGAAGATTGACGGCGGCATGGAGAAGGGCTTCCACTCAACGGTTGTGGTCATCACGTTCATCGTCACCATCCTGCTCTGGCTGTCCGACCGCTTCACCGGCATCAATGCCAATACCGTGGCGCTCATACCCTTCTGCGTCTTCGCCCTGACGGGAGTCATCAACAAGCGCGACCTCGAGCAGATTAACTGGAGTGTCATCTGGATGGTGGCCGGCGGCTTTGCCCTCGGTTACGGCCTCAACAAGTCGGGACTGGCCGAGAATGCCGTCGAGAGCATTCCCTTCGCCGAGTTCTCGCCGTTGCTCATCCTGCTGCTCGGCGGCGCCATATGCTACGCCCTGTCGAACTTCATCAGCAACTCGGCCACGGCAGCCCTGCTGATGCCCATCCTGGCCATCGTCTGCACAGCCATGGGCGACAAGCTCGACCCCATCGGCGGCACGGGAACCGTGCTCATCGGCGTGGCCATCGCCGCCTCGTCGGCTATGATCCTGCCCATCTCGACGCCGCCTAACGCCCTGGCCTTCGCTACAGGTTTCGTCAAGCAGAGCGAGATGTCGAAGATCGGCATCATCATGGGCATCATCTCGATGGTGCTGGGTTTCGGTCTTGTCTACCTCATGGGTACGATGCACCTGATATAAAACATCCCCAAAACAGAGTATTAACGGTTGCCAATCGAAAAAAAGTCAAACGATTGGCAACCGTTTTCCGTTTTTCTTATTATCTTTGCAACCAAAAACCAAGAAACACATGAGATACGCAATCATTCTGGCAGTCGGATGCTGGCTCCTTACCACCGGCTGCAGCGAGAAGAAAACTACTGGACAGAAAGCCCCCACGCGCGTAAAGACGCTCTTGGTGAGTCCCGGTCTGGTCGACGACAGCCACACCTACGTGGGCATTGTCGAGGAGAACGCCGGCACGGCCGTCAGCTTCACCAGCATGGGCGTGGTCAAGCGTGTGTATGTCAACGAGGGACAGGCCGTCAGCCGCGGCCAGCTCCTCGCCGAGATGGACGCCACGCAGGCCCGCAACGTGCTCAGCGGCGCCGAGGCCCAGATGGCACAGGCCAACGACGCCCTGCAGCGCTACCAGATGCTCCACGACAATGGCTCGCTGCCCGAGGTGCAGTGGGTCGAGATTCAGAGCAAGGTGGCTCAGGCCCGCTCACAGCTCGAGGTGGCCAAGAAGAACCTTGCCGACTGTCGCCTCGTGGCCCCCGTCGGCGGCATCATCGGCCGCAAGATGGTGGGTGCCGGCGAGACTGCCATGCCTTCGCAGGCCGTGGTGAGCATTCTCGACATCTCGACGGTGAAGGTTAAGGTGGCCATCCCCGAGGCCGAGATTGGCGCCATCACGCCCAGCACCATGACCACCGTCAAGGTCGAGGCCATCGACCGCAGCTATCAGGGCGGCCATATAGAGAAAGGTGTGCAGGCCGACGCCCTCACGCATACCTACGATGTACGTATACGCGTGGCCAATGTCGAGCGCCGCCTGCTGCCCGGCATGGTGGCCAGCGTCAGATTCCTCACCAGCGGTTCGCAGGCCATCAGCGGTCGCTCGCTGCCCGTGACGTCAATCCAGAAGAAGTCCGACGGCACGCTCTTCGTCTGGACCGTCGACAAGGACAGCACCGCCCACCGCACGCCGGTCAAGATAGGCCACGTACAGGGTAACCACGTCACCGTGACCGAAGGCATCGACATCGGCCAGCGCGTCATCACCGAGGGCTACCAGAAGCTGAGCGAAGGCACCCGCGTCGCCTTTTAAGGGGCGTCGAAGCGTCGAAGCATCGAAACATCGAAACATCGAAACATCGAAAAAACAAATCGCAAATGAAGAAGATGGACTGGCTCCGCTGGCCGCTGGAGCATTACTCAATATCGCTGCTCATCGTCGGCATCCTGTTCGTACTGGGCATCTACGGCATGTACGTCATGCCCAAGGACGAATTCCCGGCATTCACCATCCGTCAGGGCGTGGTGATAGCCGCCTACCCTGGTGCCACGACCGAGGAGGTGGAGACCCAGGTGGCCAAGCCCCTCGAGCGCTACCTGTTCACCTTCGGCGAGGTGTGCCGTGCCAAGACCAGCACCACGTCGCAGAACGGTCTCTGCATCGTCATGGTGCGCCTTAACGACGAGGTCAACAACAAGGATGAGGTCTGGTCGAAGATCAAGCACGGCCTCAACCTCTTCAAATCGTCGCTGCCCTCGGGCGTCGTCGCCCTTTTTGCCAACGACGACTTCGGCAACACGTCGGCCCTGCTCATTGCCATCGAGAGCCCGCAGCGCAGCTATCGCGAGCTTCAGAAATACACCGACCAGCTCTCCGACCGCCTGCGCCGCATACCCTCCGTGGCCAATGTCCGTACCTACGGCGAGCAGAAGGAGCAGATCTCGCTCTATGTCGACCGCCAGCGCCTTCAGGCTTACGGCATCGGCCAGCAGATGCTCTTCAGCCATCTGCAGTCGCAGGGCATCACCACCCTCAGCGGCAGCATCAGCGACGACGACCAGCAGATACCTATTCATATCGAGGCCACCAACAATACCGAAGAGGAGATAGCCAACCAGATTATCTTCAGCGACCCCGTCAGCGGCAAGGTGGCCCGCGTCAGGGATGTGGCCCGCGTCGTGCGCGAGTACGACAGCGTAGAAAGCTACATCGAGCAGGACGGCCACCCCTGCATGCTGCTCTCGCTGGAGATGACGCCCGGCAACAACATCGTACAGTATGGCGATGAGGTCGAGCGCGTGCTCAGCCGCTTCTCGGCCGACGAGCTGCCCGACGACGTCACCATCACCCGCATTGCCGACCAGCCGAAGGTCGTGGGTGCGAGCGTCCGCGACTTCCTGCGCGACCTGCTCGTCTCGATGGCCATCATCGTCCTGGTCATGATGGTGCTCTTCCCCCTGCGCTCGGCCATCGTGGCTGCCATCACCATTCCGCTGAGCACCTTCGTCTCGGTGGCTATCATGTATATGATGGGCATCGAGCTCAACATCGTCACCCTCGCCGCCCTCATCGTGGTGCTCGGCATGGTCGTCGACAATGCCATCGTCGTCATCGACGGCTATCTGGAGTATGTCGGCAAGGGCTGCGCCCCCAAGGAGGCCGCCATCGCCTCGGCCAAGCAGTATTTCATGCCGATGATGCTCGCCACACTCTGCATCTGCGTCATCTTCTACCCGCTGCTGCTCACGCTGAAGGGCGCCTTCAACGATGCCCTGAGGGACTTCCCCGTCACCATCACCATCAACCTCATGGTGTCGCTTTTCCTCGCCGTCACCGTCATCCCCTTCCTCGAGGTGCTGATCATCAAGACGCCCGTCGCCAAGCAGGGCGGAGGCGGGGGCGGGGCAATCACCCGCTGGGTGCAGACCACCTACGACAAGGTGCTCGACTTCACCTTCCGTCATCCGTGGCTCACCATCTGGGGCGGCGTCGGCATCATCCTGCTCTCGTGCCTCATCGTGCCCGCGCTGAAAATCCGACAGTTTCCCTTTGCCGACCGCGACCAGTTTGCCGTCGAGATATTCATGCCCGAGGGCAAGGGCATCGCCGAGACGCGCGTCATTGCCGACTCCCTGCGCCACGTGCTGCAGCAGGACGACAACGTCAAGTGCATCACCAGCTTCGTGGGCTGCTCGTCGCCGCGCTTCATGGTCTGCTACGCCCCGCAGATGGCCGGCCGCAACTACGCGCAGTTCATCGTCAACACCACGTCGCACCAGGCCACCCTCGACCTGCTGGCCAAGTACCAGCCCCGCTGGAGCGAGGCCTTCCCCCAGGCCTACATCCGCTTCAAGCGCCTCGACTACCTCGAGGTGCCCGAGCTTGAGTACCGCTTCTATGGCGAAGACCTCGACTCGCTCCACGAGGCTGCCGAACGGCTGATGCTGCGCATGCGCGAGATGCCCGAGCTCGAGTGGGTACACACCGACTTCCTGCAGCCCTACCCGCTCATCAACGTCGAGCTCGACCCCGTGGTCTCCGCGCAGCTGGGCATATCGCGCACCACCGCGGCCCTCGCCCTGAGCGCTACTACCAACGACCTGCGCGTAGGCCAGGTCTATGAGGACGACTACGAACTGCCCATCGTCGTCAAGGACGATGCCGACATGACCTTCTCCGACATTGAGAACCTCGGCATTGCCACACCGATGGCCGTGCTCTCGGCGGGCGCCGGCGGCACCAACAGCACCGTTCCGCTGCGCTCCATAGCCAAGGTCAGCCCCAAGTGGAGCGAGAGCCGCATCATGCACCGCGGCGGCGAGCGCTGCATCACCGTGACGGCGCAGTTTGCCTACGGCGTCTATGCCGCACCCATCGAGTCGCGCATTGCCGACATCATGGAGCACGAGATGCAGATTCCCGACGGCGTGCGCTCCGAGGTGGGCGGCGAAATCGAGTATAACGGCGAAGCCATGCCCCAGATCTTCGGCGGCGTGGCCATCGCCATGGTCATCATTTTCTTCTTCCTGCTGTTCAACTTCAAGAAGTTCGGCATCACCACCGTCTGCATCGTCGCCCTCGGCCTGATGATACCCGGCGTGCTCGTCGGCCTCGGCCTGATGAACCGCACGCTCGGCCTCACCTCCATCATGGGCGTCATCACCCTCATGGGAATGATCATGCGCAACGAGATCCTTATCTTCGAGCATGCCAACAGCCTGCTCAAGACCCCTGCCGCCTCGGAGGACGGGCAGGAGGAGACGGGGCTAACCGTCCGCGAGGCCGCCTACGAGGCCGGCAAGCGCCGCATGGTGCCCATCTTCCTTACCACCGCCACCACCGCCGTCGGTGTGGTCCCGATGATTATTGCGCAGTCGTCGTTCTGGATGCCTGTCGGTGTCACCATCTTCGCCGGCGGCATCGGCTCCCTCATCCTCGTCGTCACCATGCTCCCCGTCATCTACTGGAAAGTCAGCCTGAAAAAAAGTAAGAAATGAAAAAGCCCCTCCTCTACCTCCTCGCCCTGCTCTGTCACCTATGCTGCAACACCGTTGCAGCCCAGCCCGGCTACACCCTGGCCCAGCTCAAGGACTCGGCCCTCGCCCATAACGCCGCCGTCAGCAACGCCCGACTCTCAGTCGACGCCGCCAGCCAGCAGCGCCGCGAGGCCTTCACCAAGTTCTTTCCCAACGTCAGCGCCACGGGCTTCACGTTCAATGCCAACCGCGGCATGGCCGAGACCACCGTCAACCCCTCCGAGATTGTCCCCTCGTCGCTGGCGCCCGCCCTGTCGCAGCTGTTCCCGCCCGAGGCCCTCGTCGCCCTCGCCAATCCCGTCACCATCTCCATGATGAAGAACGGCACCGTGGGCTCCATCATGGCCGTGCAGCCCGTCTTCGCCGGCGGACAGATAGTCAACGGTAACCGCCTCGCCCGTGTCGGCGAGGATGTCAGCCGACTGCAGCTCCAGCTCTCGCAGCAGGAGGTAGAGCGCAACGTCGAGCAGTACTACTGGCAGCTCGTCACCCTCAATGAGAAGCGGCGCACGCTCGATGCCGTCGACACGCTCCTTGCCGACATCCACAAAGACGTCGACGTGGCCGTCCGTGCCGGTGTCGCCCTGCGCAACGACCTCCTCCAGGTACAGCTTCGCCAGAACGACATCGCCTCGCAGCGCCTCAAGCTGAACAACGGCGTCACCCTACTCCACCTCCTCATCGCCCAGTACTGCGGCCTGCGCGACACCACCTTTGCTCTCGCAGCGTCCGACATAAACAACCAAGGAAAACAACTCCCCTCCCTCTCAAGGGAGGGCTCGGGGGTGAGTCTTCTCCCCGAATACCGCCTCCTCGAGAAGCAGGTCGAGGCAGCAACCCTCCAGAAGAAGCTCGCCGTAGGCCAGAACCTGCCCTCGGTCGCCGTCGGTGCTGGCTACACCTACCACAACCTCCTCGACCGCGACCGCACCTTCGGCATGCTCTTCGCCACCGTCAGCGTGCCCATCTCCGACTGGTGGGGCGGTTCCCACGCCGTCAAGCGCCGCAAGATTGAGCTGCAGCAGGCTGAAGAGCAACTGGCCGACAACGCCCAGCTGCTCAACATACGCATGCAGAAAACCTATAATGATGTGGTCGAGGCCAACGAGCAGCTACAGCTCGCCCAGCGCAGCATTGAGCAGGCTGAAGAGAACCTCCGGCTCAACCGCAACTACTACCAGGCGGGCACGTCGCGCATGGCCGACCTGCTCGAGGCGCAGCTTCTCTACCAGCAGGCCCGCGACCGCCATACCGACGCCTTCGCCGACCTCCAGAACAAACTCCTGGAATACCGCTTCGCCACCGCCCAATAACCCCCAATCGGTCATCAGGCTCGAAAGAACCCCAAGTCTGCCGTCAATCCCACAAATATCATAATTTTAAATCCGTCACATCCGTCACAGCCATGTAAACAACAGACAATCAAGCAGATACGTGGTGACGGATAAGGGTGACGGATGACGGATGCACGGCGCATTCCCCTGCGCCATGCCTCTGCGCCAAATGTTCACGGGCGGTGAATCATTGTTCACCGCCCGTGAATCATTGCAGTGGAGCATGTAGCCATCCGTCACCCGTCACCTTTATCCGTTACCACGTAACACACTCAGCATGAGGCAGATAGGACGAAGGTGACGGATTGACGGATAATAATCGATTTGGAACAGAACGGCTCCTCTCTACAGTTTCTCCCCGTAGCACAGGTCGCCGCAGTCGCCAAAGCCCGGCACAATATACTTGTGCTCGTTCATGCCCGGGTCGATGGCCGCACACCAGATGGTCGAGCCGTCGGGCAGCGCCTCGCGCACCACCTCGATGCCCTCGGGTGTGGCAATCACGCAGCACACGTGCACCTTCCTTGGGCGTCCCGTCTTCATCAGCGCCTCGATGCTCGCTGCCATTGAGCCGCCCGTAGCCAGCATCGGGTCTGTAATCACCAGCGTCTTGTTCTTCACGCTCGGCGATGCCATGTACTCCGTATGCACGCCCACCTCCGTATGCTCGCGGTTGGTATACATACGGTAGGCCGACACGAATCCGTTCTCAGCATGGTCGAACACCTTCAGGAAACCCTCGTGGAACGGCAGTCCCGCCCGCAGCACCGTGGCTATCACCAGCTCGTCGTGCGGCAGCGGAATGTCCAGCGTACCCAGCGGAGTGGTCACCGTCTTCGCCTTGTACTCCAGCGTCTTCGACAGCTCAAAGGCCATCATCTGACCTATGCGCTCAATGTTGTTACGAAACAGCAGCCTGTTCTGCTGATACTTCCTGTCGCGCAGCTCGGCCATGAACTGGTTCATCACCGACCTCTGCTCCGAAAAATCAATAACCTCAACCATCTTTATTATTTTCGATTATTCTATTTTCGATTTTCTATTTCCTCCTCCCCAGGGGAGGCCGCGAGGGAGCTACAGCTGCCCCGCCTCCACCATCAGCACCACGCGCTCGGTCAGCCGGTCCGTGCCCTCAGGGTCGTACTCCTTCTTCAGGCTCGCACCGAAGGCCCAGGCAAACGCCTGCCAGAAGCCCGCGCGTATCGGCCCCAGAAACGCCTGGATGGCCTCGTAGCTCGTCGAGTTGCACTCACGGTTAATCAGCTTGATCAGCAGCTTACCCTGCGAGTAAGTCAGCTTCTTCATCTTCGGCTTATACTCCTTCACGATGCTCTGCTCCACCCGCTTCATGTGCTCCTGCTTCGCCTTCTCGTCAGGCAGCATCTCTAAGTACTCCGCCGTCTCGATGAGAATCTGGCGCACCTCCTTTGCTATCGGCAGCGTCTTCTTCACGTTCTTCACCAGGCGCATGTAGGAGCCCTCCTGGCGCTTGCTGCTGAACGTCATCTTCGGGTACACATACACGTTCGACATCTCCATATACTGAATGCTGTCGCCGTCGACCACCACCTTGCTCACCTTCACCGTGGGCACGAAGGTGGGGTCGCCGATGCCGGTCGTGTCCTTCTGCGCCGACGCACAGAGCACGCTCGCCAGCACCATGATTATCGTCAGTATATGCCGCATCTCACTTTGTCAATTTTCTTACGGGAAAGGTGAAATATGTATCAGGGAAGGGCTCGTCGCTCAGCGTAAAGTGCCACCACTCGGTGCTTAAGGGCTTGAAGCCATGACGGAGCATTGCCTGGCGCAGAATCATGCGGTTGGCAAACTGCTCGGCCGTGATGCTGCGGTTAGCGGGACTCTTGCTGTTGTCACCCGTGTATTCGCCCGTCTCGGGATTGCCGCAGAAGTCAGGGTGACTCTCAGGCCCGAACCAGTCGAAAGTGCCGCCCATGTCAAGCTCTTTCTCCGTGGTCATGTCGAAGAGTGTCAGGTCGAGTGTAGAGCCACGCGTATGGCCACTCTTCAGGCAGATATACTCCTGAGGGAAGAGCACGTTCTTGTCGAGGTCGGGGTAGAAGTAGGTCTTCATGCGCACATCGGGGACGTCCTCGGCCCAGCGCACAAAGTGGTCGACGGCCTTCTGCGGCCGATAGGCGTCGTAAATCTTCAGCCGATAGCCCAGTTTGACAACATCGTCACTCACGGCGCGCAGGCTGTCGGCAGCCTGTCTGGTCAGCAGGGCCGTAGGTTCTTCGTAGCCGTCAATGCGGTCGCCCACAAAGTTGTAGGTGCCGAAGTAACGGATTTCAAGGATGGCATCGGGCACAGCATCTGTCAGCATCACAAACTGACTGACATCATCGGTCGGCGCGATGGTGGAGGTGTCGACGCTGCTCTTGCGGCAACCAGCGATGACGACAATTCCACAGATCAGGAAAAAGAGTTTCTTCATTGCAATTTATTATAGTTTCGCGTTTGCATTGTCCACTTTTCACTATTTGTCCGAAAAACACTGCAAAGGTACACATTTTACGCTGAAAAAACAAATGAGTGTTTGCTTTATTCAATAATAATTCGTAATTTTGCCCAAAAGAACAAAAAATGAGAGCATTCGCAGCCATTATCTTGCTATTGCTGACGCTGACGGCAAGCGGCCAGACGGAGCGGCCGTGGGACGAGTTGCTGGCCGAAACGATGACAGCCGAAGACATGGAGGCAGCCGACTGGGAGGACACCTACGACATGCTGTGCGAACTGGAGCAGCAACCCCTGAACCTCAACACGGCCACCCGCGAGGAGTTGGAGGCGCTGCCCTTCCTCTCGGTGCGCCAGGTAGAGGACATCATGGAATACCTATACCGCTACGGCCCGATGAAATCCATGAACGAGCTGCGCATGATCAAGACGCTCGACCCTACACAGACAGAGCTTCTGCGCTACTTCACCTTCGTCGAAGACGAACGGGTGGAGCCGGGTTTCCCCCGGCTCAGCGATATTCTGAAATACGGCCGCCACGAGACGATGGCCAACGTTCGCGTACCTTTCTATCAGCGTAAAGGCGATGAGAACGGATATATCGGCTACCCGTACCGCCACTGGCTGCGCTATAACATGAGTTACGGCGACTATGTGAAAGCGGGCTTCGTAGGGTCGCAGGATGCCGGCGAGCCTTTCTTCGCCGACAAGAACAAGGCTGGCTATGATTTCTACTCGTACTACTTGCAGATCAGGAAACTGGGGCGCATCGACAACGCCGTCGTCGGCAAGTACAAGCTCTCGACAGGAATGGGACTCGTCCTCAACAACAGCTTCGGACTGGGCAAGCTGGCCATGCTGCAGCAGCTGGGGCGCAACACCAACACCGTCCGGCCCCATTCGTCGCGCTCGCAGTCAGGATTCTTCGAGGGAGCAGCCGCTACCGTCAGCCTGTCGGCACAGTGGCGACTTACGGCCTTCCTCTCCTATCGGCCCCTCGACGCCACGCTCAACGACGACGGCACCATAAGTACCATCGTCACCGGCGGCTACCACCGTACGCCCACCGAGATGGAGAAGAAGAACAACAGCCACGCCACCGACGCCGGCACGCACATCGGCTATCGGCAGGGCGGACTGCACGCCGGTGCCACCGTCCTCTATACCCACCTGGACCGCCAGCTCTGTCCCAATACAAAAACCCTCTACCGCCGCTACAATGCGCAGGGCAGCAACTTCGTGAACGTCAGTGCCGACTATGGCTACCTACACCCACGATTCGCACTGAACGGCGAGACAGCCGTCAACCGCGACGGGGCACTGGCCACCATCAACAGCCTCAGCCTGCAAGCTGCCGACGGAATGACCGTCATGCTGCTGCAGCGCTTCTTCAGCTACCGCTACACCGCCCTCTACGCCCGCACGATGACCGAAGGTGGGCACGTACAGAACGAGAGTGCCATTTACCTCGGTGCCACATGGAAGCCGCGACCCGACCTGCAACTGCAGGCCTACACCGACTATGCCTACTTTGCCTGGGCACGCTATCAGGTGTCGCAGGCCTCCCACGCCTGGGACAACCTGCTCTCAGCCACCTATAGCAGGGGCACATGGACTCTGACAGGCCGCTACCGCCTGCACCTGCGGCAGCGCGACAACGAGACGAAGACGGCTCTGACCGACTATACCGAGCACCGCGGACGACTGAGCCTGACACAAGGCAGCGCACGACTCACCGCCACCACACAGGCTGATGCCGTCAGCACGGGCGACGACTGGGGCTACATGCTGAGCGAGACGGTAGGCAGACAGTGGCACAAGCTGAAGGCAAGTGCCGGCTGCGGCTACTTCAACACTACGGGCTACGCCAGCCGGCTGTATGTCTACGAGCGCAGTCCGCTCTACGCCTTCTCCTTTCCCGCCTACTATGGCGAAGGCATGCGCCTGATGCTGATGGTACAGTCGGCGCCCGTCAGCCGGCTGACGCTGACCGCCAAGCTCGGCCTCACCCGCTACTTCGACCGCAGCACCATCGGCACCGGTCTCCAGCAGATTGACAGCCCAATGCAGACCGACCTCGACCTGCAACTACGCTGGAAGTTTTGAAAAAAATCTTTCAAACGCCAACTTATTCGCAAATTATTCGTACCTTTGTAGCCAAAAAGTATGATAATATGGAAAAGACCGTTTACTTAGGCATGATTGCCGACATCATGCACCCAGGACTTATCAACATCATCAACGAGGGAGCCAAGCACGGACAGCTCATCATCGGACTGTTCACCGACAAGGCCATAGCGCAGTATAAGCGACTGCCCTACCTGACCTACGAACAGCGAAAGAACGTGGTCGAGAGCATCAAGGGTGTGAGCCAGGTAGTGCCACAGGACGAATGGAGCTATGCCGAAAACCTGCGCAAGCTGAAGCCCGACTACATGATTCACGGCGACGACTGGCAGCAGGGCCCCGACCAGGAACTACGCTCTGAGGCCATCAACGTGATGCGGGAATGGGGCGGCGAGGTGATAGAGATTCCCTACACGAAGGGCATCGAGTCGTCGTCGCTCGACAAGGAGATCAAGAAGATAGGAACCACGCCCGACATACGACTGAAGTCGCTCAGACGGCTGATAGCCGCCAAGCCCATGGTGCGCATCCTCGAGGTTCACGACGGACTGTCGGGGCTTATCTGCGAAAACCTGGAGGTCAAGAACGGACTGTTCACCGAGAGTTTCGACGGTATGTGGAGCAGCTCGCTGACCGACTCGACGTCGAAGGGCAAGCCCGACATCGAGGCCGTCGACCTGACCACCCGCATGCAGGACCTGACGAACGTGCTGGAGTGTACGACCAAGCCCATCATCTACGACGGCGACACTGGCGGCAAGCTGGAGCACTTCATCTTCACCGTCCGTACCTTGGAGCGCAACGGCATCTCGGCCGTCATCATCGAGGACAAGACCGGCCTGAAGAAGAACTCACTCTTCGGCACCGATGCCATACAGACGCAGGACAGCATCGAGAACTTCTGCGAGAAGATACGGGCGGGCAAGAATGCCCAGGTGACGAAGGACTTCATGATTATTGCCCGCTGCGAGAGTCTGATAGCAGGCAAGCCCGTCGACGATGCCCTCGAGCGCTGCTGCGCATACGTGGAGCAAGGCGGAGCCGACGGCATCATGATCCACTCAAAGGAGAAGACGGGGCAGGACATTCGCGAGTTCTGTCAGCGCTTCAAGACGCTACACCCCTTCGTACCCATCGTGGCGGTTCCCACCACCTACAACCACCTGCGCGAGGAGGAGCTGGCCGAATGGGGCATCAAGGTGGTCATCTATGCCAACCACATGCTGCGCGCCGCCTACCCGGCAATGGTAAAAGTGGCCACCAGCATTCTTGAGAACCACCGGTCGTACGACGCCAACGACCTGTGCATGCCCATCAAGCAAATTCTTGAACTTATACCTGGAACGAAATGATAGACGTTAAAGAAACCTATGAGGCACTGGTAGGCAGCGGCATCGACATGTTCACGGGCGTGCCCGACTCGCTGCTGAAAAACATCTGTGCCTACATTACCGACACAACGCCCCGCGAGAGGCACATCATAGCCGCCAACGAGGGCAACGCCGTGGGCATAGCCGCCGGCCACTACCTGGCCACGGGCAAGCCCGCACTGGTTTACATGCAGAACTCCGGACTGGGCAACACGGTGAACCCCCTGCTGTCGCTGGCCGACGAGAAGGTCTACAGCATCCCGATGGTGCTGATGATAGGCTGGCGCGGGGAGCCGGGCGTCCACGACGAGCCTCAGCACGCGAAGCAGGGCGAGGTGACGCTGGCCCTGCTCGACGCCATGCAGATACCTTATATAATATTAGAAGACGTCGGTCAGATAGGGCCACAGGTGGCACTGGCCGTCAACCGCAAGTCGCCCGTCGCCATCGTCGTGAGGAAGGGCACCTTCGGCAGCTACAAGCTGAAAAATGCCAGCAAGAACGACTACGAGCTCAGTCGCGAACAGGCCATGAAGTTGGTGGTGGACCACCTGCGGGCCGACGACATCATCGTGTCGACAACGGGGAAACTGTCGCGCGAACTCTTCGAATACCGCGAGGCCAGGCAGCAGGGCCATGGCCACGATTTCCTGACCGTGGGTTCCATGGGCCACAGCAGCAGCATCGCACTGGGCATCGCACTGGAAAAGCCGCAGCGGCGGGTGTTCTGCTTCGACGGCGACGGCGCGTTCATCATGCACACGGGGGCGCTGGGCATCGTGGCATCGATGAAGCCCCGCAACTTCTACCACATACTCTTCAACAATAACGCACACGAAAGCGTGGGCGGCCAGCCCACCATCGGCTACGAGATTGATGCCGTCGGCATAGCCAAGGCCAGCGGCTACCTGTTTGCCCAGCGTGCTGCTACGCAAGAGGAGATGATACAGGCCCTGCAGCAACTGGAGCACGTGGAAGGGCCCGCCCTGACAGAACTGCGCGTGAGAATCGACTCACGCGACGACCTGGGACGCCCCACGACAACACCTGTTGAGAACAAAGAAGCTTTCATGGAGGAACTGGGCGTATGACGACAACCGCTGTTATCATGGCTGCGGGCCTGGGCACCCGCTTTGGCAGCATGACCGAGGCCCGTCCCAAAGGATTCATCGAGGTGGGCGGTAAGGCGATGGTCGTGCGCTCCGTCGAGACACTCGTCGACTGTGGCATCAAGCGCATCGTCATCGGCACGGGCTACCAGCACGAGGCCTACGAGGAGTTAGCCCGCCAGTTTCCGCAGATAGAGTGCTGCTTCAGCCCTCGCTATGCCGAGACCAACAGTATGTATACCTTGTACAACTGCCGGTCGCTGATAGGCGAAGACGAGGATTTCCTGCTTCTGGAGAGCGACCTGGTGTACGAGAAAAGAGCCATAACAACCCTCATGGAGTGCCCACACCCCGACGTTATGCTCATCACGCCCGTCACGAAATTCCAGGACCAGTATTACGTGGAGTCCGACGACGACGGCATCCTCACCAACTGCTCAACAAACAAGGATGAGCTGAAGGCCAAGGGCGAACTGGTGGGCATACATAAGTTGTCGGCCAGCTTCTACCGAGTCATGTGCGACGACTATTCCAGAAAGTCTGACCAGCTGCCCAAGCTGGGCTACGAATACCTGCTGCTCCACATGTCGCAGGCGTTGCGCCCCGTCTACGTGCTCTGCGAGGAGGGACTGAAATGGTATGAGATTGACGACATGGACGACCTGAAGTTTGCAGAAGAAAACATCATTCAATATCTATGACTATCAAAAGAAACGTTTTGCTGAATCCGGGACCAGCTACCACCACCGACACGGTGAAGATGGCACAGGTGGTGCCCGACATCTGTCCCCGCGAGAAAGAGTTTGCCGGCATGATGAAGCAGCTGCGCGCCGACCTGCTGCGCGTGGCCCACGCTCCCGCTGAAAAATACACGTCGGTGCTGTTCTGCGGCTCGGGGACCATCAACATCGACATCTGCCTGAACTCCCTGCTGCCTGCCGGAAAGAAGGTGCTGGTAGTGAACAACGGCGCCTACAGCTCGCGCGCCGTCGAGGTATGCCAGTATTACGGCCTGCCACACGTCGACCTGAAGTCGTCGGTCTTCGAGCTGCCTGACCTCAATGCCGTCGAGCAGGCTCTCAGCGGAAACCCCGACGTGGCCGTGGTCTACACGACGCACCACGAAACAGGAACGGGCATACTGAACCCCATACGCCAGATAGGAGAGATGGCTCACCGCCACGGTGCCGTCTTCGTGGTCGACACCACCTCGTCGCTTGGAATGATTCCCTTCGACATGGAGCGCGACAACGTCGACTTCTGCATGGCCTCGGCCCAGAAGGGGATCATGGCCATGGCTGGACTGTCGTTCATCATTGGCAACGAGGCCGAAATCCGCAAGAGCAAGGACTACCCCAGACGCTCCTACTACTGCAACCTCTTCCTGCAGTACGACTTCTTCGAGCGAACGGGCGAGATGCACTTCACGCCTCCCGTGCAGACTATCTACGCCACCATACAGGCCCTGAAAGAGTACTTCGAGGTGGGCGAGGTCGAGAAGTTCGCACGCCACCGCCGCGTCATCGACGCCATCCACAACGGACTGGCCGCGATGGGGCTGCGCGAGGCCATCCGTCGCGACATTCAGTCGGGACTCGTGGCCAGCGTCCTCTATCCCGACGACGAGCACTGGAACTTCGAGCGCGTACACGACTACTGCTACGAGCGCGGCTTCACCATCTATCCCGGCAAGATCTCCACCACAAACACCTTCCGGCTGTGTGCCCTCGGGACAATCGACGTTCCTGACATCGAGGACTTCTTCGTGGTACTGCGCGAAGCATTCGAAAAGTACGGCATTGCCGTTCCGGCTAAATACACCTGAGACAATGACAGACGGCATGAAGACTGAAATGCGCGACGGCTACCCCGTTGCACCTGAGATGAAGAAGCTGTGGGCCGTGGAGCTCGACCTGCTGCGCGTGTTCCTCAGCCACTGCGAACGCCACGGACTGAAGTGCTGGGTAGAGGGCGGAACGCTGCTGGGAGCCGTGCGCCACAAGGGTTTCATCCCGTGGGACGACGACCTGGACGTGGCGATGATGCGCGACGACTACGACCGTCTGTGCCAGATAGGCAACGACGGACTGAGTGAGCCCTACTTCCTGCAGACGGCCTGGAGCGACACCGACTACCACCGAGGGCATGCCCAGCTGCGCCGCAGCGACACCGCTGCCATACGCCCCTCCGACTGTTTCCAGCCCTTCAACCAGGGTATCTTCATCGACATCTTCCCCCTCGACGCCGTCCCCGACGACCGCCAGCTGGTACACGACCACTGCAAGCGGTGCAAGAAACTGCTGAAATTCCTGAAAGCCAAGAACACCCACTGCATCAGCTCGGGGCGGCTGACGCTGATATTCCGCAAGCTGAAAGCCCGCTACCTGACACGAAAGAACGGTTGGCTATACTACTACAACAAGGCCGAGGACGAAATGCGCGCCCTGGCGCAGTACCCCCATACGCAGGTGGCCGAACTGACCTCGTTAGGCGAGGAGCCGCGCTGGGACAAGCGCATCTTCGACAAGACCGTGATGCTGCCCTTCGAGGACATCATGGTGCCAGCCCCCTACGACTACGATGCTTTCCTTCGCAGCTCATTCGGCCCCGACTACATGACACCGGTCAAGGCTCCAAGCGAGCATGGTTCACTGGTCTTCGACACTGAGCACAGCTATAAGGAGATTCTCCCGCGCATACAAAGGGAGTATCGCAGGTCGATGTGGAAACGCTTACTGAGAAAACTCTGACCAACGCTATAATTATCCGACTGACCTATGAAGAAGAACGCAATGAAGTGCAAGTATGTTGGTTTCCTGGCCTTGCTGGGACTCATGATGCTGGCTGCCTGTGACGGCCCGAGGACAGCCGGCGGCGGTGACGAAGAAGAAGGGTATAACCCCCAGGATGCCCTGACGTTCGGACTGGTGGGCGATGTCAAGGAGGTGCGCCTTTCGGTGGCTAAACGTTCCAACCTGCTGCCCGGCGAGGACCCGTGGGTAGAAGACGACGAACTGCTGATGACCTTCGACGAGCGCGGTCGCGTCACCCTCGACCCCTATGGCAACGTGTATGTCTACGACGAGAAGGGCAGACTCGTCAAGGGCCTCTCCAAAAAGACAACGTTGACACGCGACGATGAGGGGCGTCTGGGCACTTACGACAACGAACAGGGCCTGAACGACCGCGACATGCGCCACTTCACCTTCACGCACGACGCAAAAGGGCGCCTGCTGACGGTGGAGCAGATTTACTGGGAGGCCATTACCACCGACTCGATGGTCTACGAGGGCAGCAAAATCTACCCTGCAAAGACGATTACCGAGGGGCAGGCTGAAGCCGAGACCTACAAGGTGACGACCACCTACAAATACGTCAAGACCGACGCCCACGGCAACTGGACGGAGCGCTACTGCTATTATACGGCGAAAGGCATGATTGCCGACGACGAGACCACCCGCTCTACCGATAAGGGTGAGAGTCTCGAGCGCCGCAAAATCATCTACTACTCCGACGACCCTGAGGAGGCAGAGGCCGACGAGGAAGAAATTCCCGCCGACGTGGCTGGTACTACTGCTACCGATGTGCGCGCCTTCGGCTTCTTGGGGCCCGTTAAGGAGTCGTTCTGCAATATGTACGAAGCCGATGACATCGATGCCGACGAGCTGGAGAAAGGCGACCCCGTCAACAGCAACGACAGCGAGCAGGGCTACTCCTTCAGCGCCGACGGTCAGATTCTTACCGACCCTTACGGTGGCGTCTATGAATACGACAACAGGGGCCGCTTCGTCAAGGGAATCACCGAGAAATCAGTCATGCGCCGCGATGCCAAGGGGCGCGTCGTCTACTACTTGCAGCAGAACGACGAGGACGACGATGCCCGCTTTGAGAACAAGTTCACCTACGACGAACAGGACCGACTTATAAAGATTGAGCGTACGTTCTGGGAGTCGTTCTCCGTCGAGGAGTTTTCCTACGAGGGCGACAACATCTACCCCTCAAGCCGCGAGTACAGCAGCGAAGAGGAAGGCACATCGATAGAGTCGAGGACCGAATACCGCTATACGAAGTTCGACGACAAGGGCAACTGGACCAGGCGCGAACAGCGCTACCGCGGCAGCACCGCCGAGGGCGGCGAGTTGAGCCGCACCTCCTGGCGGGGCGCCATGGTCGTGGAACGGGAAATCGAATACTATTAACTCAGCGACTCACTTGAAAATCTTCTGGGCAAACATCGTAAGGTAGATGCGCCAGTTGCGCCAGATGTGGCCACCGTCGTTCTCGTAGTACTCGTAAGGGTACTTATGGTCGTCGAGATACTTGCGCAGCTCGCTGTTCATCTGCAGCAGGAAGTCCTCCTTGCCGATGGCAATCCAGAAGAGGCGGGGCTTCGAGGCGAAGAGGCGCGCCATCTGCTCGTCAAACTTCGCGTCGTTACGCTGCATGCGGGCTGCTGCCGACTGCAGGCCGTAGTAGTCGAACGTCTCAGGATAGAGGCGTGAGATGCCGAAGGTGTGGCCGCCGCCCATCGACAGGCCGGTCACGGCACGTCCTGACCGCTTGCGGATGGTCTTGTAGTGGCTGTCCACGAAGTTGACGATATCCATGAAACTCTCCTCCATCGATGCCTTGGCACCACGCTGGTTGAAGGCGTTGCCGTCGGGCGTGTACATGCCCTCGTGCCACCAGCCCGGGGCGGCGTTGCACGTCGGGTTGCCGTTAGGCATCACCACAATCATCGGCACGGCCTTGCCCTCGGCAATGAGGTTGTCCATTATCTGCGAGGCACGGCCGAGGTCGCCCCAAGCCGTCTCGTCGCCGCCGTGGCCGTGGAGCAGGTACATCACGGGGAACTCCTTCTTTCCGTCATAGGCAGCGGGCAGATAGACCGTCATGCGGCGCTGCTGACCGAGCGTCGGACTATCGTACCAGACGCGCGCCAATGTGCCGTGGGGCACGTTGTTCATCTGGTAGAGGTGTCCCTTGTCATCGTTGTCCTTCGTCACGATGAAGATATTGCTCAGCGTCGAGATGTCACGGTTCACATAGCTGTTGGCGGGGTCGACAAAGCGCTGACCGTCAACGGAGAGGCTGTACGAATACAACTCCGGTGCCAGCGGTGCAGTCGTCACGGTCCATACGCCGTTGTCCTGCTTCGTCATTTCCAGGCCCTTTGAGCGAATCTGCTCGAAGTCGCCCACGACACTCACCCTTGTCGCCGATGGGCTGAAGAAATTGAATGTTACCGTACCGTCGGCGTTCACCACGGGTGATTTCACGCGCGCCCGCTGGCCGAGGGCCTGCTGTCCGAAACTGCTGACAACAATCATGCTGCTGCAAAGTAAAGTCACAAGTCTTTTCATTGTCTTGATGGGTTTAGTTATTGAATCAATGTCTGTAAAAAGGGAACGCGTTGTTCGTTCCTTTTATTGGGGAACAAAGGTAACAATAATAATCCGATCAGCCAAGCTTTTTCCAAAATTTTAATAAAGCGAAGTATTTCTCGCTTTATAAAGTAGTAGTATCATTATTCACCTTCGTTATAGTCCAAAAGGATACGATGAGGTTCAATATTGCAACTATAATTAGGTAAATGCAAGTGGCAGAATGGAAGCCAGTCTATCAATGCTAAGGAAAAACTTGAAAGACTACAGACGATTGCAAAAGGCTTACCATTTGAAAGGGCCATGCGGGGACAGGTCCATGATTGCTCGCTATGCCGAGTGAATCACATGACCTGTCCCCTCTGTGATTCCGGCTCCTTTCATTTATGAGTTTTCTGGATGGGAAATTGGATGGTGAAGCGAGTGAGATGGTCTTCAGGGTCTGTGAGCAGATTGAACGTGCAGTGATGAGAAGTAAGGATGTCACGGATGAGCAGAAGGCCGAGGCCCTGGCCTTGGGGTTTGGTAGAGAAAAACGGAGTGAAGAGATCCTTTGCTATAGCCGGCGGGATGCCATGACCATTGTCGGTGACGACAAGAGTAGCCCCCCTTTCGCCCCCCGAGGGGGGCACTATAGTTGTACAGACTATTGTAGCCCCCTCGGGGGCAGAAGGGGGGGCCGCCTCCACAGCATTCTTGACGATGTTGATGAGCACCTGCTGGAAAAGGACGGTATCAAGATGAACGGGTACGGCTTCGTCGGTCAAATGGAAGTCAATATGGACGTGCGCCTGCGTACACAGGTTTTCGAGGAAGGGACGACAGGCTTCCACCTCCTCGCTGAGATCGCAGAGTTGCAGTTGCGGTTGCGGAATCTTTACTACTTCGGCAAAGCGGGAGACAAAGGACGAGAGGGCGGTGAGCCGTTCAACAGCCTCACCCCCGACCCCTCTCCAAGGGGAGAGGGGAGTAGTTACATCATCCTCATGTTCGTCTACTGTTATCTGTCCTTGAGTGCATTTACTCCCCTCTCCCCCTGGAGAGGGGACGGGGGTGAGGCTTATGATGCCCGCCACGCTGTTGTTCACCTCATGGGCAATCATGCGGATGACACGTTCGTAGGCGGCTTTCTCAGCAAGGCGTATTTCTGAGGTCAGCGACTCAATGAGGAAGAACGGATGCTGGAAACCACGGTCAGGAAAACTGAGGTGGCTGATGCGGAAGAGTTGCGGACCGCCAGGAATGCGCACGGTGGTCGTTTCGCCAAGAGGCAGTTTGTGGATGGCTTCTTCGATGCTGGGCGACAACATCTCACGGGCTGCGGGATTCATAGAAGTGATGTTGCCATCTATGTTGCATTGGATGACACCCATCGGCGAGGCCTCGATAAGCAGGTTGAGGAAGGTGTATTGCTCTTGGAGTCTGAGGTGCTCACTGCGCAGACGGGCAAGCAGGTCGTTGAACGTGCGGACGATGATGTCGGTCTCGTGTTGTCCCGATGGAGCGAGGCGCGTAGTCAAATCGAGTTCCCGCACCAGTTCCATGCCGCCAATCAGTGTGTCGTACGGTCGGATGGTCTTGCGGTAGAAATACCAGAGGTAGAACAATAACAGGACTACAAAGCCCTCGGTGACGTAGAACAATGTGGGGTGACTGCGGAACGTAGCGAAGAGCGCTACGCCGGCCAACAGGACAATGCCTACTCCCAGAAGGAGGAAATAATGCTTCAGCTTCATAGTCCGTGCTTTTCTATTTTGCGGTACAGAGCACCACGGCTGATGCCTAACTCCTTAGCGACAAGAGAGAGGTTGCCGTTGTGCTTGGCAATGCAGGCTGCAATGGCGTTGCGCTCCATGGAAGAAAGAGACCCATCCCCGACCCCTCCAGCCTCACCCCCGACCCCTCTCCAAGGGGAGAGGGGAGTAGATAGTTTTGGAACTGATGAATAGCTATTCTGGAAGTCAGTGGCGGTAAGCGACCACTCCCCTCTTCCCTTGGAGAGGGGCTGGGGGTGAGGCTTCATCAGCAGCGTTCTTTCCACCAGATTCTTCAATTCTCGGATATTACCTGGGAACGGGAGCGTCTGCAGGTAGCCGATGGCCTCTGTCGAGACGGTGACAAGCGGGAGGCCGTTTGCCTCGCAAGCCATCCGAAGAAAGTGGTCAACCAGCAGCGGTATGTCCTCACGACGGTCACGCAGGGGCGGCAGATGGAGATTGATGATGTTGATGCGGTAGAACAGATCCTCACGGAAGGTCTTTTCTTCAACCATCGCGCGGAGGTCGGCATTGGTGGCGCAGACCACACGGACATCCGTTCGGTGTGTCTGACTGTCGCCCAGCACCTCGTAGGTCTGATCCTGCAGCACCCGCAGCAGCTTCACTTGGCTGGCCAACGACAATTCGCCAATCTCGTCGAGGAAGATGGTGCCGCCCTTGGCCATTTCAAAACGGCCGATACGGTCGGCCTTGGCATCAGTAAACGAGCCTTTCTTGTGGCCGAACATCTCGCTCTCGAACAACGACGTGGAGATGCCTCCGAGGTTCACTTTCACAAACGGCCCATTGGCCCGTTGGCTCTGTCGATGGATGGCCTCTGCGATGAGTTCCTTGCCCGTTCCGCTCTCGCCTGTAATCAAGACGGGCGCATTGGTAGGGGCCACGCGGGCCACGGTAGCGAGAATGCCAGAGAGAGCCTCACCCCCGACCCCTCTCCAAGGAGAGAGGGGAGTGGTTACTCTTGCTGCCTGATTCTGCTCTTGAAGGTTTATACTCCCCTCTCTCTTTGGAGAGGGGCTGGGGGTGAGGCTTCGTGCCGTCTCAATCCTGTCTAACAGCACGCCATTGTCCCACGGCTTGGTGACAAAGTCGAAAGCACCGGCCCGCATGCCCTGCACGGCCAGGTCGATGCTGCCCCATGCCGTCATCAGGATACAAGGCACATCGGGGCGGAACACCTTTACCTGCTTCAGCAGCGTCAGTCCTTCCTCGCCGTCAGTGGCACGAGTGTAATTCATATCCATCAGCACCAGCTCCACCGCCGGAGTGTTGCGGACTATCTGCATTGCCTCCTTCGGCCCCTCGGCCAGGGCCACCTCATACCCGTTGCGCTCCAGTATGAGCTTCAGCGAGAGCCGGATATTTTTATCGTCATCAACTACGAGTATCATCTTATCAATTATCGTACTTTTAATGCAAAGATACGAAGAAATAATGATTCGACAAACCAAAAGTATGATTTTTCGTACTTCCTTAATTCGATTTAACTATATTCCTTTAATCTCTTTCAACTGATTGTGCCCCCAAAATACATTTCCCACAAACTTATTTCGACGAAATATGACAATCCCCACAGAATTTTGTCTTCTCTATGGTTTTCTTGTTCATATAAAATTTCTTTATTTTTGTACTTGTTTTCGTTTTTATTTCGTACCTTTGTCGCCGAAATCAATTAAACGGTATGGACTATGACGTTCTTGAATCAGTTTCACAAGGAAGCGACGGAGCGCAAGATGCGGAAAATAGCCGAATCGCAGCAATCGCCGATGAACTCCGTCGACGCAGCAAACTATATGAAGCGCAACATGGAGATGGCCAGCCACATGTAAGCCCTTTCGAAATCGAACAGCGCATCACCGAATCGTTTGCCAAGGAGCACGGTCTGTGGATACCAATAGATGCCGTGTTCGATTTGGGAACACCGGGACCGAGTGGGAACGAGAATGACACATACGTTTCTAATGACATAATCTACAAGGTCAATAATCTTTTAAACAGCGGTAGTATCCTTCGGCTTTTAGATAAGGTTAGGATGCACAATGAGATATTCCCTGACACTTACTATCGACTCCATGCCTTTACGGGTTTCGACGGCCGGACCGTTATGCCTATTCTGAAGCAAGATCTCGTAAAGAATGCCGAACCTGCGCCACAGATATCCATCGACACGTATATGGCAGCCCTTGGCTTCAACCATGAGAATGCTGTTGGTCGCTATTCCAACGGTACCTTTATCGTCTGGGACTTGATTCCCCGCAATGTCCTTGTTGACCGCGACGGCGACATCTTTGTAGTTGATGCGGAAATTAAACGCATCTGATGTTCCCGCTACAGCGACGAGGGCGAGCAGGATGGTGATGATGGTTCTTGCCTTGCAAGCGACCATAGGTCGAGCGTGCTTCATATTCATTTTGCTTTTCATCTAAATCATATATTCGGCTAACATAGATAACCATTATTTTCCCTTATTATGCGGAACCTTGAAATAATCGAGTAGTGATTCGAGTTTCGCTTTCAGTTCGTCAACGCTGTTGGGCACGGCAATGATGGTGCCGTTTCGGTCGATGAGGAACAGTTTGCTTCGGCGGCTTGCTCCATAGCGTGCCACGCCTGATACTCCTTGCCAGTGGATTGGATGTCGAATTTGTCTCCGTCGAGCCGGATGGTCACGGTCGCGCTGTCCTCCACGAAGAAATCTCCTGTGCGGAGGGTCATGCCCTTCTCCATCACCTCGCCGAAGTCCACGATGTGCCATCGCTCTATCTGTGCGTCCTCCACGTCGCACTCAAAGCGTCCGTTCTTCAACACGGGTCGTAACGTACTGTTCTTCGGGTCTTCGCCGTCGCGGTATATCCTCAGTTCAATGGGCGTTGTCCTTTCGGCCACCGTGCCAATGACGTGACACTTCACTTGCCCCTGCCCCGTCATTGCGACGATGGCGAGCAGAATGGTGATGATGGTTTCCTTTTTCATTGTTCGTTACGTTTTATTCATCGTTTGAAGTCTTACCGCTTCTTCATCCAAGTGACGATGATTTCAAGGACTTCTGGCGCAAAGGTTTCTTCAATGTCCTTATACTCTGACGGATTGCCTGTGTTGCAGTGCTGGAACAGGTGGTTAACACCCTCTATGGCGTGGATTTCCTTTTGACCTGCAAGCCCGTTCCTAAGAGCATTTAGGTTCTCTTCGCCGTTCACCTGGCGGTCTTTCGTTCCGTTCAATGCCAGCACGGGGCAGGTTATTTTGCCCAGACGGTCAGACAGGTCCAACGCAAGGAAATGTCGCATATAGGGCGTGCTGCTCTGTGCTTGCGCCAGTTGGAGGTTCTTCTCCAATTCAGCGGGCAGGCCATGGCTGGCCAGCTCAGGATTCCTCCCGGCTTTCAGTTCGTCGAACAGGCTTTCGAGAGCCGTGCAATAGCGGTCTATCACGTCTTGCGAATATTCTGACTGCTGGAGCGTCCAACGGTTTTGCTCCATCAGCGTCTTTTCAGCCGATACGACCATCCCTGCCAGACTTATCACGAAGTCCACCTTGCCTTCTGCTGCCAGCATCAGACAGATGGTGCCACCCTCGCTATGCCCAAGGATGCCTACACGCTTGAACTGCTTGCGCAGGAACTTCACTCCTGCCAGCGCGTCGTTCTTGAAATCTTCTGTAGTTACGTTCACAAGGTCGCCCGTCGATTCGCCAAAGCCGCGATCGTCATAGCGCAGCGTGGCTATTCCCTGACGTGCCAATGCGTCGGCGATGACGGCAAAGGGCTTGTGCTCAAAGAATTCCTCGTCCCTGTTTTGCAGACCGCTACCCGTAACCATCAGCAGCACAGGGGTCTGGCTGGAAGCGTTTTCGGGCATGACAAGAGTGCCCTTCAATACGGCATCGCCATTGTTGAAACTCACCTCCTGCGTCTGGTATGGATAGGGCGGTGCTGGGGTCTGCGGTCGATTGCGCTTCATGGAGCCGGGCTTCAGGGTCAGCGGGAACGACTGCCCATGTTGCTTGAACGTTCCCATGGCAGAATCGCCCATGTTAACGCCCTCATAGATGGCATTGATAGAGGGAACAGCAACCTTGATGCCAGTTTCTGTGCGTTCCAATTTGGCCGGAACCCCCTTTATGCCCTGGTCAGGAGAGTCCAGCGTACAGTCCTCTCCGTCAAAATGGAACACAAGCGTAAGTTCATTCCCAAATACATTCAGTTTTCCCGTCCATGTACCTTTTATCCCACTTTCTTGCGCTCTGGCGGCAATAGATGCGAGACAAATCAATGAAAATAAAATCAGTTTCTTCATATTGTTTCTTTGTTTATTCGAAGTTCTTTAGCTCTGCGAGGTTATGCTCTATCTCAGACATCGTATTTTTATGTTTTTTCCATCCGAAGTAGGCACACGATGCTCCTGCGAGTACGCCGAGACCGATAAAGAATAGTCCGAGTGGCGAAGCAGTGTGCTCATAGAAAACCGTGGCACAGATACCAAAGACGCCCAGAGGTACACCAATCACAGACTCATAGAAATAACAACGCTTGTAGTTGACCAGATTGCTGAGTTGCTCGGCAGGTGTCTTCATGACATTGAAGCGAGAAAGCACAGCCAGTCGGCAAATCACCATCACTACACCAAGAAGACAGACTGCCTCTAAGATGTAGAACGATGTGTCGTGGACGATTCCTTTGATATGTAGCAACGGTACGATGGCGGCTGCGATAAATAATGTGTAGAAGAAGTTGAAGATCGCACTTTTGTATAGCTTCTCGTAGGTAGTCTTATTCTTGCCCTTGATGATTTCTTCCAAGGCACGCTTGTTATACACCTCGCTCTTCGAGAGTCGCTCGTCGAGCATATTCCACTTTTGTTTCAAATCT
>JAEEGJ010009434.1_pt1 | contig 26100 bp, 15 predicted proteins | sample 8958761 | NCBI WGS metagenome assembly JAEEGJ01 (sample SAMN16246546, study PRJNA631951) | gut metagenome | biome: gut microbiome; feature: rumen; material: RS-attached | host: Bos | place: Iran: Karaj | collected 2018-10 | reverse complement strand
TGGAACATCCGAATTTTGCCAAAGATTATGAATCTCTGAAACTTAGGCTTTCGAAACAGTTTGAACATAATCGGGATGCCTATACCAATGCAAAGACTGCTTTCATCAGAAAATGGACTGATGTTGCAAAAGTGGAATATTTTGAACGCTACTGAAGCCACAATTTCCCCTTTTTCACTATCTTTGCGCCCTATAAAACACAATTTTAACCCATGAAATCACCGAAAGCATTTCTTTTGACCTTAGCCTGTTTCATTGCACTTGCTTCGGTCGCCCAAAACCAATATGACAACGATACAGTTGTATTTATCATCGTTGACGAAATGCCCCAATTTCAAGGCGGTGATTCGGCTTTAGTAGACTACATCGCCCACAACGTCCACTATCCTCAAGCCGAGAAAGCCCAAGGCATCCAAGGCAAGGTATTCGTCGGCTTCATCGTTGAAAAGGATGGAAGCATTTCAAACGTCGAAGTCAAAAGAGGTATTGGAGAGGGGTGTGATGCGGAAGCCGTTCGCGTTGTGGAAAACATGCCGAATTGGATACCCGGGAAACAAAAGGGGGAACCCGTTAGGGTTAGTTTCATGCTGCCCATCAATTACAAGATCATCGAGCAACCTCAAGCCCCTTCAGCAGATACCGCACAATGGGAGGTTGTGGAAAGAATGCCCACTTTCCCTGGCGGGGAAGAGGCTTTGATGAATTTCTTAAGAAAAAATATAAGGTATCCCAAATACGCCGTAGAACAAGGCATCTCTGGCAAGGTGTTTGTCAGATTTGTGGTTGAACCAGACGGAACGGTCTCTAACATAGAAATACTCCGTGGAATCGGTGGAGGCTGTGATGAAGAAGCCGTGCGTGTCGTCAAGATGATGCCCAATTGGATTCCTGGCGAGGCTTTTGGGGGAAAGGTCAGGGTTACTTATACGTTACCCATTAATTTCAGCTTATCTTTACCATTACCACAAGACTATCATCGGTAATCTATTATTTTACCATTCCTTACATCCTAAAACGGCGGATTGATAATCAATCTATACTAGGGCTAAAACCGGCTAGGTATCTTCCCAGTAATAATGCCACCAATAACAAAAACCCATGCTGATATTATCATCAACAAACAGATATAAAAAGGGACGAATACAAAAACAAAAGTAATCCTTCGCATAGCCTTATTCGAAATCCATCCTGATTTCTTTTTAAGGCCATTTTTTCTAGTTTTATAGTCAAGAACAAAAATCAAGATTAAGCCAAATAACATGATGGCGAATATAGGATAACAAATGTATTTGGAATATGGGGGTTCGCGATATTCTTGTGGCAAGAAAAAACCTGCTGTCAATAGTATTATGCCCCAGGACACGAAAGCAGATCCAACGGCAAATTCCTCACTTCTAAACCGAAGCCATTTCGGATATTTTCGGTTGTTCTGTATCTTGCCAACACAATATACCATTCTTTGAAAAAACATTTTCTTCAATATTTCATAGGGCAAATTTAAGCATTTTCCGCAAACAAACCGCTTTCTCTCGAAAAATCGCTATTTTTGCATTTTTAAAATGACATTATCACCCTATGAGATTGCCCAAAGGCCTCATATTAACAAACATCTGTTTCTTATTGCTGATTTCGGCATACCTCTACCTTCGTTTTCAGCATCAAGACACCCCTCTCGACTTATTAAAAAAGGCGGCCAAGGCGGGTGATGTCAATGCTCAGAATGATTTAGGATGCTATTATTTAGGGAGCCAAAACTATGATGAGGCCTTCAAGTGGTTCAAAAAAGCAGCCGAACAGGACTTTAAAAGTGCATATTTCAACCTTGGCATTTGCTATTTGAACGGCTTGGGTACTGAAACAGACATTGAAGAATCCATTTCCAATTTTTCCAAATCCTATGAAAAAGGTAGCGGTAATGCTGCACTTCGGTTGGGTTACATCTATCTAAATGAGGATCTCGAATGCTTCGACCCACAAAAGTCCATACAATGGTTTGAGCAAGCTGCCAAACATAAAATACTGCAAGCCGACTTCATGATTGGCGAACTATATTATCACGGTCAATTCGTCGAGAAAAACGATTCCCTGGCTTTCCTTCATATCCAACGAGCCGCCTATCAAGGCAACCCAAACGGGCAATTCTTTTTAGCCAAGTTTTACGAGGAAGGTTTCATGGTGCCCGTTGATCGCAACCTTTCAATGCAATGGCTCAGAAAAGCGGCCGAGCAGGGTTTGATGGACGCCCAATATACATTAAGCAGATGTTACCTCTATGGCCTCGGCGTTGAGCAAAACCAAGAATTAGCCACCTATTGGCAGGATCAGGCCAACGAACAAAGAAGTATCGTCGAAAACACCCAGTTAATCAGTCAATTGTCAGCCCCAATTACCTCAACAAAAACGCCTATTTCTATCGTGCCTTTAGATAAAAACAGCATCAAGACCGAAACGGATTCTCTCTATCAGAAAGGCTTCCAACTGCTGTTTGGCGGCGACACCAGTCAAGAAAACAAACAAGCCATCGATTGCCTTACCCAAGCAACACTTAAAGGGCACAAAAGCGCAAGAGTGTTGTTAGCCTATTGTTTCGCCACAGGATTAGGGGTCCATCGAAGCAAAGTGACCGCAGCCAACCTCTTCGTAGGCAAGGGGCAAATCAAATACGCTATTGGAAAAGAAATCTACACCGTTGATTTTGAAATCTTTGAAGACGGAGAATACGAAAAGCAATTGGCTTTGGATGTAACCCAGTAAAAAAAGAAAACTTAGACTGATTTACTACCACTTTCATTTGTATACTCAAACGTTTCGGAATTTCGAACGAAATGAACATGCAGATTTGCGTACTAAAGCACCTCTTTTCCGAAAAATGCATTATCTTTGCGCCCCTAAAATCTTATTCATTCCAATGAAATCACTGAGAACATTTTTCTTGGCTGTCACCTGCTTGGTCACAATGACAATGACAGCCCAACAGCCCCAATCCAAAGGGCAGATGAACTCCCAAAAACTGGCCACCACACTTTACCTCATCGAGAACTTCTACGTCGACACGGCAAATATAGATAAGGTGACAGAAGATGCCATCATCGCCGCGCTGAAGGAACTCGACCCACACTCGGCCTACATCTCCAAGAAGGACGTGGAGAAAGCCAACGAGCCACTTGTGGGCAGCTTTGAGGGCATCGGCGTGACATACCAGCTCATCCGCGACACCATTACCGTCATTAGTCCAACGGCAGGTGGCCCATCCGAGAAAGTGGGCATTATGGCCGGCGACCAATTCATCAAGATTGACGGCGAAGACGCGTTTGGCAAAAAGGTCGACAATGAATATGTTCAAAAGCGATTGCGCGGCAAGAAAGGCACTAAGGTTACCGTCAGCGTGAAGCGCGGCGATGACCCAGAATTGCTTGATTTTGAAATCATTCGCGACAAGATTCCGTTGAACAGCATCAATGCCTCGTACATGCTCGACAAGCATGTCGGTTATATCAAACTTGACCGTTTTGCTCAAGAATCCACTCAAGAGTTCAAAGAAGCCTTCGCCAAGTTGCAAGCCCAAGGCATGGAGTCGCTCATCTTCGACCTGCGCGGCAACACGGGTGGTTATCTCAACACTGCCATTGAACTCGTTGACCAATTCCTCACTGAAAACCAGCTCGTGGTCGTCCCAGAGGCTTCACAGAAGGCATCCACTCGCCCTACCAAGAATGGCGTTGCACTAAAGATGGACTTTACACTACAGGAAAGTTGGTCGTCCTCATCGACGAGGGTTCTGCCTCGGCCAGCGAAATCCTTTCGGGGGCCATCCAAGACCACGACCGTGGTGTGGTCATCGGTCGACGCTCTTTTGGTAAAGGTTTGGTCCAGAGGCCTTTCAACCTGCCTGATGGCGCACAAATCCGTCTCACCACCTCCCGCTACCACACGCCTTCGGGTCGCTGCATCCAACGTCCTTATGAGAACGGTGTTGAAGACTATGCCAAGGAGATGACCAAACGTCTCGAGCACGGTGAGTATTTCCATGCCGACAGTATCCACTTCCCCGACTCACTGAAATACAAGACTGAAGGTGGCCGTACCGTCTACGGCGGCGGTGGCATCATGCCCGACATCTTCATCCCTGTGGACACCTCTTATAATAGCAAGCTCTACACCAACCTCGTCCGAAAAGGTGCCATGAACCGCTTTACTACTGACTACGGCCTCAAGCACCGCGACGAAATCAAGGCCAAATATGGCGACTTTGAGCAATTCAACAAAAATTTCGTTGTAAGGCAAGACCTCATCGAAGGGTTGAAAAAAGCCGCTGAGGAAGCCAAGGTGGAATGGAACGAAGAGCAATTCCAACATTCGGAGAAGTTCATCCTCCTGCAAGTCAAGGCCTTAATCGCCCGTAATGTTTGGGAAACACAGGAGTATTACCGTGTGATGTCCTCAACTGACCAAGGTGTTCAAAAAGCGCTTGAGATCCTCAACGACAACAAAGTCTACAACAAAGTATTGAGCAACAAATAATTACAGCAACCTTAAGAATTCAATTTCATGAAAAAGACAAGATTACTTATAATAGCTTTTTGTTTGCTAATCGGTACACAAGCCTTTGCCCAAGGGCGCATCGACTTCGGAAAGACTGCCTCCTTGCAACAATGCGCCAACGTGACCAACGACGGCTTCACAGCTAGTTTTTCATTCAGTAATCTGATTGCCAATGAAGTACAAACCGAAAAAGGGATGTTTTCCAACATCATCATGGAGGGCACCTATCCTACTGGCAACCTAGGTGAGCCTTCGCTTCCCGCTGTCCATCAGCTGATTGCCATTCCTTTCGGAGCCCAAAACATCACAGCGGAAGTCGTCAGCTACACGACAACCGAATACAACTTGAGCGATTTCAACATCAACAAGCTCATGCCTCAACAACCTTCGGTCAGAAAGGACCAAAAGCACGAGGACATCCAGTTTGCCTATAGCGAAAAGGCTTATGCCAGGAAGGACTTCGGTGCCCGCAACCTCGTGGATTTTGAAATCCTTGGCACGATGCGTGGCATCCAGGTCGGCTCATTGACCGTGAACCCTGTCGTTTACAACCCCACCAAAGGCAGCATCTTGGTTTACAACGACATCGAAGTGAAGGTCAGCTATAACGACTACGACAAAACCGCTGCTTACAACGAGTTTGCCCGCACGTTCAGCCCCTATTTTGCCACTATTTACAGGCAGATGTTCAATTGGCGCGACGATGTGTATGACCAGCACCCCGACCTCTGGCAAGCCCCAGTGAAAATGCTTGTCATCGCCGACCGCATGTTTGAAGAATGCATGCAGGAATGGATAGCTTGGAAGACCATCAAGGGGTTCTATATGGACGTGAACTATACCGACAAAATCGGCAACACCGCCTCGGCCATCCGCAGCTTCATCCAAAGCAAGTATGCTGAAGACGCCCCTACCTTCGTCATCATCTTTGGCGACAAGGAACAAATTCCCGCCAGTGCGATTGGCAGCCAAAGCGAGTGCGTCACCGACCTGTATTATTCGAGTGTCGATGATGACGACTTCCCTGACATCTACCACAGCCGCATGTGTGCCGAAACCGTTGAGCAGATGCAGAACATCATCGCCAAGACCCTTCTCTATGAGCGTCATGAGTTTCCCGACCCAACCTATCTAAGCAACGTGCTGCTCATCGCTGGTTGGGACGATTATTTCTGTGAATACATTGGCGCACCGTCCATTCAATACGCTCTGAACTACTACTACAACGCTGAACATGGCTACAACGAGGTAAACTACTTCCTCGGTCGGCCCTACGACAACGCTTACGCCAGCCTCAACACGGGTGTCAGCTTCGCCAACTACACCGCTCACGGCTACAACCAAGGCTGGGGCGAGCCTAACCTCGACAATAATGATATCCCCAACATGACCAATATTGGAAAGCCCTTCCTTGCGATGGGCAACTGCTGCAGCGCCGCCGATTGGGGAATCAACAGCACCTGCTTCGGTGAGGCCATGATTCGCACCAACCAAGCCGCTGCCTACGCCTACATCGGATCTTGCCCCAGCACTTACTGGTATGAGGACTACTATTTCACCGTCGGAGCCACCAATGTTTTCGGACAAGCACCCACATACGAGGAGTCATCAATGGGTGTTTATGACGCGGTTTGGGACAACAACGCGTTCAACACCGTCGCGGCCATGCCCTTTATCGGCAACCTCGCCGTGTGCTATTCCCATGACCGCAGTCATCATAGGGACGACATCGACACCTACTATTGGCAAGCCTACCATACCCTTGGCGACGGTTCCATCATGCCTTACCGCGTGCAACCAACTGAAAACGAGGTCAGTCACAATGCCGTTTTCCCCATCGGAGCGAACAGCTTTGAAATCAGCGCCTTGCCTGGCTCATATGTGGCCGTCAGCAAGGACGGTGAACTTCACGGTGCAGGCCTCGTCGATGAGAACGGCCATATCAATCTTGATTTGGTACCAGTTAATACAAGTGGCGAGGTGACCATTTGCGTCACTGGCCTCGACAAAATTCCTTACATCGCCAACATCCCCGCCGCTGTCCTTGAAGGGCCTTTCATCGCCATCGACAGCTACACGCCCCACAACCCGCACGTCGGTGAGGAGAATCCATTGAGCATCACCTTCAAGAACATCGGCACCGAAGCTATCGGCGGCACAACGACGGTCACATTGACTTGCGACGCGCCCGAACTCACCATCCTCAACGGCACTGTCACCTTCGAGAGCCTCGCACCTGAAGAAAGCGTCACCATCAACAGCTTTAGCTACAGCATCGCTGAAGGTGTAGACGACCGCGCCGTGTTCACCATTTACAGCACCGCCACCTGTGGCGACAACGTATGGGAAGGCAAAGCCGTACTGACAGCATGGGAAGCCAAGCTGCAATACGAGAGCATGGATTGGGTCGGAGGATATGTTCCTGGCGAAACCGTGAGCGTCGTCGCATACTTTAGTAATAAAGGGCATTATCGCGCCACCAACGCTGTGGCAAGCATCACCAGCTCAAGCGAATACGTCACATTTGAAAGTGAAACCGTTGAAATCGGTACCATCGACCCTGAAGGCGAGGCCATTTGCGTGTTCAATGTCGTCATTAGTCCTGACTGTCCCGAGACGGAAATCCTTCCGCTCAACTTCACGCTCAACGCCGACAATGGCCTCACTGCCGAGGGCAACGGCAGGTTGCGTAATGCCTGTAACATCGTCTTCGAACTCAGCGACACCTACGGCGATGGTTGGAACAATGCCTACCTGACTGTCACCTTCGACGACGGCACACCTTCCGAAATCCTCACCTTTGAGACAGGTTTCTCCGCCTCCTTCACCCTCGAAATAGGCAACCACGTGCATGTCAGCCTTTTATGGACCTTAGGTGAATGGGATGGTGAGGTCAGTTTCGTGGTACGCTACGAGGATGGCGAAATCATCTATCAACAAGGCCACGACCCACAAGCAGGCTTGCTCTATGAGTTTGACTGCAACTGCCATTTCAGCAACGACAACTACAGCCCCATTGAGAACTTGACCGCCACTGTTGATGGCAGCCACATCCTCCTCGACTGGGAAACAGAAGCCAACCCCATCGGATTCATCGTCTATCGGAACGGCATCCAAGTTGGCGAGACAACGGAGACCTCTTTCACCGATGAAGTCGGTACGGAGATGACCTACACCTATTGCGTGGTGGCCGAATATGAAGGAGGATCCTCTTATCCCGAATGCGTCCAAGTGGAATTCCTTGTCGGCTTGGAAGATAGCGAAAAGCTTATCGCCGTCTATCCCAACCCTGCATCCAACTTGCTGAATGTCAATATTGAGGATACTGATTTCAGTTTCATCCTGTTCAACGGCATGGGTCAAGTAGTGGCCAAAGGCGACGCCCATGGCATGGCGCAAATCAATATGGAAAACATAGCCAAAGGCGTTTACTTTTTGAACATTACTTCAGGAACACAAGCACGAGTGGTTAAAGTCATCGTTGAATAAACTTTGACAAGATTTTTCAACGTGGATTGAAAAATATTACTATTTTTGCGGTTTATAAATCCACCCTTTTGAAAAATGTTTAACAAATTAAATATCAACTAATTAATTCCAAAAAATGAAGAAATTTGGTTTACTCACTGCAGCATTCCTGATGATAGGTTTGTTGTTTGGCACCCAAGTGATGGCTCAGCACATCGAACTCGGCGCTGCCAAGTCGGCACAAAGCTGTGCCAACGTGACTGACGAAGGCTTCACGGCCTCCTTCTCATTCAGCAGCATTGACGCTACTGAAGTCTCCACTGAAAAAGGCGTATTCTCCAACATCACCATGGAAGGCACCTATCCTTCTGGCAACGTTGGCGATCCTTCGCTTCCTGCCGCCCACCAGCTGATTGCCGTTCCTTTCGGTGCCCAAAACGTCACCGCGGAAGTCGTCAGCTACACGACAACCGAATACAAGTTGAGCGACTTCAACATCAACAGACTCATGCCCCAACAGCCTTCGGTCAGAAAGGACCAGAAGCCCGAGGACATCAAGTTCGTCTATAACGAAAAAACATACGCCAGTAAGGACTATAGCGCACGCAACCTCGTGGATTTTGAAATCCGCGGCAACATGCGTGGCATCCAGGTTGGTTCGCTGACCGTGAACCCTGTGGTTTACAACCCCACCAAGGGCAGCATCATAGTTTACAACAACATTGAAGTGAAAGTCAGCTACAACGATTACGACAAGGCCGCTTCCTACAGCGAGTTTGCCCGTACGTTCAGCCCCTATTTCGCCTGTGTCTACAAGACCATGTTCAACTGGCGTGACGATGTGTACGATCAGCACCCCGACCTCTGGCAATGCCCTGTGAAGATGCTTGTCATCGCTGACCGCATGTTCGAAGAGTGCATGCAGGAATGGCTTGAATGGAAGACCATGAAGGGCTTCTATTTGGACGTGAACTACACCGACGAAATCGGCACCAGTGCCTCCGCCATCCGTAGTTTCATCCAAGGCAAGTATGCTGAAGACGCTCCCACCTTCGTCATCATCTTTGGTGACAAGGAACAAGTTCCAGCCAGTGCCACTGGTAGCGAGACCTCAAGGGTCACGGACCTGCAATACATGACTGTCGACAACGACGACTTCCCGGACATCTACCACAGCCGTATGTGCGCCCAAACTGTTGACCAAATGTTGAATATCATCAACAAGACCCTCTGGTACGAAAAATTGCAGTTCGAAACCCCTACAAACCGTGGTATCGAATATCTCGGCAACGTGCTGCTCATTGCTGGCTGGGATAGCTACTGGACCTCCTACGACGGTGCCCCCACCATCCAATATGCCATGGAGTATTACTACAATACCGAGCATGGTTTTAACAATGTTTATAACTGGTTAGGCCAGCCTTACACAGGTTGCTATGAGCCTTTGAACACTGGTGTCGGTTTTGTGAATTACACTGCACACGGCGGTGAGACTGGATGGTCAGATCCTTCTTTCAGCGTCAGCAACGTGAATAACCTTACCAACGTAGGCATGCCTTTCCTCGCCATGGGCAACTGCTGTTTAGCCGCTGACTGGGGATATAATAGCACCTGCCTCGGTGAAGCCATGATTCGTAACAACATGGCCGCCGCCTATGCTTACATCGGATCCTGCCCGAGCACCTATTGGTATGAAGACTACTATTTCGGCGTAGGTGCCACCAACGTGTTCGGCCAAATGCCCACTTATGAACAAACCGCTTATGGCGTTTATGATGCCATTTGGGATGAAGGTGTATTCAGCACCGTGTCTGCAATCCCCTTCATCGGCAATATAGCCGTGTGCTACGCCCATGCCAATGGTTACACTAGTAGCGTCAGTGACAAATATTACTGGCAATCCTACCACGCTCTCGGCGACGGTTCCGTCATGCCTTTCCGCGTGATACCTTCCCCCAACAATGTCAGCCACATGGCCATCTTCCCCATCGGCATGTCCACATATGAAGTGAGCGCCGAACCTGGTTCTTACGTTGCCATCAGCAAAGACGGCGTGCTTCACGGCGTCGGTTTGGTTGGTGAAAGCGGCACTGTTGAAGTTGAGGTCGAACCCGTCACCAGCGGTGGCGACGTCACCATCTGCGTGACCGGCGTTGACATGATTCCTAATATCACTGTGGTTCCTGCCGCTGCCCTTGAAGGACCGTATGTCTCCGTTGACAGTTATACGCCCAGCAACGCCCATGTCGGTGATGAGTCGAGCATGAGCATCACCTTCAAAAATGTGGGCACTGCTGCCACCAATGGCACCACCACGGTCACCTTGAGCTGCGAAAGCGACGACGTCACCATCATCAATGGCACAGGTTCGTTCGAGAGCCTTGCTCCCGAGGCCACCATCGAACTGAGCGGTTTCACTTTCAGCATTGCTGAAGGCGTAGCCGACGGCACCAGATTCACCATCAAGACCACTGCAGTTTGCGGTAGCGACACTTGGGAAGGCAAGACCATCATCACCGCTGGTGAAGCCGTTTTGGAATACGACGGTATGGCTAGCGCAGGTGGATTTGTCCCTGGCGAGACTCTCACCGTAGCCGCATCATTTAAGAATACCGGTCACTATATGGCCACCAACGCCATTGCCAATATCGCTTCCACGAGCGAATATGTCACCATCGAAAACGACACTTATGAAGTGGGCACCATCGACCCGACGGGCGTGGCCACTTGCGTGTTCAACATAACCGTGTCACCCAACTGCCCCTTGACCGAGACACTGCCTCTGACCTTCACCTTGAATGCCGATGGCGGCCTCGTTGCTGAAGGTGCTGGCGTCATCAAGAATGCTTGCAATGTGGTCTTCGAACTCCACGACGCTTACGGCGATGGTTGGAATGGTGCCAGCTTGAATGTCAGCTTTAGCGATGGCACGCCAACGCAGAATATGACTATTAGTAGCGGTAACAACTCAGCCACCTATGTCGTTGAAATCGGCAATGGTGTCCATGTCACCCTCAACTGGACTAGCGGCAGCTGGGACAGCGAGTGTTCGTTCGTTGTCCGTTACGAAGACGGTGATGAGATTTACAACTGCACCTCAGTTCACAGCGGCCTGCTCTATGAATTCGATTGCAACTGCGGTGGTAGTGCTCCTATCGGCACCTACAACCCCGTTGAGAACCTGCAAGCTGAAGCCACCAACACGAGCGTCATACTGACTTGGGATGCTCCTCAAGGTGCCATCAACTACATCATCTACCGTAACGGTATCGAAATCGGTCAGACGGCAGAAACCACCTTCACCGACATCCTAGTCAACAGAGACGGTTTCTATACCTATTGCGTGGTGGCCGAATACACTGACGGCATTTCTGTTCCCGAATGTGTCATCGTTGAGTTCCTGGATGCCATTGAAGAAAACGAGACCGAATTCACTATCTATCCTAACCCTGTCAACAACACGCTCAACATCAACGGCGGTAATACTGAATTCAGCTATGTGATGTTCAACGGCATGGGTCAGATGGTGGCCAACGGCAAAGCCCAAGGTGCTGAACAGATTAATGTCAGCGACATGGCCAAGGGCGTCTACTTCCTCCGCATCACCACCGGCACTCAAACACGTGTGGAAAAGATTGTTGTGGAATGATTTAAGTTCCTTGAATAATTAAGAAAGGCAGCCAGTTGGCTGCCTTTCTTGGTTTAAAGACCTCGTTGTTTCTTGATGGTCTCGTAAGCAGCGTTGATCTCTTGGAACTTCTTCTCGGCTGCCTGTCTAACCTCATCGCCAAGGTTGCCCACCAAATCGGGATGGTTCTTTTTGGCCATCTCGCGATAGGCTCGCTTCACTTCTTCGTCAGATGCCGAAGGCTCGATTCCGAGAATCTTATAGGCGCTATCGGTTTCCTTGATGAACATGGCCTTCACCGACTGGAAATCGCTGTTGGTGATGCCCATATAGTCCGAAATTGTATTGATGACGCTCAATTCCTCTGCCGAGATCCTACCATCAGAATTGGCAATACCAAAAAGATAATGCAGCAATTGTAGACGTGAGGAATACTCCATATAGCGTCCCACTTGCTGGCTGACTTCATAGAGATTGTAGTCTTTTTCAAGAATCTCGCGCAACATCTTGATGTAATTCTCTGCCCGTTCCTGACCGAAATTCTGCAAAAAGAACCGCTTCACATAATCAAGTTCGGAGCGTTTCACGTTACCGTCGGCCTTCATCACAGCAGCAGAGAGCACCAACAACGTCACGTTGAAATCGCGTTTCTCTTCCGTGTTGCCAAAGGTCTCGTTCACCTCCGAGCGGATGACCCGCGGTCGATTACTCGAAAACAATCCGCCAATAGCATAACCGATGATGGCACCCAAAGGGCCGCCAAACGACCACCCTAAACCTGTCAATATCAATCTCAAGAAGAATCCCATTGTTCTCAGTTTTTGTTTTAGGGCGCAAAAGTAAACAAATCTTTGATTCTAGGGAGCCAATTAAACCGACCTAGGCAGAATTTATTTCCAAACCTCTTTCTCATTAAGAGAAATATTCGTACTTTTGCCCCACTTTTTCAAGTCAACAATCTATCAATAATTTAACTAACCAATTAACATGAAAAGAGTTGTTTTTACACTTGCTCTTGTGGCCATGTCAATCATGACCATGGCTCAACAATGGGTCGGCATCAACGGCAACACGCCCGCCGCTCCTCAGGTCAAGTTGATTTCGAGCAGTGAAGCACAAGTCGTTGTCGACTTCTCGCTGAGCGGATTCACCATGACAAAAGTTAGCACACCTAACGGCATTCAGCAGATTATCTCGGTTCCGAAAATGGCCACGATGCTCGAAGCTGGTGCTCCCAACCTCCCACACTTCCCCGTTCCCGCCATTATCGGTGATATGGCCGAGATGGAAGTGAGCATCACCAACAGCGATTTCACAGAATATGAGAATATTGAAATCGCTCCTTCAAAAGGTAACTTCAGCCGTCAGATCGACCCTGAAAGTGTGCCATACACCTATGGTCCCATGTACAGCCAGGACGCTTTCTATCCTGCTAAACAGGCTTATTTGGAAACGCCTTATATCATCCGCGACTATCGTGGACAGAACATTGAGGTATACCCCTTCGCCTATAATCCTGTGACGAAGACATTGCGCGTCTATCATCACCTGACTATAGCAATGAACAAGGTGAGCGACAACGGCGTGAACCCCAAAGACGCCCGCAAAGCTGCTGCCAAGGTTTCACCCGAGATGAAGGCTGCATACGCCCGCCGCTTCATCAACTATAAGGAAAACAACGCCAAATACAACTTCGTTGAAGACCGTGGCGAAATGTTGGTTATCTGTGCCGACCAGTTCATGGCTGGTATGCAGCCTTTTGTAGACTGGAAGAACCAGTCGGGCCGCCCCACCACCATGGTCAGCGTGAGTGAAGTCGGTGGCAACAACGACACTCAAATCAAGAACTACATCAATGACATCTACACTAACCCCGAGCGTAACCTCGTGTATGTATTGTTTGTCGGTGATTACGAGCACATCACGCCCCATTCTGTCAGTGGTGAACGTTCCGACAACTGGTTCGGTCAACTTGAAGGCTCCGACCACTACATCGAAGTTTTCGTTGGTCGTTTCTCTGTCCAGACCGATGCGCATGTGGCCAATCACGTAAACAAAGTGCTTTACTATGAGCGCGATATGCCGGAAGGCATGACTTGGGTCAACAAAGGATTGGGTATTGGTTATATCGGTGCTGGTAGCGGTCACTATGGTGAGGACGATTACCAACATATCGACTTTATCCGCGACACTCTCGAACACTACACCTATGAGCATGTCACCGAACTTCATGGTGGCGGTGGCGGTGCTTCCCAGACTTCCATCAGCAACACCATCAATGACGGCGTTAGCATTATCAACTACTGCAACCACGGTTCGGAAACAAGCTGGGGCGTGGCCAACTACAGCAACAGTAATGTGAATGCTTTGGTAAACGACGACATGTGGCCTATCGTTTGGTCCGTGGCTTGCTTGAACGGTAAGTTCAACTACGGTTCAGAGTGCTTTGCCGAGGCATGGATGCGTGCCACCGACAACGGAACAGGTGCTCCTACCGGTGCTGTCGGAGGCATGTTCTCCTGGATGTCTCAGCCTTGGATTCCGCCCATGTACGGTCAAGACGAGATGGTGGCCATTCTTTGTGAATGGATTGGCGGTGACCAATTCAACCACACCTTGGGTGGTGCCTCATTGAACGGCAACATGAATGTCCTTGATAAGAGCGGAAGCCAGGGTTACGACACGCACGACACTTGGATTCTCTTCGGTGACCCAAGCCTTATGGTACGCACCGACAATCCCGTCAGCATGAACGTCAGCCTTAATCCGGCCGCTCTGATGTTAGGCATGTCGACCCTTGAGGTCAGTGCCGAAAACACTGCCTACGGTATTGCCACCCTCATGATGGATGGTGAGGTTATCGCCACCGCCGACATCCATGACGGTACTGCCACCTTGAGCTTTTCCCCGTTGTCGAACGTGGGCACTGCCACGCTGACGGTAATGGGTTATAATAAGGTAACCGAAATCATCCCTGTTGAAATCCTGCCTGCTCAAGGCGCTTACCTCACCGTGAATGGCGTCTCGCCAAACTTCGCACCTGTCAATGTGGAGACGAGCCTCAGCATGAGCTTCAAGAACGTGGGCGCCGACCCGACCACAGATGTCACCACCGTCACTTTGAGCTGCGCCGATGAACGTATGAACATCATCAACGGCACCGCCGAATTTGGTGTGGTGCCTGCTGATGAGACCATTACTCTGCAAGATGCCTTCAGCTTCATCGTTGCCGAAGGTGTGGAAGATGGCACACGCTTCCAAATTGATGTCACCATGGATTGTGGCGGACAGAGCTGGAACGGCAAGGTCTTCATCACAGCTGGTCAAGCCATCCTCGACTATGCTGGAGCCGATTGGGCTGGCAGCTATGTACCTGGAGAAGAGCTGACTATCGTTGCTAACTTCAAAAACATCGGTCACTACATGGCCACCAATGCCATCGCCAGCATCTCCTGCGAGAGCCAATATGTCACCTTGCTCAACGAAAACGTTGAGTTCGGCACCATCGATCCTGACGGCATTGCCTCATGCGTGTTCCATCTCAGCATCGATCCCAACTGTCCTTCAAACGACCAAATTCCTGTCAACTTTACCATGCAGGCTGATGGTGGTCTCATCATCGAAGGTAGCGTCATCCTGAAGAACACCTGCATGGTCATTGTCGAAATGACCGACTCTTATGGCGATGGCTGGAACGGCAACAAGCTGAGAATCGAGTTTAACGACGGTACACCTGCTGTTGAACTGACCCTCACTTCCGGACAATCTTCAGGTACTGAAACCTTAGAAATCGGTATTGGTGTTCATGTCACCTTGACTTGGATCAGTGGCCAGTACACTTACGAGTGCTCCTTCGTCATGAAGTATGAGAACGGTGATGTCATCTATAACGGCACCAACCTCAGTGGCGGCCTCCTGTATGAATTCGACTGCAACTGCAATGGTAGCGCACCTATTGGCAACTTCAACCCCGTTGAGAACCTTGATGCCAACGTCGAAATCGGTTCCGTCACCTTGACTTGGGATGAACCGGATCTTGCTATAGGCTATACTATCTATCGCAATGGTATCTTGATCGGTCAATCTCAAGAAGGAATTTACACTGACATGGTGGCTTCCGAAATCCACTTCACCTACTGCGTCATTGCCGAGTATTCTGAAGGCAGTTCTGTCCCCGAGTGCATCGACGTGAAGGGTGAGATGAGCCTCGACGAGAATGAAGCCGAATTCGTCATCTATCCCAACCCTGTCAACAGTACACTTTACATCAACTGCGGCAATGCCGAATACAGCTATGAGATGTACAACGGCATGGGTCAGGTTGTGGCCAATGGCAATGCCCAAGGCACTGAGCAAATCAATGTCAACGACATGGAAAAGGGCGTGTACTTCCTCCGCCTCACCACCGGCTCACAAGTCCGTGTGGAAAAGGTTGTGGTGAAGTAATCTCACAGCCAAATTCAAAATGAAAGAGTCGCCTGGTCAGGCGACTCTTTTTTTGTTTCCATCATCTAATCCTTAGTTTGTTATTCGTGATAAATAGCCTCGGCCGCAATCACCGAAGTAGCACTGAACCAACCAATGGCACTGCAGTTGGACATAATATTGGTATACATAGCCGGAAAAGCACCCATAACCGGATTGACACCAACGGATACTTTTTGGTTCAAAAGGTAGTACATATAGTCTTTTGAAATACTCTGTAGCTTCAACCCAATCGTATCGCCTTCATGCAGATAAGCGGTATTCATGATACCCACAGGTACCTCAATATTGTCTTCCAACATCTCGGGACCATTGAAATAATAACCCGCATAGCCTCTCATCTGAAACAACTGGATGAGTGAGGAAGGACGATTTTTGAAACGAGCGCCATTCAAGTACAACGCAACATTATAGACGATATCCGGGTTGGAAAGCGTTTGAAAATATGGGCAGATGCGAACAGCCACAGTATCCTCCACAAAAGGAACGTCTTGTTGATCTTGTTTTCGCAACAGTTTAACCGAGTCAATACAATCGGCATTATTGGGCATCTTCACTTCAGCAATCATTCGAATCGGCCTAGTACTCCATGTATTATCAACCACATTGATTTCCAAATGATAACGGGTGTTTTTCTTCCCAGCGACATAATCCGTCAAGTAATGACCAGGGTTATTTTCCTGTTCATAATAATATATCGTATCTCCTCCACCGGCAACATAAATCTCAGCGCCAGGTATCATCTCCTGCTCACCAGAATACAATTCCGATGAATAACTTAGAATGATTTCATGACGTTTAATCTCATCCGTGAGGTAACCCTCTACTACTGGAACTTTTTTTCCATCTGGTGTATCAATCTCTATTTCTTCTGTGCAGGCAACAACTGTCCATAAAGAAAAGCATATCGACAACCATTTACAGACTTTTATCGCTTTCATTTTTCATGGTTTTAAATGCAAAAACACCAACTAACTCATAATATACAAAACAAAACAAATTATCGCAGTTTATACTCATCCTTGAATACGGTTTCTACCGAGACGACTGAGGAGGTAAAAAACCAGCCCACAGCCTTATCAGAAGGCTGGATGTTTGTCTTCACATTTGCTGGGGCTCCCATCATAGGATTACTTCCCATCGACATCATCAGGCTGTAATAGTAAGTGATGTAATCTAAAGGAATACTGCACAAGTCAAGGCGAATATGGTCACCCTTCTTCAAATCGCGCTTCAAGAAATAATACACAGGTATCTCCTTATTTGCAGCAAGCATTTCTGGGCCATTGATATAGTAGCCAGCATAGCCTCCCACGGGAATCATTGATTGTTGGGTCAGGGTATCGGTCAACAACGTGTCGTTTTTGTAAATTTTCGGCATATAGATAATCTCTGGGTCTGGAAGACTCTGAAAATAAGGATAAACCCATTCGATTGTATCAAAGAAAAACACTGATGGCAGGGTGTCATCGACTCCATTATAGGGTTTAATGACAATACTATCAATCACATCCACATTGTCCGGTAGTAAACTTTCGGAAAAAAGATGCACTATCTCGCCGTCCGTTTCTGGCACATCAATACAGAGGCGGTACAAAGTGTTTTTCTTTCCTGCTGCAGGTTGAGTAACATAATGGCCTTCCCTTTCCGAATCTTCGTTATAGAAAACCGTGTCCACCCCATCCGTTACATATACAGTAGCACCGCACACCATTCGGATATCATCCTTGTTATAGAAATCGGCAGTATAGCTGATTATGGCCTCGTGGCATTTCAACTCGTTAGAAAACGAAGCCTCCACGCCAATCATAGGGTCACCTTCCTCCAAATCGATGACGATATCCTCGGTACATGAGTCGACACCAATCAGTAACAGACAGACAGACAATATCTTAAACCACAATTTCATAAAACTCAGAATTTGAAATTATATGAAATTGAAGGAACGGCAGAAAACAGATACATGTTTTTGGTAACAATACCACCGTCTTTGTTTTGGTCAAACGTGATGGCCCAAGTATTATGCCGTGCATAGGCATTGTAAACAGAGACATTTAGCTCGCTTTGCCATTTCTTGTTGTCCAATCGACCCAGTTTATAGGTGAATGAAATATCCAGTCTATGATAATCAGGATAACGGCTTTGATTGCGTTTGCCGTTATACACGGCGTAAGTAGCTCCATTGATGGTATATTGTCCATACGGGTAGGTCACAGGTTTACCCGTATTGTAAATCCAGTTGGCGGCCAAGCTAATGCGTGGCGTGATATCGTAATTGGCGACAATGACAATGTTGTGAGGCCTATCATAAGGAGAACGGTATTCAAGTCCGTGGTCAATGCCGTTAACACTCCTAAACGAGCGGGAATAAGTATAAGAAATCCAACCCGTAAACTTGCCTACATTTTTCCTCACAAGAAACTCGGCACCATAAGAACGGCCCTTACCAAAACGCAACTCTCCGTCAATCAACAAGTAGCCATATGTTATGGCATTGTCCTTAAAGTCGATGACATTTTGAAGATTTTTGTAATATACCTCGACAGAAGTCTCAATGGCATCGTTCTTGAAATTCCTGAAATAACCAAGTGCAAACTGGTCACACTTCTGAGGTTTCACGTTGGGGCTAACTGGGAACCACACATCAAAAGGCAAACCACCCGTTGCTGACGAGGAGACTTGTGCATACTGCACGGTGCGCGAATAGGAAGCCTTGACAGACGATTTCTCATTGATTCTGTACATGGCAGCCACACGTGGTTCTGGATTGATTTCCGTATTGAAAATCTCACCCTTGCCATAATGAATGGTATCCTGGACATGATAGAGCATATCAAATGTGTAAAACTCTTCCTCTCCTATGTTTTGAAAGCAAGACAGCCTCATACCCAAACGGAAAGAAAAGCGAGGTGTTGGCGAATAATCATGCGTCAAATACAAAGCATGTTCCAGCCCCTTTCGGGTCACCGACTCTGTCTGGTCAATCTGAAGGTATTGGGCCAATGCTCCTCCTTTGTCGTCAATTTCACCTTGTTTATAAGATTGAATTCCAGTGGTCAATCCGAATCTCGAAACATGCTGGTCGTTCCAAACCATAGTGAAATCATAGGCAAGATTGGCAGCATCGGTGCCAGCTTTGATAGAAAAATCATAGGGGTCGTATTGTAGCCCGATGGAGTAATTGTATCTAGATCCGATGAGCGATAGGTTTGATGTCAATCTGTCAGAAAAGATGTGATTCCAACGAAGCGTGGCACTGCTGTTTCCATAACCCATGCGAATCATATCCTGCATCGAAAACTTGTCATAACCATGATACAGCGAGAAATAAAGACGATTGTTCTTATCAAGAACCTGAGTCACCTTGGCATTCACATCATAAAAATACAAGGCCGATTTATTCAAATCCTCACCCATAAAAGGCAGGATAAGGCCAGCATACGTAGTACGTCCTGCCAGTAACACAGAAGTCTTTTGTTCAAAAAGCGGAGCCTCAAGCATCAGACGGCTTGTCACCAAACCCACTCCACCTTGTCCGCCAAAACGTTTCGGCATCTCGTCTTTTACGGTAATATCAAGAACCGAAGACAAGCGGCCACCGAAATAGGCGGGAATATCGCCCTTATAAAGCGTAGCATCCTTTATCACATCGTTGTTGAAGATAGAGAAAAAGCCTAGAAAATGCGAAGCATTATAGATTGGGGCTCCGTCAAGAAGGATGAGATTGTGGTCAGTGGCACCGCCACGCACGCTGAAGCCTGACGAGCCTTCCGAAGCCGACTGAACACCTGGCAGCAACGTGATGGTCTTGATGACATCCACCTCGCCCATCAGAGCAGGTATCTTCTTGATGGTGATCATGTCCAATGTCTGCACACTCATCTCCATAGCTGTCACGTTACGGTCCTTACGCTCGCCAGAGACTTCCACTTCTGAAAGCTTTTCCGACTCAGTGTGTAATTTCACGTTGAGTGTTATCGGCTTGTTGCCGACGCTGACCTTTTTCTCCACAGTGGTATAGCCCACATAGGAAATCCTCAAGTGATGCTCGCCGAATGGCAGTTCCAACTCGTAGCGGCCTTTTTCATCGGTCGTGGTACCCAGTTGCAGTTTCTCCGCATAGATTGACACGCCGATCAAGGTTTCGTTCGTCTCGGCATCTTTGATAATACCTGTAATCTGCCCTCTTTGCTGTGCAAACGCACTGAATACCAGCCCTAACAGGCATATTATGGATAAAAATAGTTTTCGATGCATCTTGTTTCGATAAAATTTGCGCAAAGATACAAAACATTGGGCATTTATCGCTTGATTTTTAAGCAAAACCTTGAAAATGCTTGTTTACATAATGGACTTATACCCCATTCTATCCATTTTCTCCACCTCCAGCGAAGGCTGTCCTAACTCCTCCGTCACCTTGCCCAAAAGCAGATACACACCATCGCCTTGGAATGGCCATGCCTTCAGCGTCTGCGGGAAATGCACCGTGTCGAAGGCCTCTCCCGTGACATCCACAAAAGTGCCGAGGGCCATCGTTTCGCCTTTGCAGGTGCGGACATATTTCACCGTCACCAGCTTGCCCAACATCCGATAACGGCATCCCACGAAATACAACATCTGGGAGGCCATCAGCTCACCACGGAATCGGGTTTTCAACAGGTCAAACCAAGTCAAGGAGACAGGAAAGCCGTAGAGTTCAATCTCATCATAGGCGTTCTGCAAGGCATTGGTACTGAAATCAGGAAACTCAAAATGCTGGTTATCAATTCGGAAAAGTATCTCTGGTTGTTCTTTCCTTCCTTCGCTCTTGTTGAGATGTGCCTGCCACAACAATTCGGTCTTGGGCTTTTTCGTGAAGCTAAAGGCGCCGCCACGAATAAGCAAAACCAATTGTTCCAAAGTGAATGGCACCCGCACCATGAAATCCTCCAAACTAGGATAAGGTCCTCGCGCCTCACGTTCCGCAATGAAATGCTCTACAAATTGCTGCTCCAAGCCCTGCAGGTGAACAAAACCCATAAAAATCGTGCGCCCGTTCAAAGTGGTGAGATAACTACTTCGGTTGACGCAAGGCAGATGAATCTTTGCACCCATGCGCCGTGCCTCGTTGAAGTAGAACCATGTCTGATAGAAACCGCCGAAATTATTGATTACGGCTACCTGAAATTCCAAAGGATAGTGGCTTTTCAGATAGAGGCTCTGGTAACTCTCCACTGCATACGACGCTGAATGTGCCTTTGAGAAAGAATAGCCCGAAAACGACTCGATCTGCCGCCACAGCTCACGCACCAAGTCATCGGGATAGCCTCTGGCCTTGCAATTATCAAAGAAGCGTCGGGTAACCTCTTCAAACTCCGACTTATCGCGCATCTTATGACCCATCATCCGGCGCAGTACATCGGCCTCGGCCAGATCCAAGCCCGCAAAATAATGCCCCACCTTAAGCACATCCTCTTGGTAAATCATCACGCCGTAGGTCTCGGCCAGCAATTCCTTCAACAATGGATGCTTATAGTCCACCGTCTCGGGATGATGGAATCGGTTGACATATTCACGCATCATGCCTGACCGAGCCACACCTGGCCGGATGATGGAGCTGGCTGCGACCAAGGTCTTGTAGTCGGAGCAACGCAACTTACGCAGCAGGCCGCGCATGGCAGGACTCTCGATGTAGAAGCAACCACAGGTCTCGGCCTTAAGCAACTGACGTCGAATCAGCTCGTCTTGTTTCAACGCGTTGATTTGGTGTATGTCGATGCGGACACCTCGATTCCGCTCCACCATTTCCACCGCATCGCGGATGTGAGCAATGCCGCGCTGGCTGAGGATGTCCATCTTGACAAGTCCGACTTTTTCGGCGGAATACATGTCATATTGCGTCGTTGGAAAGCCTTTGGGAGGCAAGTCGAGGGCGGCAAAGTCGGTGATGGGATTTTCGGTAACCAGCACGCCACCCGCATGGATGGAACGCTGGCGTGGGAAGTCGCGGAGGCGCTCAGCAAGGGCTAAGATGTTGCGCCCAAGCTCGCTCTGGCGGGCAAAAGCTTGCGGGTTGCGTTCCATCTGATCGATTTCGCCCTTGGGCAGACCGAACACCTTGCCCAGCTCACGGCAAAGCGAGTTGTCCTGAAAGGTGACCGTCGCGCCTAGTAGCGCCACATGCTCCCGACCATATTTCTCGAAGATATGGGCAATGACCTTGTCGCGGTCGCGCCACGAGAAGTCGAGGTCAAAATCGGGAGGGCTGCTCCGCATGGGATTGAGGAAACGTTCAAAGTACAAGTCCAGCTCAATTGGATCCACGTCAGTGATTTTCAAGCAGTAAGCCACCACACTATTGGCGCCGCTGCCACGCCCTACATGGTAGAAGCCCTGCTTCATGGCAAACCGGACAACTTCCCAGGCAATGAGGAAATAAGCACAAAAGCCCATCCGCTCGATGATGTCCAACTCCTTCTCAATACGGCGATAAGCATTTTTATTCCTCGTCCCGTAACGGTAAATCATCCCCTCAAAAGCCTTTTGACGCAGCAACTCCAAGTCGTCATAAACATTGTCCGTAAAACAGCGCTTGTTTTTCACACTTCCATCCAGATTGATTTCGCACTCGCCTAAAATACGCTCTGCATTTTCAATAAGTTGTGGATACAATGCAAAGGTCGTTTTCAGTCGGTCGTTGGGCAAGAACATCTCATCGGGCGCGGCACAGGCATAAGGTTCAAGACGCGAAATCAGCACGTTTTCATCAATGGCCCTCATGCACTGGTGTAACCGGAAATCATCCTCCTCTGCGAAGGTGACGGGCTGCATGGCAACAAGTTTGTCGAACGACTCGCAGGCGAACATTTTGGTCATTTGGGAGAATCGCACACCGAGGAATTCGTTCGCTTTTAGCTGGTTCTGTCGTCGTTTTCCGAAAGGATAAATCACGAAAACATGGTCCCAGTCGGGCGCGATTTCGGGATAAGGTTGTTTCGTGAGGTTGTGATGGGTGAGAAAGCGGTTCAGTTCGGCAAAGCCCGTGTTGTTTTTGGCCAAGGCCACATAGAGTAGTTCGTTGCCGTTACGCACTTCCACACCCACGACAGGTCGTATACCTTGTTTCTGACACTCAAACACAAAATCGGCGACACCCATCGTCGTGTTGATGTCAGTCAAAGGCAAGGCAGCATAACCTAGCGCGGCAGCCTTGCTGACCAAATCCGCAATCGGCATCGTGCCGTAGCACAAGCTGTTATATGAATGGACGTTTAATAGCATCACCCTGCAGCACGATGTATGATTTGTTCTCCAAAACGTAATTTGATCTTATCCATGGCGGCATATAGATTTGTCAGCTCCATATTGTCATCAAACAAGGCCAGTTGTGGCACCCCGCTGACCAATTCGCTGAAACGCACGCCCACCAAACGTATCATCATTCGTCGGTTATAAAGCCTGTCGAAAATGCCGTTCACCGTCTCACGCAACACATGGTCGAAGGCAGTGTAAGGAATGCGTTGCTGCATGTCGTGTGTGTCAAAGTTCGAGTAGCGGATCTTCACCATTACGCAGCCCGTCAGCTTATGTTGTGAACGGAGGTCGAAGCCAAGGGCCTCCACCATGCGTGCCAAGCATTGCCGAATGGCTGTCACATCAATAGTATCCTGCTCGAAAGTCCTTTCCTTGCTAATGGACTTCCTTTCCTGATAGGGACAGACAGGAGTATTGTCATGCCCGTTGGCTTTCTTCCAGATATCAAGGCCATGTTTGCCCATGGCGCGCTCTACCGCCAAAGGTGGCAGTCGCCTCAACGTGCCGATTTTCTCAACGCCCATCGAGCGAAGCAAGGTATAGGTCTTTTCGCCCACCATTGGAATCTTTTGCACCGAAAGTGGGTCAAGGAAGCTATTAATACAAGGTGTGGGCACCTGTAGTTCGCCGTTGGGCTTGGCCTGTCCTGTAGCAATCTTCGACACGGTCTTGTTCTCCGACAAGCCAAATGAAATCGGCAAGCCTGTCTCTTTGATGATTTTTTGCCTCAGTTCGTGCGACCACAGCTGGCAGTTGTGGAAACGGTCCATGCCCGTCAAGTCGAGATAATGCTCATCGATAGACATCTTCTCGTAGACAGGTGCGCTGTCGGCAATAATGTCGGTCACCAAACGCGAATAGCGGCTATAGAGTTCCATGTCGCCACGGATGAAGACCGCTTGGGCGCACAGCTGTCGTGCCATACGCATCGGCATGGCAGAATGCACACCGAACTTTCGCGCCTCATAACTGCATGTGGAGACCACGCCACGGTCTGACATACCGCCCACAATGACGGGTTTGCCTTCCAAGGAAGGGTTCACCAGTCGTTCCACCGACACGAAAAAAGTGTCCAAATCCAAGTGCAAAATCGTCCTTTCCATAAATTTTCCTCATTTTTTTGCCTAAAATGCTTGCATATCCCAAAAAAGTCGTACTTTTGACGAGTTTTTAATCAAAATATTCGCCGTAAAACTAATCATTAAATTTGATATAGTGCATAAAAACGAAGAAAAATCTTCAATTTTAAATCTTTAAATCTTAAATCACACAATACCATGTACTTCAATTCGAATATAAAATTTTTGCGCAAGCACCGAAACCGCACTCAAGACGATGTGGCATTCGCCCTGCAAATGAAGCGCTCCACACTGAGCGGCTACGAAAACGGAGTCTCCGAGCCGAATTTGGAAGCCTTGGTAGCCTTCTCGAAATATTTCGGCATCGCCATCGACACTTTGGTGAAAGTCGATTTGAGCGGTATCAGTCCCGTCCAGCTCTCACAGCTTGAACGCGGCTACGATGTGCATCTGAAAGGCAGCAACCTGCGCGTGCTGGCCACCACCGTCAACAACGACAACGACGAGAACATCGAACTCGTCGCCGAGAAAGCCAAGGCGGGCTACGCCACAGGCTTCGCCGACCCCGAATACATCAAGGTACTGCCTACCTTCACCATGCCCTTCCTCTCGCACGACCGCAAGTACCGCACCTTCCAGATCAGCGGCGACTCGATGCTGCCCATCCCCGATGGTTCCTACGTCACCGGCGAGTATGTCATCGACTGGACCTATATCCGCAGCGGTCAGCCCTACATCGTGCTCACCCAGGACGACGGCATCGTCTTCAAGATCGTGGACAACAAGATCGAACATGAAGGCAAACTCACCCTCAGCTCACTCAACCCGCTCTACCATCCCTACGACCTCCCCGCCACCGACATCAAGGAAGTGTGGAAATTTGTGCATTACATCAGTGCGGAAATGCCACAACAGCGCGAAAACCGCTTCCGCGAAGAAGAACTGATGCGCACCGTACAGGAATTGAAAAAACAGGTGGAAGAAATCCAATTGCGGTTGAACATTTAAAAACGAAGACTGTAGGGCTGTCACACCGTGACAGCCGCTTGTGAAATCCATCGGCGGCTGCCATAATATGACAGCTCTACAGTCATTCGGCACAATTTTTGTGGTAAAGATATGTTATGTAACAAAGACAACAACCCAAAAATCATTTTATCATGAAAAAAGTATTTTTAAGTTTGATGCTCTTCTGCGGCTTGGCCCTGATCGGCACCAGTTGCAAAGACAACAACAATGGAAACAACGGCAACGGCAATGTCACCCCTGAGGTGCAATCCGGAGCCCTGACTGTCGGCAACAACACCGACAACATCGTCACCGCCAAAACCGTCAAGTACGGGCAAAAGAACGCCATCGTCCTCGCCGCCAAGGAGATGACCGCCGCCAAGAACGAAGGTATCGCCATCATCTTCAACGGAAACATCGTCCCCGGCACCTATACGATGGGCAACAACTCGAAAGACCCCGTCCCCACTGTAGTCGGCTTCCACGAGTTCAACCTTGGCGAGCTTCCCTTCATCATGGGCGCCGACACCTTGTTCTATGGCGACACCTACTATTGGATGACCGGCGTACTCTCCGTCACCGAAAATAACGGCACCT